>Ga0255054_10000395_pt1 | contig 25950 bp, 27 predicted proteins | sample JV7_2_23_MG_FD_188634 | JGI IMG/M metagenome (GOLD analysis project Ga0255054, IMG submission 188634) | Seawater microbial communities from Jervis Inlet, British Columbia, Canada - JV7_2_23 | ecosystem: Environmental > Aquatic > Marine > Inlet | place: Canada: British Columbia | collected... | reverse complement strand
GGCGCACGAACAGGGGCGTCGGCGGCGGACTACGACATCGGTTCCGTCGATGCCGACGACCTGATCGCTGAGGCCGTTGAGCAGGCAGCGTGCAACCTCCAGTTCGGGTCTCTGACGGAGGTCCGAGTTTTCAAGTCAGACGCCAACGGAGGCGAGATCGATCCTTTCGGCGGAGTGAACGTCTATCAACCGGGCATAGCAGGTCTCAATTGTTCAAACAGCGCCAATGGTCTCAATTGCGTAAATGGTTGCCCGTGGGCACCGTCAGGACGCGATCGGGCTACACCCGGTCTGGACAACATCGGCGTAACTGTCATCTTCAATCACGACGGCGTCACCGGGCTCTTCCCATTTCCGACTGTGGCATGGGACGAGACAGCCGTCATGCAAATAGAGCCAGACACGAGGGGCTGATTTGAGACGTCTTATCGAGATGTTCAGGGGTCGAGCGGCCGAGAAAGGCGCAGCCATGGCGATTCTGGCTGTTTCTATGACCACTCTTATCGGGATGGCAGCGTTTGGGACCGACCTCGCTTGGTTCTACTTGAATGCAAGTCGTATCCAGAGGGCAGCTGACGCCGGAGCATTGGCAGGTGTTATCTGGATGCCGGGCGACTATTCAACTGCAGAGGCCACCGCGTATGCCACGACGCAACGCAACGGATACGAGGACGGAGTCGATTTCGCCGAAGTGACCCCGGCAGCGGTCCCGAACAAAATCAACCAACTCCAGGTGACTGTACGGGACACCGTCGACACGTTCTTCATCAAGCTGTTTGGGTTCGATGACCTTGCAATCACCCGAGACGCCATCGCGGAGTACATTCCGCCACTGAAGTTGGGCAGTCCTGACTCCCAATTCGGCAACGAATGCGACCCCGAAGAACCAGGCTGTAGCGGCCAGGCGAACTATTGGGCAAACATCCACGGCAAGTGGACAAGCACAATCATGGGCGATGCCTATTCGTCCTGGTGCGCCAGTGCGAACGACAACCCTTCATGCTCTCAGAATCCGCTGGCTCGTGACTCCGGATACCTCTACGGCGTGAACGCAAACGGGCTTGGCAGTTTCACAGTGGAGTTCAACGACATCGCATTCTTCAACACCTCCGGCGGTAATCCGACTAGTGACTACATCCGCACCGGGGACCGAGGCTGTGAGGCATGGGGGAACAACAGCGCGGACTGTGGTCCAACGATGTACCTCGCTCTGTATGGGCCTGACCCGACCCCGCTCGATGTATCCGACAACCCATTGTTGTGCTCTGTGACGATCCCACCGCAAGCGCAGGTCCCGGAGTCGGATCCATACTCGTTCAACTCTCCGTCGGGATGTTTCACCGTGAACAGCCCAAGCCTGGGCACATACGTCGTCGAAGTTCGGCACGTCGATCCCGGTTCCACAGCGGATCGAGCGGGACTCAACCGCTACTCGATCCGTTCTACATCCGGCTCCAGTCTCTTCGCTTTGGGTGACTTCTCTATCTACAACAATGCCGGCGGATCGACCACTGCGTTCTATCTAGCCGAGGTCCCCGACTTCTATGCGACCAAAACATTCGTCGTGGAGTTGTACGACCCGGGCGAGTCTTCGCAGACCGGCGTCCTCCAAGTAGTCGACCCTTCCGGAGCCGTGTTCAACGGCGGACCGTGCCGCATCTACTCGCGAAATAATCCCACGGTCCCTTGGACCATCCAACAAACGATATCTACGGGTGCGAACTGCCAGGAATCTGTGACCCCGGGCGAGTACAACGGGCGCTGGCTGAAGTTCGAGGTAGATCTTCCGGCGACCTATTCCTGTGGTACCTGCTGGTGGAAGATGAATTACTCCTACCCCTCGGGCGTCAACGACACCACTACGTGGCGGGCCTACATAGTTGGAAACCCGATCCACCTGGTGCCTTCGCCCTAGTCCACACTTCTCTAACCTGCGTTGATGATCCCGGCGCCCGACTGTATGCCCGCCCTGATCACACCTTTCACGAGGGGCGGCGACATTGATACAAAGGCTCACGTCACGAATATGCGGGTCCTGGCTGATGCGGGGATGAAGGGGTATGTGATCGGCGGCTCAAACGGCGAAGGCCCCTACCTCGAGCCTGGTGAGCGAGAGAAACTGGTCAAGGCCGGGCGAAGGCGCAAATCGCATTTCATGGTCGGTGTTGCCGCCGAGTCGACACGAGCAGCGCTACGCCAGGTGAGAGAAGCCACTGACGGTGGAGCAGATAGCATTCTCGCACTGACTCCAACCAGTCTCGCCCGGGGCCGCGACGAAGCGGTGGTCCGGTTCTACCGCACACTCGCCGACGAATCGACTCTCCCGTTGTTCTTGTACTCGGTGCCGCCGGTGACCGGATACAGCCTCCCGATCGAACTCGTCTGGCGACTCTCACGTCACAACAACATCGTCGGGATGAAGGACTCCAGCGGCGACGTCGTGCGGCTTCAATCGATCATCGACGCCACGCCAACCAGCTTCGTTCTTTACGCGGGATCGTCACGCGCCGTTACGGGAGCAATGGCAGTTGGTTGCTTCGGCGCCATCACCGGTAGCGGCAACTACGCGCCCGGGTTGCTGCTTCAACTGGTGGCAGCCGCCAAGGACGATCCGTCGAAGGCTCGAAAGCTTCAGAAACGGCTCAGCAGCCTCAGTTCCGAAGTCGAGGCCCATGGCGTTCCAGGCGTGAAGGCGGCGGCACGGGCGGTTGGGCTCGAGTCCGGTTACCCCCGCGAACCGTTGACCAGATTGTCGCGGGGCGCAGAGACCTCCATCGCCAAGATGCTCTGAGTCGCAGGTCAAGACAAAGAGTAAGAGCCACTACGATTCGTAACTCAGCGAACATGAAAGGAGCGACCAGAAATGTCCAAATTCCTCAGTGAAGAATGGGTCCAGGACGTCACTGCCGCCCTCAATGAGCACCAGGGATTCAAGAACGCCATTGGCGCCGCCGAACTCGGCATTCAGTTCTCCACCAGCGAAGCACCGGAAGGAAGCGTCGACTACTACCTCCACAGCACGGGCGGCAACTCCGTGGTGGCGCTCGGGGAACTCGATTCGGCAGACGTCACTGTGAATCAGTCCTATGAAACCGCCACCGCTATCTCAAAGGGCGAATTGAACACCCAGACGGCGTTCATGACCGGAAAGCTGAAGGTCTCGGGGAATCTCGCCAAGCTGATGATGCACCAGTCAGCAATCCAACAGTGGGGCGCCGCCGTTTCTGAGCTTGACGTCGAATACTAGGTCACAACTGGTCAGGGTTCGAGACTAGGAACGTATCTCCCGAGGTGACTAGACAACTTGTGCGGAATCAGTAATTTTCTCTCGCAAACGCGGAGAGTGAGGGGGATAATGCCGAATCCGGGAAGCCGTGCTCAGGTCACGGCGTAGGAGTCGCGCGAGGGCACATGACGAGAGAAAATCGACACGAACGGGGCGCAACTATCGTCGAGGCGGCGATCATCCTCCCCGTGCTCATTCTGACTGTCGTCGGTCTATTGGAGTTGGGGCTTGTCTTCAAGGACTTCCTAACGGTTTCCTTTGCCGCTCGTGAGGGGGCCCGAATCGGTTCCCTTACAGGCAACGACGTCGACGCCGACTGCAACATTATTCAAGGGGTCATCTCAGACCTGGGAGCGAATCTTGTTATTGAGGGCACCATCACCAGTATCGAGATCTTCAGGGCGGACCCGGTCACGGGAAACCAGGGATTGACAAACGACTGGACCTACACGGGGAGCGATCCGACCGACTGCCTCGACTGGACACCATTCCCCTACAACTGGCCGAGCACCACTCGTGTCGTTGTGGTCGGCCCAACCAGCACACTTGACATCCTCGGCGTGACTATCAACGCAACCCACGACTACATAACCGGTGTCGGTCCGTTCAATGGCTCAATCAATCTGGCCGAGACGGCGATCCAACGACTAGAGCCTGAGGCATTCGAATGAGAAAGTGGTGGAAACGCGACGACGGCTTCACGTTCGTTTGGTTAGCGATGATCATGGTCGTCCTCATCGGTATGACCGGTTTCGGAACCGATCTCGGTTGGCTCTACCTGAACGCTGCGCGTGCCCAGAAGGCTGTCGACGCTGCAGCTATGGCCGGAGTCGTCAGTCTCCCCGGGTTCCCTGCTCTAGCCACCCTCGACGCCGAAAGGGCTGCCCGGGCCAATGGATACGATCCAGGTGGAGTCGATACGTTGACAGTCACTCCCATCGACGACAACCAATTGCACGCCGAGCTTCAGACATCTGTCGAGCCCTTCTTCATCAAGGTCCTCGGGTTTACTCAGTTCAACATCACCCGGGAGGCCACTGCCCAGTACGTCAAGCCGGTCCCTCTAGGCAGCCCCGACAATTGCTTCGGATTCGACCCGACTGGGGTCTATTGCTCCTCCTCCACCGAGGACTTCTGGGCCGCGGTCTCGGGCAGGTACACACGCAAACAAGACGGAGATCCCTACTCCACGACGTGCTACACCAACTCCGGACCATCGAGCTGCTCTGCAGGCAACGGTGACTATGCCAGAGCTGGCTCGTACCCTGGCTACTACTACGGAATCGAGGTCGAACCCGGCCAGACCAATCTCCAGGTACACGTATTCGACGCCCGCTACAACGGACGGTCTGGCTCTGGCGACCAGACCGGCGACATTCGATACAGCGGTGGGGGTGGCGGTCCGGGCATCGCAACGACCTTCGACCTGAAGGCGGTCGACACGACACCACTAGACCCGACCGACAACCCTTCTACGGGATGTGTCTGGAACTTGGCTCCGGACACGAACAACACGTACCGGTGGAATTGGCAGACCCTCTGCACAATCGGTAGCCCGACCCCCGGCATCTATGTGCTTCACATCGAGAGCTACAACTCGGGCGCGGGAAGCAACAACTTCTCGATTGCAGCTACAGCCACCGGCGGATCCGGCAACCCAAGGGTGTACGGCATCAACGACATGTCGATCTGGTCTAACGACTTCACCCAGGGGTCTGAGCTCTTCCTCGCGGAGATCGAACCCTTACATGCCGGCAAGAAACTTGAGCTCCAGTTCTATGACCCGGGAGATGCCGATAACAACTCCTGGTATTCGGTCCTCACTCCGTTTGGGACCGTGCCGAACTGCTCCTGGACGGTGCACAACCACAACGGGACTTCTCAAATCTCGTCGGGCTCCGGACCCTGCACCTGGCAAACCACTAACGCGAGCCAGACTGACCCTGAAACCGGCGGACCTCTTCGCGTCTTCAACGAGCAATGGATCACTGCCATTATCGACCTCCCCGACGATCCGGCGACCATGTGCAACACCGCATTGCCGGCAGATCGGCAGTGTTTCTGGAAGATGGACCTGAACCTGAGCAACCCGACCGAGCGAACAACGTGGCGAGTGCGTGTAATCGGTAACCCGGTGAGGCTGATTCCATGAGGGATCGAGGAACCGCCGCGATCGAACTCGCATTGGCCTTCATACTCATTGTGACGCTGGTGATCGGCACCTTCGAGTGGGGCACCGGATTTGCGGATCGGATCAATCTGGCTTCCTCGGTGCGAGAAGGAGCCCGTGTCGGTGCCGCTGCCGGGGACAATGCCGACGCAGACTGTCGCATAATCGAGGCGGCCGCGGGAGCCCTCAATGCCGTACAAGGCAATCAAGTCAAACAGCTGTATATCTACAAATCTGATGACACCGGACTCTTCGACAGCACCGTCTCCCAGATCTACCGGCCATCGCAGCCGAGTGATGTCGGCCTGCTTTGTGGCGGCGGATGGTATCCAATCCAGCTCAGCTGGCCACCTAATACGCCATCCGGAAACAGGGTCACCACCGGAACGAATAGGGACTGGCTCGGGGTACGGGTCGAACTCGACCACACCTGGAAGACCGGATTCCTCTGGTGGAATGGCACGGTTACCTGGCACGAAGACGCCATCGTCCGGCTCGAGCCCGAAGTGATCAACTAAGGGACAGGCAAACTTGCTGACTAGTCATTCTCTGACTGTCTCCAATAGTCCCCGCACAGACAACAGAATCGCGCCTTTCTAGTCGATAGGAACTCGGTATGCGTAAACGCGATCGAGAGCGCGGGGCAACCCTTGTCGAGGCATCTCTGATCATGCCGATCATGCTCCTGGTCATGATCGGCACCTTGGAGTTGGGTCTCGTCTTTAAGGACTACCTGACCGTGTCCTACGCCTCACGTGAGGGGGCCCGTGTCGGCGCTCTCGCCGGCAACGCGGCCGACGCCGACTGTGCAATCGTCCAGTCAGTAGTCGACATCCTGGGCCCAGCAAGTCTGGGCGACTTTCAGAAGCTCCAGATCTACGCTGCCGATCCGTCGACCGGCAACCGGATTGTTGCGAAGACGAACAGTTGGACCCTCGTCGGCTCCGACCCCTACGACTGTGCCAACGACTGGACCATCGTCGAAAACTGGCCGTCTACCAGCCGCGAGGTGTTGTTTGGCTCGAGCAGCACTCTGGACATCATCGGCGTGAGGATCATCAGTACCCACGACTACATCACCGGACTACCGCCCTTCGCGGGAAGCATCGACATAGACGAGGCGACGATCAGTCGCATGGAACCCGAGGGATTCGACTGATGAAGCTCCTCAAGCATGCATGGCGCAGAGAGGATGGTATGGCGCTCATTTGGTTCTCCATAACCATCGTCTTCCTTCTCGGGACAGCCGGATTCGCCGTGGACCTCGGATGGATGTACCTCAATGCGTCGCGGACTCAGCGTGCGGCAGACGCCGCGGCGATGGCCGGCGTGGTCCATCTCCCCGGCTTCCCCAGCTCGGCCGACTCAGATGCCCGTGACTCCGCACGCTCCAACGGCTACGACATCTGCGACCCGGGCAACACAGGGTGCGTCGACGCTCTGACAGCGACTCCCATCGGTGAGAGTCAGCTCGACGTGGAGCTGTCTACGACCATTCCATCTTTCTTCCTCGCCGTGCTTGGATTCGACAGCTTCGACATATCGAGGGATGCCACTGCCGAGTACGTCAAGCCCGTTCCGATGGGAAGTCCCAATCGATGCTTCGGCCAGGATCCCACCGGCACCTACTGCACTCCGGAACCCGGTGGCTTCTGGGCGGCGGTGTCGGCTCCCTACACCAAGAAGGAGAACGGTGACCCGTACTCGACTCGGTGTCTGGAGCCCACCGGCAATGCTGCGAACTGCTCGAGCACCAACAGCGAGTACGCCCGAGGTGGCTCCTACAACGGCTATTACTACGCAGTCGAGGTGTCGCCGGGCGTGTCGAACCTCCAAGTTCGGCTCTACGACGCTGGGTTCTACGATCGAAACATCAATGTCGAAACCGGAGACAGCACCTTCCAACCGGGAAACAACGATCCCTGGGCCAACACTCGCTTCCGGCTCATGGCGGTGGACAGCACACCACATGACCCAACCGACAACCCTGTGGTCGCGGGCTGTGATTACACCCTAACCCCTGGTCAGTGGGAGGGCGCCCTCAGGAACAAGTGGGCGACCATGTGCACGATCGGCGGTGCGGTGACGCCCGGCATCTGGGTTTTGCACGTGCAGACCGAAGGCGTCGGAGCGGGTTCCAACAGCTACTCCGTTGCAGCCGTCAGCGGTTCGGGCCCCCAACCTCGGGTCTATGGGATCAACGACATGTCGATCTGGAACAATCAGCTTGGTGGGTCGACCGATCTCCACCTGGTCGAAGTCGACCCGATCCACGCCGGGTCAAAACTCGAACTCCAGTTCTTCGACCCGGGCGACGCGCAGGCCGACTCATGGATGAGCGTCCGCGACCCGTACGGCAACGTCCCGACGTGCGGTTGGGAGTCAAGGGACTACAACGGCACGATCGTGGAGTCTGGCAATGGTGCGTGTTCCTGGCAGACGACCGACACTTCTCTTCCGGACAAGCGACGCTTCAACAACCAATGGATCACCGCCACCATCGAAATCGCGGACACCTACACGTGCAATGGCTCGGATTGCTTCTGGAAGATGAACATGAACCTGAGCGACCCGAACGAACGGACCGTGTGGCGCGCTCGCGTGATCGGTAATCCGGTGAGGCTGGTGCCATGAGATCCATCAGGTCCGAGCGGGGAGCCGCATTGGTCGAGTTTGCCTTCATCTTCTCGCTGGTGTTGATGATCGCAATCGGCACTTTCGAGTGGGGGATGGGCTTCCGAGATCGTCTCAGTGTCTCCCAATCCGTGAGGGAGGGTGCCCGTGTCGGCGCAGCTTTGGGCGACCGCTCTGGCGCTGACTGCGGCATCATCGAAGCCAGCGCTGGCGCGCTGGCGGCGATCGGTGATAACGATGTGAAGGAGTTGTGGATATACGAGTCCGACGTGGATGGCACTGTCAGTGGCTTCCGCCAGATCTATCGGCCGGCTGCCGGTACCGACGACCCTCTTACCCTGAAGTGCTCCGGTGGTTGGTACCCGATCCAGCTGACCTGGCCTGAATCCTCACGAGACAACGCCGGGCCGGTCCGCGATTGGCTCGGCGTCAAGGTGGTACTCGATCACGAGTGGAAGACCGGCTTCCTTTGGTGGCAGGGCACCGTCCAGTGGGAAGAGAAAGTGGTCATGCACCTCGAACCCAAGGTTATCTCGTAACCACCTGTCGATTCTGTGCGGGTATCTTCGTCATAAGCCTGTAAGGCGTCCCAGATAGAAGGGAAGAACGATGCCAAAGTACGCAGCACTCATCTACTCACCGGCCGAGACCGAAGGAGCCGAGGTCCCCGACGAGGTCATGGGTCAGATCATGTCCGAGTACGTGACCTTCGGCAATGAGGCCGGAGCGGCAGGGGTCCTCGCAGGTGGCGAGGCACTCCACGACACCAACACCGCGACCACCATCAAGGTGGAAGGCGGCAGAGGTGGCGACGCCGTGTTCACCGACGGGCCATTCGCCGAGACCAAGGAGGTTCTTGGGGGCTTCTACCTGCTCGACGTAGGCGATCTGGACGAGGCACTGAAATGGGCTCAGCAGATCCCCGGCGCCTGGCATGGTCGTGTCGAAGTCCGACCGATCCAGGAGTTCTCAGAAGAGGGCCAGCCGATCAACTAGGACCCTAATTGGGACCGAAACGCGTCGTATTCGACGGGTTTCGGTCCCAATTACGTTCTAGATCAGTCCCAGGCCGGTAACCGCGTCGCGTTCGGAGATCAGCTCGGCAACCGAGGCGTCGATCTTCTCCCGGGAGTAGTCGTCGATCTCCAGACCCTGGACGATCTCCCACTTTCCGTCGCGGCATACACAAGGGAACGAGGACATCAAGCCCTCAGGCACCCCGTAGGACCCATCCGAGCGGACACCCATCGAAACCCAGTCCCCCTCGGGCGTTCCATCGACCCAGTCGTGGACGTGGCTTATTGCAGCGTTGGCCGCCGAAGCCGCAGAGGAGGCGCCCCGCGCTGCAATCACCGCCGCTCCCCTCTTGGCAACTGTCGGAATGAACTCGCCGTCGACCCACTCGTGGTCATTGACCAACTCGTAGGCGGACTGACCGTCGACCTCACAGTGGAAGAGGTCCGGGTACTGGGTCGTGGAGTGGTTTCCCCAGATCGTCATCTTCTTGATAGCGCTAACCGGACGACCGGTGCGCGCCGCCAATTGGCTGGTAGCCCGATTGTGATCGAGGCGGGTCATCGCGGTGAAGTTGGCCGTGTCCATGCCCCCGGCGTTGTTCATGGCAATGAGGGCGTTGGTGTTCGCCGGATTGCCGACCACGAGGATCTTCGCATCCGACTTCGCAGCCGAAGCGATCGCCTTGCCCTGTCCGGTGAAGATCGCACCGTTGGCCGCAAGCAGATCCGAACGTTCCATTCCTTGCTTACGAGGCATCGCACCGACAAGCAAAGCCACGTCCGCATCGGCGAAGGCTGTCTCCGGATCGTCGGTCGGAACCATGCCCGCCAGCAACGGGAACGCACAATCATCCAACTCCATGGCGACACCCTCCAACGCCGCCATAGCCGGGGTGATCTCGAGCATTTGGAGGATCACGGGCTGGTCAGGTCCGAGCATCTGCCCGGATGCGATTCGAAAAAGGAGGCTGTAGCCGATCTGACCGGCCGCCCCGGTCACGGCAACACGTGCTGGTTGGTCGCTCATCTGACCGAACCTAGGACGAACCCCCCTCGGAACGGAAATCGAGACCGATGTCAAGTTGCGGAGCGGAGTGGGTGATCCACCCAACGGAGATAATGTCGACCCCGGTCTCGGCGATCGCCCGCACCGTTTCGAGGGTCACGCCACCGGAGGCCTCGGTGGTCAGACGTGACCCGACTCGCTCAATCGCGGTCCGCAACATCTCCAAGCCCATGTTGTCGAGCAGGACACGATCGGCGCCGGTCTCGAGCACCTCGGCGAGTTGCTCCAGCGTCTCGACCTCGACTTCGACCACCATCGCCGGTCCGACCTCTGCCCGGGCGGCCTCCACTGCAGCCGCCAAGCCGTGGCCGGCGACCAGATGGTTGTCCTTGATCAGGACCGCGTCGTAGAGGCCGAAGCGATGGTTCACGCCACCACCAACCGTCACTGCATACTTGTCGATGGAGCGGAGACCGGGCATGGTCTTGCGGGTATCGGATATCGCCGCCCCCGTCCCCTCGACCTCTGCGACAAGACGAGCCGTAGTCGTTGCTACTCCGGACATTCGACCCAGCAAATTCAGTGCGGTTCGCTCCGCAGCCAGGATCGACCTGGCCGGTCCCGAAACCTCGGCGACCGTCGCACCCTCCCGAACCACGTCGCCATCCTTCACCCGCGGTTCAAAGTCGATTTCTGAGTCGACTACCTCAAACACGTAGCGGGCGACGTCGAGGCCTGCGATCATTCCATCGCTCCGCGTCGAGATCTCGCCAATGGCCATGGCTTCCTCAGACACGGTGGCCTTGGAAGTGACGTCGCCCGCTTCGCCGAGATCCTCGACGAGCGCTCGGGCCACAACGACCTCGTAATCACCCCGGTCCATCACTACACCCGAACCAGATCGACCCTGGTTGGATCAATGAGTGTGCGGTGCTCCTGCATCGGGTCAGTCTCGGGATAGTCGGCCCGGTAGTGACTGCCCCGCGACTCACTGCGACGGAGAGCGGCGAGAACCACCATCAGGCTCAGGTCGGCGGCGACCCGACCGGCAAGCGTGCGACGAAGGACCGAATCCATGTCGAGTATCTGGTTACGCGCTTCCCAGAGACCGTCCCCGGTTCGGACCAGTCCGACCCGGTCCCACATGACCTGGCGAAGGTCCTCCAGCACCGGCCCGCCGACCAGCGGCAGATCGAGCGACTCTTTGGGCGCGAACGGAGCACCGTCAGGCTCAAACAGGTTCCTGCCGACGTCGACCGCAACCCTGGCGCCAAACACGAGACCTTCGAGCAGCGAGTTCGACGCAAGACGGTTGGCGCCATGGACACCGGTCGAGCTGCACTCACCGACCGCCCACAGACCAGCGACCGATGTTCTCCCGCTCGGATCGGCGTCGATCCCACCCATGTAGTAATGAGCGGCAGGTGACACAGGCAGAAGGTGCTCGGTCGGTTCGAGGCCGACAGAGTTGGCGTGTGCGGTCACCGTCGGGAACCGTTCGGCGAAGTTCACGATCGACCGCGCATCCAGATAGGCGCTGGACCCCTTGTCGTACTGCCAGAAGATGGCCCGCGCCACCACATCACGAGGTGCCAGCTCGGCCATCGAATGGTATTGGTCCATGAAGCGGCGGCCGTGGGCGTCGACAAGAGTCGCTCCTTCACCACGCAGGGCCTCGGTGAGGAGCGGCATTGGGTCCTTGCCGGCATCAAGCGCTGTCGGATGAAACTGGACAAACTCCAGATCGGCGAGGCGGGACCCGACTCTCGCGGCCATGGCCACACCATCCCCGGTTACACCGATCGGGTTGGTGGTGCGTGCATAGAGACGTCCGGCGCCTCCGGTTGCCAGAACCACCGCCGGTGCCAGGATCACCTGGCGTTTCTTGCCATCGGCCGTCACGACACCGGCTACCCGGCCGTCGATCATGACGAGGTCAACGACACGCCTCTCGATTGTCATGACGCTTTCGGAAGCCTCGGCCGCGGCAGTGAGTGCTCGCATTACCTCCGCACCTGTGGCATCCCCGTCGGCATGAACAACCCGGCGCCTGCGATGGCCGCCCTCGCGTCCAAGCTGCAGCTCTCCGTCGTCGTTGCGGTCGAATTCCGCCCCAATCGCGATGAGACTTTCGATTGCGGCCGCGCCGCCATTTGTGAGGATCTCAACGGCGTCGGCGACGGCCAGACCTCCCGAGACGCTGCGGGTGTCGTCTGCGTGCCGTGCCGGGGAATCGTCCGATGCGACGGCGGCCGCGATGCCGCCCTGCGCCCACCAGGTGGAGCCCATCTCCGGAGCGGTCACAAGGTATGCCCGCTCTAGACCGAGGGCGACAGTGAGACCCGCCACACCGGCACCAACAACGAGTGGCGCGTCAAGATGGGTGGTTTTTGGCATCAGAGTGCCTCAGTCCTGACGACCGACCTCGAGCATCTTGGCAACGGCAAGTCGGGCCCGGTCCGCGATGTGAGGATCGATCTCGATCTGGTGGGTGAGAGTGGCCAACGACGTGCGGATGTTCTCCAACGTAATCCGCTTCATATGGGGGCAGAGGTTGCACGGCCTGACGAACTCGGTGTTTGGAGCCTGTTCGGCGACGTTGTCCGCCATCGAGCACTCGGTGATCATCATGACCTGGGCCGGCTGGTTGAGCCCTAACCACTGGATCATGCCGTGGGTAGAACCGACATAGTCCGCCTCGGCGAGGACGTCAGGAGGGCACTCCGGATGTGCAATGACCGAGATCCCGGCCATGTCGGCCTTGTAGTCGGAGATCTCCTTACCGGTAAAGCGCTCGTGCACCATGCATGAGCCCTCCCACAGGATCACTTCGACATCGGTCTGCGTGGCGACCCACTTCCCCAGGTATTGGTCGGGCGTGAAGATGACGCGATCCGTACCCAGTGACTCGACCACGGCTACAGCGTTGCCCGAAGTGCATGTGATGTCCGATTCGGCCTTGACCTCTGCTGAGGTATTGACGTAGGTGACGACCGGGACTCCGGGGTGCTCCTCCTTCAGGCGTCGCACGTCTGCTCCGGTAATCCCGTCCGCAAGTGAGCAGCCAGCCTCCAGATCAGGAATGAGAACCATCTTGGAGGGATTTATCAGTTTCGCGGTCTCGGCCATGAAGTGGACACCGGCAAGGACAATGACGTCGGCGTCGGTCTCGAGAGCGATGTTTGCGAGAGCGAGTGAGTCTCCGGTGAAGTCGGCTGCCAGGTGATAGATATCCGGCGTCATGTAGTTGTGAGCGGCGATGACTGCGTTGCGTTCTTTCTTCAAACGGCTGATGTCATCGATAATCGGCTGAAGCGCGACGATCTCCTCCTCAGGGAGGACATCGGTTGCGCGCGTGATTTCGAGTGTGGTCACCAGACTCCGCGAGGGAACTGAAACCAAGTTTAGGGCCTGCAATGTCTCTCACTTACACTGCCCCGCCATAGCCAACCCTGTATTAGAAAAGGAGTTCGGAAACGCAGCCACCGCCGACGCTGCCCTTCAGGCCGGTGCGATGGACCGAGCGCCCAACATCGGCGATCGGATGACGGTCGGGTTGGTGATCGGAGCCACTTTCTTCCTGCTCCTGCTGGTGGGCGCAGGCGCCGTTTTCGGCTGGAACAACGCCGACACCATCTGGCGCTGGTGGTGGGCCGTCGCAATCGGACTCATCATCCTCGTCATCGCGACCGTGGCCATCCCCAAACTTGCGCCTTTCACCGGCGTCGTATACGCCGTCACACAGGGCGCTTTCTTGGGGGCTCTGTCGAAGCAATACGAGACTTTCTACTGCTCCTCGACTTTCAAGTCATCGAATACGGGATCTCGCAGGGAGCGCCGAAGAACTTCGCATGGTTCGCCGCGTTCGGCCTCATGGTCACCATCATCTGGCTCTACATCGAGATCCTGCGGCTCCTCGCGAGGATTGTGGCCCGGCAGTAGGCCCAGTCATCCTCGGCACATTTCGCCCTATGGCCTAACCGAAAACCGACTACTGAGAACTGACAACCGGAGCCCGCAGGGCTCCGTCACATATGTTCGATAACGGCGTCGCCGAACTCCGAGGTCTTGACCTCGGTGGCATCGTCGGTGAGACGGGCAAAGTCGTATGTCACCGTTCTGGCGGCAATCGCACCCTCGATGCCCTTCACGATCAGATCGGCGGCTTCGTCCCAGCCCATGTAGCGAAACATCATCTCCCCCGAAAGGATCACTGAACCGGGGTTCACCTTGTCCTGGCCGGTGTACTTGGGCGCCGTTCCGTGGGTCGCTTCGAAGATGGCTACACCGGTGTCGTAGTTGATGTTCCCACCGGGAGCGATGCCGATCCCTCCCACCTGTGCCGCCAGGGCGTCTGACAAGTAGTCGCCGTTGAGGTTGGTGGTGGCGATTACGTCGTAGTTCGCCGGACGGGTGAGAATCTGTTGGAGCATGGCGTCGGCGATGACGTCCTGAACGAGAAGCTTGTCGCCGGGGTCGCCACCGGAGTCCTCCCAGGAGACCGCCTCGTCAGAGAACTCTTCTTTCACCAGGTCATATCCCCAGCTACGGAAGGCACCCTCTGTGAACTTCATGATGTTGCCCTTGTGGACGAGAGTCACCGAGTCGCGATTGTTGGCGAGGGCATACTTGATGGCCGCCCGGACCAGTCGCTTCGACCCGGTCACCGAAATCGGCTTCAGCCCGAGACCCGAGTCCTCGCGCAGTTCCCAGCCGTACTCAGACTTGAGAAAGTCCAGAAGCTTTTGGGCGTCTTCGGTCCCCTCCTCGAGTTCCTTGCCGGCATAGACATCCTCGGTGTTCTCCCGGAAGATCACCATGTCGACCGCCCCCGGGTTCTTAACCGGCGAAGGCACCCCCTCGAGCCAGCGGACAGGACGAACACAGGCATAGAGATCGAGCAACTGACGCAATGCAACGTTGAGGGAGCGGATGCCGCCACCAACCGGTGTTGTCAGCGGGCCCTTGATTCCGACCAGATAGGTCTCGAAGGCCGCAACTGTCTCATCAGGCAGCCACGAGCCGGTGGCATCAAACGCCTTCTGACCGGCGAGAAGCTCCATCCACTCGATCTTTCGCTCACCGCCGTACGCCTTCTCGACGGCAGCATCGAACACGCGGACGGAGGCAGCCCAGATGTCGGGGCCAATGCCGTCGCCCTCGATGAACGGGATAATCGGATCGTCGGGAACGGCGAGACCGTGGGGTCCCATTGTGATGGGTGTGGCCATGCGGAAGCGACTCCTCAAAAGGTGATTTCGGAACCCGAGATCCTAGCGACCTGAGCCTCTACCCCCGCTTTGGGGAGCTAGCCGCGGCGCGCCTCCGCGGCGGTGAGTGTGTTGACAAGGAGCATGGCCCGGGTCATCGGTCCAACGCCGCCCGGCACTGGCGTGATGGCCGAGGCCACCTCGACCACCGACTCGAAATCGACGTCACCGACAAGGCCTTCGTCGGTCCGGCTCACGCCAACATCGATGACAACCGCACCAGGCTTGACGAAATCCGCAGTGATCAGGTGGGGCACGCCCACGGCTGCCACAAGAATGTCAGCCTCCCTGGCGACCGCTGCGAGATCTGCCGTTCTGGAGTGCGCGACTGACACCGTCGCGTCGGCGCCCTTGCTGGCGAGCATCAGGGAAAGGGGACGGCCGACAAGGAAGGAACGGCCTACAACCACCGCTCGCTTTCCGGTGGTGCCGATCCCGTAATGGTCGAAGATGCGCATGATGCCCGAAGGTGTGCAAGGTCTCAGCCCGGGTCGACTCAGAACCAGCAAGCCGAGGTTGTGAGGGTGAAGCCCGTCAACATCCTTGGAAGGGTCGATTCGCTCGACGATGGCCTCCGAGTCGAGCCCGGCAGGAAGGGGAAGCTGGACCAAGATCCCGTCCACAGCATCGTCGGCGTTGAGACTGTCGATCTGGGCAGCCAGAGCCGACTGCGAAATGTCGTCTGACAACTCGCTATGAAAGGAGCGTATCCCCACTTCGGCGGCGTCCTTTCGCTTGCCCCGCACATAGGAGTGAGAAGCGGGATCATCGCCGACAAGGACAGTGGCCAAACCTGGCTCGTAGTCGAGCTTCGAAACACTCTCCTTGACCTCGGCCTTGACCGTGGCGGCAACCTCTTTTCCGTCGAGTATCTGAGCGCTCATCTCAATGCCTGAAGTGGCGGTCCCCAGCGAAGACCAGAGCAACTCCGTGCTCGTTGGCAGCGTCGACAATCTCCTTATCGTTTCTTGAGCCACCCGGTTCGACAACGGCGGTCACACCCGCCTTGACCAGAGTGTCCAGTCCGTCCCTGAACGGGAAGAAGGCATCCGAGGCGGCGACGGCGCCCTTGGCCCTGGCACCTGCTTTTGCAACAGCTCTCTCTGCTGCGCCCACGCGCGACTGGTCGCCGGCGCCGACTCCGAGCGCCTGGCCGTCAGCAGCGAGAACGATGGCGTTTGATTTCGTGGCAGCGGCAACAATCCATGAGAACTTGAGCGCGGTGTCCTCCTCGGCCGTGGGACTCCGCTCGGAGACGACTTTCCACATTTCACCGACCACACTATCCCGACCCTGGGAGAGGAACCCCTCTTCCACACGGCGGTAATCCTCGTCTTTCCCATGCGGCGGCCGTGCAGACAGCACCCGAAGATTCTTTTTCGCTGACAGGATCTCCAGAGCGTCGCCGTCTACCGATCGGGCGATCACTACCTCGACAAAACGGTCGGCGATCGCACTTGCCGTCGAGTTGTCCAGAGTCCCGTTGATGCCGATGACACTTCCGAAAGCAGACAGGGGATCTCCGGCCCAGGCCTTTTCGAAGGCGTCGAACACGGAGGTGCCTTTGGCCGCGCCACAGGGATTGGTGTGCTTGACGACGACGACCGAGAGGTCCCCCAGTTCGGTGGCCAGCGCCCAGGCAGCCTCAGCATCGACGAAATTGTTGAAGGACATCTCCTTGCCCTGATGCTGATGCGATGTCGCCCACCAGGGTTGAGCTCCATCCTCAACGAAGACCGCTGCTTCCTGGTGCGGGTTCTCGCCGTATCGCAGATCAGCGAAACGGCGCAGTGGAAGGACCCGATTGTCGCCAATCCAGCCGACGATGGCCGCGTCGTAGGCAGCGGTCTGAAAAAAGGCCTCGCCGGCGAGCCGAAGTCGAAGATCGTCGTCGAGCCCACCCGACTCGATCGCTGTCGCGACTTCTTCGTATTGGTCAGCCGAAGACACGACCCCTACATAGCGATGATTCTTCGCGGCCGATCTGATCATCGACGGGCCACCGATGTCGATCTTTTCGATGATGTCGGACTCCGTGGACGACTCATCGGCGACCGTTTCGGCGAACGGGTAGAGATTCACGACCACCAACTGGATAGGCTCGATTCCGTTCTCGGATAGCTCGTCGAGATCGGACTGCTGGTCAGCCCTCGCCAGAATCCCGCCGTGTATCCGAGGGTGAAGAGTCTTGACCCGTCCACCGAGGATTTCGGGCGATCCGGTCACGTCGGCTACACGGGTGACGGCGATTCCGGCTTCCTCGAGGGCGATCGCCGTCCCGCCTGACGAGATGATCTCGACGCCCGCGGCGGCGAGTCGCCCAGCAAAGGGCACCAGCCCGGTCTTGTTGTAGACGCTCAGCAACGCCCGATTCACCGAAACCAGGGTCATCGCCAGATCACTTCTCTCCCTTGAATCTCGATCTCGCCCGCAGCAAAGGCCCGGACGACCCTTGGGAGCAGATCGTGCTCTTCGACCTGGATCCGGGCATGAAGAGAGGCTTCGTCGTCGCCCGGGAGGACCGACACCGCCCGTTGGGCGATGATGGGTCCGTGGTCCACTTTCTCGTCCACGACATGGACGGTAACCCCGGAGACCTTGACTCCGTGTTTGATCGCCTGGGCGACGGCATCAGTCCCCGGAAAGGCAGGCAAGAGAGAGGGGTGGATGTTGAGAGTCCGGTCCTTGAACCGGCTCACGGCCTCTGCTGAAAGGATTCTCATGAAGCCGGCGAGGACAACCATCTCGGATCCCGAATCGACTATCGCATCGACGACGGCATTCGAAAACGACTCCCTCGACTCGTAGTCACCCCATTCGATGACCCTGGTCTCGATGCCGGCCCCACTTGCACGTGACAGGGCATTGGCTTTGGGCTTGTCGGAGACCACCAATCGGATCTTCGCCCCGAGATCGGGGGTATCGATCAACGCCTGGAGATTGGTGCCTGACCCTGATGCAAGAACTGCGATATCGATGGGACCCTCCACAAACCGGCCGCGGCACGGAAGTGTAGAAGTATCGCCAGTCCCGCTAGCACCCCGGACAACCCCGGTTCAGAGATGCCGCGAGCTGCGTGTCATGGGCGGGGGGTGCAGGGGGGTCGTCCCCCCGCAAGGTGACAGCTCTAGGCGCTCAGCCGCCCCCTGAGGGATTGTCTGGCCCGATAAAGGACTGAGCGCACCGATGCCGGTGATGTCCCCATGATCGATGCGGTCTCCCTAACCGTCAGCCCCTGACCTTCCTTGAGAAGCAACGCGCAGCGATAGTTGTCGGGAAGGGCGGCGAGGGCATCGATGACCTCTTTGCGGGTCTCGAGCTCGATGGCCAGGGACTCGGGGTCCGGTGCCGGCGAGATCACCTCGCCATCAAGGGCCTCATCGAGATAACCGTCGATGGCCCCCGCTGCCGTCCGCCCCCGGAGGCTTCGACACTCGTTAGTGGCGATCGTGTGCAGCCAGGTCCGGACCGACGCCTCTCCGCGGAATGAGTCGAGCTGCTCGGCAGCCGTCACCAGCGCCGCGTGGGCAACGTCTTCGGCGTCCTCAGGATTGCCACACAACAACCTGGCGAGATTCTCAATGTCATCGCGGTAGTCCCACACATCGGCTGGCATCGAGTTGAATCTAGAGAACACAAGATGAATCGAGGACGGTTGCATCTGTTCTATGTATTCCCCGAGGAGCCTTCAAATGTCACAAGTCGAGCAGGTACCGGCATACGACTGGGAAAACTGGGTCGCCGAGAACGACGGCAACGTCCTCGACGTCCGGGAGCCAAAGGAGTGGGCTCTCGGCACTCTCCCTGACTCGGTCTTGCTGAGCATCGGCCAGATCATCGAGCGGAAGGATGAACTGGACAGCGATACGCCGTGGCTGGTGGTTTGTCACACGGGAGGGCGCAGCCAGCAGGTCGCGACCTACCTGGCCATGAATGGCTACTCGGCTGCGAATCTGGCTGGAGGCATGAAAGCACTCGGCCTCCAGGACTGACGTGGAAATCACCAGCATCCGCACCGAGGGTCTCGGCGATTCGACCTACATCCTCAGCCACAACGCCGGGGCAAGGATAGCCGACGTGGTCGCAGCGCTGGGGAGCCGGTGACCCTCCATACCGCTCTGATTGGATTGGGCTGGTGGGGTCGACAGATCGTATCGAGCCTCGCCGAAAGCGAGATCGTTTCGATAGTGCGGGTCGTCGAACCGCGGGTCGCCGAGAACGCTGAATTCGCCGAAGCCCATGGACTCATGCTCGGCGACGACCTCGACGAGGCGCTGACAGACGAAGCCGTCCAGGCCGTGATCATCGCGACACCTCATGCCCTTCACGAGGAGCAGGTGATCGCCGTAGCCGGGTCAGGTCGGCACGTATTCTGCGAGAAGCCGCTGGCTCTCAATTCGGCCGCGGCGAGACGGATGGTGGACGCCTGTCGACAGGGCGGGCTAAAGCTCGGCGTTGGGCATGAGCGAAGATTCGAAGGCGCCCTCGAGGAAGCCAGACGAATGGTCCTCGATGACGAGATCGGAACTCTGCTCCACCTCGAGTGCCACTGGTCCCACAATCTGTTCACCCGGTCCGAAGCATCGGATTGGCGACGCGACCCCCGTCAGGCGCCGGCGGGCACGCTCACCGCGCTCGGGGTCCACATCACCGACTACTTCCAGTCGGTAGCCGGACCGGTGGCGCAGTTGACGGGGACAACCGCCGATCGCTCGTCCAACTACCCGGGTGACGACGTTCTCACCGTCCAGTTCCGGTTTCGGTCGGGTGTGACTGGGAGTTTGGCCAATCTGGCGACCACACCCTTCTACAGCAGAATCACAATCTTTGGGGACCGGGGCTGGGTGGAGGCCCGTGAATACTCCAACGTGGATGTCCCCGAGGACGCCACTCTGGAGTGGCACACCGCCGACGGTAAAGCCCACAACCGCACCTTTCCTCCCACAAACACTGTCAAGGCCAACATCGAGCAGTGGGCGGCGGCGGCACTCGGGACAGGTCAGTATCGGTTCTCCGATGAGGAGCTGGTCCACAACATCAAGATCCTGGAGGCGATCGTTGCATCGGCCGACACGGGAGCGCCAGTGGCAATCGGTTGATTGACTATTGGCTGCGCTTGGCCAGGTTCTGCGCCGCGACAGCGACAAGGAGGAACAGCAGCACACCGCCGCCAAAGACGAACAGAGTTCCGGTACCAAACACCTGACCGATTTCGTCCTTCCAGAACGATGCGGCGGAGAAGCCGGCGATTGCCGTCAGAACGGCAAGACCGTAGAAAATGTATGAGGCGAATTTCATAGCGGGCGGAACACTAGACCCTGATCACTCGGCGCCAGATTCGTCACCATCGAGGTCTCACTCTCGAGCCATGATCCGGTGGTAGGTCTGCTCCGACCGAGGCCCGTCTCGAGGAACGTGTATCCCGGTATCTGGCTCGTGATGCTCAGCCTGACGACGTCGGACCAGAACGCTGTGGACTGCTCCACATCTTGGGTTCTCAGAATGATGCTGGCGACTTCCATGAGCTACGTATTCACTTCGACGAAAGCCAACACCCGACTCCACGCGTCGATCGATTCTCCGGCGAACTCTTCGTACTTCCTGTCGAAGAACGAATGCGGGGCTCGCGGGTAGACCACCACTTCGTTGGCCACCCCGGCGCCGTTCAGTGCCTCCTCGAACTCGTCGATTGCCTCCTGAGGGATGCTCGGGTCGGCACCACCCATCAGGGCCAGAACCGGACATGTCATGTCGCCGACCCGGCCGATCACCCCACCGTCCTCGCCGTCGCGGTTGGGGCGCCCATAGAAACCAACCGCTCCGGACAGTCCCAGTCCGTTCGCAGCCTGGTGCCATGAGTTCGACCCCCCGAAGCAGAATCCGACGGTGAAGACAACACGATCCGGGTCGTCTGCTCTGACCCGGGAGACGGCGGCGGCTACGTCGTCGCGCACTCCCTCCATGGTTGTGTCCTCGACATGTGGCCAGAAGTCCCAGTCGTTGGGGCGCTCGCCAAGGCCGGCGGTACGGCCGAAGTAGTCGATGGCGATGGCGTCGTGACCGGCCTGGGCAAACCGGGCAGTGAGTCCCTTGTAGAACGAGAATAGCCCCCGCACGTCAGGCAGCACGACGATGGCCGCCTTCGACTTCTCCTCGCCAAAGGCCTCAAAGGCCATGAATTCGTTTCCGTCCTGTGCGGTCAGGGTGACATTCCGGGTGGTGATTTCCCGGTCGCCGGCGGCGATTGGCGGCTCGGAGTCGTGATCAAAACACATCAAGCCACCGTAGCCGTTTCAACATTGGAGAACCTTCCTGGATAGCGCCCGGATCGAGGGGGGAGAGATGCATCCGAAACTCCTGACTTCCGGCCCTACACGTCGGCCCGGGCATTCGCGAGAATGTGAGATATGAGTGATGCAGCTAGTCCACGCACATGGTTGATCGCGGGGGGCGCTGTCGTGATCATCGGTGCTCTGATAGCAATCGCTCTGGCCCGCGAGCCTGTCGCACTGGACCCGGGGACCCCCGAAGGCACCGTCCAGAACTATCTTCAGGCGATAAGCGACGAGGACTACCAAGGCGCCTTCAACCTTCTCCATCCCGATTGGACCAAAGGTTGCACGGCGGCAGACCTGGCGGCCGCCGCACCCACCGATCCATTCAGCGCAACCCTGGGTGACACCGAGGAGACAGGGACGACAGCCTTTGTCAGAGTGACCATTCGACAGGGGGCGCCGGGACCCGGCCCGTTCGAGTCTGGTTTTGGTAGCTTCGAGGAGTTCTTCGAACTGGAGAACGAAATCGGCCAGTGGCTGATCACCGGATATCCCTGGCCGTACTTCGATTGGAGGTGTCAGCCAAGGTGAGTGTCATCATCGGATTGCTCTTTTTCCTGGCCCTGATTGCAGCCATCGTCTTCGGGATCCGCTTCCTCACCCGCCGACGCGACCATGAAGCATCAGGAGACCTCGACCTCATCGCCTACGGACTCCTCGCTATTGCAGTAGGCACCAGCGCGTTCGCACTGGTTGCTCTGGCAGGTGCCGCTTTTCCAGATCAGACAATCGTCGGAGGCGGAAGCGAGCAGGCGGCCACCGCACTCGCCGGCCTCGTGGTGGCAGTTCCCATCGCAGTTGTTCTCTGGCGTCGACAGGCTCTCAGACGACGGCAGCACCCGGACACGGTGGGCTGGCCCATCTACCTCGCCGTGATGGAGGCCGTGTTCATGACCGCCACCGTCATATCGGGCTTCAACGTGCTCTTTTCGCTGATCGGGACAGGCAACGCCACGCCGTGGACCGACCTGATCGTCTTCGGTGGTGTAGTCGCACTCCACGAAGTAGCCCGCCACAGGACGCCGACGGGGTCGGACGCTGCCGGACTGCCACGCGTCATCGGTTCGGCTATCGGGCTCATTCCGACGGCCATTGGTGTGACCATCCTGCTCTACGGGCTCTTCAACGAGATCTACGGCTCGATCGCTGCGACCGTCACCGATTTCGATTTGGCAATCGCCCTGAGCTTCCTCATCGTCGGCGCACCGGTCTGGTACTTCCGGTGGTGGCGCCCGTGGCCCCTCGAGCCCGGAGGCTCGAGGAAGGTCTGGCTGGTCATCACCTCGGTGTCGGGGCTGCTCACTGCCCTTGGAGCTGCAGTGGCGATCGCGATCTCGGGGGTCACTTTCCTGGCCGGCGACACCCGCGCTGCAGCGGAGCACTTCGAATTTGTGCCTGTATCGCTGGCAATCCTCATTGTTGCTCTCGGGATCTGGCTTGTTCACCGGAGAGATCTCAGTCCTGAGCGTGGCAACACGATGCGCAGCTATGAGTACATCATCACGGCCTTTGCCCTGGGCTCCACCATTGCAAGTGCCACTTCCTTGGCCGCCATCGCCTTCGGAGAGTTCGACCTGGTCGGCCCCGGCGACACTTCGCTGCCCTGGGGCATCGCGATCGTCATCGTCGTTTCGCTGGCGGTCTGGTGGTGGTTCTGGTCGAAGGTACAGGCAGCTCCCCGTGAAGTGGAGGCCAAGGCCACTCCCCGTCGTGTCTATCTCCTCGGCATGGGGGTGATCACGGGTCTGACCACGGCTGAAGCGCTGATCGCGACCCTGGTGGTTGTTTTCCAACAGCTTCTGGACGCCGGAGGCAGTACAAACGCTCTCGCGGTTCAGGCTCCCCTGTTTGTGTTCTCCGGACTTGCCATGTGGCATCTCCTTCGAGTCAACGCCCAGGACAAGAAACTCTTTGAGGCCGAAGAGGTAATAGCACCATTCCAGGTGACGGTGATCTGCTCGCATCCCGGGCAGCTGGCCACGGTGCTCCCAAAGCAGGCGAATCTCCGCATCCTCTATCGGGCGGATGAAGTGGGCATCATCGACAACGAGATGGCGGAGGACATAGCAGCTGCGATCGGGCAGGCCTCTTCGCTGGTCTGGGTCGGTGCCGGCGATTTCGAGGTTGTGACGGCGAGGTTTGACTGACGGTTGGCGTCGCCAGTGATTTCTGTGACTATCCCGTAGCGTGAAGTGGCTTGCCTACAGATATCTGAAACTACGCGGCTGGACCTTTCTCGGCCAACTCCCCGACATCCCCAAGATGATCATTCTTGGCGCGCCACACACATCCAATTGGGACTTCGTCCTTTTTCTTGGAGCGCTTCACTACTTCGACTTCAAAACAACCTTCATCGGGAAGCAAGAACTGTTCCGCCGGCCATTTGGCTTCCTCTTCCGCAGTTGGGGTGGAATCCCTGTGGACCGGTCAAAACCGGGGGGAATAGTCAGGACCGTCGCCGAAGCCTTCGAGCAAGCCGACCAGATGAACCTGGTGGTGGCGCCCGAGGGAACTCGCAAGCCCATCCCCTACTGGAAGGCCGGCTTCGTCTGGATCGCCGAAGCAGCAAACGTTCCGGTCGTTCCTGCCGGTGTGGACGGGACCAATCGCACAGTCGAAATCGGGCCGACAGTGCCATATGAAGGCGACCTGACAGCCTTCATGGATCAGATCCGCGCCTACTACTCGTCCAAGGACGGCATCAACCCCGAGGGGAAAGGGCCGGTCAGAGTGAGGAGAGAAGAGGGCTCCGACTCATGATCGTTCTGCGAGCTTTCGGAATTCCTCGGAAGTAACGCCACGCGCTGGCGCGGCGCCGATCTTCAGAGTCCCCCTGCCAAAACGCTCCCGAACCTCATCAACATGCTCGTCGAGTGCCCGCCGCTTGAGGTCTTCCAGGCTGCCCGCACGGAGAACGTCTCCTTCGTCTAACTCGAACTCGAGTTGGAGAAAGTCATCTGTTGTCAGATTCGAAACAGACATCCCTACGAGTGTCACCGGTTCGTCGCTGACATCCATGGCTCGGCCGAGCAAGACCGAGCCCAGGTTGGCCAGAGCAGCCGTCGACGCCGTTGGGGAAGGGAGTGTGTGACTTCGCGAAATCAGCCTTGGACCGGGGAAGCGGGCACGCAGACTCAGCGTCGAACCCGATCGACCCTTCTTGCGGAGCCGTCGACCGATCCGATCGGCCAGACCCAGAACAACCACGTCTAACTCCCCCGGGTCGGTCAAGCCTCTTCCCAGAGCCTGCTGGCTGCCCACGCTTCCAGCCCTCCTGCCGCCGCGGACCGAACGCGGGTCGCGGTTCCACGCAAGGGAGTGGAATGCCCCGGCCGCACCAGGCCCGATGGCGGCTGTCAAGGCTCCGGGTGGCACCTGGGCGAGTTCCCCAATGGTGCAGATCCCCAGCCGATGAAGTTTCGCCGCCGTGACCCGACCCACCCCCCACATGGCCTCTACCGGGAGCGGATGGAGGAAATCGGTCTCGGTACCCGGAGCGACAACGACCAGCCCGTCCGGCTTTGCTCGAGCCGACGCGATCTTGGCGAGGAACTTGGTCGTTGCGACACCAACCGAAATCGGGAGACCGATCTCGTCCCGCACTCTTGTCCGGATGGTCCGTGCAATCTCGCTGGGAGAACCGAGCAGATGGGTGGTGCCAGACACATCGATGAACGCCTCGTCGATGCTGATCTGCTCCATGATGGGCGAGGCGTCTTCGATCACCGCCATGACCTGTTCGGAGAAGCCGAGATAGCGCTCGAAGTGGCCGTCGACGACGACCGCATCGGGGCAGAGGTGCTTGGCGTCCCGGGTCGGCATCGGGGTGCGGACACCATGGGCCTTGGCCTCGTACGAGCACGCAAGGACTATCCCCTGTCCCACCAGGACCGGCCGCCCCCGAAGCGACGGTTCGAGCAACTGTTCGACCGACGCGTAGAACGCATCGAGATCGGCATGGAGGATGGTCGGTTCCATGTTCCGATCTTGCCGGGGGCCTGTGACAGGTTTGTCGCGACTGTGTTACCGGCCGACTACTCCAGCGTCCGCAGGTAGGCCACCACGTCCTGGAGGTCCTCGTCGGTCAATGACGGGTTCCCTCCCCTTGGAGGCATGAGGACACCAGTGTCGTTGGCCGGATCATCGGGACCACGACCTACCTGCAGGAAGGCAATCATCTCGCCGTCCGAGTTGCCAATGACGAACGCATTTGCGTGCAGGTCCTTGCCCAGA
>Ga0255054_10000392_pt1 | contig 26008 bp, 18 predicted proteins | sample JV7_2_23_MG_FD_188634 | JGI IMG/M metagenome (GOLD analysis project Ga0255054, IMG submission 188634) | Seawater microbial communities from Jervis Inlet, British Columbia, Canada - JV7_2_23 | ecosystem: Environmental > Aquatic > Marine > Inlet | place: Canada: British Columbia | collected... | reverse complement strand
ATGGGCACGAGGCCAACGGCGAGTCGTGGCACTGGCCTGCGCTCGAGGAGTCGCCGCACGTGCCCGAGGAGCCGTCGCCCTACCGCGCGCGCTTCAATCTGGACTTCGCGGCGGGCGAGGTGATGGTCATCCCCGGCACGGGGTCCGCGCAAGGACTCGTGTTCCAGTTCTCCGATCTGCTGAGCGATCAGCTCCTGTTCCTCGGAGCGACGACCTTCCAGAGCGCCAACCTCGGGAGCCTGGCCGAGAACATCAACGCGTCGGCGTTCTATCTGAACCGCAAGCGCCGCCTCAACTGGGGCCTCGGCGCGTTCCGCATCAGGGGCGTGTTCTCGACTGGCGACATCCGGACCCAGTACGAGGAGACGTCCACCGGTGGGCTGATCGACCTGCGCTGGCCGTTCTCCCGCTTCAGCCGGATCGAGGGGCAGTTCCGCTTGGAGTACTCGCGCAGGTTCGATCCGATCCTCCTGCCGAGCGCCGAGGCGTTCCGCAACGGGCTGCTCGCCACGAATATCCTGATCTGGGTTCACGACAACACCCTGTGGATACCCACGGGACCGATCGACGGGCAGCGCACCAACATCGCAGGCAGCATCACCAACGACCTCACGCACGGCCGGTTCGACGCGTGGACCCTGTCGCTGGATCACCGGCGCTACCTGCGGGCAGGAACCTACTCGGCATACGCCATCCGCCTGTTCGGCTACATTGCCGGGGGCAGCCGCGCGCGCCGAGTGGACATCGGCGGTACCTGGGGGCTGCGGGGCTATCCTCGATTCGGCGGCGTCTCGGGCACCCGCGTGTTCTTGTTCAACCAGGAATTCCGCATGCCGTTGCTCGACTTCCTGAGCTTCGGCACGCCGATCGGGCAACTCAGGTTCCCCGGGATTCAGAGCGCAGTGTTTCTCGACTTCGGTGGAGCGTGGAGCCACGATGACAGCCCCAACCGTGGTATTCTCGGAAGCGGCGGGTTCGGGCTCCGGATGTCGTTCGGGGGCGCCCTGGTGCTGCGGCTCGACATGGGGTGGCGCTTCGACATGGCCGGAGGCACCAGGAACAGCAACATCGGGCGGGTGGGGTTCGACCCGGGTTGGTTCACTCAATTCTTCTTCGGATTTAACTACTGATGTGGCAACGGCTTGCATTGAGAGAGGGTCGCTATTATCACTTGTTCGTGCTCGCCCTCGCTCTGGCGAGCGCCTGTGCGCCCGGTCCGGCGCCCCTCGTACCCGAGGTGATGCCGGAGATATCTCGCGCTGAGGTTAGCCGTTGGGTTGACGGGTACGTCCCGAACCAGCCGCAGCGCTACGACCTGCGTTGGACGTACGAGACGCAGAAAGGCATGGCCAGGGGTCGGGCGGCGGTAGTGTTCGTGCCGCCGGACTCGTTCCGGTTCGACTACCGGGGGCCGTTTGGCCGCTCGGGCGCAGCCGTGGTGGTTGGAGACAGCATCGTGTGGGCAAGGCCCGACGACGAAGCGGGTGGGTTCATGGCGGCCGCGCCGCTCTTCTGGACCGCGATTGGCATCCCGGGGATGCCACCGTCCGATGCAGCGGTCACCGGCCGCATCGACTCGACAGTACGGTCATGGCGCTACGACCACGGGCTGGACACGTTGACGTACCAGGCGACCGAAGGCTCTCCTGCAACGCTGGCGGCCGAGCTGCGGCGTGCGGGGAAGTTGCTCGGGACGGTGGATGTGGAGCTGTCCGACACGACGGGGCAGCCCCGCAAAGCGACCATGCTGTTTCCGGGCTCGGCGACGATCGTCTATTTCACAGTTCGCTCTATTGAGCCGCTCACATCGGTGGAACAAGACATTTGGCAGAGGCCGTAGCGTTGCCAGGGCCGCAGCAGCGGCCCTCGTGTCGCTCGTGGCTGCGTGCTATGGGTTCGCCGGTGGCGGCATGCCGAGCCACATACGGACCGTGGCAATCCTCCCGTTCGACAACCGGACCGCCGATCCGTCACTCACGCTGGAAGTCGCAGACGCCGTGAGGATAGCGATGGAGGAGCGTCTGGGTCTGCGCCCCGCAGCCGAGGCATCGGCAGACGCCATCGTGCGGGGCACGATCACGCGTTACGAGCCCGACCTGCTCCTGGCACATCAGACCGATCCGGAGGGCAACGTCACCGTCACGCGCAGGCGCGTTCAGATCACGCTCACCGTCGAGATCTACGACCAGCAGGAGGGACGGCCCCTGTGGCAGCGCTCGGGGTTGGTAGTCGACGGCCAGTACACGCCGCCGCTCGAGATCGACGGACGTAGGGTGGCGCTCCAGAAGTTGGTGAACGACATAGTCGACGGAGCACAGTCCCAATGGTAGGGCCAGCCCGCAGGCGCGTCATGGACCGCAGGGGCATGACCCGCCTCGGCTGCTTGTTCTCGCTGCTGCTGCTCGCTACCACGGTGTACTACGGTGTGAACCTCGGCGGCGTCTACATGAAGTACTACAGAGTGCAGGACGAGATGCGCACGCAGGCGAAGGTTGCGCCCAGCATCGACGACGCGACCATTCGGCGGCGCATAATCCGCAAGATCGAACAACTCGACATCCCGGCCGAAGCACGAAGGGAACTCCAGGTCCAACGCACGATGCGCCCACGTGAGATTCGGATCCACACAACCTACCGAGACACACTCGTGCTCCCGTTCTACAAGTACGTAGTGACGCTGAAGCCCGAAGCAAGGCAACCTCTCTAACGCAATGAAGCCAACTGGACGCATCATAGGAGCCACCCTCGTATTGCTCGCGGCGGCTCCCACCCCGTTGTGGGCCATGCTGGAGCAGGTCGCAGGCGAATCGCTCATCGTCCGCCTGTTCTTCGTGCTGGGCATCATGCTGGTGGTCGGCAAGTTCGCGGGTGAGCTGTTCGAGCGGCTGGGGCAGCCGGCCGTGCTCGGCGAACTCATCGCGGGCATCTTCCTCGGAGCCAGTGCGCTCGGGATCATACCGACGGCAGCCGACGACAGGCTCACCGAAATCATCACGATCTTCGCCGAGATCGGCGTCGTGATCCTGCTGTTCGAGATCGGCCTCGAAACCGACCTCAAGCAGATGTTCCGGGTGGGGCCCGCCTGTGCGTCCGTAGCCACGGTCGGCGTGGTACTCCCCCTGCTGGGCGGAGTTCTCTTCTGGATGTCGCCGCTCTCGAACCCGGCGCTGACCAACGGGGACCAATTCACCACGGGCATCTTCATCGGGGCCACGCTCACTGCCACGTCCGTCGGGATCACGGCCAGGGTGCTCAACGACCTGCGCGTGATGCACTCGATCGAGGCGCGGCTCATCATCGGCGCCGCGGTCGTGGACGACATCATGGGCATCATCCTGCTCGGCGTCGTCACGTCGCTCGTGGCAGGAGCCGCCGTGTCGTTCCTGGCGGTCAGCCGCTCGGTCGCCGTAGCGATCGGCTTTCTCGTGATCGCCGTGGGGGCGGGGCTGTTGCTGGCACCCCGCGTCTTCGGGCTGCTCGACCGGATGCGCGTGCGGGGAGTACTGCTGGTCTGCGCGTTTGCCTTCGTGCTCTTCATCGCAGCCGCGGCGAACGTCGCCGGATCTGCTCTGATCATCGGCGCGTTCGCCGGCGGGATCATCCTCAGCGGGACCAATCAGTTCGACACGATCCACGACCGGATCAAGCCGGTTGCCGACATATTCACGCCGATCTTCTTCCTGAGCATCGGTGCGCAGTTCGACCTGAGCCTGCTGAATCCGTTTGCCGACGGCAACTTGCAGATCCTCGGCCTCGGGTTCGTACTGCTCCTGATCGCCATCGTCGGCAAGGTCGTGGCCGGGTGGGCGGTGCCGTGGTCCAAGTTCAACCGCCCGGCGGTGGGCGTGGGGATGATCCCACGCGGTGAGGTCGGGCTCATCTTCGCCAACATCGGTCTGACGTCGGGCCTGCTGACCCGCGACCTGTTCAGCGCGATCCTCATCATGGTCATGGGCACCACGTTCATCGCGCCGCCGCTCCTCAAGGTCGCGTTCGGCCGGGGCGGGGTGACGGACGCCGCGGACGAACAGACCGACCCACTCCCCGCGTCCGAACCGGAGCAATAGCGATGGCGAGGCCGGACGGGAGGCGCCCGGACGAACTGCGCCCCGTGGTGCTGGAGCGGGGCGCCAACCCGCATGCGGAGGGATCGTGTCTGGCGCGCTTCGGCGGCACACTGGTGATGTGCACTGCCAGCGTGGAGCAGCGCGTGCCCCCCTGGCGCCGCGGCAGTGGGCTCGGGTGGCTGACGGCGGAATACGCCATGCTGCCGCGCGCGACCACCGAGCGCAACGCGCGCGAACGACGTGGCGCGGGAGGCCGCACCTCCGAGATCCAGCGCCTGATTGGGCGCAGCCTCAGGGCCGCTCTCACCAGCTTCGATTTCGGCGAACACACGATCACCGTCGATTGTGACGTGCTCCAGGCAGATGGCGGTACCAGAACCGCCGCCATCAGCGGCGCGGCGGTGGCCGTGTCGGATGCCTGCGCCTGGCTGGCGGACAACGCCGGCGTGACGAACCCGTACGGACGGCTCGTGGCCGCTGTCTCCGTCGGGATCGTGGAGGGTGAGGCGCGGCTCGATCTCTCTTACGCGGAGGACGCCGCAGCCGACGTGGACGCCAACATCGTCATGGCGGAGCCGGATCAGTACGTGGAGGTGCAGGGAACCGCGGAGCAGGCCCCGTTCGATCGCGCGGCGCTGGACCGGCTGCTGGGCCTTGCCGACGCGGGCCTGGCGCAGCTCTTCGCCGCTCAGCGGGGCGCCCTGGAGCAATGAGCAAGCAGTTGTTGATCGCCACGCGCAGCAAGGGGAAGAAGCGCGAGATACGGGTGATCCTGGAGGACCTCCCCTACGTGCTGCGCTTCCTCGACGAGACCGGCATCCTGGAGAGCAGGGAAGAGGCGCTGCTGGAGCACGCCGAGACGTTCGAGGGCAACGCCCGGCGCAAGGCCCAGTACTTCGCGAAGCAGATCGGCGGAGCGGCCGCGGCCGACGATTCCGGACTCGAGGTGTTCGCCCTGGGCGGCGTGCCGGGCGTCAGGTCGCGCCGCTTCGCGATGGTGGACGCGCCGCCTGATGAGCAGGACCAGGCCAACAACGAAGAGCTACTCAGGCGCATGGACGGACTCCCCGAGGAGCGCCGCCGCGCACGCTACCGCTGCGTGGTGGCGTTCGTGCCCCGGCCCGACGCCGCCGCCGTCACCTTCGAGGGAACCTGCACCGGGCAAATCCTGGAAGCGCCCAAGGGAACCGGCGGCTTCGGCTACGACCCCCTGTTCCACTCCGACGACCTGGACAAGAGCTTCGGCGACGCGTCCGCGGAGGAGAAGCATGCCGTGAGCCATCGGGGCAGGGCGTTCAGGGCGTTCGCGGAGTGGCTGCGGCAGAATCCCCCGTAGGCGTTACCTTGCAAGCCGCGGGGCGTGGCGCAGCCCGGTAGCGCGCCTGCTTTGGGAGCAGGAAGTCGCCGGTTCAAATCCGGCCGCCCCGACTCGAGAGAGCCGACCGCGTGTCGGCTCTTCTGTTGTCCGAAACCGCGCGACCGGATGGCTGTCCCCCAGCGCGGCCTGTATATTTCCCAGCAACCTCGCGCGGCATCGGGTGCGGCAATGGAGAATCTGCTGGGATCGCTGGTGGCCGGAGTGGTAGGCGGCGTCATCGTGCTCGTTTTTCAGGGCATGCACCGCAAGCTGCGGGCGGGCGGAGGCGCCCGCGCCCTAGCGACCCGCGCCAGGGAAGAGGTGGCCAAGCGCCGCTTCATCATCCGCCTCACCAAGGAGCAGCGCGAAGAGCTCAGGATCGCCTCCGGGGTCGAGGCGGAGGCCCTCGAGTACACCGAGAGCGAGCTCGAGACCAGAAAGGCGCCCAAGCTCCCCAAGGAGCAACACCTCCACGGACTGTGGGTGGCCCTGGGCCTCGACGACTGACTCAGCCTCGTGCACCGAGAGCAGCGCATACGCCCGGCACCCGCCGGGCGTCTTTGTTGTGATGCGCGCCTCTTTGAGGAGCGCGAGCGCCATCATAGATTGGCAACGTGAGGGATAAGCGCCCGTAGCTCAGGTGGATAGAGCATCGGCCTTCTAAGCCGAGGGTCCCAGGTTCGAGTCCTGGCGGGCGCACTCAGACAACCTGTGATCCGCGGCGCGGGGGACCGGTGACCGACTCGGCATTCAGCAAGGCGTTGGAGCAACTGGAGGACGTGCTGGGCAGCGTGTCCAAGGAGTGGCACGCCCGCATCCGCCTCATCATCGACTCGATCCCGGACTTGGGCGGCCGCGTCCGCCGCGATCCGTTCCTGCGTGACTGCCACGCCGTCCTGGCCGCTCCCAAGGATCAGCTCAACGACTCAGTGCGCGGGCTACGCCAGCGCTGGTTCCCGTTTCACCTGCTGCACGAGGACCAGCGCAAGCGGCTCCAGTGGGTCGACACGTTGCAACAGGCGGCCGCTGAGGAGGCCGTCGCCGCCCAACTCACCGAGGAGCAAACCAAGAAGCTGCTGGACGATCAGGGCCTGTGGGCCGCGGTCATGCGCTGCCCACTCAAGCTCACCGGCGACGCCGCGTGGCGCGAGATCCGAAAGGGCCTGGCCTCGGAAGAGAGGGAGAACCCCTTCGGCACCAACCTGGACCTGGACAGTCTCGGTGTGGAGGTGAGCCAGCGTCCGGAGGGTGCCGTGACGGAGGGCCCGCGCGAGATCGCGGTGGCGCGCCTGGTGGTGTATGAGAGCCTGGTTTCGGCCGTCGTGGCCGGGCTGGCGGCCCCGAACCTGTCCGACTCGCAGAACAACATGCTACAGTTTTTCTACGTCGGCGGACTCACGGAGGACGAGGCAGCGGACCGCATGCTGGTGAGCCCCGACGCCGCCGCCCAGCTCAAGCGGCGCGGCCTGGCGACCCTCAGGGCTGCGTTGGCGCACCCCCAGTTCTAGAGGGCGGGGATCCGTCCAGGCCGCAGCGCCTCCCGATGCGCTCCCTACTCCAGCCCGATCATGTCGCGCACCGCCACGACGCCGCCGGTGTCGATCTCGACGCGCTTGTCGCCACCGGGCGTGTCCACGAACAGGGCGCCCCCCAACTCGTAGGAAACCGATCCGCGCGCCAGCAGCCCCCTGGCCGCCGCCCCCACACCCTCCCAGGTGAATTGCATCGGTACTTCGAGCGTGGTATGGGCCTGGGCGGGCAGCTCGAACCCTCTGTCGAAAAGGATCTCTCCGAACTGAGTGCCCTCGAGCTTGAGCCGGCCCCTGAAGGCAGAACCGCGCACCGCGTACTCGTTGGGATTGTAGACGTCGAGCTCCAGCCGCAGTGAGCCGCCCGACAGCCCGAGGCCCGTCACGGACACCGACTCGAGCTGAACGTGCGGTCGCTCGAAGCTGGTGTACTTGAAGGTGGCGCACCCCACGGCTGCAGCGGCGCTTGCTCCTGCCAGGAGGATCGCAAGACCGCGACCTGTGCTGCGTATCACTGAGATGGCTCGGCGGTGCATTTCGACCCAAGTGTGTACCGAACGTCACGGTTCGTCCAGCACCCGAGCGGTAACATTGGCTCGGACGTGGGGCCGATGGGGCCCTGGCGCGGCCCTCCGGCACATTAGGCGAAGCAGCCTAAGTGGTTATCCTACAATACGATAACGGCAATCGTGGGTGCGGGGGAGCGACCCAAAGTGTTAGGTTAGCAGCCCGCTTTGGACGAGCGACACCGCGTGCTGAAGAGAGATCATCGAACGCCGGAACAGGATGATGGCCGACCACCAAAGCGATGCACCCCGCCCCGGCTCCGGCATGGAGCGGCGGTTCGCGACGCGCCCGGGCTCGGACCAGGGCGCTCCGGTCAGCTATCCCCACCCGGACGCTGCCGTGCCAGGATCCCCCCCGACTCAAGAGGGGCCTGACGGCTCCATGAATGCGCCCTCAGCGCCCGAGGGGCGGTCCGGCTCCGAACATCCCGCGGACGTCGTCTTCATCGTGCGGCCCGATGGCGAGATCCGCTTCGCCAATCGCCCGCACGGGGGCCTCAGCGAGGACGATCTGGTTGGCACCAGCATCTACGAGTGGATCGCCCCCTCCCACCAGGACGTGCTGCGACAAGGCCTCGAGGAGGTCTTCGCCGCCGGGCAGGCACGGGCCCTGGATCTGTCGGGTCCCGGACCCACCGGTGGTGAGGCCTGGTACGAATGGCGGCTCAAGCCCAACCGGCGCGACGGTGCCGTGGTCTCGGCCACGCTCGTGGGCCACGACATCACACGCCACATGCGGGCGGTGCACGAGCTGGAGCAGAAGGCCAACGAGCTCACGAGCCTGCTCGAGGACCGCTCGGCCGACCTCGCCCGCGCCAAGTCCGACCTGGCCAAGGAGACCGAGGAGCGCGAAGCCTCCCAGCTCGTCTGGCAGCGGTTTCGAGCGATCCTGGACGAGGCGGGAGAGGCCATCTTCATCACCGAGCCCGACAGCCGGCAGATAGTGGACGCCAACGAGACCGCGTGCCGCTGGCTGCGCCACAGCCGCGAGGATGTGATCGGACACTCGATAGACGAGTTCGACATCGAGTTCCCGATCCAGCCCCCTGAAGAGGCGGAGCTCACCTTCACCGAGACCCGGGACAGCCGGCGGCCCCTGGTGCTGAACCACTGCGTGCACCGGCGCTCGGACGGGAGCACGTTCCCGGTCGAGGTCACCGTTGCCCGGCACGAGCTGGCCGGCCGGGAGTACGTGCTGGCAGTGGTGCGCGACGTGAAGGGCCGGACCTGTACCGAGGAAATGCTGCAGCAGGCCGACGCCCAGTACAGGCGCCTCTTCGAGCAGTCGTGGGACGCCATCTACCTGACCGCGCGCGACGGCAAGATCGTGGACGCAAACGAGGCCGTGCTGGGCCTGTTCGGCTACTCCCGGGAGGAGTTCGTGGGCCTGGATGCCCGCCACCTGTTCCCTCGGGCCGACGACATTCGGGCCTTTCGACGCACGATGAGCGCCGACGGCGCCGTGGACGATCTCGAGGTCGAGATCCGCACCAAAGCGGGTGACACAGCGCCCGGCCTCTTGTCGGCCAGCCGGCGGCTCGCTCCTGACGGCAGCATCCGCGGGTACCAGTGCCTGGTGCGCCGGCGCAGCGCCCCCGATGCTACGCCCAGTACCGGCCGGGAAGGGAAGCGGAGAACCGTCCTGGTGGTTGAGGCGGACGCCGTGCAGCTCGCCCAGACCACCGCGGTGCTCGAGTCGGCCGGCATCGGCGTGCTCACCGCCGAGAGCCCCGAGCGAGCGCTGGAGCTGTTCCGCGAGCACTCGGGCGTGCTCGAGGCCACCTTGTTTGCCGCAGATCCCGGCAGTGACGCGGCCCGACGCGCCATCGAGACCATTCGCTACCTCGACGAGGACGCGCCGGTCATTCTGCTCAGCGCGGCCGCCCCTGTGCGCATGGCCGAGAGCTTCGCCGACCTGGGAATCGCGGCATTCCTGAAGAAGCCAGTCCACCCCTTGGCCTTGGCCCAGAAGGTCCGTGAGGTGGCGCTCCGCTGAATGGGTCCGCCGGTGGCAAGGCCTCCCACACAGGTCCGCTCCTCCCCCACAAGCCAATCCCGATTCAACACCCCGGAGAACCGCCCCAAACCTCGTCAGTGTGGGGATCTACGCCCCTTGACTCTAGTGACCTGCGTGTCTAGAATTCCATGCTCGCCGAGATCACAGCGATCTCGGCTATCGCTCGCCGACCGCAGTTCGGTTCGGCGGGCCGCTGTTTGAAAACCGACGGACAAGGGATATGTGAGGAGTGCGGCCCCATTATCAGCGGCAGGCGATCGGACGCCTGCTCGCGAGGGGAACAACTCCGAATTTGTGATTCGGACGACATTGTCGTTCGATGAGCTATATCAGACTTTGCTATTGGAGAGTTTGATCCTGGCTCAGGACGAACGCTGGCGGCGTGCTTAACACATGCAAGTCGTACGAGGTTATCGAGGTGCTTGCACTTCGGTGCCTAGTGGCGAACGGGTGCGTAACACGTGAGCAACCTGCCCTGCGGCGGGGGATAGCCGGCCTAACGGCCGGGTAATACCGCGTACGACCCAGTGCCCGCATGAGCGCTGGGTGAAAGCGGCCGCAAGGTCGCACCGCAGGAGGGGCTCGCGGCCTATCAGCTTGTTGGTGAGGTAACGGCTCACCAAGGCGACGACGGGTAGCTGGTCTGAGAGGATGGCCAGCCACATTGGGACTGAGATACGGCCCAGACTCCTACGGGAGGCAGCAGTGGGGAATATTGCGCAATGGCCGCAAGGCTGACGCAGCGACGCCGCGTGTGGGATGAAGGCTTTCGGGTCGTAAACCACTGTCAGAGGGGACGAATACCTGGCCTCGAATAGGGGACCAGGGGTGACGGTACCCTCAGAGGAAGCACCGGCTAACTCCGTGCCAGCAGCCGCGGTAATACGGAGGGTGCTAGCGTTGTCCGGAATCACTGGGCGTAGAGCGCGCGTAGGCGGCCACTTAAGTCATTTGTGAAATCCCGGGGCTCAACTCCGGGGCTGCAAGTGAAACTGGGTGGCTAGAGCTCGGTAGAGGCGAGTGGAATTCCCGGTGTAGCGGTGGAATGCGTAGATATCGGGAAGAACACCAGTGGCGAAGGCGGCTCGCTGGGCCGTAGCTGACGCTGAGGCGCGAAAGCGTGGGGAGCAAACAGGATTAGATACCCTGGTAGTCCACGCCGTAAACGATGGGTACTAGGCGTCGGGGGGAGCGACCCCTTCGGTGCCGCAGCTAACGCATTAAGTACCCCGCCTGGGGAGTACGGCCGCAAGGCTGAAACTCAAAGGAATTGACGGGGGCCCGCACAAGCGGTGGAGCATGTGGTTTAATTCGATGCAACGCGAAGAACCTTACCTGGGCTTGACATGCACGTGAAAGCCGATAGAAACATCGGTCCCTCTTCGGAGTACGTGCACAGGTGCTGCATGGCTGTCGTCAGCTCGTGTCGTGAGATGTTGGGTTAAGTCCCGCAACGAGCGCAACCCTCGCTCCTAGTTGCCAGCGGTTCGGCCGGGGACTCTAGGGGGACTGCCGGTGTCAAACCGGAGGAAGGTGGGGATGACGTCAAGTCATCATGGCCCTTACGCCCAGGGCGACACACGTGCTACAATGGCCGGTACAAAGCGCTGCGAACCCGCGAGGGCAAGCCAATCGCTAAAAGCCGGTCTAAGTTCGGATTGCAGTCTGCAACTCGACTGCATGAAGCCGGAATCGCTAGTAATCGCGGATCAGCCACGCTGCGGTGAATACGTTCCCGGGCCTTGTACACACCGCCCGTCACGCCATGGAAGCTGGAGGGACCCGAAGCCGGTGGGCTAACCGCAAGGAGGCAGCCGTCGAAGGTCAAGCCAGTGACTGGGGCGAAGTCGTAACAAGGTAGCCGTAGGGGAACCTGCGGCTGGATCACCTCCTTTCTGGATTTCCGAGTAGCCCGGAGCTCGCTCCGGTGACGAAAGGACTTCAGGTCGCCCGCACTACTCACTCCCTTGTCCGTTTGTTTCTTGCTATTTGAAAATTGATGGCTTGCGTGGATGGATGTTAGGGTATTGGAATCGCGCGTACTTTGTCTTGAATTTTTTTTGTTTTTTGTTTTATGAGATCAAGCAATTAAGGGCGCACGGTGGATGCCTTGGCACCGAGAGGCGATGAAGGACGTGGTAAGCTGCGATAAGCCCAGGGGAGCGGCACACACGCTTTGATCCTGGGATTTCCGAATGGGGCAACCCGGTCCGTCGCAAGGCGGATCACCCGCTTAGGCGGGGGCAAACCCGGGGAACTGAAACATCTAAGTACCCGGTGGAAGAGAAAGCAACCGCGATTCCCCTAGTAGCGGCGAGCGAACGGGGAACAGCCCAAACCGGTGGAGCATGCTCCGCCGGGGTTGTGGGACCGCAATACGGGGAGCACGAGACCATACCGAAGTGGCCTGGAAAGGCCCGCCATAGACGGTGACAGCCCGGTAGGTGGACGTTTACGGCCTCCAGCGGTATCCCGAGTACCGCGGGACACGTGTAATCCTGCGGGAAGCTGGGGGGACCACCCTCCAAGGCTAAATACTCCTCGGTGACCGATAGTGCACTAGTACCGTGAGGGAAAGGTGAAAAGAACGCCAGGTGGCGAGTGAAATAGAACCTGAAACCGTGTGCCTACAAGCGGTCGGAGGGTGCGCGCATCTTCGGATGCGTGTCGCCTGACGGCGTGCCTTTTGCATTATGATCCGGCGAGTTGCTCGTCAGCAGCAGGTTAAGGCCCTCAGGGCCGGAGCCGTAGCGAAAGCGAGTCTGAATAGGGCGTTACGTTGCTGGCGGCAGACCCGAAGCCGTGGCGATCTACCCTTGGGCAGGTTGAAGCGGCCGTAACAGGTCGTGGAGGACCGAACCGGTGTGGGTTGAAAACCGCTCGGATGACCTGAGGGTAGGGGTGAAAGGCCAAACAAGCTCGGAGATAGCTGGTTCTCCCCGAAACGTATTTAGGTACGGCCTCTGGAATTGAGTCCGCAGGAGGTAGAGCACTGGATGGGCTCGGGCAGCGCAAGCTGTACCTCCCCCAACCAAACTCCGAATGCCTGTCGGATGCTGCCAGGGAGACAGTCAACCCGCGATAATGTGGGTTGGCAAAAGGGAAAGAACCCAGACCGCCTGCTAAGGCCCCGGAGTGACGGCTCAGTGTGGTTAAGGATGTGGGCGTGCTGAGACAGCTGGGAGGTTGGCTTAGAGGCAGCCATTCCTTTAAAGAGTGCGTAATAGCTCACCAGTCCAGCGCGGCCGCGCCGAAAATGGTCGGGACTTTTAAGCCGTCCGCCGAAGCAGCGGACTTCATGCTTTGCATGGAGTGGTAGGGGAGCGTTCCCGGAGCGTCGAAGCTGGGGCGGAAGCCTTCCGGTGGAGCGACGGGAAGTGAGGATGCCGGAACGAGTACGCGATAAACAGGGTGAAAACCCCTGTCACCGAAAGCCTAAGGATTCCTGAGCCATGTCGATCAACTCAGGGTTAGTCGGCCCCTAAGGCGAGGCCGAAAGGCGTAGCTGATGGGAAACGGGTCAACATTCCCGTACCGGTGCCAGTCTGTTCGAGCCTGAGGAGGGACGCAGGAGCGAGTGGTCCGTCGGATGGTGGATTATCCGATGCAAGGTGGTAGGCGTTCCCGGGTAGGCAAATCCGCCTGGGGTAGCCGAGAACCGATGCCGAAGGGGTCTTCGGACCCCGCAAAGGGATCGCAATGCACACTGCCAAGAAAAGCTTCGCAGGTGAGGGCTGTCATCGACCGTACCGCAAACCGACACAGGTAGGCGAGGCGAGAAGCCTAAGGTGCTCGAGTGAAATGTGGAGAAGGAACTCGGCAAAATGACCCCGTAACTTTGGGAGAAGGGGTGCCGGTGGTACGTGAGTGACTTCGCGTCGCGAGCGGAAGCCGGCCGCAGAGAATCGGGCCAAGCGACTGTTTAGCAAAAACACAGGTGTCTGCTAAGGCATATTCCAAGCCGACGTATAGGCACTGACGCCTGCCCGGTGCCGGAAGGTTAAGGGGAGGGGTTAGCTCACTTCGGTGAGCGAAGCTCTGAACCGAAGCCCCGGTAAACGGCGGCCGTAACTATAACGGTCCTAAGGTAGCGAAATTCCTTGTCGGGTAAGTTCCGACCTGCACGAATGGCGTAACGACTTGGCCACTGTCTCCTCCACACGCTCGGCGAAACTGTAGTATCGGTGAGGATTCCGATTACCCGCCACAGGACAAAAAGACCCCGTGCACCTTTACTACAACCTGCTATTGGACGTCGGCATGACATGCGTAGCATAGGTGGGAGCCAATGAACCCTCGGTTTCGGCTGGGGGGGAGGCATCAGTGAAATACCACCCTTGTCTTGTTAACGCCCTCACTCAGGCGGCTACACCGTCGAGGACCGTGGCAGGTGGGTAGTTTGACTGGGGCGGTCGCCTCCTAAAAGGTAGCGGAGGCGCGCAATGGTGCCCTCAGTGCGGTCGGTAATCGCACGAAGAGCGCAAAAGCAGAAGGGCGCCTGACAGCGAGAGGGACACCTCGAGCTGGGACGAAAGTCGGCTTTAGTGATCCGGTGGTCCCGTGTGGATGGGCCATCGCTCAACGGATAAAAGGTACGCCGGGGATAACAGGCTTATCGCGCCCGAGAGTTCACATCGACGGCGCGGTTTGGCACCTCGATGTCGGCTTATCACATCCTGGGGCTGGAGAAGGTCCCAAGGGTCCGGCTGTTCGCCGGTTAAAGTGGTACATGAGCTGGGTTCAGAACGTCGTGAGACAGTTCGGTCTGTATCCGTGGTGGGCGTTGGAGTGTTGAGGGAGCCCGACCCTAGTACGAGAGGACCGGGTCGGACTGACCGCTCGTGTCCCGGCTGTCACGCCAGTGGCATCGCCGGTTAGCGACGTCGGGTAGGGATAACCGCTGAAAGCATCTAAGCGGGAAGCCCGTCCCAAGATGAACACTCCTGGACCATAAGGTCCCTGAAGGGCCGTGGGAGACGACCACGTTGATAGGCGGCAGGTGTAAGGCGTGCAAGCGCTTGAGCCGAGCCGTACTAATCGCCCGTGAAGCTTGATCTCTTCCTCTTGCAGGATACGCAGGACGAGACGAAGCAGTGTGTTGTCCAAACCCCCATACATCCACGCAAGCCTCAATTCGCCTTCATGGCTGGCGATTAGCGCGACAGGGCCACACCCGTTCCCATCCCGAACACGGTAGTTAAGCCTGTCAGCGCCGATGGTACTATGCGGGAGACCGCATGGGAGAGTAGGCCGTTGCCAGCCTCCAATAGAAAGCCCGCTTCGCAGGTTGAAGCGGGCTTTTTTTGTCCGTTTCTACCTTCACGCACGGCTTCAGACCACTTGAGATAATGCTTAACCTGGTTTATATTTAACCACGACAAGGATAGTCGGAATGGCCTAATTCCCGCCGGCCACACAATCCCTCCCACCGGCTTTCACAGCCGGCAGCACACGAGGTGGCGCCATGGTTGCCCCCACGACGTCGGACGTGGTCCACGACTTTCTCGGCAGCGCTCAGATCTTCACCAATGCGGTGAACGACCTGATGGAAGAGCAGTTGCACAAGGTCACTGACGAACAACTGACCTTCTCGCAGCTCAAACTTCTCAAGATGGTCTCCCTGACCGACAACTACACCGTGAGCGACGTGGCTGCCTTCCTGGGCGTCAGCAATGCGGCGGCAAGCAGGGCGGTTGACCGGTTGGTGAAGCGGGGGCTCGTGGACAGAGCCGAGGCGGAGTCTGACCGGCGCGCGGTCAAGCTCTCCCTCACCGGGAAGGGCAGACAGCTGCTGGAGAGCTACGACGTCGCCTCGCAGCAAATGCTGCAGAAGCTGTTCGGTGATTTGTCGTCCGATCAACTGCGCCGGACGGCGCGGCTGCTCGACCAGATGTCAATCAGCATCGTGGACCGTCGCGCCAAGCGCGACGACGTGTGCATGCGCTGTGGCATTCACTTCCGGGACCGTTGCCTGCTGCGCCGGGGCGCGGAGCGGAACTGCCACTTCCACCTGCACAAGGGTGGCGGGAACGGCGACCCGGCCAACGAGAAGAGGCGGACCAGGAGGCGTTCCCACTAGAGAGGCTCCGCGAGCTTCCGCGCCGAGCGATGCGGAACAGCTGGGCGGGCGGCTCGCGGAGATGTGCGAAGACCCTGAGAGGGTAAAGGCCATGGCAGAAGCAACCGCCGCGCCAGACAAAGCCGCCTGCGACATCACGCTGGACAACCTCCTCGATTTCCCCGAAGGGCGAGAAGTACTGACATGCATTCAGTGCGGGATGTGCGCGGGCACGTGCCCGTACGGGGAAGTGATGCAGTACCCTCCCAGGCGCATCATCAAGATGCTCCAGGCGGGGCTCATCGAGGAGGTCTTCACGAGTGACAGCCTGCTCAACTGCGTGGCCTGCTACGCCTGCATGGCGAAGTGCCCGCGGGGTATCCGGCTCACCGAGGTACTGCTGCCGCTCGTGAAGGAGCGGGTCTTCGACCAGCTCCCCGAGGTGCCCGCGGAGCTCCAGAAGGCGCTCGAGAACACGTTCCGCTACGGGAATCCAATGGGTGAGTCGCCGCGCAAGCGGGCCCAGTGGGCGACGACCGCCGGAGTGCCGGTGCGGGACCTCTCGAAGGAGCCTGGGCCCGTCGACGTGCTCTGGATCCCGGAGTGCTACCTGTCGTACCACCCCCGAGGCCAGGATGCCGCCCGGGCCACCGCCCGGCTGTTCCATGCCCTCGAGGTCGATTTCGGCATCCTCGGCGCAAAGGAGAAGTGCGCCGGGGAGTGCGCCCGCCTGGTGGGTGAGACCGGGCTGTTCGACAAGCTCATGGAAGACAACGTCAAGCTGTTCGGCAAGTACGAGTTCAACCGGATCGTCACCTCGGGCGCGCACGCGTACGACGCGTTCGTCTACCGTTACCCGCTCTTCGGCTTCGACCACATCGTCGACCACACGACCCCGTTCCTCGCGCGACGCCTCGAGCAGCTCGAGCCGCTGCTGACCAAGCAGCTGGACTACACCGTGACGTATCACGACGCGTGCTGCCTCGGGCGGCACAACGGCTTCTACGAGGAGCCGCGCAGGCTGTTGCAGGCCATCCCCGGAGTGAAGCTCGTCGAGATGGTGCACAACAGGGTGAACTCGATCTGCTGCGGGGGGGGCGGCGGCGGCATGTGGCTGGACACCTACTACGCAACCAAGGGATACGACCGGCTCTCCGACCGGCGCGTCAAGGAGGCCATCGACACCGGGGCCGACGTGCTGGTCGTCTCATGCCCCTACGAGGTGTCGAGGTTCGAGGACTCCCTCAAGGTTCTTGGCTACGACGACAAGATGGTCGTCAAGGACGTGGTCGAGCTCCTCGCCGACGCGATGGAGCCGTGACGCAATCAGCTGGCGCCGCCGGGGGGAGGTATCCCCCGGGGAGAAGTGATAACCGACCAGACGGTGAGCGGGCGCGATGAATATCATAGCAGTGCTCAAGATGGTGCCGGACGTGGTTGAGGAACTCGAGGTCGGGGGCGATGGCAAGTCCCTCGACCTCGATTTTTTGCGGCTGATCGTGAACGAGCGCGACGAGCATGCGCTCGAGCAGGCGCTGCTCCTCAAGGACGAGCATGGCGGAGCGGTTACCGCCGTGGCCATCGACGCGCCGGAGATCGACGACGTCCTCTTCACCGCGCTGGCCAAGGGAGCCGACCGTGCGATCAAGGTCACCGACGTCGAGCAAGGCCTCTCGACGCGCACGGCGGCGGCGCTTCTCGCCCAGGTCTTGCCCACCGTGCCGAATCTGCTGCCGGCCGACCTGGTGCTGGCTGGCTGCCAGGCCACCGACGATCTGGACGGCCAGACCGCGGCGGTGCTGGCGCACGGGCTCGATCTGCCGTACCTGGGCATCGTGAGCCACGTCGCCGCCGATCCGGGTGGGAACAAGGCTCTGTTGCTCACGGAGTTCCCGGGCGGGGTGCACGGCGAGTTCGAGGTCGACCTGCCCGCGGTGCTGGGAATCCAGGCCTCCGAGAAGCCGCCGCGCTACGTCCCGGTCGCGAAGGTGAGAGCCGCCATGAAGTCGCAGACGATCGAGGAGGTCTCTGCGGACGAACAGCCGGCGCCGTCCCTCGCGGCCGTCACGCAGATGGCGAAGCCGGAGGCGAGTGGAAAGGCCGAGATGCTCGACGGGTCACCCGAAGAACTCGCTGCAAAGGTCGGTGAGATCCTGAGCGAGCGCGGGTTGTTCTGAGGAGATGGACGACATGGCTGGAAACGTATGGGTGATGGCGGAACAGTGGAGGGGTGAGCTCTCCGAGATCACATACGAGCTGTTGGCACTGGGACGGGAGCTCGCGGACGCTCTGGGCGTCCCCCTGGAGGCCGTGCTGCTGGGACACGAGGCCAGGGGACTGGCCGAGACACTGGGGGCGGCCGACAGCATCCTCTACGCCGACGACCCCGCCTTCGCCGAACCGACGGCGGCGGCACGCAACCAGACCCTCGCAAGTCTCGCCGAGGAGCGGCAGCCTCATTGCCTGCTGCTCCCGCTCACCAACGTGGCCGCCGACCTCGTCGGAATCCTGCCTGCCCGGTTGGGCGCTCCCTTCGTCAACTACTGCCGCGACGTGCGGGTCGCAGACGGCAAGCTCGAGGCCCACTGCCTCCTCTACGGCGGCAAGATCGACGCTACGGTCGGCGCCAACGCGCAGCCGGTGCTGCTTGGCATCCTGCCGGGTGTGCGACCCGCGGACCAGGGCCGGAAGGAGGGCGCTCCACCGGTCGAGGACGTAGCCGCCAGCGTGCCCGACACACCACGGGTTCGGTTCACCAGGTACCTCGAGCCCGAGATCGGCGACGTGGACATCACTCAGCAGGAGGTACTGGTCGCCGTGGGGCGGGGCATAGCCACGGAGGACAACGTGGAGCTGGCCGAGGAGATCGCCACTGCTCTCGGTGGAGCCGTATGCGGCTCCCGGCCGGTGATCGATCAGGGTTGGCTTCCGCTCTCCCGCCAGGTGGGAAAATCGGGAGCCACCGTCAAGCCCAAGCTCTACCTGGCCGCAGGAATCAGCGGCGCGCCCGAGCACGTGGAGGGAATGAAAGAGTCCGACGTCATCATCGCGATCAACACCGATCCAGACGCGCCCATCTTCAGCGTCGCTCACTACGGGATGGTCGCGGACTGCCTGGACGTCCTGCCGGCGCTCGTCGAAGTAGTGGCGGCCAAGAGAGGATGACCTGACCATGCCCGATCCGACGGCAGGCAGCCTCTTTGGCATCCCGGGCTATGTGGTTCTCTGGGTTGTGGCCGTAGCGGCGCTCTCGCTGTTCAGCTACAGGGTGTGGCGATTGGTGGCAGCGCTGAGGAGAGGGCGCCCCGAGAATCGCTGGGATCGGATCATCGCGCGGGCGCGGACCTTCGCTGCGAATGTGCTGGGGCAGCGAAGGCTGCTCGGCGAGCGCGTCATCGGGTGGGCGCACTTCTTCATCTTCTGGGCCTTCGTCTTCTTCGCTGCGGCGTTCTGGTGGAATCTCCTGCGGGGGCTCGTTCCCGTGCTGCCGATTCCCTACGCCGATGCGGTGCGGTGGATGACGTTCCCGATGGAGATCCTCGCAGTACTCGGCCTGGCGGGGATCGGCGTGGCAGCGCTACGGCGCTACGTATTCACGCCGACCAGCCTGGCGCGGACCTGGGACGCCTCACTGGTGCTGGTTCTCATCAGCATCCTGCTCGTCACGTTCCTGGCGGGGCAGGGGTTCGCGGCGGTGGCCGAAGAACACACAACTGCGCTCAGCCCGGTCGGAATGGTGCTCGGCTCGATGTTCGTGGACCTGGGAGTCACCGCGACCACGGCGGCCACGCTGTTTGCGTCGATGTGGTGGATCCACATGATCACGGTGTTGGGCTTCCTCGCCTACCTGCCGTACTCCAAGCATGGGCACCTGATCTTCGGCCCGTTCGCTGTGTTCTTCGCATCGCTGCGCCCCGGAGCCATGCCGCCGCCGTCGGAGGGCGCCTCGCGTCTCGACGAGCTCACCTGGCGGCAGCAGTACAGCGCGCTGGCCTGCGCCGAATGCGGCCGCTGCGACCGCGTCTGCCCGGCCTTCATCAGCGGGTTTTCGCTGTCACCGAAGGAGCTCATTCACGGGCTCAAGGAGCTCTTCCTGGCCTCTGTGGGTAATGGCGGTGGCAACGGTGGGAAACTCGTGGAATACGTGGCATCGCCCGAGGCCATCTGGGCGTGCACCACGTGCGGGGCCTGCATGGAGCGCTGCCCCGTGTTCAACGAACACATCCCGCTGATCGTCGAGATGCGGCGGCACCTCGTGGGGGAGGGTGAGGTTGAGACGCGGATTCAGGACGTCCTGATGAACCTCACCCGCTACGGCAATTCCTTCGGTCAGTCGCCGCGCGCCAGGGCCAAGTGGACTCAGGGCCTGGACTTCGAGATCAAGAACGCCTTCAAGGAACAGGTCGAGTACCTCTGGTTCGTTGGAGACTACGCCTCCTACGACCCCAGAGTGCAGGAGGTCACCCGAGCCGTCGCCCGCGTGTTCCGGCGGGCTGGTATCGACTTCGGGATCCTCTACGACAAGGAGCAGAATGCCGGAGCGGACGCTCGCCGGATCGGCGAGGAGGGGCTTTCCGATATGCTCCGGGAGAAGAACCTCAAGGCGGTAGGTCGCGCGAAGTTCGAGAAGGTCGTTACGACCGACCCCCACACCTACCAGGCCCTGAAGCACGAGTACGGCGGAAACGGAGACGGGAACGGGCTGACCGGCAAACCCGTGCTGCACTACACGGAGCTGCTCGACGTTCTGTTTCGAAGCGGTGACCTCACGATCCAGACGCCGGTGGCGCGCTCGGTGACGTATCACGACCCGTGCTATCTGGGGCGCTACAACGGAGTCTACCGACCTCCCCGCAGGGTCCTGAAGACCGCGGGGGCCAAGGTCGTCGAAATGCCGCGCAACCGCGGCACCAGTTACTGCTGCGGAGCAGGCGGTGGCCGGCTGTGGATGGAGGATGCACCCGGCATATCAGAAAGGCCGGCTGAGAGCCGCGTGCGCGAGGCGGCAGCCCTGGCCGGAGTGGACACACTCGTAGTCGCGTGCCCAAAGGACCTCGTGATGTTCCAGGACGCCGTCAAGACAGCGGGGCTGGAGGGCAGGCTTGCAGTCAGAGACACCATCGAATTGGTGGAAGAGGCAATTGGTTCCTCACAGGAGAGTCACTCCCATGACGGAGCGGAATAACGAGAACAACGGTGGCGGTGGAATTGGGGTCTATGTCTGCCACTGCGGCACCAACATCGAGGGGATGATCGATTGCGGCGAAGTGGCCGCGTTCGGAGCCACGCTGCCCGGGGTGAAGATCTCCCGAGACTACAAGTACATGTGTTCGGACCCTGGCCAGGAGATGATCAAGCAGGACATCCGCGACCACGGGCTCGACCGCATCGTCGTGGCGTCGTGCTCCCCTCATCTCCATGAGAAGACCTTCCGCAACGCCACGTCCAGCGGCGGGCTGAACCCCTACTTCTTCCAGATGGTCAACATCCGGGAGCACGGCTCGTGGGTGCATACCGACCAGAAGCTGGCCACCGAGAAGGCAAAGGACCTCGTTCGCGCCGCCGTGCGCCGCGTCGGGATGCACAAGCCCCTGGAGCCGAGGCGCGTGCCCATCAAGGAGCCCGTCATGGTGGTCGGCGCCGGAATAGCTGGTATACACGCGGCGCTCACGCTGGCCAACGCGGGCAAGCACGTCTACCTGGTAGAGCGCGAGCCCACCATCGGCGGGCACATGGCGAAGTTCGACAAGACGTTCCCGACGCTCGACTGCGCCGCGTGTATTCTGACGCCCAAGATGACCGCGGTGGGCTCCCATCCAAACATCACGTTGTGGACGCTCTCCGAGGTGACGGAAGTGGGCGGCTACGTCGGGAGCTACGACGTCAAGGTGAAGCGGCACCCTCGTTTCATCCTGGAGGATGTCTGCGTCGGCTGCCAGGAGTGCATCGAGGCCTGCGTCTACAAGAAGGGGAAGATCGAGGACGAGTTCAACCTCGGCCTGGGCATGCGCAAGCCGATCTTCATCCCGTTCCCACAGGCGGTGCCCCAGCTGGTGGCGATCGACCCCGACACGTGCATCGAGTTCAAGACCGGGAAGTGCAAGAAGACCTGCGTCGAGGCCTGCGGAGACCGTAACGCAATCGACTTCCAGCAGGAGGCAACGATCGAGGAAGTCGAGGTCGGGTCGATCATCCTGGCGACGGGGTTCAAGACTTTCGACCCCAAGCGCACGCCCTACTACGGCTACGGCACCTACCCCAACGTCTACACCGCGCTGGAGCTGGAGCGGCTCGTGAACGCCTCCGGGCCCACGGCTGGGGAGATCATCATGCGCGACGGACGTAAGCCCGAGAGCGTTGGGATCATCCATTGTGTGGGCAGCCGTGACGAGAACACGAACCGCTACTGCTCGAGGGTGTGCTGCATGTACTCGCTGAAGCTGGCGCACCTGATCAAGGAGAAGACGAATGCGGAGGTCTACAACTTCTACATAGACATCCGCACCCCCGGGAAGGGCTTCGAGGAGTTCTACAACCGGGTCGCCGAGGAGGGCACGCACTTCATCCGCGGCAAGGTCGCGGACATTTACCCGGCGCCCGGCAACAACGGCCGCGTCGTCCTCCAGGCCGAGGACACGTTGCTCGGACGGATGCGGAAGATCCCGGTGGACATGGTTGTCCTGGCCGTCGGGATGGAGCCGCACGCGGACGCCGAGGAGGTCCGCAGGAAGTTCAACATCACCTGCTCGAATGAGGGCTGGTTCGTGGAGCGGCATCCGAAGCTGGCGCCGGTCAACACGTTCACGGACGGCATCTTCCTGGCGGGCGCGTGTCAGGGACCCAAGGACATACCGGACACGGTGGCTCAGGCCGGAGCCGCGGCCGCCGAGGCACTGGTGCTCATCGACGCCGGGTTCATCGAGCTCGAACCCAACACTGCGTACATCGTCGAGGAGGACTGCTCGGGCTGCAAGACCTGCGTGCCGCTCTGTCCATACACCGCGATCTCGTTCCTGGAAGACAAGAAGGTCGCTGAAATCAACGAGGTGCTATGCAAGGGCTGCGGCACGTGCGTCGCTGCCTGCCCATCCGGTTCGATCCATCAAAACCTCTTCGAGGACGAAGAGATCTACGGGGAGATCGAGGGAGTGCTGGCTCATGCCTGAAGCGAAAACGGATGATCTCGTGCAGCTGACGACGGGCGCCTGGCGCCCGAAGATCGTCGCTTTCTTCTGCAACTGGTGCACCTATCTGGCGGCGGATCTCGCCGGTACGTCGCGCATGAAGTACGCGCCCAACGTACGGGTGATTCGCGTCATGTGCTCCGGACGCGTCGATCCGCAGTTCGTTCTCGATGCTTTCGCGAAGGGGGCCGACGCGGTCCTCATCGGGGGCTGCCACCCCGGCGACTGCCACTACCAGGAGGGGAACTACAAGACCCTCCAGCGGTTCCACCTGCTCAAGCCCATGCTCAAAGCCATGGGCATCGAGGAGGATCGGTTCCGCCTCGAGTGGATCTCCGCCTCTGAGGCCGACCGGCTCAAGGTGGTGATAGACGACATGGTGGAGAAGGTCGAGAAGCTCGGACCGCTCCATCTCCAGGTGCCGGACGAGGTCTTTGCCGAGGAGGTTGCGGTCTCATGACAGACAAGCCGAAGGTGGCCTTCTACTGGTGTGCGTCCTGCGGCGGCTGCGAGGAGGCCGTAGTCGACCTCGCGGAGAAGATCCTCGACGTGGTCGCGGCAGTGGACATCGTATTCTGGCCCGTCGCCCTGGACTTCAAGCGCTCGGACGTCGAGGCCATGGATGACGGAGCGATTCTCGCGTGCTTCATCAACGGAGCCGTCCGCACCACCGAACAGGAGGAGATGGTGCGGATGCTGCGGCGCAAGTCGCAGGTGCTGATCGCGTTCGGATCGTGCTCGCATCTGGGCGGCATACCCGGCCTCGCAAACCTGTGGGACAGGGAGAGCATCTTCAGGAACAGCTACCTGGAAACGCCGAGCACGGTGAATCCCGAGGGCGTCCTGCCTCAGACGACACATCGGGAGAACGGACACGAAGTGCATCTCCCGGGCTTCTACGACACCGTGCGCGCGCTCGACCAGGTAACCGACGTGGACTACTACCTGCCGGGATGCGCGCCGACACCCAAGCTGATCGTCGAGGCTGTGGGCGTGCTGCTGAGCGGCGAGCTGCCGCCAAAGGGCACTGTGCTTTCACCGAACAAAGCGCTGTGCGACGAATGCCAGCGCAAGGACACCAAGCCCGAGACACTCTCGATCACCGAGTTCAAACGGCCCCACGAAGTCATCCTCAACGAGGAGGAATGCATCCTCGCCCAGGGCGTCCTGTGCATGGGTCCGGCTACACGGGCCGGGTGCGAGGCTCTCTGCATCGAGGGCAACATGCCGTGCACCGGCTGCTTCGGGCCGACAGACCAGGTGAGGGACCAGGGGGCCAAGGCGCTGTCCGCGTTCGCCTCGATCGTCGGCAGCAACGACGAGTCGGAGATCGAGAGGATCCTGGCCGCGATTCCCGACCCGGTCGGCACATTCTACCGCTACAGCCTCCCGACGTCGCTGCTGCGGCGGAAGAAGGTCGAGGCGGTGTAGTTGAGCAAGGAAAGCTGAGAGGGTGATGACGGCGCTGAGGTCCATCGCGATCCGCCTCATGCTGGGATTCCTGGTGATCATTGCGATCACCAGCGGGGTCTTCGGCGTGGTGGGGATCCGTATCATCCGGGAGCGCGTCGTAGCCGAGGCGGAGAGCAAGGTTCAGACGGACCTCAACGCGGCACGGGAGATTTACCAGGGCGAGCTCGCCGACATCTACGACGTAGTCCGGTTCAGCGCCGACCGCTTCTACCTCAGGGACGCGATGATGTCCGGCCTGATCGCCAGTGCCGCCGGTGAGCTCACGCGCGTGCAGCGTCGTGAGGGCCTCGACATTCTCACCTTGTTGGACGAGCAGGGCGTCGTCCTGTTCCGAGCGGCGAGCCCGGGTCATGTCGGCGACAACAGGGCGCACGACGAGCTGGTCAGGACCGTGCTCGATCGCCAGGAATCGGTGGCCGCGACTTCGATAGTGGCATCGAACGAGTTGTGGCAGGAGGGCCCGGCGCTCGCGGAGTTGGCGGCCTCCGAACTCGTCCCGACACCAGATGCCCGGCCGCGGACGGACTCGGTAGCGACCGACGGGATGATGCTGACGGCCGCCGCCCCGATCTTCGACTACCAGAACCGGTTCATCGGTGTGCTCTACGGCGGCGTGCTCCTCAACCGGCGCTACGACCTCGTCGACAAGATCAAGCAGACCGTCTTCAACGATGCCCGGTACAACGATACCGACATCGGCGCGGTGACGATCTTCCAGGACGACATCCGCATTTCCACGAACGTCATCAATGAGGACGGCGGCCGCGCCATCGGCACCCGCGTGATCAAAGACGTCTACGACCAGGTGGTCGGGACGGGGCAGCCCCGGTTGGGTCGGAGCCAGGCCGCCAACCACGCATACATCAGCGTCTACGAGCCGATCCGGAGCATTGACGGCGAGATCATCGGCATCCTCGGTGTGGGGACGCTCGAGGAGCCCTATGCCGATCTCCAACGGCGCACGACGCTACTGTTCCTCGGCATTACGATCGCCGTGGCGGCACTCGCTGCCGGCCTGTCGTACGTGATATCCCGGCGGCTCACGGGTCCCATCAAACAACTGGTCGCGGCGTCCAGCCAGGTTGCCGACGGCGACCTGGACGCCAAGGTGTCGGTGCAGTCCGTTACCGAGCTTGCCGAGTTGGCGCACGCCTTCAACTCCATGGCATCCGCCCTGCGGACCCGGGACGAGCAGCTCAAGGAGTACGCCAAGCGGAAGATCATGGAGTCCGAGCGGCTCGCCGTGATAGGACAGCTGGCGGCGGATGTCGCACACGAACTCAACAACCCGCTCCAGGGAATCGTCACGTACTCCCATCTACTCCTGGAGAAGGCACCCTGTGACGGCGCGGCGTCTCCGACGGTTGAGAAGATCGTCACGCAGGCGAACCGCTGCACGAGGATCCTCAGGGGATTGTTGGATTTCTCGCGCCCGCAACCGCCCCAAAAGAAGCTGTCCAACGTGAACGCGGTGCTGGAGGAGTGCATCTCCCTGGTCGAGAACCAGGCGCAGTTCCACGACATCGAGGTCGTAAAGGACTGGAACGGTGCAATACCCGAGGTGGTCATCGACCCGTCACAAATGCAGCAGGTGTTCATCAACCTGCTCATCAATGCGGCGGAGGCCATGGACGGTGGCGGGCGCCTCACGATCTCAACGTGGTTCGACCCCGTCAGTCAGCTCATCGAGATCGAGTTCGCGGATACCGGCCACGGCATCGACGCACAGAACATGGAGCGAATCTTCGACCCGTTCT
>Ga0255054_10000388_pt1 | contig 26132 bp, 23 predicted proteins | sample JV7_2_23_MG_FD_188634 | JGI IMG/M metagenome (GOLD analysis project Ga0255054, IMG submission 188634) | Seawater microbial communities from Jervis Inlet, British Columbia, Canada - JV7_2_23 | ecosystem: Environmental > Aquatic > Marine > Inlet | place: Canada: British Columbia | collected... | reverse complement strand
AGGCAACAGGAACCATGGCAGAAATTCAAGGCCCTAAAGCCTTCATGCGTGATATCGGGTCGCACCTTCTCAAAGCTCGGGTTGACATGAAGCAAGAGATGAATCATTACCATCCCCGGGGAGAAGAAATCATCCCTTCCTTCGTCAGGGGGATCAACGCTTATATCGACGTCACCAACAAAAATCCTGACCTCCTTCCTCTGGAGTTTCCCCTCTTGGGACTTAAGCCGGGCCATTGGACTCCTGAAGTCGTCGTCTCCCGCCATAACGGACTCTTCCGGAACGCTGGCTATGAAATTGACTTTGCTCAATCGGTCAATGTATTAGGCGCTCAGAAATTAAAGAACCTGCTCAACCTTCATCCCGGCGATCCTTCACTCAAACCAGACGAAGGGCTTGACCTGGGTCTTATCTCAGACAATATTTTAGAGCTTTATTATGCCTCGAGAGCTCGCGTAAGATTCGGACCCGAGGATATCATTGACCCATCTCATAAGATAAATCAATCTTCATCCCCTCCTCTTGGCCTCACAACTTTTCCGAGTGGAAAAATGGAAAAAAATGCTTTTTACGCTTACAAGAAACTATTGCGTTCCTTTTTTGTTCCACCTTCCCTGGCCACACAATTGCATCATGAAATGGATTTGGGGAGCAACAATTGGGTAGTCAGGGGTAAACTCACCTCCTCCGGCTATCCTATGATGGCCAACGATCCCCATCGCAGCCAACAAATTCCCTCGCTAAGGTATTGGGCCCATCTAGTGGCGCCAGGGTGGAATGTGATCGGAGGCGGAGAGCCTGCCCTGCCTGGTGTATCCATCGGCCACAATGAATACGGCGCCTGGGGGCTCACAATTTTTTCCGTAGACCAGGAAGATCTATACATCTATGAAACCAATCCGGCTGATCCCAACCAGTATCGATATCAGGGAAATTGGGAAAAAATGAAGATCATTCAAGAAAAAATTCGGATAAAGGGCAAGTCAGCGGTTACTGTCGACCTCAAATTCACCCGGCACGGTCCGGTCCTCTACGAAGATAAGAATCACCATAAGGCTTATGCCTTGAGAGCGGCCTGGCTTGAGATTGGAGCAGCACCGTATCTAGCAAGTCTGCGAATGGATCAGGCCCGAAACTGGGAAGAGTTCAGAGATGCTTGCAGCTTCTCCAGAACCCCATCAGAAAACATGGTCTGGGCCGACGTGGAGAACAACATAGGGTGGCAAGCAGTGGGAATCACACCCCTTCGAAAAAACTGGAACGGGCTCCTTCCAGTACCAGGAGACGGGCGGTATGAATGGAAGGGCTATCTTCCTATAAAAGACCTACCCAACACTTTCAACCCGCCTGAAGGTTATTTTGCCACAGCAAACCAAGATAATATTCCACCAGGTTATCCCTACGATATAGGATTTATATGGACTGATCCTTACCGTTTTTCCCGGATACAGGAGTTTCTTAGTTCAGGCCGAAAACTGGCCATAACAGACATGATGGAGCTGCAGCAAGATTTCCTCTCCATTCCAGCCCGAACACTGGTCCCGCTTCTAAAGGAGCTCCCTTCAACTGATATGAGGACTCAGAAGGCACTAAAAATGCTTCTCTCTTGGGATTATGTGATGAATCCGGATTCTGTTGAAGCGGCCATATACATGAGCTGGGAGAGGCGACTTTCAAGAAATGTTTGGGATCTTTATATTCCTGAGGAAGCGCGAAGAGTCTTCCCACGCCGTTCTCTTAAAAAAATGATTGATTTTCTCCAAGCCCCAGATAGCCAGTTCGGCCCCAACCCCTCCTCTGCTAGGGACGCTCTTCTCATCAAGAGCCTTGAGGAAGGGATTTCGGGCCTTGTTAAGCGACTGGGATCGGATACGAGCAAGTGGCAGTATGGACAGGAGAAATTCCACCACATCAAAATCCGGCATATGCTAGGCAGCACTGTCAAGCCTGAACTTCGAGCTGAGCTTGAAGTCGGACCTTTACCCAGGGGAGGAAATAGCTATACAGTAAATGCTACATCAAGCGGTTATAACCAGACTTCTGGTGCTTCTTTCCGGATTATCGCTGATCTTGGAAATTGGGATAACTCCTTAGGAACAAACAGCCCCGGGCAGTCAGGAGACCCAAACAGCCCTCACTATGCTGACCTTTTTGATATGTGGGCCAAGGCAAAATATTTTCCGATCTTTTTCTCACGAACCAAGATAGAATCAGCGGCTGAGAGTGTAACAATCCTCAAGCCTATAAAACCTGGGGGCAGACCTGGAAAACATGAATAATTGCGGTCGGATTTTTTTATTGTAGGGGCTTGATTTATCAAGCAAGCACTTTTATTTAAAGAATCTTACTCTTAATCTCAAGAAAACATTCACAAGGCATATGAGTATTGGAACTTCTATAAGAGGACCGATTACAGTTGCAAACGCCTCTTTCATCCTTTTTCCACTTCTTGGTTTGGGGCAAAAAGCCGTACAGTATCTTCTTTTAATAAAATGATAAAGGAATAAACTCCTAACGCAGTCCCCAAAGGAAAACTGATTAAGTTAAAAAAGGAAACGACCAGAACCAAGATCCGACCCCACTCCTTCCTTTTAAGCAGGCCTATGCCCCCGATGATTTCAGGAACTGAAAATACAGCAAGAAATATGAATCCCCAGGTAGCTATCAACCTCAAGATATAAGAGGCTTCGTACCCCACATCAGGAATAAAAGTAATTGCCCAAAAAAACCAGAAAATAAAGATGGCTATAAGAATTCCTAAAGACCCTGAAACGATCCATAAGATTGAAATGACATCAACATGCTTATTCATTTTTCTCACTCTTCTTCATAAACGATCGCTGTCCCGCTGGCACTTACCATGAGCATTCTTCCCGCTTGACCGATGCTTATTGTTTCATAATCCAGGTCAACTCCAACAACAGCATTGCAGCCTAAAGCCTTTGCCTCATCTTTCATCTCATCGAGAGCTATTTCTTTCGCTCTACGAAGCTCTTTTTCATAAGCCGCGGACCTTCCGCCGACAATATCCCTGATGCCCGCAAAAATATCCTTAAAGATGTTGGCACCCAGGATAGCCGCTCCTGAGACTAATCCCTGGTATTTCACAATCTTCTTACCTTCAATAGTAGGAGTGGTGATTACTAACATAGCTCCTCCTTTCAATTTATTCATACGAAATAACTGACTTTTGGTTCCCATTATCCCGGTATTGAGTATAAGCTTTTTTCATCCTGCGAATCAAATCTCTCACTTTCTGCCCGTCTTTATCTTTGGGATCAATGCCAATGAAGGGATCGGACTTTGTCGTCATATTGAGAACAGGGCTGCATTTTATCTACGACCATCACTTCATGATTAGGTCTGATCCCAATTGTGCTTAATAAGCCAGGCATCCCCATGATAAGGCCTGCCCCCATAAAGAGAAACAAAATGTTAGGATTCCTTATTATGGGTATTCAAGTAAATAAAATGCAAAGAATAAGATAAATTGCAATGGAGAAGAGGCCTGCGGCAGGGAGTGATATAATCCAGGCTGAAAAAATTCTTTTTATCACATCCAGGTTAATGGCTGAAATTCCTCGAGCCAGACCGACTCCGATGATATTGCCCACGGCAACATGGGTGGTTGAAACAGGCATGCCGAGCCGAGAACAAAGAAGAACTGTGGTGGCTGTCCCAAATTCAGCAGAAAAACCACGCGTCGGAGTGATGGATGTTATTTTTTCCCCCACTGTTTCCATAACTCGATGACCCCAAGTATAAACTCCGAATGCTAAGCCGACACCTCCAAGGAGCAGCAGCCAAAGCGGGATGGCAACCTGCATTTCAACTTTCTGAGTTTGCACAACTGCCACAACGGCTGCAACCGGGCCAATGGCATTAGCCACATCATTAGCTCCATGAGAAAATGCCTGAAAACCTGCTGAGAGAACCTGAAGAGGATTAGCCATCTTTTCAACCTGATAATAAGGATCTGTAGCTCTTTCCTTGTATCTCCGAAGAAGAAAAGAGCCAAGGAGAAATCCTCCAGCACCTACACACAATGAAACGAGAAGAGCCTCTATTAAAGGAAGGTCGAGATGGAGGTGTTTCAATCCTTTATAGATAACAGCCATAGACAGGATAAAGCCAACCATCCCAGCAAAAAATGGGCCTATTTTCCTTGTTTGTGCAATGGGTTCTTTTGAACTCAGGATGAATTTCTTTATGATAGAAAAAATTGTAAAAGCAATAATACCGCCAAAAATTGGGGAGATAATCCAGCTCAAAACCACAAAAAGGATCACTTTCCACTTTATTCCTGCAATTCCCACGCTTACCAGGCCAAAACCAATCACTCCTCCTATAATGGAATGTGTGGTTGAAACCGGAAGTTTGAAATAAGTGGCTATATTCACCCAAAGTGCTGACCCCAAAACAGCAGCCAACATCCCAAAGAGGAAAAGATCCTGTCTGTCGCTAAACTGCAAAGGATCAATGAGTCCTTTTCGGATTGTATTGGCTACATGGCTTCCAACCAGAACAGCCCCAAGAACATCGCAAACACCCGCCACAACAACAGCCCTTTTTATAGTCAAGGCCCCTGAAGCAACAGAAGTAGCCATAGCATTAGCTACATCATTGGCTCCTATGTTGATTGCGCTGTAAAGGCCTATTAAAACTGCAGCTATAAGGATAAAGCTAGCATCCATAAAAACTCACCATTCTTTCCTCAAAATCCATAATCTTCACTAATCTTCACTAATCTTCACTTAACAGGAAAATGCAAAAAAAGAAATTCTAAGTTATCGTGCTTCAGGTATTGTGGAGCATCAGTCTCATCTGATCTCCGGCATTCTCGGCATGATTGGCTAAAGTTCCAAGTTCTTTAAAAATATGCATCCACATCATTACAGAAACAGGGTCTAACTTCTTCTCGATGGAAAACATTTTTTTGGCTGCTATCATTTGGGCCTTGTCTGCCTCCCACTCCTTTACTTTAAGCTGTTCGATCAGCTCCATGACCTTATGAGCCTCCTCTCCTCCGAACGAAGTCTCGGCAAGCAGTTTAATTTCACTCGAGACAGTCATTGCCACTTCATATGTCTCAAGAACTTTATCAACAAAACTTTTTAATTTTTCTTTGAGCTCTTCTGGCACGGTGGTTTTCCTGAGTATGAGTAAAGCTGCCAAATCTTCTGCAGAATCAGCGATGTTGTCTTGCTCTTTTAGAAACCTCAGGATGTCTCCTCTTGCGACAGGCAAAAATATACCCTTTGGCAAACTACTTCTGATATCTTTTTTCACCATATCGGCATCATGCTCTGCTTTGAAAATCTTCTTGGCGACATCCTTAACTTTCGCCTCTTCTCCTTTAAGGAAAGCATCCATAAGAGGCCTGACTAAATCAACGCACGCTTTAACTTTCAGCATATGCTGGTATAGAGGTTCAAACGGGGATTTTCCGAATAATTTACTTATGATGCTCATCTTAACACCTCTTTTTTTATGGAAGGAATATCAAGTTAGGTTCCATTTTAATTATCCCCAGAAAAGAAATCAATGAATTCTTGAAAATCTTTGAATAAATTTTGGGATCGGCAGATTGGAGTAGATTACTACTTTTTCTTTTTACTGTTTTTCTGAGGTTATTTAGCTTTTTTCTTTTCTCTCTTTTCTCTCTTTTTCAGGATTTCATCGATCTTGAATTCCATATCTTGGTGGTGAGTCCCTTTCCAGAAAACGCGCCCGCATCGAGGGCAAATAGCAAAGGAGGTAGCCCGTTCATAAACAAAAGGAGTCACCAAATTCTTGGCTCTCCTCCTTGGTAAATCTTTGAGCTCAACGTTGCACTCGATGCAGCGAGAATAGGGCAATACCTCCGGCCAGAGTTCAAGCTTATCCAAAACCTGCTCTACCTGAGGATTCCAATCTTCGCTTTCTATGAACAGGGTTATTATATCTCGCGATTTTTCAATCAGTTCGTTATCTCTACTGAGAAGGACTCTGCCTTCTTTTTGAGCCAGAGCCAGGAGAGCGGGATCTTCTATTTTGCTGAAGTAGAGGGTATCAAACCCGAGAATTTTGAGCCATTTGGCTAACTTCCCGAGCATGCAGTCAACGATAAATTTCATGGAAAAAAGGTCTACCCAGGATATTAGAGAATAAAAGGAAACATTTCAACTGAGATTTTTTGTAGGGGCTTGATTTATCTGTAGGAATTTGATTCATCAAATCCACAGGTTTATTTTGTAGGGGCTTGATTTATCAAGCCCACCTGTTTATTTTTAAGAAAAATTTTTTAAATAAAGGAATTTGAAAGAGGATTGATTTCTATAGGCCGAGGAATTGAACACTCAATCCTGAGATAAATATCATCCCTCCAGCCAAAGCGTGAGCGTATCTCTCTAAACGACCCAAGCGGAGAAATTTTACGCCCCAGGAAGAGACAGCGATAATAGTGAGCATTGTTATAATTGTCGTCAAACCAAAGGCAATTGTGACCAAAATGAGCCCAGAGATATTTTGCTTCATCGCTGGATACATGACTAGAGGGATTAATGGCTCGCACGGTCCAAACACAAATATAACAAAAAGTATCCAGGGCGTCAGGCTGGGCCCTTTCTTCTCCGCGTGCACGTGGGAATGTTCTACCTCGTGGGTGTGAATATGATCATGTTTCTCTCCGTCGACGTGGAAATGGATATGTTTATGGGGCCTGTTTTTTATCGCTCTGTGCATTCCCCAAATAAAATAGGCAAAGCCAAAGATTATAAGAAGCCAGGCTGCTGCTCCGCCTCGAATAGATTCAACTGATGTCAAACGAGTAACAGCCAGTCCCAGAGCGATTCCGACAAAGCCCAGCACTACAGAGCTCAGCACATGCCCCAGCCCACAGAAAAAAGAGATAAGGAGAGTTTTAGACATAGACCATTTCCTTGCCCGGCTTATCACGATAAAGGGAAGGTAGTGGTCGGGTCCAAGAACGGTGTGCACAAGACCCAGGGTTGCTGCCGTTCCTATTAAAACTAATATCTCGCCGCTTATCATTTTTTACAATTCTTAATGGTGGACGGTAGGGGATTTGAACCCCCGACCTCAGCATTGCGAACGCTGCGCTCTCCCAACTGAGCTAACCGCCCACCTCCTTGATCATAAAGGAGTGTTCGTCGTCAAATGGTTTCGGACATTTCTGCTGATTTCTTAAGCTACAGTTATCGTCATTCATAATAAACCTAATTGATTTCATTTGGCAAGCTTCACAACTCATAATCGAGATAGGCGCTCAAGATAAAAAAAATCCTTATTAAAACCACATGGATGTTCCAGCTTCAAGAGCTAGATCATTTAAAGTGCCGGCACCCACGATTTTTACACCAGGAATTAAATCGATTTTTTCCCATCCTAGCATCTGTTTAGAAGCTTCACAGACATAGATTTCAATCCCCATATCAAGAGTCTGCTGAATCATTTCGTAAACGGATGGAAAGGAACCCATTTTAACTTTTTCTGCAGCACCGGGAGCTAAAATCCTCAGTCCTTGACCTAAATAATAGACTTTGGCCTTGATGTCCATGGCTTTGGCTGTCTGGGCCAGAACAAGAGGTGAATATTGCCTCTCCGGATCATCACTTGTCTGAACATATAATATTGAATCGCCTTTCATTGTTTCCTCCTATTTTAATTTTTTAATCAAGAATCTTATATGGTCTTCTTTCTCTTCATATTTAATAATTTCATGCCCTGTTCTTTTTACCAATCGTTTTATATCTTCTTCAGCAGCAGGATCATCAGCCAGAACCTCTAACACTTCACCCACTTCAATTCTGTCCATCTGCTCCCTTGTTTGAAGTAATGGATTCGGGCAAAATAATCCCACACAATCCAATGTCTTCTCCGGCTTTATGTCTAGCATGTCTTCCTCCATATACTATTACTTCTATAGATATTATAGTGTTATAATTTTCTCAAAAAATTATCTTTCTGTCAATACAGAATTTTAATAAGTTGTTGGTATTATTGATATTTCTGGTAAAATCAAGACGTTACGCATCCCCGGGGACATCGTCTTGCGAACGCTGCGCTCTCCCAACTGAGCTAAGCGCCCACTCTATATGGGTCAATGAAATTGAACTTAAAGAATTTAACATTTTCAAAGGATTTCTTCTATAGTCTTGCGGATTATACAGAAGAAAAAGTCACATATAGATTAAGATATCAAAGAGTTTAATCTAAGTATTAAAAATCGCTGGTCATTATAAACAGCGGTTTGTTAATAAAACTTTTATATTTTGGACGCAGTCGTTCCTTATTATAATATTTTTCCAAATCCACGACTTTTTTAGTACTTGCAACCACGTCGATAGGAACATCATTATACTGCCCCTTCCGCAGGCTGACCATCCGGCCCGGAGTGTCCTTCAAAATCAAGTCCAATGCAAGATTTCCATATGCCATGGGAACTATGGAATCAATAGCATCCGGATCACCGCATCTTACTAAATAGCTCAATCTCTGATTGATCACATTAATCCTTCTTCCCTTGTTGAAATTGGCAGAACGCTCTTTTAAGAGACTCGCAACTTGATCTCCTATTCCTCCCAATTTTTTATGCCCGTACATATCCTTTTCCTTCCCTTCAAAGACCATTTCTTCCCCTTTGACCATTGCTCCCTCGGAAATAAGTACAACGGAATAGTTACTGGGATTTGTCAGTCTATCTTTGGTGAGGAGTTCACACAATCGATTAATATCGAATTTATATTCCGGTATCAAACAGCGATTGGCAGCCCCCGCCATTGTCGGCAGTAATGCGGTAAAGCCGGCGTATCTCCCAAACACCTCAATGACTAGAAAGCGTTCATGGGAGCCGGCTACTGTCCGTAAAGCATGAGTCATACTGATCGTGCGCGTGACACATGTGCTGAATCCAATGCAATAATCTGTCCCAGGCACATCGTTATCCATGGTTTTTGGGACACATATGATCTTCACTCCTTCCTTATGAAGCCTGGCTGCATAACTCAGAGTATCATCTCCACCGATCGGAATGAGATAATCGATACCGAGATAATCAATATTTTTGAGTACTTCGGATGAAAGATCATTGACCTTTTTATTGAATTTTTGCTGAAGATGATCAGGTACATCAACCTTGAGAATATGGCTGGGCCTTGTTCTGGATGTATGTAAAAAAGTACCCCCAGTGCGACCGATTTTATTAACTGTTTCTTCCGTGAGAACATGAAAATGAGCCCCATTAGGATAGTCTTTTTCTCTTCTCATTTCGATCATCCCGGCCCATCCCCGCCGGATCCCGATAACTTCATATCCTTCTCTAATAGCACGAATCGTAATAGCGCGAATAGCAGGATTTAATCCGGGAACATCTCCTCCCCCGGTCAAAATCCCAATTTTTCCTTTTTTTCTCTTTACATGGGCCATTGATTTCTCCTTAAAAACCTGTGAGGACAAATACTTCTCTATATTTTACGAAAAATTCGCTCGACATTGAGTTCGGCTCATTGTTATTCAATTTCCAGCTTCTGACCTGCTCTGTAGATAATAATAGATAGAAGAAACATGCCCTGTCAATGAAGAACTCGCGATTAGTGGAAGAAATCAGCGGAAATGCCGGAATAAGGTAGATACATAATAGATTTTGCCCTCTAAGTCACAGTGTTTCGACTTTTATAGATATTCCGCCCTTTCCACAGCAGCCATTGCCAGCTGAGGTTGAGCCTGAGGTAGAGGAGGGCGTTCTTCGGTAACAGCAAATTTAATGTATAATCCTATGATTTGTGCCAAGATTATATTTGAGAGTTGCTAATCCAGCATAACAGGAAAATTACTTCTTCTTCAGCCTAACCTCTTCCTGGCATCCTTCCCTCAAAATGAGGAGTTCATCGACTCAATAAGGAGCATTGCAAAAGAAGTGAGCCCATCATTCAAACGATAAATTAAGATTGGACTACGCACGTATATCGTGGACAAGATACGATTAAAACCACCATCCCACTCCCAACCCATTTTTATGTAATAATGGCTTCACGCGTGTGAGAGATGGCCAAAAAAGGGGAAGAGTTTCTCAGAGAGAGGACGGTCTTCTTTAGGAGACAGCTTGTTTGCTCAGGTGTTCGCCTATCTTGGCGAATTCCTCTGCGAACTTGTCATAGTCGTAGTGTTGGGCGTGTATCATAGCACTCCACCTGGTTGTGAAGCTTGCAAGGAAATAGACCTCTTTAAGTTCATCGTCGCTGGCACCGTGCAGCTTCGCTGTTCCTGTATGGAAGAGCTCGCAGTAGGGACATTTGAGGTTGGCCGCGACGGCCAATGCGATCATCTCTCTGTATTTTCCTGGAATTTTCGATTCGCCCAAGACGTATTTCTTCATAAGAGGCCAATCTCCTACCAATACATCAGGCGGAAGAGCCTTCATGAAGCCCGGCACTATTCCAAGGGAAGCCTCTATATCCTTTAGGGTATCTTCGTATTCTCTCATTTAAATTACCTCCTTTATGCTCAGCTTTTTGCCAAACGTTTCTTTATTTGATCTCAACACTCTCTTGTTGACTTGTATACAGGATTCAATAACCATTGTCAAGTAATTATATAGAAATAATAAATAATATATATATTGTAAGAAATAATTGATTTTAACTGCTTTGATTTTATGGTGCGTGTTGGAAAGGAGCTTATCCCAAAGGAGAAAATGAAGACTTATCCCCGCTTAACAAATAGTTAACAAAATCGACTGGAAATAACTGAAATTATGTAAAGGGATTGAGCCGGAGTTCTGGCAGGTAGGGGGACACTAAATCTCACTCATAACTGATTGCATCTTCTCCACAGCTGCTCTTAAATTATCCAGTGAATTGGAATAAGAGATCCGGATATGGCCTGCTCCGTTTTTCCCAAAACACTCTCCAGCAACGGTAGCCACCCCAGCTTTCTCGAGTAACATTTCTGCCATCTTGAAGCCGTCCATCCCTGTCTCTTTGATGGACGGGAATAAATAAAAAGCACCATCTGGCTTTGGACACCGAAATCCTGGAATCTGATCAATTGCTTCATACATATAATCTCTTCGCTTTTGAAACTCTCTCACCATCGCCTGACAAGGTTCTTGATTCCCTTTCAGAGCGGCCACAGCCCCCCACTGGGCAAATGTATTGGTGGAAGTGATCACGTACTGATGATACCTGAGTATAGGATTAACAAGCTTACTTGGCCCTAAAACATAGCCCAACCTCCACCCTGTCATTGAGAAATATTTGGAGAAGCCGTTGAGCAAAATGGTTCTCTCTCTCATATCTTGATAAGTAGCGATGCTGACGTGCTCGGCAGGAGGATAAACGATCTTTTCATAAATCTCATCGCTCAACACCAGCAAATCATGTTTAATGGCCAACTCAGCAATTTTCTCAAGGACTGTTTTTCCCATGATACTTCCCGTGGGATTAGAGGGGCTAGCAACAAGAATCATTTTTGTTCTCCCTGTGATCTTTTCCTCTATTTCTTCAGGATCGGGTTGAAAGCCATTTTCTTCAAGAAGAGTGTAGTCAACAGGGTCGACAGAATTGGTGATGGCATCAACATCATAATTCACCCACCGAGGATCAGGGATCAAGATCTCGTCACCGGGATTGAGAAGTGCATGAATCGCCAAATAAATTCCTTCAGCAACTCCATTGCTCACTACGACCTCGGTCTGAGGATCGTATTCCAGGCTGTATTCTGATGAGAATTTATCTGAAATTGCTTGGCGAAGTTCTGGTATGCCTGCGTTTTGAGAATAATGATGTTTGCCTGCTCGTAAAGCATCTATGGCAGCCTCAACAATATGTTCCGGCGTGTTAAAATCCGGTCTGCCGATTTCCAGATGGATGATTTTTCTCCCCTGTTTTTCCAGTTTTTGTGCAGCATCAAACATCACACGTATCTGTGAATATGGGATGCGCTTTGCAACAATGGATTCCATGGTATCCTCCTTTTTTTTTAACTAAGGTATCTGCCCACAAGAAAAATCAGGCTCTCCACTTTAATCATTTTGCGTCATCCGCTTTCTGGCAGTTTACAGACAAGGGCTCAGCACGTCAACTTCTTATCAATCTTATGCCTAGAAGATGCATGGTCACCAACTTTTCCTATTAGTGCTAGGTCTTGACATACATTTTCGGTTCAGATACAAATCCTTTATGATGATTATAAGAAAAAAACGAATATTCCTTTCAGCTCTCTCTTTATTCTTTATTTTCGCTTTTATTAACTGTGTCAGCGTAGAAAAGCGGTTTAAGAAAGGCGAAGAGATGGAAAGAAAAGGGCGTTTGGAAGATGCTGCTCGATATTACATCAAGGTGCTGGCAAAAGATCCGACCTTTGAAGATGCGCGGCAGCGGTTGGAAAATGTAGGTGCCCGGGCAATTGATATTTTCCTCAATCAGGCGTATGCCTACGAATCAGCTAAAGCTTATGAAGACACTGTCCGCGTGCTTAATCGCATTGATGATCTAAGGCGCCGAGCAGAAAAGGTTGGTGTTAGACTCCCAGTACCCGATGATTATGCTGACTTTCAGCAAGAAATGACCGGAGCCGCCATTGCCTCGCTTTTCGAACAGGGTGAGTATTCAGAACATGCGGGAGATTGGACTGAGGCCCTCAGAAAGTATGACCGCCTAAAGCGGATTTATCCTTTGTCTCCTGCCGAAAACATGAGGGCCGATCAGGCTCGAGGGCGGGTATATACTAAATGGGCTGAGCAGGATCTGGCCAGACAGTACTATAGGGCTGCGTTTCGTCATGCCCAAAAGACCATAGACATCATCGGTCCCGGTAAAGGCCCCGGCATCACTGCCCGGGAGATTCAGAGGATTGCACTCACAGCAGGTACTCTTACTGTAGCTATCCTTCCCTTTTGGTCCTCTGAAAGAGTTGCGGATGAAGCACCGCGGGGAATGGCGCGTGAATTATACGATATACTCCTGTATGAGTACTTGTCTGAGCCGGTTCTTTTTGTTGCTGTTGCCGATCCAGGCATGGTTCACCGGGAGATACGCCGTCTGCGCTTCAGGGATAGGGCATTATCGCGGAATATGGCTGTCAGAGTTGGACAAAACATAAACACGGATTTTGTTGTGATTGGAAGCATAGAATCATACCTGCAAGAAGAAAAGGATCCGCAGGAAAAAGTGCATAAAGTTCGCCTTCGGAAAGACAAGTCATCATTTACCACTTACGTGGAAAAAAAGTACACTGTTAAACTTACAGTGGAAGTAGAATACCAGATCATCGATTCCACAAGGCATAGAGTAATAGAAGAGAAAACTATCAACACCAAAGTATCAGATAAGTTCAGACGCGGCTATTTTGATGGTGACTATACAACTCTTGATTTATCTCGATCCGAGCGCAGGTTATTTAATACAGAAGAGTGGCGTCGATCTGAAAAAAAACTGGAGGATAAGTTAATTGACAAACTTGCCGAGCGTCTTGCTGATAGAATTTATAAAAGAATCTTAGGATTGATAAAGTAACCATCTGGTGTTGGACAAATGGGGGTTGAGGAGGTTCGGCAATGAAGGAAAGTTTAAATCTCTGGACCGAGACAATATAAATAAAAGTTATCTTCTCGTTAACTTAATTCCAAAGACAACAATTCCAACCAGCAGTCCGATCAGAAAGATTACAAGCAGAGTAATACCCAGGACATTCGCTCTTGCGCTGATATGAATGCGGACAATTTTATCTTCTGATTCCACTCGTCGGTTATCGGCAACGCACTCTGTTCTTATTTTTGGCTCAAAGTCACCTACAGAGGCGTCTTCGGATGGGATAAAGTCAATGGCAACAATTTCTTCTTTGCCCTGATCAAGAGATGCTATCAAATCAGGTTTTATCTCAGAACGCCAGTTCAAAGGCAAATCAGTGTAGATTCTAATATTGTCTAACCTCCGGGTGCCTGCATTCTTTACCCTCACCTCCATGTTTACGTTCTCTCCAACCTTTATCTCATGATAAAGACTGAGAGCCAGAACTTCAATCTTCCCGACTCCTCGAGGAATGAGTTCAAGTTTAACATTTCCAGCCTTCAGATCATCTATCTCCTTAGAACCAACAGATTTCTTGCTAGAAAGGAGCTCGTTGACCTGTGAAGATTGTTCGTCGTCAAGCGCCAGACAATAAAACTCAATGGATTTATCAATGACAACCTGTTCATCAGCGTTCTTGGGAAGGTAGAGCTTCAATGAAAGCTTCATATTGGTAATCCCTTCGGTGAACTTTATCTGCGAGAGCCGGGCTTGTGTCTGAGGATCGATAAATTCATAGGAGATTTGCTGGGGAAGGTTGATAACCTTGAGTCTGAAGACATTTGCTTCACCACTGAACTTTTCCAAGGACAAATCATACGTGGCTTCGCTCTCCAAATCTGCCTCTTGGGAGAATTGCGCTGAATTGACAGTGACTATGTTAGCACTCAATCCTTTCTGCAAATAAACTGAGGTAGTTTCGTTCTTTCCCGCGTAGAAAACATTCACATCTAAATTTTCAACATCTTTTAAAAGCTGAAAGGTCACCTGTCTTTCTTGCTCCAGGGATAACGAAGGAATAGTCTTCTCGTATGGATTTGAGATGATTTTACCCTCAGACCTTAAAGAAACATAAACATCCTTGATCTCCTGAAGAAAATCGAGGGGGAAAAGATCTTTAGCATCTATATTCAATTTGGCAAGCTCTTTGAGTTCTCTTGAGGAATACCGAAGCGAGACACGAACGTATTTCTTACCTGCCTTGTCTTGATATTTCACTGCGCTCGCAACAGAAAGTCGGGCCTCACTTCCCATAAAAGTTATCAGAGCCTCCTGATAGGTAACCTGAGCCTGAAGATAGGAGGTCCTTTTTTGAACGAACTCTTGCTCTGAGATCAATCCTTCTTCCTTCAGCCACAAGGCCCTATCAAATTCTCCTTTCATCTCCTCAAGATGAAGCTGTGCCTTTTTAAGAGCCAGGAGCTTCAGTGACTGAGATTCCTGGGAGTATATGAAATTAGTACTAAAGGTTACTATCAATACTAAAGCAGAAATTTTTATGAAATGTTTCATCGTGTTGCCTCCATCTCTTGTAACTGCTAAATAGGCACAGGCTACCCGAGGTTGCTCATATGAAAAGAAAAATGGCTGATTAGATAATCTTATTCGGCGCCAGAATGTTCCTGCATGTAGTCAACATAGAGTTTATTCAGATCTTCGCCTTTAAGTTCTTTTTTTGTTTTCATCATGACAAGTTTTCCTTGGAGCATGAACCCGACTCTATCAGCGATTTGTTTAGCTCGGAATATATCATGGGATGAAATGAAAATCGATTTTCCTTTATCTCGCAGCTCAATGATGAGATCAAGGAACTCCTGACCCGACTTCGGATCAAGGCCCGACGTCGGCTCATCAAGGATAAGATTTGGTGCATCTTTCAATATGGCAACTGCAATTCCCAATTTCTGGCGCATTCCCTTTGAAAAATTCTTGGTTCGCATGTCAAATGCTTCTTCCTGGAGCCCGACTCGCTTCATCACATTTGCATATTCAGTTTTTGTGAGGTTACGTTTGCCCGCAAGTTTTGAAAAATAGTCAAGGTTTTGATACGCGGTGAAATTACTATACAGCATCACATTTTCAGATACAAACGCTACATATTCTTTCGACTTCAACGGCTCTTTTACTATATCAATTCCTTCAATCAGCGCTGTTCCTTCACTAGGGGGAATGAAACCCAGGAAAAGGTTAATTGCTGTTGTTTTGCCAGCGCCGTTAGCGCCGAACATACAGAATATTTCACCAGGTTCTACCTTAAAGTTCAAGTGGTCCAGGGCCAACAGGCCGTCTTCATATTTTTTTGTAAGATCTTTAGCTTCTAACATGATTCCCTCTTTTTTTATTTATTTTGTTGAGTCATAAAACTCTCATTAATTTACCGGACATCATATCTGAGAAACGATACATAAGCCCCGACGAAAAACAAAATGATCAGAAAAACCATCAGAAAAAGGTCTGGCAGCGTACGAGTCATTGATTCGCTGAATCCTTCAGGCATGAATTCGTGTTGAGGCATATCGCTCAAATCAAGTTTTGGCCGTTCTCCTTCTTGAGGAGACTGGGAACTTCCTATTTTTTGATTGATCCATTTAGTAAATATTGGCTTGTATGTTTTTACCGAGCTTAGAAATCTCTCATGCTCGCTTATACCGGTTCTGCTAAGGTTCATAGAAGCAAACATCAATGCCGAGGCAGGAGAAATGCGTGAAAGATTCACAGCAAGTTTCTGCTGCTGGCGCATTTTCATCCTGTAGTCCCTTTCGACTGCCGCATTTTGTTCTTCAATCCTTGTTAGTAATCCGCCCCGATACTCTTCCGACCATTTCCTAATTTCTTCATCCCATTTCTTCTGCTCCTCTGGCTTATCATTTCCAGGACGAGGTTTTTCATTATAATACTTTCTATATTCTGCTCCTGCCTCTTTTTGAATTTCCTGAAGGAAGGCATCTTTTTGAGCAGTAATCTCATGGACAGAGGGAATGGGCTTGATCTGGCCGGCTATCATGACAGATGCTTTAGGTATCACTGTTACAAAAGTGACCCAGATAAACAACAAGATCAAAAAACTGGTTGATGATCTAGTCGTTCTTGCCGATATGAAAAGTCCAAGTGTAAAGAAAACGGATAAGTATAAGAGAAACAATAGACATATTATTCCAATCCTGAGCCAGTCATTACCGGAGAGAGAAATGTTCGGATAAATCATCAAAAGCAGCAAACCGAGCACTAAGGGAATGACCAAAGGGATTAAAAGACTGACAAAACCGCCGATTGCCTTTCCGAGAATGAGCGTGTCCCGCGGGACTCTGTTAGAAAGAGCAAGCTTCAATGTGCCTCTCTCCTTTTCACCGACTATCGCATCGTAGGTAAAAAGTATGGCAAAGAGGCTTAGTACAATTTTTACAATAAATGATAGGTCCAGCGGGCCAAAAACGGCAAAAATAGGATTACTGCTGTATTTCGATTCAATCATGCTCGGATCATAGGCGATGCTTACGTCGGCAACACGGCCTACAGCTTCCCAAATGCCGCTGACAATTGTGCTCAGCACCTGAGGTCTTCTGTTGATTCTGGTTCCTGTCCCTGCGAGTTGGCCATAGGATTGCTGGCTTTCCAGATTCTTTCTGTTCAAAGCCACGGCTGCGCTGTGTTCCTTCAGCTCTGCCTGATAGTTATTTATCCCGGTATACACCGATAACAAAATTAAGATAGTGCAGAGCAAAAAGGTAAAAACAAACCTGGGACTCATGATTGTGTCCTGAATTTCCTTTTTAATAATATCTCGTAACATCCTTCTCTCCTCTATTTTCTATTTAATATATATCTATCTGTGTTCGGCACAGTATACTTCATTCTGTTTTTTATGTATAGATGCCGATATCTATACCTAAATACGGAGTATCAATTGATATTATTCATTTAAATTGAGCAGATCAAGAAGGTACACGAGTAGATATACGAGAAATTCAAAAAAAAGTTACATCTACGAAATGTACAGATTATATGCATGTCGTTGAACGTAATATTTCGTGACGTTCGTAAACTTTGTCTAAATTGTGGGACGTCTGTCGAGACGGAATTTTTCGTGACAAAAGGGCATTAGCCAAAGACATCTTTATCGGAGGATTCTATACAGCAAGGGAACGCAAGAGCGGATAGATTCTTCGAAACAAAGAGAGGATTTTTCTTCAAGGCTTCTTTCTTGTGGAGGCTGTAAGATCTAGAGACAAATCTCTAGCCCAAAAACCCTGAGTGAACTGGAAATTATTTTTGTTCTGAACTACTTATACTTCACCGAGCATCCATAAGGCACGCTTGTCTTGGTGGATACTTCTTTACCAGCCATAACTTCATCCAAACCAATTTGAACATAATTTTTCGCCTTAGCAATATCCTCTACTTTTGTAGAACGGATATCATCAATCGCACCATTATAAACCAAAACACCATCGGAAGTTATGATGTACATGTGAGGCGTAGTTTTTGCGCCATAAAGCTTGCCTACTTTACCATCTGGATCGAGAAGTAATGCTGCAGGAGCGGCCTTTTTCTGCTTAATCAGTTCATTGGCTTGTTCAGGTGTACAATACCCTTGTTTTCCCGGCATTGAAGAAATTATCGAAAACCAGACAACTCCTTTTTTGCCGTATGTTTTTTGAAGCTTTTGCATGTGACCGCTGTTGTAAAGCTTTTTAACGAAAGGACAATCATGATTCAGCCATTCCAAGACAACAATTTTTCCTTTATAATCAGAGAGGGAATGACTTTTACCGTTGGTGTCGGGAAGCGTGAAATTTGGAGCAGGCTTATCTACCTGCGCTTCGGCGGCTCTGGCTAACGGAGCTAGGACTAAGAAAAAACCTGCTAACACTGACAGAGTTAAAAATATAACTCGTTTCATCTAAATACCTCCTTGATATTTTTATTAATTAACATTCATTAACGGCACATCAATATGCAAAGCACGCTCTTCCCGAGAATTGCCCCAGCCTTCGGGAGATAACAATACGCCTTTAAGTCGCGCTGGGAGCCTTGTTGATAGCTTTGACCGCTGGACCTCGAGGATGTACCCATCTTGTGACCTTTTTAGATTTTGTGATCCAGAGTAGTTGATAATCCCACCCTGCTCTGGGAAGAATGTTATATTCTTCAACTCTCCTTTAAATTCTGAAGGCACATCTATGTGAATAAGAATTTGATTTTTGTTAATAAACGCGTTTGCCTCCCACTCAGAAGATATTCTGGATAATTTTTTCCGGGTCTCTCTAAAATGACTGGCCCATCGTCCGTTGATCTTTGGATTCTTATCTTTAACCGGCATTTTAATCACAAGATCCACGTGGCTTGAGATACATCTTTCTTTACAAACCAACCAATCTACACTGGCAGAAAGCTTCGCATTTGTTCCCGATTTTATTGCCTTTGGAGCTTCTATTTGAGTGATAAGAAAAACCTCTCCTTCATAGCCAAAACTCACAAGGCCTGACTTTTCAAACCTCTTCGGATACGGCCATTGAACAACGCCAGGGACAAAGCCATCTGGAAGATTCCATTCGATTTTCGTCGGCAATCCTGAATCGCCAGGATTTTTCCAGTAGGTATGCCAAAGTTTATCCATCTTAAGCCACAGGGCGACATAAAACGATTCTCCTGGCTGGATAGATTTTACCTCTGATATAAGTCGAGCTTTCACGTGTTCTGACTGTTGAGGCTCTGCTGAAAAGGCTATAAAGACATATATAAAAATAAATAAAGCAAGACTAATCAACGGATATTGGAATAAGGATATTCTTTTCCAAATGGGATTGGGTTTCATATTTTTGGACTTTTCGTAATATTCAGGCCCATTTTTATCTTGCTGAAGATTCTGCTTCTGGCTCATTAGCAATTTTCAAAAATCTCTTTTGTAAATAATACTTATAGCATAGGAATAATAAGATTTCAACTAATAATTAGCTGCGGCCTACACATTAAAGGTTGTTTCGCAACTTACGGGCCAGGCTGAGAAAGAATCACCTGTGGTATGAAAAAAATTTGTTTCATGATGTGAGCATGATAAATCAACCCCCTACAATCAAATCCAACAATTTATTTGGTAGGATCAAAATGTGGGTTTGTTAAACCAAACATGTAAAGATGAATTAAGACCCTCTCTTGCCGCTTTTAATCAAAAATTTCTGAAGAAACAGGCTCAAATCTAAGAAGTTGTCAGCTTGCTCAATCAGTTTCTGAGAGCTTGATTTGCCGAAAGCCATAACCTCCACATAACAACCCATAGCATGCTTAAGATGCTTGACTACCGGCACAAAATCTCCATCTCCACTTATAAGCACAACTGCATCGAGCTTTGGTGCAAGCTCAATCATATCCATAGCAATTCCGATGTCCCAGTCTCCCTTTTTAGCCCCTCCATAAAATACCTGAAGGTCTTTTGCTTTGACCTCATAACCCAAGCTCTTGAGCGCCTCAAAAAAATTGCTTTCATCCTTTACGTCTGCTTTTATGACATAGGCGATTGCCCGGATAAGCTGCCGGTTTTTAACAGCTTCTTTGAGGATTGTTTTAAAATTGACCTTTGCTTTATAGATATTCCTTGCAGAATAATACATATTCTGAACATCCACAAAGACTCCGATTCGTTGTTCGCTGTAAATATTTTCGCTTGTTTTATCACTCATATTCCGATCTTCCTTCCTCTTTGTTGTGATCCGTCTCTCTTCTGTATAGAGCTTATAGCAAAGGAAAACAAGATGTCAAAATATTTCTCAAGGAATAAATGGGGACGTTCCCCATATTCCTCTTTTTTAAAGACCCAGTTTTCAATATCATTAGGCTAATTTAAAAATTAGAAAAGTTTTAAAGGCCTGACTCCAAAATCATATTTGACTCTAAAACATCTCAATGCTATATTCCAAAATCTGGAATTAAACCTTTAAAATTCTAAAGAGAGGAAATAAGAATGAAGAATAGAATTAAATCCGTTTTCCTTTTAATGCTATTTTTGTTATTCCTGACCCAAATTTATTATTCCTTCCCTGTAAAAATACAATTGTCTGGACAAGAGGAGAAGTTCGATAAATTTCTCCTAAAAAATGAAGTCACTATAGCTGTAACAGACTCTGGACTTGGCGGTCTTTCTATCATGGCTGATGCTGTAGAGAGAATGAGAGAATCTAAAATTTTCCAGAAGGTGAATTTTATATTTTTTAATGCCCTCTTTTCAAACGAAAGTGGCTTCAACAGTCTAAAAACCCGCAAGGAAAAAATCCAAATCTTCGATAGTGCTCTCAAAAGCCTGGAGAATAATTACAATCCAGACTTGATATTGATTGGCTGCAACACTTTATCGGTAATCTACGATGATACCTCCTTTTCAAAAGAAACAAGCACCCCAGTTGTCGGAGTCGTTGAGGCGGGAGTGGATCTTATTGCCCAAAGGCTCGAAACATCACCTGAGGCTAAAGTCATTATTTTCGCGACTCATACCACAGTAAGCGAAGAGACTCATAAAAAGAAACTGGAAGAGAAGGGGATCCTTTCTCAAAGAATAATCCTTCAGACCTGCCCTGAATTAGTCAATTATATCGAAAAAGGCTATGCCAGCGATGAGACAGAAATGCTGATTTCTGCCTATGTGGCTGACGCTCTCCATAAAATGAAAGATGCCCAATCACCTCTATATGTGAGTCTAAACTGCACTCATTACGGCTATTCTCTTGATCTCTGGGAAGAAGCCTTCCGGAGCTCCAAGGTAAAGCCCCTTGGTTTTCTCAACCCGAATTCCAAGATGCTAGATTTCCTGTTTGAGCCGCAAGAGCGGAATCGTTATGATGGAACAGAAATCTCAATCCGTATTATCTCCATGGTCGAAATCGGGAAAGAAAAAATGCAGTCAATAGGAAAAAAATTGAGTGAAACCTCTCCCCAGACGAGCGAAGCTCTTTCCAATTATGAGTTGAAGCCAACTCTCTTCAAGTGGAAAGAATACGTGATTTCTGAAAGATAGATCCAGGATAAAAACTTTATCTAAAGGAAGACTCCCAAAGCTTGAAAGATATTGTTAATAAAGAACTCTAGACAAATATAACTTCTTTTCTACCCTGGACAACCTCTCCTATTATCCAGGCCTTCTGTCCTGTCTTTTCAAGCAGCGCCAGGGCTCGTTGAGCATTCCGCGAGGAAACGATCAAGACCATCCCGACTCCCATGTTAAAAGTCCGGAACATCTCTTTCTCTTCAATCTGACCTTTCTCTTGAATCTTGCGGAAAATCGGCTGAACAGGCCAGGAGCCCTTCTCTATCTTCATGCCTAACCCCTCGGACAAAACACGTGGTATATTCTCATAAAAGCCGCCGCCTGTTATATGAGCCATAGCCTTTATTTGAACTTCTTCCATAACTTTGAGAATCGAACTCGCATAAATCCTGGTTGGCTTTAGTAATTCGAGACCAAACTTCCCTCTAAGTTCTCCAGCCGAAAATATCTTCCTAACCAGAGAAAATCCATTGCTGTGGATACCCGTTGAAGCGAGACCCAAAACCTTATCTCCCTTGCGACAGAGGCGGCCATCGATTATCTTCTCCCGGCTCACCGCTCCCACACAAAATCCTGCAACATCGAACTTATCGCTGGCATACATCCCCGGGAGTTCTGCTGTCTCTCCTCCGATCAATGCGCATCCAGCTTTCTGACAGCCACTCGCTATTCCCCTCATCAATTCATAGAGCTTGGCGGCGTTTAATTTTCCGCAGGCTATATAATCAAGAAAAAAGAGCGGTTCAGCCCCGGCCACAACAACATCATCCACACACATAGCTACTAAATCCACTCCTATCGTGTCATATTTTTTCACAAGCTCGGCAACCATTAGCTTGGTGCCCACGCCATCCGTAGCAGAAACCAGAACAGGGTCCTTCATTCCGCTGAGCCGAGGCATAAACAGGCCGCTAAATCCTCCGATCTTTCCCAGGACTTCGGGGCGCTTGGATTTCTCCAGAAGCGGTTTTATGGCTTTTATAAAGGTATCCGCTTTATCTATATCGACACCTGCTTTTTTATAGGTAATAGGAGGCATTTATCCCTACTTTATCGGAAACATCTGTTTTATATCACCGCTCCCCAAGCAAGTCAATCGGGGTCAGAGAGTAAACACTTCGTGCTTTAATGCGGCCTTTTTGATTCTTTGTTCCTGGGGAGAGACGCCGATTCCAGGAAGCTCTGGAACTTTTATTGTCCCCCTGCTGGAGACTTCCACTGGCGGCTCGATAAGGTCTTCTGCATAGTATCTTTTGCTAGCTGAGATGTCATTGGGAAACTTAAAGTTGGGGAGAGTTGCCAGATGAATATTGTGCGCTCGCCCAATCCCTGACTCCAGCATCCCACCGCACCACACTGGAAGCTGCATTTCCTGGCAGTAATCATGAATCTTTCTGGCTTCTATAATTCCTCCTACTCGTCCGACTTTAATATTAACAATTCGACAGCTCCCCATTTCATATGCTTTTCGAGCAGTTTCCACAGAAAGCATGCTCTCGTCCAGACAGAGCGGAGTCCGCATCTCTTTCTGCAGACGACTATGGTCCCACAAATCAAAGGGAGGGAAAGGCTGCTCAACCATGAGGAGGTTGAATTCATCAAGTCTTTTCAAGATTTCTTTATCATCGATGCTATAAGCACCATTAGCATCTACCTGGAGGGTAATATCAGGGAACCTTTTCCGCGTTTCCTCGCACGCCTTGATATCCCAATCTGGCTTTACCTTGATCTTTATTCTCTGGTAGCCTTCCTCTAGAAAAGATTGAATCCTTTCCTGCAGTTCAGAAAAAGAATCCTGGATTCCGACGCTTACTCCTACAGGAATTTCTGCCTTTGTTCCTCCGTAAAGTTTCGAGAGCGGCTTTCCCTCTTTTTTTCCCTGAAGATCCCAGAGGGCAAGTTCACATCCTGCCTTTGCCATCGGATGCCCTCGATATTTTTTCGCCTCTCTGTAAAAATCATGGGGATCGGAGATGGATTTATCCAAAACAAGAGGAATTAAAAAATCCCTCAATATATGCCAGGCCGTGGAGGTTGTTTCATAGCTGAAGAGAGGACTTTTTTCAGATACAACCTCACCATACCCACAAATTCCATCGCTATAAATTTTTACAAGAATGAATTCTCGCTCTTCTTCCCGGCCGAAACTTGTCTCAAAAAAATGAACATAGGGAAGCTTTAAGAGCGAAAGCTCCACTCTTTCAACTTTAAGCTTTCTCATAGATCTTAATCCACTTTCTTAAACCTATTTTTTCATACAAACGCACAACCTTGTCTGCCATTGCCTCTGCTGAAAATTTTCGATGGACAAGCTCATATCCTTTCTGTCCTAAACGAGAAGCCAGAGTTTTATCGCTGTATAGCATAAGAATGGCCCGGGCCAATGCCGAAGGATTACGAGGAGGCACCAAAAGGCCAGTTTCTCCATTAATCACTACCTCAGGGATACCTCCCACCTTGGTAGCAACAACAGGAAGCCGGGAGGCCATGGCATCTAAAATACTGCTTCCCATACCCTCAAGATGAGAGGAAAGGACGAATAGATCCAGTGAAGAAAGAATCTTTGGTATATCCTTCCTGAATCCTAAAAAAAAGATAATATCCTCTACATCTAACTCTTTTGCTTGCCTATCCAGCTCCATCCTTAACGGGCCTTCACCGACAATAATCGTCTTTATCTTGGGTGCTTGCTGTTTGAGAATTTTTGTTGCCTGGATCAAATACTGGTGGCCCTTATGGTCAGCAAGATGGGCAACTATCCCTACCAGGTAATCATCAACCTCAAAAGAGAGTTCGTGATGAAGGTAGTCTTTAGATGTTAATGCTGAAGAATCCTCTTCGAAAGAAGAGAAATCTATTCCTGAAGAGATGACTTCAACGTTCACAGGGTTTACACCTCCTTCCACCAGAACCTTTTTAACACCTTCAGAAATGGCTATGATTACATCTACATTCTTCATGTATTTGCGCCGGGAAAAATAATTTTTTTTGAGAGGGAAATCAACTCGTCTGGTGATTATTCGGAAGGGAACTTTGGCCAGAGAAGCGGCCACTGAACCAACAGCTGCCGAATGGGCATCGTGGAAATGAACCAGGAGGCATTTCTTGCGCTTCATGGCCCAAGCCAGTCGAAGGATTGCCGGAAGATCAAATTCATTCCTCATCTTAAAGGGAAGGACAGGAAGTTTTGCCTCCCAAGCTTTCTGATGGAGCGGGCTTTCAGGCTGGACGATAAAAAAGAAAGGCAATCCTCTTCGTTTCAGCTCCTTAGCCAGGAAAAGAGATTGTCTCTGGCCACCTCTCCATTCTTTTCCTGCGTCAATCTGGAAAAGACTCAATTCTCTCTCCTTTTTTCCATATCTCCCTCAGCTTAGCATATCGAATAAAAATGGCATAGCCGTGGAGCACAGAAATGATGAATCCTGCATAGCCATCTAAAAAACCGGTTTTCAAAAAAAATGATTTCGCAAACCTAAAAATAGGCAAAAAGACCAAGTGATACAACCGGCACTTTTTCTTCTGGGTGTAGAGTTTTTGGGCGCCAAGCTCAGAAAACTTGTCAACCCGAACCAGATGATCCGAAATATTTCGATAGGTGAAGTGGTGAATCACGCCTTTAAGCTTCTGTACATTCCCTTCGACGACTAATTTCTCATGGATGTATTCTCCCTCCCAGCGGGCTTTGTCTTTTTGGAAGAGTCGAATTTTGCGGTCTGGGTACCAGCCTGAATGGCGTATCCATTTTCCAAGATAAAAGACCTTCCTGGGCATGGAAAAGGCAGAACAATCTAGCTCTTCGTTTTTAATCTGGAGGATCTCTTCTCGAAGCTCGGGAGAAAGTCGTTCATCAGCATCCAGGGATAAAATCCATGGGAAAGATGCCCTGTTATTGGCGAAATTTTTCTGGTCTGAAAAATTTGTCCATTTTCGCTGGAAAACGTCTTTTGTGTATTTTTTGGCAAGCTTGACAGTACTATCGCTGCTGAAACTGTCAACAACTATAATTTCTGAAGCAACGCCGGCCAAGCTTTTCAAGGCAGGCTCAAGCCTCTTTTCTTCATTAAAGGTAATGATTACAGCGGAAATTTCCATTGCTCCAATATTAACATAGTTCGCCTGCGCAACTCCAGTCACGAAAAAAGGGGACAAGCTACTTTTTTCTTGTAGGGGCTTGATTCATCAAGCCCACATTCTGATAAATCAAACTCCTACATCAATAGCAATCCTCGCAGAAAAAGTTGCCTGTCCCCCTTTTTCATTCTCTTAAAGAGTAGCTTTGGGAGGAGGCAAATCTTTCATAACCTTGAGACCTGCCGGAGCTTCGATTGTCCTGGGGATGGTATTAATAGTCACAGCCACTGTTCCGATATCTCCGTGAACTCCACCTACAATCTTTTGATGAATGTTTGGTTCCCCTTGGATAATTACCTCATCATACTCTTCATCCACAGCAGCGTTGGCACAAAACTCAAGGGTGATGATTTCTTTACCCTCCTTCTTGCCATAAGCTAGGCTTGTCAATCCAATCA
>Ga0255054_10000387_pt1 | contig 26167 bp, 27 predicted proteins | sample JV7_2_23_MG_FD_188634 | JGI IMG/M metagenome (GOLD analysis project Ga0255054, IMG submission 188634) | Seawater microbial communities from Jervis Inlet, British Columbia, Canada - JV7_2_23 | ecosystem: Environmental > Aquatic > Marine > Inlet | place: Canada: British Columbia | collected... | reverse complement strand
TATTTTCATGATTCCCTCCCCTTTATTTTTTTTTATTACCTTAAACCTTGAGTTTTTTTGCGGTTCAAGCTTCGACATGCGGGTGTGTGAGTGTGCGTTAAGGGTTTCGATGCATTAACAGTTCTGGATAGGGGACGTAATAGAGAGTGCTGTCAACTTGGTTAGTATTGGGATGGCGGCGCGCTACCGAGAAAGGATATAGCTTCGCGTCGTCAATTACACAGGCTAAGTCTATGTAACTATATGAAATTATAGAATAATGATGAAATTATATTAAACTTTTTTCAAGCATTAAATACTTGTTACCAAAACGGTAGCAATTTATGCTGCGGGATTCCGATGGCTGATTTTGTTTTTTTGAAGTTTGCGTTACTACCGTCAAATAAAAGCGCCACATCATAGGTTTCAGGTTTACAATTTTTAAGATCTTTACGGTTTTGACAACCACCGACCAAAACCAGATCCAGATTATTCTCCTTGATAATGGATCCTAAAAATTCTTTCACCATTTTTGGACCCACAAACATGATGCGCACATGTCCTTTCTTTTCAATAGAGTTTAGTCTTTTGGCTAATCTGTTTCTCAGGCTATGGTATTCTCTCAACTTGGCCGTAACAAATGTAACTGCCAACTTTGACTTTGTATCAATTCCTTTTGGGGTTAAAAGATATGCGTAACTGATCTTTCGAGGGTTTTTCCGAAAGTCCCCCAGTTTCACCAGCCCTTTTTCAAAAAGGTGTTTGATGACATAGTTAACCTGTCCCAGACTGATGCCTGCATACTCAGACAGCTGGCGTTGGGTCGTGATCACTTGGTTATCTAGGACATCTAGTACCTTGAATTCTCTTTTTGAAAATTCCATATGGTTTTTGTGTTCATTTCAAAATATTGGTTATTATGTTCAGTCTTGAACATATTTCATAGACCGAACACAATTTTTTGTCAAGAAATAAAAGAATTAGATGAAATTTGGTTGAGAAAAAATTGGATATAGATTGCCACTCCAGCTTTTCTATTCAAAGGTCATGGCATTTAGTTTTGATTGTATGTTGGTACTGGAGCAATAACAATGGCAGTTAGGACCGTAAAGAGTAAAGCATTTGCCGGTATGTGTAGATTAAAATCAACTATGCTGTGAACCAGGATAGCTGTTATTCCGGACATTGCGCCAAGAGTGACTCCTCGGACCAGGCGGCTTGGGTTTTGTAATTTGCTAAATCCCTTTTTGTAAATGATTACAGCCATCCAGATAATGATGGCAATTATGGGAAGTCCTAGTTCAGCTGCAAAATGAAGATAATCGTTATGTGCGAAAAAGTAACGAGCTGAAGAGCCGGGAGGTTGATATTGAGTGAATATGGTGGCAAAGGTACCAGGACCGGTTCCTAGTGAAGGGTGTTTTTTGATCGCCTGGACAACTCCTTTCCAAACGATCGCCCGGGCTCGAAAGTTTGGAATTTCCGATTTTTGTTCAAAAGTAAGTATTCTATCTACAATGGGTGTGCTGGATAATACAATAGCAACAACAACGACAAATCCAATTGCCAAAATTGATAAGAGTTTCTTTTTGTTGAGATGACGGTTGAAGAGCAGGACGATAACAAAAAATAGCAATCCGGCAAAGGCGCCTATCCAACCACCTCTGGAAAGGGAAAGAATTAATGCTGAAAAAAGTGTAAAGGTCAGGACTATTAAAAAAAGGAGTCTTCCTTTTTTAAGGCCGGTTAAAAAAAGTCCTAAAGTCATGGGGATGGCCATCTCCATATAACCTGCAAAGTGGTTGTGGTTACCGTAGGTGGCTGAAAGCATATCTTTGCTATACCCAAGGTCATACTCCCACCAGGGAAAAGGATTGGCTCCAGCCCATTTAAAAAGTCCAAATATTGACAGAAACGAAGCGATGCCCACTATCAGATAGACAAGTTGTCTGAATTGTGCCCTGGTTTGGACAACGCAAATAATCAAATAAAAGATGACTAAATAATTAAGAAATAAAGCCATCGCCCAGAAACTTATATAGAAATTTATGGAGTAGAAAAAGGAAATTGAGCAGAATAACAAAAGGGAAATGATGGGTATGCAGTGTGGGATTTTAATCGATTTCCAATTCCAGGTAAGGCTCTTTTCTAGAAGAAATACGGTCGATGCAATTAAGGTCACCCAGTGGATAACAGTAATTGCCCATCCTTGAACAGAACCCAAAGGGAGAGGGGTGAAGATGAGAAGTGTGTAGAGTGCAAAGCGCGGGATGTTATTTAAGAGTCTCATATTGATAATTTAATATGATGTTAATTGGATTGGATTGAACTATATTTTTCTTTGAAGAAGTTATATTTTTTTTGATAGTTTTTATTTTTGGGATCGAGATTTATGGCTTTTTGATAATATTCAACGGTACGTTCCCATTGACCCATTTTATGATAGCCTTTCGCAGCCTGGGCATAAAGGTAGGCTTTTTGAGGTTTGAGGGCGATGGCCTGCTCCCAATCTTCGACAGCGCCGGGGTAGTCTTTTTTGTCCCACCTGATCCATCCCCTATGATTGAACATCCATGCACGGGGTTTTCGTGAATTTTGTATTGCCAAACCGGCTTCTTTTTCAGCCCTATCCAGTTTTATTAACCGTTCGAGAACTTCAGAGAATTTAAAGTGATACCAGCTATTTCCCGGTTCCAAAACCGTGGCTTTTTGAATAGCCAGTTCCATCTTATCCCAATTCTTTTCTGATTCTGCAATGTCAGCCAGCAGGTAATAGGCTTCAGCTGAAGAGTTTTTTTTATTTATAGTCGTTAATAGACCCTCAGCCTGACGGTAATTTTCTTGATCTATTAGGTACCGGGCATTTAAGATATCAATTTGGGGAAAAGGTCCGAGGTCGATCCGGATTCGCTGAAAAAACTGATAAAACTCTTCCCTGTATTCTTTTTTTTTATAAATCCGATGGAGGTATTTAAGGTGTTTTTCCTTTTCGCTGCTCATGGTTAATGCCTTGAGAAATACCTCTTCTGCCTCTTTTAGCTGGCTATTTTCCAAATAGAGACGACCCAGGCGGAGATAATTCCATGCATTGTTTTCATCTGCCTGGTGGGTTAATGCGTTTTTGTAATGATTTATGGCGGTTGACCAGTCATTTTCTTTGCTCAAAAGAGCGGACATGCCCATGTGAGCGTTTCTCAGAGATATTTTTTCATCGATGGCCTGTTTTAGCCCATCTTTAAAGGCCTTGGAAGCTTCAGAAGACCAGAATGGTTCTTTTTTGATTTTATAATATGTTTGCGGGTAGATGCGAGCCATGTTCCTGATCGTTTCCATGAGAAGATCTTTGTTATTCTGTTCATCCAGATAAAGAGCGAAAGAATAGTGATAAGAAACGGTGTTGGGACTCAATTGAATCGCCTTTTGAAAATATGGAAGGGCATTATGTGGATTTTGACCTTTTTTATGAAATAGATAAGGATAAAGTTGCTCCAAGCGGGCCGTTTCAACAGCTAAACCAAAAAAGGCTTCAGAATCAAAGGGATTAAGGCTTGTTGCTTGGCTAAAGGCTTTCTTTGCCATATTTGAGACATTAAACGCATCCTTAAAAGGTTTTATCCCTCCCTGAACGTTGTATGCCCTTCCCAAAGCTTTCCATATTCTCGGGTCCCTGGGTTGATAGGAGACCGCTTTTTTCAGCAGGGCAATTGCCAGATCATATTTTTGATCTTGGTTATGATTCCTTCCCTTTTGATAGAGGATCTGTGCAAAAAGTCTGGGGGCAAGATGGTAAGAAACAATGAGGAAAATAAAAAGAATTAGGATAGAAAAAAGAAATTTGGGTGGTTTAAGCATGGAACGCTGAATATTTCAATTTCACTAATTTTTTCCATAGTATTTGGAATAATATTGATAATAACGCTCTCTTTGAAGATTCACTCTATTTAGAACCACCCCGATCAAATTCGCCTTTGTCGTTTGGAGCTGTTCAACAGCCTTTTGAACAATTACCCGGTTTAAATGACCGGATTTGACGATGAGAATAACCCCTTCCATCTGAGGCGCCAAAAGAAGTGGATCACTTGTCGGCAGAACCGGAGACGAATCTATCACTAAAATGTCAAACCGATTTTTTAGAAAAGATATCAAAAATGACATCCGGGTTGAGCCGAGAAGTTCAGCTGGTTTTGGCGGTAAGGGGCCACTGGGTAAAAAAAACAGGTTTTCCACACTGCTTTCCTCTATGGCAGCGTAAATATTTTTTTGGAAAAAGGGAAGTTCCTCCATCCCGATGATAACCTCTTTATAAACCTGAGATACGTCAAAAGGGTTATACGAAGATTTTTCAAAGTGGGATACATGAAGTTTTTCAAAGGCAAACGATCCTGATTTAAGTTCCAAGCCAATTCGCAGACCTTCAATGGTATGTAGTTTAATATATCCTTCGAGGACATCCGAATCTATAAAACCCATATTGATGAGTATGTAGCCCAATTGTTGCCCTGTATCTTTTTGGCGATTTAGGCTCTGCTCGGCCTGCTCTTTGTTAATCGCCTTGTTGTCGACCAATATCGATAACAGTTTCTTTTCTTCGGGTCTTGTCAGCCAGTTGATATCAACAAATTTACCATGCAAAAAAGAAATGTCTACTTTCTCATCCCCTTGTGAAAGATGCAAAATACCCGTCTTTTTCTGAAATGAAATCAACCAAAAGAGGTCGCTTAACCCGTACTCCGACAATGATCCGGACTGCGCATCGGCATTTAAAACTTCAGAGAGAAGCCCGCTTAATCCCGAGGATTCATCGGATGTGACCAACTCGGTGAGCCTAGGCTTTCGCAGGTCCCCATCGACCATTAAGATTGTTTTGCCAGCCTGTGCCAATGTATAAGCAAGGTTGAGTAAAATGGTTGTTTTACCTTCATCCTGATCGGTACTGGTGATCAATAGGGATTGAAACTCTTTATCAAAAAAGGAAAATTCTATATTTGTCCTCAAATAACGAAAACTTTCTGCAAAACGGGGATCTTGGGAATGATGCTTTCCAAGATTAGTGAGAAAATCAGAGGATTTTGGATTGTGTTTTTTCATTTATTAGAATCGTTATTTATCAGGCATGTCGGAAATTGGAATCATCGCCAGGACCGGTAAATCGATATATTTTTTTACATCCGATTCCGTGGTTATCGACCGGTCGATATATTCGAGCATAAAACTGAACCCCATCCCGATCAAAAGCCCAAATATCACGCCTAGAATCAGATTTAGTGTTTTTTTAGGCCTGACCGGTTTCTTTGGCAGGACTGCTTTCTCTGTGATCCGTATATTTGAGGTATCGATATTTCCTGTGAGATCGGCCTCCTTTAGCCTGGCAAGGAGGGTATCATACAGGTTCTGATTCATTTGAACATTTCTCTTTAAAATATTATACTGAAATTCTTTTTTATTGATTTCAAGCGCCTCATTTTTGAAGTCCTTCATGGTCTCCTGCAGGACTTTTTCTTTTGTCAAAAGGACTGAACGTTCCGCTTTTAAGTTGTCCAGTTCTTTCCCGATTTCCTGATTCAATTTGTTGCGGGTGTTATCTGCCTTGGTCTTGATCTGCACAATCTTGGGGTGCTTTTCTTTATAAGTTTTACTCAAACGGGATAACTCCACCTCCGTGTCAACCAGTTGACTGTAGAGGGTGTTTATCAGGTCATTTGTAATCAGGGAACTAAGATGCCGGAGATCCTTTCCGGATTTTGAAATCTCATTTATTTTTTTCAACTTAGAATCCAGCTCAAAGCGGCGGTTCCTTGACTGTATATAAGCATCTGTAAATTCAGTTATTTTTTGTGTAATGACCCGTTGCCCCTCCTCCATTGAAATTAGTTTTGCGTCCTGTTTGAATTTAAGAAACTCTCTTTCAGCATCTTCCAGATTCTTTTGTATTTCGTACAAATGATTGGTTAGAAAGCCAATGGTGCCCCGGGATGATTTCAACCGGTTATTGATGTTAAAGTCAATGTAGGCCTGGGCCACTGCATTGGCAATATCTTTGGACATTTCCGGAGATGCCGTGAAAATATTGATATTCACAAGACGGGTATCTTCAATATGTTTTATGTCAATGATATTTTTATCCTGCAGTTTTTTTATGGATTTGAGGACTTTATCTTCAAAGGGTGGTGGCTGGTCGGACGTACCAAGGAACTGATCGAGCATTAAACGGATATTGGTTTTCCAGTTTAACAAAAGCTGTTTAAAAGAGCTGAATTTTCCTGATTTTTCTTTCTGTTGCCAATCGATCTGATCTAACTTCAGGTCCCGGACAACCTGTTCCAAAACCAGCCGGGATTTGATCAGTTCAAAATGGGAAAAAAATGTCAACGATTCAGACTGGCTGCTTTGATATTCCATCCTTTCGCCGGTGATTGGCGATTTTCCACTTTCCTTATCCAGAATTAATGTTGCGGTTGCTTTGTAAATGGGTGTTGCGATGGCATTAAAAAAAATGATCAAACAAATCATGAGCAACAAAGAGGCGATAATGGTCCATTTATGCCTGATGAGGACATGGTAGTATTCAGCAATGTCAACCGATTCTTCTTTTTCTGTAAGGTCCATTGTTGTTCCAGAAATGTAAAAACAAAAAACTAAATATCGAACCCTAATCGAGTTAAAACCCGTTTAGGGAGTCCGGTGGGAAAAATATATTTACAGCCATGTTTCCGGGATGTGAACACGATCGCCGGGTTTGAGTTCAACATCAGGAATTTTACCTTCCTGTACCCGGGTTAGGTTTATCTTTATAATTTCAATATTTCCTTCTTTTTGTCGAATAATTTTTGTTCGATTGGGCGCTGCAAATCTGTCAAAACCACCCGCCATTATAGTTGCGTACATGGCGGTCATGCCCGGTTGATAATCATAGATCCCCGGTCTTTTGACTTCCCCTTCCACATATATTTTAGATTCAGCCAGGTTGAGGGAGGCTTTTAAAGGCACATAGACCACATCCCCGGGCCTTAGAGCCAGGTTTACGGTCATGTCCCCCTCATCCAACAGCTTTATAAGATCGATTTTGATCGGATTCTTAAGAGAAGATTGATCACCATTTTCATTTTTTCCCGTACCTTCATTTGTTGAAGGACGCATGATATATGCCAGATTCCCACGTTCGGGCAAAAGCCCCTCAGCTTTAGCGATCAATTCCAAAAGCGTCGTTTCGGTTGTTGTTTTGTAAAGCCCCGGTTTTTTGACTGCCCCGGATATGTAATAATGCAGGCTGTGGTATTCTTTTATACTAATAGCAACTTCAGGATTTACAAAGTAATCTTTAGCGAGGGCAAAGGTGAGCATTTTTTGCAATTGATCTGTTGTCAGACCTTGGGCGCGAAAAATGCCGACAAAGGGGGCGTTGATGGTGCCGTTTGAGGAAACAGCGAGCCCAGAACCACCAGACTCATACTGCAATTCGCCCCCGGCATAAATGGTAAGTGTTAAGATATCATTTGTACCGATCTGGTATGCCTTGCTTTGGGCAACGCCGGGCTGAGGGAATAAGAGGAAGAATATCGGAAATAAAAAAAATAGAAGTCCTATGGTTATGTTTTTAGAAAAAAGGTCATTTCTTAACATAATCGAAATACGGCTATCATTTTGTAAGATCTGTATCGAGAATGTAAAATACCTTTTGCTCGGTCTTTCATGTAAAGAAGAAGAGAAAGGTGTAAAAAAAACGGTGCCTGTCGTCTGTTATTTATCGGTAGTATGACCCTTCTTCGCTAAAATCTCCCCTGCTTCCAATATCATAATCGAAATCGAATTTAAGGAAAAGATAATCATTTTCATAACTCTCTCCATCGACATTGGAATCACGCTCACTTTTGCCGGCAGTAAAAGAGATCTCCATCTTTTTGGTGATGAGGTATCCTATGGTTCCTGAAAGGTCAAAAATATCATCTTCTCGATCAGAAGCAATATAATCGTTTGTCTGATAAAAGCCACGGACCGTGGCCCGTATCTTTTCCAAAAAAACATGCCCAACACTTGCTGTATACCGATACGCTTCAAAGGTATTGAAAAAATAACCCAAATTGTTGAAATTTTTTTCCACAGCAGCATAAATATGACTTTTGGCTCTTAAAAATTGTCTTCCTATCAGCCGTTTTTGTTCCTGGGGAGGGGGGTTCTGTCCGGTCACAGCGAGCTTCCAATTAATGATATCTTGATCTTCCACGTCCGGATCACCGATATCTTCGAAATCGCGATTGTGATACCCGATGCCCCCCTCAAAGGCAAAATACTTATAACGTTTTTCAGCCACCAGCTGGATCTGATCCGATGTATATTCTCTGCTCTCTAATGCTTCTCTATCCTCCTCATTTGTCCAACGCTGATAACTCAAATCAAGGGTCAACGTGGGTGAAGGGTTGTAAATCAGGTTGATTATTCCCCTATGTTCAAGGAAATCGGACTCATCTGAATCTTCAAACTCGATGTCTGTTCGGCGGTAACGAAGTCCCACAGAAAAACGGTTTTTAAATTCATAAAAAATCAACGGCGTAAAACGATTGACCCAGTATTTTTCCCTCTCCACACTGTCACTGAACGTGTCGGCTTCTATCGGATGCCGGGTTAAATAAAAATCGTTGTTTAACCCCAGAGTGAATCGTTCAACCGGGGACCAACGGGCTTCAACCAAGGCCAAATGACCGACATAGTTTTCATCATCTGCCTTACGTTCACCTGAAGGGACATCGTCCTTATCTTCATAAAAATAAGCTTCCAGGGTATAGTATAAGTTCACAATGCTTTTGGGTGTTTCCGCACCAAGCTGAATACCCGGTGCAAGGAGATAAGTGTATACCTCCCTCTCATTATCCTCCAGCCTATAAAAATTGCTGTCCAACCGGCCGACAGCAGAGAAATAGGGTTTGACCGTAAATTTTGTTTCGGCAAATCCTTTTTCAGCAGCAAATGGTATGGCAAAAACAATTACGGAAAACAGACACAACATGACCGATAAATATTTTCTCTTATTTTTTATCTTCATAAACCATCCTAAGTTTTATGGAATTTAAAAAGAATAGAAATCTTCATCTAAGTCTACTTTGAAAATCGAGAAAGAATTTTCAGTTACGGCCTATTGCTATTGGGTGGCGCCAGTAGGACTGCCGTGCGGAAGCTCAGAAATTATATCTCTAAAACGCGTCCACACTATTTCTATGTGTTCATAGGCTTCGATGGTGTCCCAATATGCCATGTTGATAAAAACAATATTCCAGGGCTTGAATAATCTTGCAAGAGATGTCACCGGGACTTGTAACTGTCCATCATAGCGCGTCCAAAGATGATTGACCATTCCCTGTTGAGATTTCTTGGTCACTTCCGAAATTTCAGCGAAAATCAGTTTGCCCTTCAAGTCCTTAAATGTCATCAAATCTTTTCCTTCTAACTGGGGGTGCCAAACAAACACTATTGCTTTCATTTGATCGGTCAACATAGAAAAGGAATCCTTTAATTCAGGGCCCCACCTTACAACTTTGGTGAACTTTTTGGCTTTTGCGATTTTTTCTTCAAAGCTTAAACTTTCGTCCTTTTCGATAGACCAAATCACGCTCATAAACATATCCATTGCTTTGGTGAGCGCTTTTTCGGAGATTTCGATGGCCTTGTCGGACGGCTCAGTTGAATCAGTCTCTGTGGCCGCAAAAGTTATGCCGGTCATAAAAAGAAACACACATAAGCAGACCATAAACCTGCCTATCTTTTTTCCATTCCCTAAATATCGTCCCATGATTGCACCTCCTCATTTTATGAGAGTTTGATATCGATATTGAACATTAGGTAATTAAGATCAATTCCAAACTTGATTTTTATATTCCTCATAATATACAGTATATTTAATAGATGTCAAGAATTATTGAGTGATATCGAAATAATCCAAAATCCATAAGTGGTTTCGAGGGCGGGGGAGCATTTTATAAAAAAGAAGTAACTCAAGTTCCGCACCTGATATTTTAAGAAAAGTCGCATCAGGCACAGGGTAAAAAGAAATTTTTCTAGTCTAGAACAAACTGATAATGAATGCTTTGACAACGGCACAAAACCTTTTAATATTAATATTTCATAAGCAACTGATGTTACAAAAAAATACAAACTGCCGCGTGCCTGTGCACAATGATTAATTTATGGCTTCCGGTTTATAACGGCTACCTCATTGTTTTTCCAGAAAATTTTATTTACCCCACACCAGGTGCAGCACCGTGCGCCATTGGGGGTGCGAAACTTGAGTTTTAATATCAAATTAGAGAAAATATGATAATGAAAATTGATGAACATAACAAACGGGTGAGGCGTATTATGAAGAAAGGACTTTTCTTTATTTTAATTTTTTATTCATTCATTTTCCTTAGTGGGTGTACCCAAGAGCGCGTAGAGAAAAAAGAGGTGATCGCCAGGATCAACGATTACAAGTTGACACGCCAGGAGTTTGAAGATCTTTTGATAGAAGAACTGACAATGGAAACCGATTTTAAGGTGACAAGGGAAGCAAAGAGCGCCTTTTTAGAACAGCTGATCCGGAAAGAACTGCTGATTCAAGAAGCACAAAAGTTGGGAATGGATCGAAAGAAAAAATTTATTAAGACAATCGAGCGTTACTGGGAATCGACACTGATCAGGGATCTGATGGAGTCGAAGGGGGATGAGTTTGATAAAAGGACGTACGTTTCTGAAGAAGAGATAGATGTTCGTTATCAGGAGATGAAAAAAACAAAGGGAAAACTTCCTCCCCTAGAGGAGATAAGAGATAAAATTGCCGAACAATTAAGGGATCAAAAAAAGCGCGATAAACTGAAACTATGGATAAATAATTTGAGAAAAAGTGCTAAAATCGAGATTGATCAGAAACTGTTACAACAGGATGGTTAATCCGGATTTTTTCGTCTAAACGTGAAATATTCAGGTTAACAAGGAGATAACAATGTTTCAAAAAAAAAGTTACAAAAGAAGAAAGGTGTTTATTAAAAAAGACTATCAGCTGAAATTTATATTAAAGTTTTGTCTTATACTTTTGGTCGGTGCACTCCTTTCCACCGGTCTTCTTTTCCTTTTATCCCAGGGCACTTTAACCTCTTCATTTCAAGATTCCCGTTTGGTGGTTAAAAATACGGCTTTTGCCATCATACCTGCTGTTTTATTAACCAATGCCATTACCCTTGTCCTGATCACACTCGCGGCTATTTTCATTGTTTTACTGATATCTCATAAGATCGCCGGACCCATGTTTCGATTTGAAAAGGATCTTCTGGAAATTGGAGAGGGAAATCTTGCCAAAAAGGTTTTTCTTCGGAAAAAGGATCAGTTCACAGACATGAGTGAGAGCCTGAATCACATGACCGCAAGTCTCCGTGTAAAAGTGGGCGCCATTTATGATGAAGCGGAACAATTAAATGAATCGGCAAAAAAACAGAATGCACCTGAAAAATTGATAGAAGAGCTCAATCACCTTCAACAGACCATCCTCCAAAGCTTTAATATATAGCCATTTGCTACATCATGTGGGCCAATAAAGATATAAAAGTATTTCTTTTCCTATTTCTGTGGGTCAGTTTTTTTCTGCTAACCGGCCCTTTTCCTGTTAAAGGAGATGAGAAAAAAAGAGATAAGATTCTATTTACTTTTCCAAAAAAAAATGCAGTACCAGCGGTTTCCAAAGGCAAACCATCCCAAAGAAAAAACGATCCAAGCGTTTCTTTACAGCGGATTGAAACCCGATATGCGGTTATCCGCTACGAAACATTAAAAGATCTGAAGAAATTTGACCGCAAAATCGATTATAACCCCGGCGAATCGAGTCTTAAAAGTCTTTTTTCTCCATCGAGGTCTAAAAATGTCGTTGATTCAATCAAAAAGAAGGTGGAGGCGTTGTTCAGAAGGGTTCAGGAAATACTCGATATGCATGGAAAGATAGAGAAGGTCAATATTAATCTTTATCGGAAAAAGCGATTTGATGATGTCTATTATCGGTTAGCCGGGATCAAACGCCGGGTACGGTCCTGGTATATTTTTGAATCGAAAATCATATATGTTAATATTGATGATGTTCACGAGGGAATTCTGGCACACGAGATGGCCCATCACATTATCGACCATTACCTGAGCGTCCGACCTCCCCGGGCAACCGCTGAAATTTTAGCGCGGTATGTGGATAAACACCTTCTCTTTTGACGGTTTTTTCCTAGACGTACTCAAATAAAACCGACCCCCCGACCCAATATAAAACGCTAATTGGCTGCAATCAAGGTTAAGGCTGAGGCTTGATAGTAGGCATCCTCAATGATTTCAGTTAGTTCAATGGCCTGTTCGTGCTCACCGGCTTCCACATGCCAGTAAGCGATCCTGAATAAAGCCGTGCTTTTCTGATGGGCATTTTCAATGGCATTTGCAACTCTGACCGCCATATCGTACGCCCCGGCTTCGGCATATGTCCCTGCGATATCCGCAAAAACAGCGGCTTTGGCGTATTCAGCACCTATGGTTTTGGCAATATCAAAAGATAAAGACAGAATTTCGGTTGCGTTTTCCTTTAATTCTGCTTCAACTAGGGCGCCTGCGATACGATTTAAGGCAGAGGCCTTGTAATAGTTATCCTCAATGGTCTCCACCACCAGTAGGGCCTGATCATATTGCCCGTCTTCAGCATATCCGACCGCGGTTTTCTCCAAGGCATCGTCTTTGTTATAAAGATGTTCGATGGTTTTGGCGATCTGAAACGCTTTTTCATTTTGGCTGGTTTCGATATGGCCTGCTGTGACCCTGTCGATGGCAGCGGTTTTGATGAACTCATGGTCAATGGTTTTGGCAATTTCATACGAATAGGAAAGTATTTCGATGGCAGTATCTTTCTGCCCTTCTTCCCATGCCCGGTTACTGATTCTTACCAATGCAAAGGTTTTTGTATATGGGTTTTCAATGGCTTGAGCCGTTTTCACCGCCTCACCATATTTTCCTTCCTTAACATAAATGTCGGCGATTCTGTCCGGCGCAGCTCCCTTGGTAATGATCTCTTCAATAGCCTTGGCGATTTCAAACGCCTGTTCGAATTGCTCATCTTCGGCCAGTATACCTGCGATCATGTCCATGATGGTAATTTGGGAGGAAACGTCATCAATATTTTGAGCGATCTCATATGCTTTGGAGAGTATTTCTCCAGCCTTATCCTTATTTCCTAATTTTGAATATTTATCCCCTATGATGGTAAAATTGTACGCCTTGATACTGTTATATGATATGGTGTCTGCGATCTCAACTGCTTGTGAGAGGACATCCTCGGACTGGTCCTTTTGTCCCATTTTGTCAAATTTGGTTGCCTCTGTTGCGAGAAAATAGGATTTCATATGGGGATCGTTTATGGTTTTGATCACCTCAAAAGACTGTGTTAACATATTTATCGCTTTTTCCTTTTGTCCCCTTTCCCATGCGTCCCTGCTCATTGTGGATAGCGCAAAGGCTTTAATCTTGGGATCTATGATGGCATTGGTTGTTTTGAGCGCATCATCGAATTGTCCGGCAGATGAAAAAACACCTGCGATTTTTTCAATTGCGGCGTCTTTGTTGTATGGATCCTCTATGGTTTGTGCCACCTGAAAGGCACGGGCCAATATGGCGGAATCATATTTTACTCCTTTGGACACCATGGGAGAGGTTGCACAGCTCAACAGTATCCACGCTCCTGTGAAAACAGCAATAAAGGAAATTGGTTTGTTAAACATAATCTTCCCCTTTCGCAATGGCTTTTGCAAAATACTTTTCATTATTCGTTAACACATACTTGTCAAATGGTAAAAAAGAATATTTCATTATGAAAATATAACGTTATCATTTCATTTGTCAATTTGAATCTGCCACTTCTATACAGTATATCAGCCGCTTCGTGTTTGACCGACATTTTCTATTTATTATTCAGATTCTTTTTCAATTTTTTTTCCAGTTCAGCAAAAAGGTTCTTTTGTTTTTCCTCTTGTTTGGCTTGAAAGGACTCTATTTTCTTGGTGTAGTCTTTTTTAGTGTTTTGAAACTGTTTGATTTCTTCTTCAATTCCGCTCCCTTTACTATCTTTGGGGATTTCTTCTATCATTAAATGGTTTCTGACGAAAAGCCGGGTTCCGTAAGGGCCTTCAACAACTTCTATGATCTTAAGCTCTTCCAGCTTTCTGAAAAGCAGGTTTCCCTGTTCCAAAGAAACCGAGAGGGTATCGCAGACATTTTCAACAGAGGGAGGGGAGTTGTTCCGGTGTTCAAGGATTCTTATCGCTGCGACGATCAGGTGAGCGCTGGAATATAAGTTCGCATGGTTCATCATGGTCTAATACTTAAAAAATCGCCTTTCGCGATACGTCCGTATCTTGACAGAAAAACAATAAAAGAGTACCATTTCATAAAAATTTGTCAAGATGAACTCGTCAAACGAAAAAATTTCAAGCTGTAAACCGGCTGTAATCAAAATGGGGGAATCATGGTTGAAATCACGGATGTGAAAGCAAGGGAGATTCTGGATTCAAGGGGGAATCCTACGGTTGAAGTCGATGTTTTTGCTGCGTGTGGTGCGATGGGTCGCGCTGCAGTCCCTTCCGGCGCTTCCACAGGAAAAAGGGAAGCGTTAGAGCTGCGGGATAAACGATCGAAACGATTTGGTGGAAAGGGGGTCATGACCGCGGTTAAAAATATAATTAGCAAAATCGCCCCGTCAGTCCGGGGTATGGACGTGTCAGACCAGGTGAAACTGGATCGGTTTTTGATTAAACTGGACGGCACACCCAACAAATCGAAACTCGGTGCAAATGCCATACTTGGTGTATCAATGGCAACGGCGAAAGCGGCCGCATCTTCCAGTGGCATACCGCTCTATAAATATTTGGGTGGATTAAACGCAAGATATTTGCCTGTTCCGATGATGAATATCATCAACGGCGGAGCCCATGCTACCAACAGCCTTGATATACAAGAGTTTATGATTATTCCGGTTGGCGCAGGAACCATCGCCCATGCTGTACAGATGGGGGCTGAGACCTTCCACAGCCTGAAAAAGATCCTCAAATCGGAACATCTCAGTACAGCGGTGGGCGATGAAGGAGGGGTTGCTCCAGATCTCCAATCGAATGAAGAGGCGATTCAGTATATTATCCGGGCCATTGAATCAGCGGGTTACAAACCGGGCAAGGAAATAGGACTCGGTTTGGATGCTGCGGCCAGTGAGTTCTATCAAAAAGGGAAATATACCCTTCGGTCGGAAAAGAAAATCCTCAACTCGGAGAAAATGATCGACTATTATGAAGAATTAATAGATAAATATCCGATCCTCTCCATAGAAGATGGCCTTGCAGAACAGGATTGGAAGGGATGGGAATTGATGACCGAACGGTTGGGCGGATTTGTGCAGATTGTCGGTGACGATATCTTTGTGACAAATCCCAAGATATTCAAGAAGGGGATTGAAAAAGGAATTGCAAATTCAATTCTGATAAAACTCAATCAGATCGGGACGGTTACTGAAACCCTCGACACTGTTGAAATGGCAAAACAGGCCGGCTATACAACCATCATATCCCACAGATCCGGAGAAACAGAAGACACCTTTATTGCAGACTTTGCGGTGGGTGTAAACGGCAGCCAGATTAAAACCGGTTCGATGTCTCGGAGTGATCGGGTTGCCAAATATAACCAACTCATCAGAATTGAAGAAGAACTCGGTGAGGGGGCGCAATTTCTTAAAGAAGTTTTGTGATGTGGATGGTTCCATTTCGAAAAAAAACAGCCATCAGCTTATGGTGCCTGATTGCTTTTATATCTTTTTCCGGCAGCGCAATCGCCTATGTTCTTCCCGGCCCCTTTGTCCTGGAACTCATGATCAACCATTTTGGAAAGGCCAAACGACTGTTGGTTCATCAGACCTTAAAAATTTATCGTCAGCGCTTGCAAAATGATCCTGCTGAACTCAATGAAACCCTGAGATACATTTTTCCAGACAAATTTCGTTCCGATATTTTTTCCAAAAATACTTACAGGATTCATGCTGTTTCATCAGACGGCCCTTTGACAATTATTGACGGAAAAGCCGGCATGGGCCGAACCAGTCGATTTGATCATTATAAGGACATTCTTCTCTATCATTCTCCCTTGATGCTTCAAAAAAGGCTCTCTCTCCTGGGAGTGGATTTATCGGTTTCAAGTCTGGGGCGTTTTCAAGATAAAATTGCATATGTGCTCGGTGCCGAGTATCCGGATGAATCGGTTCCCCAGGTGTGGGTGGAAAAAGAGACGTTTATGCCGCTTCGATGGATCGTGACAGGAAAGACCGAAAACGAAAAGGATGACCTGGAGATTCGATATGGTCGATGGTTCAAAAAAGGTAATCTTTGGTACCCGGGATACATCGGATTTTATCAAAATGATCTTTTGCTGCGCGAAATTGATGTAAAGCAGATTCAGGTGAACCCGCGTTTTTCTGAGAAACTTTTTGATATTAAGCATCTCAGGTCAATTCATTCAGAGGAAGCCGTAATTGGGCCGGGAAAGGGAGGTGAAGCGGAAGATAATGAGATAAAAAAAACTATTGAGGAATTTAAAAAAATATATGATTAGAATATTTTTTTATATAATTATCAAACCATACCGGAGCAACCAATGGCATATAACACGAAATTTATCTTTGTAACCGGCGGGGTGCTTTCCTCGCTTGGCAAGGGACTTGCGTCTGCGGCGATTGGAGCTCTCCTGGAAAGCCGTGGACTTTCAGTAACCCTCCAGAAGCTTGACCCCTATATCAACGTTGACCCCGGAACCATGAACCCTTTTCAGCACGGTGAGGTCTTTGTAACAGATGACGGTGCCGAGACCGATCTGGATCTCGGACATTATGAACGGTTTACCCATGCCAAATTGGGTCAGGACAACAACTTTACCACCGGGAAGATCTATCACTCGGTCATCACCAAGGAGCGGAGGGGGGAGTATCTTGGGGGGACTGTTCAGGTTATTCCGCATATCACGGATGAGATAAAAAGGTGCATCAAAGTTGCGGCCAATGGTATAGATATCGTAATTGTGGAGATCGGCGGTACCATTGGTGATATTGAGAGCCTCCCATTTCTGGAAGCAATCCGTCAATTTCAGGCGGATGTTGGAAAGGAAAATGTTCTTTATATTCATCTGACGCTTGTGCCGTTTATCGCAACCGCAGGAGAGGTGAAAACCAAACCGACCCAGCACAGCGTGAAAGAGCTTCGAAGCATAGGGATTCAGCCGGACATACTCCTGTGCCGGACAGACCGATACCTGTCAAAAGATATCAAGTCTAAAATTTCACTTTTTTGCAATGTGAGTGAAGATGCTGTGATAACAGCAAAAGATGTGGATTGCATATATGAAGTTCCGTTGGTTTTCAACAAAGAGGGGCTCGATAACAAAATTGTAGAAATGCTTCACATATGGACTCGGGCGCCCCGCCTTGAGGCTTGGGAGGCGCTTGTCAAAAAACTGAAGAAGCCGGAATGTTCGGTCACCATTGCCATCGTTGGAAAGTATACCGATTTAACAGAATCATACAAAAGTCTCAACGAAGCCCTTTACCACGGCGGATTTGCCAGTAATTGCAAGGTGAATCTAATGTTTGTGGACTCGGAAAAAATTTTAGCTGAAAATGTCGGACAGATCCTTTCAGATGCCGATGGCATACTGGTTCCCGGTGGTTTTGGATCACGGGGAATCGAAGGAAAAATCCTCGCGGCAAAGCACGCCAGGGAAAAAAAGGTCCCCTATTTCGGCATATGCCTTGGGATGCAGGTTGCCGTTATTGAGTTTGCACGAAACATTGCCGGCCTTCCGGATGCCCACAGTTCCGAGTTTGATGAAACCACACCGCACCCGGTGATCTACCTCATGAATGAATGGTATGACGATAAGACACAAACCGTTCAGAAACGCGATGTAACCTCAGACAAGGGGGGAACCATGCGGTTGGGTGCCTATCCATGTCATATTAAAAAGAAAACTTTTGCCCATGAGGCCTATAAGAATGAGGATATTTCAGAGCGTCACCGCCACCGGTATGAATTCAACAACGCGTTTAAGGATCAACTCGAAGAAAAGGGGTTGGTAATCAGCGGTGCTTCACCTGGGGGAGAACTCGTTGAAATCACCGAGATAAAGGACCATCCATGGTTTCTTGGATGTCAGTTTCATCCGGAATTTAAGTCACGGCCAATGGATCCGCATCCGCTGTTTCGGGATTTTATAAAGGCATCCTTGACCCAGAAAAAATCAGGATGAAAGATCAAAAGTGTGAATACACCTGATAAAATGCATCCATAACGGTTTCAGGCGCCGTGAGGGTCAAACATATTTTTTCTTTGCAAATCGGTTTTTCGGTCTCAAAACACGGCGCACAATCGATGTCAGGTCTTACGATCTTTACCGCCGCACCCACAGGGTGCCACCGCTGCGGATCAGAAGGTCCGAAAACCGTTACGGTTGGAATGCCGAGAAATGCAGCCAGATGACTGATACCGGCGTCGTTTCCGATAAATCCACCGGCTCCTTTGAGCAATGCCAAAAGTGCCGTGAGATCAAAAAGGGTATGAACTCGCCGCTGATGACTTTCCGCTGTCATCAATGCGGTCTTTAAAAAAAATTCTGCAGGCCCGAGGATGAATTCGGGTTCCATGCCGTCTGATCTTAGATTTTTTTCTACTTTCATAAAGTTTGAAATCGGCCAAAGTTTGTCTTTGCTCCCTGCCCCCGGATGGATCAATACTCTTTCTGAGCCGCTTCGATTGTCCTCATTTTCTCCACGGACAACCTGGGATTTGATGCCTTTGTCACCGGGTTTTGACTCCTCAAGCAATCCACAATGAGTGAGATGTTTCAAAATATGCTCCGCTACGTTGACTCTGTGATTTGCAGCTGGCCGGGGCGGGATACGGTGGACCTTCTTTTTTATGATTCTATCAATTCTTTGTTCGAGCGGGGCGGAATATGAAAAAAGAATAACTTCATCATATGCGGAAAGGATCTCTTTTATCTTCCCGTCGCCGGATCCGGAATAAAGAGATGCAAAAACGGCTGACTCCAAAGGAAAATATTTTTGGACAAAGTCAAGTTTCAAGGACAGTTTTCCGATCTGGTTTTGGCATAATAGGTGGATAGGCCTGAAATGTTTTTTTAGCTTCTTGATGGCTGGAAAAGTTGTAATAACATCCCCCAGTGCTCCCTGGTGGATAATCAAAAGTTTTTTGTTGATATCTGATTTTTGGTTTATGATAAAAAGCCTGTCTTAATAAACTCCCGGTTCAATCGGGCGATGTGGGTGATGGATATTTCTTTGGGGCATTCTGCTTCGCATTCCGCTTCGTTGGTACAGTTTCCAAAACCACAGGCATCCATGGTTTTGACCATCTTCCCAGCGCGTGTGGCGGCCTCGGGCTTCCCCTGGGGCAATAACGCCAATTGCGAAACCTTTGCACCGGTAAAAAGCATTGAGGATCCATTGGGGCATGCAGCCACACAGGCGCCGCATCCAATGCAAGCAGCTGAATCCATAGCCAATTCAGCGGTTTTCTGGGATATCAAAATGGTGTTCGCTTCGGGTGCGCTACCTGTGTTTACGGAGACATATCCTCCGGCCTGAATAATTTTATCGAGCGCGCTTCGGTCGGTTACCAGGTCTTTTATTACTGGAAATGCCCTCGAACGCCAGGGTTCTACGACAATTGTGTCTCCATCGGAGAAATGTCTCATGTGGAGTTGACAAAGAGTTGTTCCTTTTTCTGGGCCATGTGGCCGGCCGTTTACTACCGCGCCGCACATTCCGCAGATCCCTTCACGGCAGTCATGATCAAAAGCGATGGGATCTTTCCCGTTTAGAGTCAGCTGTTCATTGACCACATCAAGCAGCTCTAAAAATGACATGTCGGTTGAAATATGACGGGCAGGGTAGGTTTCGAGTCCACCTTTCACGGCATGTCCCTTCTGACGCCAGACTTTCAATGTTAAATTTATCGTCGTCGTCATTTATAGCTCCTTTGCGTTAACTCGACATTTTCGAAAACCAGGGACTCTTTGTGAAATATGGGTTCCCTGTTGTCTCCCGCATATTCCCAGGCAGCTACATGGCAAAAATCTGTATCATCCCGTTTTGCTTCATTATCCGCTGTTTGAAAGGCTTCGTTAAAATGACACCCGCAAGATTCCCTGCGAGCCAATGCATCCCTAATCATCAATTCTCCAAATTCCAGGAAATCAGCAACACGGCCGGCCCGCTCTAAACTCTGGTTGAATTCTTTCGTTGTCCCCGGGATTACTACATTTTCCCAAAACTCCGATCGCAGGTCTTGAATCAGCGCCATGGCTTTTTTCATCCCGGTGTCGTTTCGGGCCATTCCGCAGTAGTCCCACATGATTAGGCCCAGATTCCTGTGGAAGTCGTCTACCGTGCGTTTCCCCTTTATGGAAAGGAGTGTGTTGAGACGATCGGTAACATTGTGTATTGCCTCTTTGAAAGCCGGGTGTGAGGTTGTCATCTCTTTTAAAGGGGTTCCTGCAAGATATCCCCCGATGGTATACGGTATGATGAAGTAACCATCCGCCAGACCCTGCATAAGAGCGCTCGCCCCGAGTCGGTTTGCCCCATGGTCCGAAAAGTTACCTTCACCTAGTACAAAAAGACCGCTGATGGTACTCATGAGGTTGTAATCCACCCACAGGCCGCCCATTGTATAGTGAACCGCAGGATAGATCATCATTGGGATTTCATATGGGTTTTCAGCAGTGATTTTTTCATACATTTGGAAAAGATTGCCGTACTTTTTTTCGATTGCAACTTTTCCTTCCCTATTAATGGCATCTGTGAAGTCAAGATAAACCGCAAGTCCTGTCTCACCTACTCCTCTTCCCTGGTCACATTGTTCTTTGGTGCTTCGGGATGCCACATCCCTCGGGACAAGATTTCCAAAGCTGGGATATTTGTTTTCAAGGTAGTAATTTCTTTCGGATTCCGGTATCTGCTGAGGAGGGCGCTTGTCACCGGGCGTTTTGGGTATCCAAACACGACCGTCGTTTCTCAAACTCTCGCTCATCAAGGTCAGTTTGGATTGATAGGTTCCATGTACCGGAATACAGGTCGGATGAATTTGTGTAAAACAGGGGTTGGCAAAAAAGGCGCCTTTTTTAAAAGCGTTAAAGATGGATGTCACATTCGATACCATGGCGTTGGTCGAAAGAAAAAAAAGGTTTCCATAACCGCCTGTCGCCAGTACAACCGCATGGCCCACATGGCATTCAAGTTCACCGGTGACCGAATGTCTGACAACTATTCCTCTGGCCTGATCATTTACCAAGACCAGATCGAGCATTTCCCGGCGAGGAAACATTTTGACTTTTCCTGCCGCCACCTGACGCATTAATGCCCCGTAAGCTCCCAACAAAAGCTGTTGGCCGGTTTGGCCTCTGGCGTAAAACGTTCTCGAAACTTGAGCGCCACCGAAACTTCGATTCGCAAGGAGGCCCCCGTAATCCCTTGCAAATGGTACGCCTTGTGCAACACATTGGTCGATGATGTTATTGCTTACCTGTGCAAGACGATACACATTGGCTTCTCTTGCCCTGAAATCACCCCCTTTGATGGTGTCATAAAAAAGTCGCCAGATACTGTCGCCTTCATTTGTATAATTCTTTGCCGCGTTGATTCCTCCCTGTGCAGCAATACTGTGGGCCCGGCGAGGACTATCCTGTATACAAAATGTCTTAACATTGTACCCGAGTTCGGCAAGAGAGGCAGATGCGCTTGCACCTGCCAGACCGGTTCCAACAACGATAATGTCAAATTTTTTTTTGTTGGTCGGATTGACCAACTTCATCTCAAATCGATGTCTATCCCACTTCCCGGTGAGAGGACCTCCGGGTATTTTTGCATCAAGCAGCATATTTTTTCCTTTTAACCGGTCAAAGACATATAGATTGGAATAGAACCAAAACCTATCCCGAGGATAATTGAAAATAGGATACTGATTACCCGGATAGCGGGCATATATTTGGGGTGGTTGGCACCGATAGTCTGAAAGGCACTCCAAAACCCATGGCGGATATGGATGGCGGTGATGATCACCGCGGCGATATAAATTGCCACATATTCAGGTTTTGTAAATGTACTCGATACGATTTGATAAATTGTGGCGGAGGTTTTATCTGCAAAATGAAAATTTACCAGATGAAAAATAACAAAAATCAAAAGTAAAAAGCCGGTATACGGTATGGTGGCTGACCCAATCGTACGGCCTCCTGCGCGTTTATTGACAATGTACCGAACCGGCCTGGCTTTCAGATTTTGAAAAAAAAGAGTGGCACCGGTGATAACATGTATAACAGCGAAAAAGAGAAGCCCCAACTCAACAAATCTAATGATCGGACCCAGTGAATAGAGGCTTTCAGAATAGGCGTTAAAGGCCTCTTTTCCACTATAAATCAGCAGATTTCCGAAAAGATGGATTATCAAAAACCCGCAAAAACAAAGGCCGGTGATGGCCATAAACAGTTTTTTCCCGATAGAACTCCAAAACATACTTGCAGTCCATTGCACCGCTTTACTTTGCATTGACGTCTGATATAGATTGAAATTATTTTAAAATAATCTTTAAAAACCAAAATGGCTTTTGAAACTCTTCTAGTGATTTCCGGTAATTCTGTCAATACAATTCTTGAATCCATCATCCACTCGTTGCAGTTTTCATCGTGCTTTCATGGTAAGGTTTTGCCTGTTTTGTTTTCTCAACATCTCTCCAGATTGTAAAATAAAAGTCAAATTTCTTGACACCATGATAAAGTTCATATAATAAATAAAATTCAGAAACAAGGCCCAAATTTTATAACACATTAATATTATTAGTAAAAATTAAACAGAAACGGAGTTATTGAATGCCCCTTCAAGAGATTGACTTCTTCTACATGATCGCAAACGCCAGTCTGATGGTTCAATTTGTGCTTCTTCTGCTCCTTTTTTTCTCTATCACATCGTGGGCAATCATCATTATCAAATATCGATTCATCAGGACGGCATTTAAGGAGTCGGCGTTTTTTGCAGATTTTTTTTGGAAGAGCCGAAATTTTTCAGAAGCTTTTACAAAGGCAAAGCAGTTTCAGGGTAGCCCCATTGCAAGGCTTTTCCGTATTGGATATATGGAACTGAAAAAGCTAACCCAGACAACATCACAGGCCCATCAATCCTCTCAGCCTTCCGGGATGGACGTTCCATCGATGAGCGCTCAATTTGCAGGAACAGACAATATTAAACGGACATTGCACAGGGCGATTACCACAGAAACAACTCGGATGATGCAGATGGTCCCTTTTCTTGCCACAACAGGGAACACAACGCCTTTTATTGGATTGTTCGGGACCGTATGGGGCATTATGAATTCGTTTCACGGCATCGGCCTCATGGGATCTGCCAGTCTGGCAGTAGTTGCGCCCGGAATTTCTGAGGCGTTGATCGCAACCGCTGCCGGGTTGGCTGCGGCGATACCTGCGGTTATCGCTTTTAATTATTTTATGCATAAAATAAGGATAATCGAATCTGAACTTCAAAACTTTTCCGCAGATTTTTTAAATATTATCGAGCGAGATCTATTGATGATGAGGGAGAACAGAGAATGATGTCAGGGGGTAACAATGATGGGTTGATGTCTGATATAAATGTGACACCTTTTGTCGACGTTATGCTGGTTCTGTTGATTATTTTCATGGTAACAGCCCCCATGATGATTCATGGGGTAAATGTTTCTCTTCCTGAAGCGACCCTGCAACCCATTCCGTCGGAAAAGGAGCACCTTTTGGTGACCATAAATACCGAAAATGAACTGTACATCAACGATTTTCGTGTTGAGTTTGATTTTTTACAGGAGAAACTCAAAAAGATCTTTGAAAATCGAACCGATCGAGAAGTTTACCTACGAGCAGACAAAAGGATACCTTACGGGATGGTTGTTCGGGTGATGTCTGAGCTAAAAGGGGCGGGTGTCGAAAAATTGGGCATGGTGACCGAGCCGGATCAGCAAGATGAAAAAAATAAGACAAAGACAGCAAAACGATAATGAATGAAAGTCCAAAGGGTCATGCTTATTTTCTTCGCGGAGTGGAGAATGAGTATAGCTCGCTGTTTTTCAATGGCACTATATCTGCCATTTGCCATATTGTTATTTTTGCTGTGTTTATATTTTTGCCAGGACCAACGCCTGCCAGAAAATTTTCACCTTCGGTCGTAAATGTTAACCTTGTATCATTGCCGATGCCAAAGAAAGCGGCGGGACCCGAAGTGCCTAGCGCCGTGATACCTGAGGCTCCCGTGATAATCGAACAAGAGAAACCAATCCCCCAAATGCCGAAAAAACCAACTATTATACCCAAACCTGTTATTATAAAGGAAACAAAACCTGTAAAAAAGGTTTCTTTGGCACCCAAAAAGAAAAAGATAAAACGCTCTCTGAAAAAAAAGACTTACAAACCTTCAAATGTGATCAAAAGTGCAATAAAACGAATCGAAAATAAAGCAGAGGCATCAAGACCCGACCCGCTTGCCAAAGCCATTGGTCGTTTAAAAGATAGAGTCGCAAAGACCGGGCCCAGGCAGGGTTCCGGAAAATCCGATGGCATCGGGATTGGCGGAAAACTGGGTCTGGAACAGATCGATATATATAAAATAGAAATTGCATCCCTGATTCAGAAAAACTGGGCCTATTCGGAACAGCTGGCTGGGGGGCGCAAAAATTTGGAGGCATGGCTGGTCATTAAAATCATGAAAAATGGCCAGATAAAGGATATTTTTTTCGAGACAAAATCCGGAAATACCTATTTTGATGAGTCAGCTTACAAAGCGGTTCAGAAGTCAAATCCACTACCATCACTGCCTAAAGGATATTTACGCTATTTTTACAGTGTGGGCTTGCGCTTTACGCCTTCAGGTTTAAGGTGAAAACAAAGCAAGGAGCAGGGCAACTGTTATGAGGGTTCGTCGGAGCGAGATACTGTTTTTGATTATTATATCTATACTTTTCATTAATCCGGTTTTATGCTTGGCCCAGTATGACTATATCGATATCAACAACCCTTTCCTGAAAAAAATTCCCATTGCCGTTCCCTTTTTCAAGACCTTTTCCGGTAAGGAAGTTGAGAAAAAAATATCAAAGAGCGCATCCCGTCTCATTGCAGAAACACTCACCTTTACGGGCTATTTTAAATCACTTGACCGTGGTGCTTTCCTTGAAGATCCTCAGAAATCCGGGATCGTTGCAAACCGGATCAATTTTAAGAACTGGACCGATGTCGGTGCAGAACTTCTGGTCACGGGAGGCCTTTTGATAAAAGAAGATATCATCGAAATGGAGCTCCGGCTGTTTGATACATTTAAAGGGCGATTGCTGGTAGGGAAAAGATATAAAGGATGGATGACAGATCAAAGAAAGATGATACGCCGGTTTTGCAGTGAGATCATTCATAGCCTAACCGGTAACCGGGGAATTTTCAATAGTAAAATTGCATTTGTCAGCACAGGCAGCGGGAATAAAGAAATATATATCTCTGATTTTGACGGGCACTCTCCGAAACAGTTTACCCATAACAAGGCCATTACGCTTTCACCGGCTTGGTCATCAGACGGGAAATGGCTCGCTTACACTTCCTATGCAAGGGGTAATCCCGATATTTACATAAAAAATTTACAGGAAAAACGTGGCACCGTGATTTCAAAAAAAGGTTTAAATATAACCCCGGCATGGGTTCCCGGAAAGTTTGAACTTGCCGCCACGCTTTCCTTCTCAAATGATCAGGAAATTTATTTGTTGACTGGAACTGGAAAAATTATTAAGAAACTAACCAATACGAGGGGGATTGATGTGTCGCCCACATGGTCCCCTGATGGGAAACAGATGGCGTTTGTATCCAAAAGGTCCGGCACTCCTCAGCTCTACATAAAAGACATCGGTTCAGGACAGGTGGACCGATTGACATTTAAGGGGCGGAACAATTCAACGCCAAGCTGGTCTCCCGCAGGGGACCGGATCGCCTATACAGGGATTGAGAACGGACAAAGCAATATTTTTGTGATAGGGGTTGACGGCAGCGGTCCGCTTCAACTGACACGTGCTAAAGGGGATAA
>Ga0255054_10000386_pt1 | contig 26196 bp, 23 predicted proteins | sample JV7_2_23_MG_FD_188634 | JGI IMG/M metagenome (GOLD analysis project Ga0255054, IMG submission 188634) | Seawater microbial communities from Jervis Inlet, British Columbia, Canada - JV7_2_23 | ecosystem: Environmental > Aquatic > Marine > Inlet | place: Canada: British Columbia | collected... | reverse complement strand
GGCGTGGGCTACATCGAGGGCGCGATCCTGGACGCCGCGCGCGTCGCGCGGGCGATCTGATCAGGCTCAGTGGCCCTTCGAGAGCTCGCCGGTCGAGGTCATCTTCCGCAGCCGCTTCGGATCGACGGGGACCGAGCGGACGTCGTAGGACTCACGCCTCCAGCCGGCGCCGCCCCCCGGCACGTAGTAGAAGACGGCGGCCACGGGGTCGAAGACGTGGGCGGGCTCGCCGCCGGGCCACTCCGGATACCCGCCCCGGTCGCTGCTGAAGCGGTGAACGAGAATGCCCAGGTCGAGCAGCAGGCCGTTCTCGCGCTTGGTGATCATGTAGAGGGGCTGCAGGGTCTGGTAGTCGATCCAGAGCACCACCGCTGCGACCCCGTCCACCGAGCGCCGCGCGATTCCCTCGATCACCACCGCGTAGCGCAGATCCCAGCGATCGCTCGCTACCGAGAGGCCAGAGGGGCCGAAGTTGCGGTCCGGATCGATGGGGTAGCCGTCTTCGGTGGCGTTGAGTGGCGCCAGGACCTCGCGCTCGGCGACCAGGCGCCAGTCGTAGGCGTTGGGGCGGATCGCCAGACCGGTGAAGCCGCGCCGGATGTCTTCGGTCGCCTGGATCGAGAGTCCGGCGGTCGGGTGGATGGACGTGAAATCCGTGCCGCTCCCCCCTTCAGTGGAGGAACCCGTGGCGAAGGGAACCCCTCCTCCTCCCGCGTCGCCGCTGACCGTGTAGCGGGGAGTGAAGATGCCGTCGACCCAGGTGGTCGCCGCCCGCCGGGGCTTTCGCATGGTGGGGACGTAGACGAAGGTGTCGTCGGCTTCCTTGTACTTGCGGTCCGCCTTCTCGGGGCGGATCTGGCGCCACGCCAGGTGGCGGGCATTGAAGGGCTCGTCGAATCTCCCGCCGGCGATCCAGGTGCTCTTCTCGACCTCGGAGATCCTGTAGCTGCTGGCGGCGAGGTCGGCGCGGTGGCCGGTGCGGATGTAGAAGAAGTCACCGAGATAGGTCTCGGGGCTTCCGATGCGGCTGGGCAGATCGAAGATGCGGAACTTCCCGACCGGTCCCGCCCCCATGTAGCGGTACTGGAGGTTCCAGGCCCACCTCGCGCCCGCGCCGGAAGCCTGCGGGTCGATGCCGTCCGGTGGGAAGGGGATCCCGGCCAGGTAGCCATCGAGATCGCCTTCTGCATCGACGCGCACCCGGTCGGCGAACTTCTCGGTGGCTTCGCGGTAGAAATCCGGAATCTGGTAGCGGCGATGACAGTACCCGATCTCCATCCGCATGCCCTCGTAGAAGAACACCTCGCGGAAGTTCCAGATCTCCTCGGGCAGCAGGGACCGAAGGGAGAGGAGATCCTCCAGCGAGAGCAGGCTCCCCTCGCGGATCAGCGGCGGGCCGACGTCCTCTCCTCGCCCCGCGTTCGCCCCGCCGCTCCAGTCGGGGCAGCGGCCCTCCGGGGGGAGCCCCGCCGACGCGCTCGTCGCGAGCAGCAGGACCGCGGTGATCCCGGCCCACCGCCTCACCGTGGCGGACTTCGCATCGGACATGAGTGTTCCCGGCAAGCTCCCAGGGCGGCAGTGTACCAGAGCCCCCACTTCCGGCACGGTCGGGGGGGATTCGAGAGAAGCTGCAAGGAATTCCTTGCAGAATGGATCCGCTGGGGATCAGAATTGCCGGGGAAGAAGCGGTAGCGTGTGTCGGATCCAATCCCGTTTGGAGGGGTGTGAGATGGGCTTCCTGACCACTCGCGCGCTGGGGGTGGCTGCAACGGTCCTGGTCGTAACGGGGCTCGCCGGGCGCTCGACGGCCATCGAGTTCTTCGAGGGGAATCTCGAGATCCATGGCTTCTACGAAGCCCAGGTCCGCACCATTGCGAGGGACTACAGGGCCAGCGACGGGTTCGACCTCACCCAGTGGTACCACATCCTCAACATCGAGGCGGAGGCCGACTTCGCTCCCGATGGCATCGGGCCGTTCGACGTCTTCCAGGGCTTCATGCGCGTCGAGGTCCGTTACGACTGTGTGTGGACCCGCGGCTGCGGTATCTTCTCCTCGGCGGACGCCTTCGGCGATCGCGCCAAGAGGCTGCCCAAGCGCCTCAGCGACGGTCGCCGCGCGGGCTACCGGCCCAGCGGCGCTCTCTTCACCGCTCACACCCGCCGCTTCTCGGACATCCCCCGCGAGTTCCTGCCCTTCGCGTTCCGGGACATGCCCAACGGCTCCTACAAGCCGTCGGAACTCTTCGACATCGGCGGGCTCGATACGCTGTTCGGCTCCCGGGGGGTGGACGGCATCTTCGGAACCGAGGACGATCCGGCGCCCTTCTACTTTGCCAAGCAGCTCGAGGACGAGTGCCGCTTCGCCTTCCGCGGGCGCAAGGGGAGCATGGACGGGGTCGGAACCCAGATCATGGGCCCCTGGGATCCCAAGTGCAAGATCCGGCCGATCGGCGCGCTCAATAACAAGCCCAATCCGGTCAGCGACATCGATCTCAGTCCGATCACGGGCTCGGTCGGCACCGGCCCACTGCCGTTCCGCCCCCAGCCGGACATCATGTGGACCGACCCGTCCAGGAAGGGGGAGGCCCAGGGGGTCTACTACCCGAACTACCGGCTGGCGCAGCAGCTGCGCGACGGGAAGTTCGACTCCTTCGACCAGAACTTCCGCCAGGAGGAGCTGGCCTGGAATCGCGGCGCGAGCCAGCAGGACGAGAAGGAGCTGAAGGAGGCCTACTTCGACATCGAGATGTTCGACAGCCGCCTGTGGCTCCGCCTGGGCAAGCAGACCGTCGTCTGGGGGAAGACGGAGCTCTTCCGCAACCAGGACCAGTGGAATCCCCAGGATCTCGCCCTGGCCTCGCTGCCGAGCCTGGAGGAGTCGCGCATCGCGCTCTGGATGGGGCGCGCGGTTTGGCACTTCTGGAATGTGGGTCCCCTCGAGGACCTGCGGGCGGAGCTCGTCGTGGCCTACGACCAGTTCGAGCCCACCGATCTCGGTCGCTGCGGCGAGCCCTACGCACCGAATCCGGTCTGCAACAAGACGCTCGGCCTCTTCATCCACGGGCTCACCGGCTTCGGGGTCGCCGGCGAGACCCGGCCGCCGAATCCCTGGAACAGCTGGGAGGGCATCGAGGTGGGGGGCCGCCTCGAGTGGCGCTGGGACCGCTTCAGCTTCGCGCTGAGCGACTACTGGGGCTACACGGATCTTCCCTACCAGAAGACGCTGTTCCGCTACTCGAGGAACGTCGATCCGGAGACGGGGCGTCCGCGCCGGTTGATGTCCACGGGGAGCTGTACGACCGGCATGGAGGCGAGTTGTCTCACAGAGGACAACGCGCTCACACGGCACAGCATCAACCAGCAGCTCTTCATGATGATCTGTGCCACCAGCATCGGATTCAGCGATCTCGATTCGAGCGCATGCGGCCAGACGGTGTTCAACAGCCAGGAGTTGAGCGACCCCACCAACGCGTTGGCTCCGCGCGTGATGATCGCGCTCACCAACATCGTGTCCGGCCAGAACAACCCCCTCACTGGAGGTGCGGCGGTCGCCGAGAGCCTCGGGGACTTCAACTCGACCACGATCGACCAACTGAACGACCTCGCAGCGAGGCCGGAGACGGCGATCCAGCGCTTCCCGTCGACTACGTTCGGTACCGATACCCCGACGGTGGTCGTGCCGCTCTCGATGGATCCGAACGATGGGCCGCCCGCGACCGTTCCCCCCGACCTCGTGGGCACACCAGTCAACTTCTGGACCTTCACCGGGGTCCAGCCCTACCTGACGGACGAGCAGGAGGCGCTGCTCGGCTGCGGGCCCTTCTACGGGACCCAGTGCGACATCGAGGGCATCGACCTGATGAACGCCGAGGCCAGCGCGGTCATGCAGTCCTTCCCGGGCTTTCCGGGCACCTCCGGAAGCTACTGGGACACGCGGGACACGAGTCTCATCCAGCCCGGCACAGTGGACTTCGACGGCGGCCCGTTCTGCACGCGCCACGAGGACGGCGAGACCTACATCCTGCCGGGCTGCCGGGGACAGTGGCAGGGCGAGCGGCCTGAGCGGATGAGGTACCAGGACGTCGGCTACGACCCGGATATCGACGGCACCACCACCGGCCCCAACTCACAAGAACCCTCTACCCGGAGGGGCGCCGCCACCCTTTCACGGACCAGAAGTTCGCGAGCGAGATGGCAGTGGCCTCGTGGAACACACTGATGGGCCTGGTGGTGTTATCCTCGCCCGAAACCCCGCCGGGCGAGCCCGTCGAATATCTGATCACCGATTTCAATCCGGACCAGCCCTTCCGGACCGACGGCTGCTCCTTCGCCACGCCCCAGTTCTGCAGGAACGTCCAATCCTTCTTCCAGATCTCGGGCATCCAGCGAAACGCGGTGCGGGCGGGGGGCAACGACCGCTTCGGCCGCCGCGACTGGACCTGGGCGGGGGGGAAGGACATCGCCCTGCGCTACGAGAAGCGCAACATCCTCGGCTTCGGAATGGACTTCGCCGAGGACTTCACCAAGTCGAACTGGGGCGTCGAGTTCACCTGGGAGAAGGACATTCACCTGGCGGACAACAACCAGTTCGACGGGCACGAAGTGGTGGACCGCTACAACTGGACGATCTCCGTGGACCGCCCCACCTTCGTCAACTTCCTGAACCAGAACCGGACCTTCTTCATCAACACCCAGTGGTTCATCCAGTACGTGGACGGCCACAAGTATTCCTTCCCGAGCAACGGCCCCTGGAACGTGCTCGCGGTGCTGGCGATCAACACCGGCTACTTCGACGACCGGCTGCTGCCGAGCATGGCCATCGTCTACGACTTCGGCTCGAACTCCGGCGCCTGGATTCCTCAGGTCACCTACCGCTACTCGTCGAACTTCTCGGCGACCTTCGGCCTGGCGGTGTTCGCCGGCCGGGAGGAGGCCCGGCCCATGGCCATCAGCCCGACGTCGCTCAGCAACCGGACGGGGCGCCACGCCTTCAAGGACTTCGCCGAGAACGGATTGAGCGCCGTCCGCGACAGGGACGAGCTCTTCCTGAAGGTGCGCTACACATTCTGACGGGCCGGGGGGAGGGAGCTGCATGACCCGACGCTCGATCGGCTTTCCCCTCACCCTCGGAATCGTCCTCACCGTGATCGCCGCCAGCCTGGCGGTGGGGTGGCAGATCCTCGTGGTCGCGGATCTCGACCCGGTGCCTCGCGGGCTCACCACGGTTCAGTGGCTGCTGATCGGCCTGGGCTCGCTGTTCTTCATCCTGATCATCGTCGGGCTGGTGCTGCTGTGCGCCTGGCTGGTACGGGAGATGCGCGTGAACCAGCGCCAGCAGGCCTTTCTCGACGCCGTCACCCACGAGATGAAGACGCCGCTGGCCTCCATGCGCCTCTTCCTCGAGACGCTGGGCCGCCACGACCTGGATCCGGAGCGGCGCAGGGCCTTTCTCGGGCGGATGGAGGAGGACGTGGAGCGCCTGGAGCACACCGTCTCCCAGGTCCTTGCGGCGGCCCGTGCCGAAGGCACGGTCCGCCGGCCCCAGGGTGGGTCCGTCGATCTGGGCGCGGTGCTCACCGAAAGCATCGACGCGATTCGCGAGCGACACGGCCTCGCCGAGGAGTCCATCCGCCTGGAGCAGGAGTCGTCGGTCACCGCCACGGGAGATGCCGACGAACTCGGCGTCGTGTTCAGAAATCTGCTGGAGAACGCGGTGAAGTACTCCGAGCCACCCGTCGAGGTGCGGGTGCGTCTCTCCAACAGCGGGGACGAGCGGGTGGAGGTCGAGATCGCCGATCGCGGCATCGGTATCGAACGCCGCGAGCTGCGCAGGATCTTCCAGCGCTTCTACCGGGTGGGCCGCGACGTCCAGCGCCATGCGGCCGGTCTCGGGCTGGGTCTGTTCATCGTGGGCAGCCTGGTGCGCCGTCAGGGCGGTCGGGTGGTGGCGCGAAGTGAGGGCTCGGGGCGCGGCAGCCGCTTCGTGGTCACGCTGCGAGCCGCCGTGGCCGCGCCGTCTCGCCGGGCCCTCGAGGCGGCTCCCCAGCTCGGGTCGGGCTCCTAGATGTCTCGCATCCTGGTGGTGGAGGACGAGGCCCACCTCGCCGAGGGACTGGCCTTCAACCTGGAGGCCGAGGGACACCATGTGGAGATCGCGGGAGATGGTCGCTCGGCCGTCGCCAGGCTGGCGGACGGCGGGTCGCTCTTCGACCTGGTCATTCTCGATCTGATGCTCCCCGAGATGAGCGGATTCGAGGTGGCTCGCCGGACCCGCGCCTCGGGCAATTACGTTCCGATCCTGATCCTGACCGCCAAGGACGATTCCTCGGACGTGGTGCGGGGCATCGAGGAGGGGGCGGACGACTATCTCACCAAACCCTTCAAGCTCGACGAACTGCTGGTTCGCGCCCGCGCCCTGCTGCGCCGCCGCCGCTGGGACGGAGCGACGGCGGAGGAGGACGGACTCAGAGAGTTTCGCTTCGGCGACGTGACCGTTCACTTCGATCGCTTCGAGGTGGAGACCCCCGGGGAGACCATCCGACTCACCACGCGCGAGATCGGCCTGCTGCGCGCGATGATCGAGCGAGAGGGAGAGGCTGTGCCCCGTGGTGAACTCCTGGAGACCGTCTGGGGGCTACGGCCGGACACCAAGACCCGCGTGGTGGACAGCTTCATCGCGCGCCTGCGTCGTTACGTAGAGAAGGATCCCTCCCGGCCGAGACACATCGTCTCGGTGCGGGGGCACGGCTACCGTTTCCTTCGCTGAGTGCCAAGGCACTTGTGCGAGGGGTACGGTGTCTGCCACTCTTCACTCATGTCGGACTCGCTGCAGATGCAGGTGCGACCGGAGCTGAAGGACCCGGCGCTGATCCTCGCATTCGAAGGGTGGAACGACGCCGGCGAGGCGGCCACACGTGCGGTTCGCTACCTCGCGGAATCCCTTCAGGTGGTTCCCCTGGCGAAGATCGAGCCGGAGGAGTTCTACGACTTCACGGTGCATCGTCCCCTGGTGCGACTCGATCAGGGTTCCGTGCGGCGAATCGAATGGCCGAGCTTCGAGTTCCATTTTGGCTCCCTGGCCTCGGGATGCGAGGTCGTCGTCGGCGTCGGCGCGGAGCCCCACCTACGCTGGCGAAGCTTCTGCGACCAGGTGATGCGACTCGTCGAGGATCTCGGTGTCCAGCGGGTCGTGTTGCTGGGCGCCTACCTGGCCGATGTGCTCTACTCGCTCCCAGTCCGGGTCACGGGCTTCGCGAGCGCGCCCGAGCTGATGGAGCGTTTCTCCATCGAGCCCACCGGCTACGAGGGACCCACCGGGATCGTCGGGGTGCTGGCCAGCCGGATGCGAGAGGTGGGGCTCGAGACAGTAAGCCTGTGGGCGGGGCTCCCCCACTACATTGCCGCCACCCCTAACTCACGGGGGGCTCTCGCCCTCGTCCACAAGGCGACCCAGGTTCTCGACTTTCGGGTCGACGAGGGGCCGCTGCAGCGATCCGCAGCGGAATTCGAGGGGCGCATCGGCGAGCTAGTGGCCTCGGATCCAGCCCTCTCCGAATACGTCAAGGATCTGAAGCGCCGAGAGTTCGCCCAGTAACCGGCTGGCTCATAGCTCGATCGACTCGTCGATGAGCATCACGGGGATGCCGTCGTCGACGGGGTAGAGCACCCTTTGGTCCTCGCGAATCAGGGCCTCGGTGAGCTCCTTCTCGACGGGTTCACCGCCCCGGTTGCGCAGCTCGCCGCTGCGGATCTTCTGGTTCAGCTCCTCGAGACGCTCCGGCGTTGCCAAGGAGACGGGCTGCTTCGTCTCGGGGCAGACCAGGATCTCCAGGAGTTCGGTGCTGACCGGCATCTTCGTCTTCCTCCTAGTGGCTCACGGAGCATGCTCGACGAGTCGTCCAAGACAGAGCGGGCGATGATGAGCTTATGGATCTCCTGTGTGCACTCGCAACGGCTCGGCCTCGCTTCGCGTCCCCCGGGGAGTGAGCGCATGCGCACTGAGCCGATCCGTCGAGGCCCGGCTCATCTAGCGAGTCAAGGCCGCGAATTCTATCAGCTCGTCGATCCACCTGCATCGCGCCCACACAGAGGCGGAGCCTCTCGGAGGATCGACGTGGAATGCCGTCTTGACGACGTTCCAAGGGTTGACGCCGGGAATTCGACGTTCTAATCAACGAGCGCCGGCGCTCCAGGTAAGCGCCGTGGGTGGAGGTTCGGCCGGGCCTGTCCCGGCGGATCCCACAGCCCTGGAATCGGAGCAGTGCACTTCCCAAGAGCGGGATCGAAGGGGCGCCTCTGAGCGCAGACGATCACCTGCATCACTAGGGGGCTCCTCAGTCGACCGATGGGACCGTTTTCCCCCAGCCGACGCAGTTCCTTGATCCTGCTACTCGCCGCCGCCGCCCTGGTGCTGCTACTGCTCGAAGGCTCGGGCGGTCCGGCCAGCGCCGTTCGCGACGAGGTGCTCCGCGCTGGCAGCGTCTGTGAGGCGCAAGAGTTGAAGGCGCTGAAGGAGCGGGAACCGGATCTGGAGATCGAGATCCCTGCGGAGTTCGACAGGCTCTTTCCCTCGATCTGGGCCTGCCGGTCGCACCAGGCGGCCTGGGACGAGACGCTGCCCGGTCCCATTCAGCCGATTCCCTTCTCCCACGCCCATCACTCCGGCAGGTTCCAGATCGACTGTCTCTACTGCCACTCCGGGGGCGACCGCCTGGCGATGGCGGGGATGCCGTCCGTCGAGGTCTGCATGGGCTGCCACCTGCAGTTTCCCCCCGAATACGACAGCCTCGAGGGAATCCGGATCCTGAACCAGTACTGGGAAGACCAGCTCCCGATTCCGTGGGTCCAGGTCCATCGGCTTCCCGAGCACGTCCAGTTCACGCACAACCGTCACATGGCGGCCGTCGGCGTCACCTGCCAGAGCTGCCATGGGCTGGTCGAGGTCATGGACAAGCTCTTCCTGGTCGCTGACACCAAGTGGTGGCAGTACGGCCTGCCCACCCAGAAGCTGGAGATGGGCTGGTGCGTGATGTGCCACCGGGACAGCAACGCTTCGACGGACTGCCTCATCTGCCACTACTAGGTCCAGGCAGGGAGCCTGGACGCGAGGACGCCGCTGGAACTCGAATGCCCGAGATCGACCGTCGCGATTTTCTGAAGCTCGTCGGAGCCGGCGCCGGAGCCGCCGCGGCGGCCGGCTGCTCCGACCATGTAGAGAAGCTGATTCCCTACGTGGTGCAGCCCGAGTTGATCTCGCCGGGCCGTCCTCTCTATTACGCCTCGACCTGCCGGGAGTGCCCCGCGGCCTGCGGTCTCCACGTCAAGACCCTCGAGGGGCGGCCCGTCAAGCTCGAGGGCAACCCGGAGAACCCCATCAACCAAGGGGCGCTCTGTGCGCGGGGACAGACCGCGATCGGTCGCACCTACCACCCGGATCGCTTTCGGGGCCCCGCGCTTCGGAACGGGTCCGGTGCGCTCGAGCCGATCAGCTGGGAAGCCGCCATCGAGTTGCTCTCCCTGGAAATCGCGAAGGCGCCGGACAAGGTCCACGTGCTGGGCGGAGACCCCGGTGACACCGCGGGAAAGCTGATCGATCGCTTCGTCCGCGCCGTCGGAGCCGCCGGCCGCACGGTCTACGAGCCCTTCGCCCCCGAGGCACTGCGCGAGGCCACCAGGAGCGTCTTCGGAGTAGCCTCCCAGCCGTGGTTCGACCTCACCGACGCGGATCTGGTGCTGGACTTCGGAAACGAGATCCTCGACACCGGTCTCTCGCCGACGGAACACCAGAGGCAACTCGCGGTTGCACGCGACATCACCACCCACCCGGACGGCGGTGCGCGTCTCGTGTACGTGGGTCCACGTCTCTCCCAGACCGGATCGAACTCCGACGAGTGGCTGGCCGCGAAGCCCGGATGCGAGGGCATCTTGGCACTGGCGCTGGCCCGCGTCGCGATCGAGAGCGGCGCCGGGACGGAGCCACATCGAGAGCTGCTGAACGGTGTATTGGCCAACGCCGATGTCGACACCGCATCGGAACGGACCGACGTTCCCGCCGAGACCATCGTCCGACTCGGGAGGGCGCTGGCCAGCGCCGGGAACCCCGTCGCCGTCCCGCCGGGCGTCGCGGCCTCCACGCGCCGGGCCATCGCCACGACCGCCGCCGTATTGATTCTGAACGACGTGATCGGAGCGATCGGTCGCTCGGTCAAGATCCCACCCGAGAACGGGTTCCGGAGCCGCGCCAGCTACCGCGATGTCCTCGCCCTGGTGAACGCCGTCGAGGACGGGAAGGTCGGCGTCCTGATGGTGCACGACTGCAATCCCATCTACTCACTGCCCAAGGCGTCCGGCTTCGAGGCGGCGCTTTCGAAGGTGCCCTTCGTGGTCTCCTTCGCCCCGATGACGGACGAGACCGCCGAGCGAGCTCACCTGATCCTGCCGGACCACACGCCGCTGGAATCCTGGGGGGACCTGGTACCCCGGGATGGCGTTCGCTGCCTGGTCCAGCCGACCATCCGGCCGCTTTACGACACCCGGGCGCTGGGAGATACGCTCCTCGATGTCGCCCGGGCCATGGGTGAGGAGGTGGCGTCGAAGCTCCCGTCGAGCAGCTTCCGCACTCTGATCGAGCAGGCCTGGTCCGACACGGATCTCACTGCGGCCCTGATTCGCGGTGGCGAGTACTCCGAGCCGGTGACCGTTCCGGTGGTGCTGGAGGCCCTGGCCGGGCGTCTCGAGGTGGTGGAGCCGGTGTTCAGCGGGGAGGGCGACTTCATCCTGCTGACCTTTCCTCACTCCTTCCTGTACGACGGTCGGGGTGCAAACCTCCCCTGGCTCCAGGAGATCCCCGATCCGGTGTTGAACGTCGCCTGGCAACCCTGGGCGGAGATCAGCCTCGACACCGCCGAGAGGCTGGGTCTCGAGCTCGGTGAAGTGGTTGCCATCGAGACCTCGGCGGGTCGCATCGAGGTTGCGATTCATCCGCGGGGTGGAATCCGCGACGACGTGGTGGCGGTTCCCCTCGGACAGGGTCACAGCGTGGGGCGCTATGCCTCCCGCGCCGGAGATGGGAAGCCCGGTGAGGCTCGGGGGGCCAACGTGATCGAGGTTCTCCCCGCCGGTGTCGACGAGAGCGGCGGGCGGGCCTGGCTGACCGAGAAGGCGCGGCTCGAGAAGACCGGTCGCTACGAGCGTCTGCCCCTGCTTCAGTTCTCGGACAACAAGCGCGGTCGTCAGCTCGGCGAAGCCATCGCGCTCTCCGACCTCGCCGTGCCGAAGCACGGCGAGGAGAAGCCACAGGCAGAGCGCGAGCAGCACGCGAGCCACGAGATCCGCGAGGCGTTCGAGGCCACCTCCGATGCCGCCGTCGGCAGCCCCTATCGCTGGGGCATGACGGTGGACCTCGACCGCTGCACCGGATGCGCTGCCTGCGTGGCCGCCTGCTACCTGGAGAACAACATTCCCGTGGTGGGCGAGAAGGAGATCCGCCGCGTGCGCCCGATGTCCTGGCTTCGCATCGAACGTTACATCGGGGACGGCGAGCCGGAGCTCGTGACCGGGCGAAAGCACCCCGCCCGAAACCGCGAGAAGCTCGGTGACGTCGACGTCCGCCACTCGCCGATGATGTGCCAACAGTGCGGGTCGGCTCCTTGTGAGCCGGTCTGTCCCGTCTTCGCCACCTACCACAACGAGGAAGGCCTGAACGGGATGGTCTACAACCGCTGCGTCGGCACGCGGTACTGCGCCGCCAACTGTCCCTACAAGGTCCGCCGCTTCAACTTCTTCGACAACGCGCTCACCAAGTGGCCGGATCCGATGCGCCTCGGGCTGAGCCCAGACGTGACGGTGCGCGCCCAGGGGGTGATGGAGAAGTGCACCTTCTGCGTCCAGCGCATCCAGGCGGCCCGGGAGATCGCCAAGGACCAGGGCCGTCCCATCCGGGACGGCGAGGTGGTGACGGCGTGTCAGCAGGCCTGCCCGACCCGGGCCATCCAGTTCGGGAATCTGCGCGACGAGAACAGCGAGGTCGTGAAGAAGGGAAGCGAGCCGAAGCGCTCCTATCACGCCCTGCACATGCTGAACACCCGCCCCGCCGTGACCTACCTGGCCAAGGTCTTGCGCGAAACGGTCAAGGGTTAGAAGAGGATGACACCGCCGCCTGCCATGTCCGTTGCCGAGACGCTGCGCCCCGTCGCGGAGCCTGCCGACACCGGCGACTCCAAGGTCAACCGCGACATCCTGCGGGTGATGGAGGGCGTGTCCCTCGGTTACTTCGGGCTGCTCGCCATCGTCGTGCTCGTGGTGGCCTGGGCTGCGGGCCTCTGGGTCCTGCAGGTCTACCAAGGGCTCGGTCTCGCCGGCTACTCGGTTCCGGTATTCTGGGGCGTCTACATCGTCACCTTCGTCTTCTGGATCGGAATCGCGCACGCCGGCACGCTGATCTCGGCGATCCTCTACCTGTTTCGGGCGAAGTGGCGCAACGCCATCAACCGCAGCGCCGAAGCCATGACCGTGTTTGCGGTGTTGACCGCGGCGCAGTTCCTGGGCATCCACGTCGGCCGCCTGTGGAAGGCCTACTTCATCCTGCCCTACCCCAATCAGCGCGGCCTCTGGGTCAACTTCAAGAGCCCGCTGTTGTGGGACACCTTCGCGATCTCGACCTACGCGACGATCTCGATCATCTTCCTCTACGTGGGCCTGATCCCGGACCTTGCCATCGCCCGGGATCGCACCACGGGCTGGCGCAAGCTCCTCTACACGGTGCTGGCGCTGGGCTGGCAGGGGACCACGAACCAGTGGAAGTCCCACTCCCGCTCGGTGCTCCACCTCTCGGGTCTCGCCACACCGCTAGTGCTCTCAGTACATAGTGTAGTGTCGTGGGACTTCGCCATGACCATCGTCCCCGGCTGGCACGCGACGATCTTCGCGCCCTACTTCGTGGCGGGCGCGATCTTCTCGGGAATGGCCATGGTCCTCACGGTGATGATACCGGTCCGGCGCATCTATCACCTCGAGGCCTACATCACCAAGTATCACTTCGACAACATGGCGAAGTTCCTGCTCCTGACCTCGTGGATCATCACCTACGCCTACGTCATCGAGTACTTCATCGCCTGGTACAGCGGGGTCGAGGCCGAGCAGACGTCCTTCTGGCTTCGGGCCTTCGGTCCCTACTGGATCTCCACCTGGGTGATGATCAGCTGCAACAGCATCATCCCGCAGATCCTGTGGTTCAAGAAGGTGAGGACGAACGTCCCGACACTCTTCGTGGTCGCCACCTTCGTCAACATCGGAATGTGGTTCGAGCGCTACGTCATCATCATCGGCGGCCTGTCCCGCGAGTACGATCCGGCGGTCTGGGGTGTGTACACCCCCAACTGGGTGGAGCTCTCGATCCTGGCCGGCGGCTTCGCCTTTTTCGCCATGCTCTTCATCGTCTTCCTGAAGTTCTTCCCGGTGATCGCGATCTCCGAGATCAAGGAACTGGTGATCCACGAGAGGGCTCACGCGGCCGAGGAGACCCACTGATGCCGTCCCTGCTGGCGGTCTACGACAAGCCGAGTTCGGTGGCGGAGGTCGCCCGTCGACTCAAGAACCGGGGTTATGACGACCTCGAGGTCTACTCGCCGGCGGCGTTTCCGGAGCTGGACGACGTCGTGGATGCCAAGCCGAGCCGGGTGCGGACCTGGACGCTCGTCGGCGGTCTGGCGGGGGCGGTGGCCGGCTACGCGCTCACGATCTGGATGTCCAACGACTGGCAGATGGTGATGGGCGGCAAGCCCTTTGCCTCGATTCCGCCCTACACGGTGATCGCCTTCGAGCTGACGATCCTCTTCGCCGGTCTGATGACCCTGCTCGGGCTGCTCGTCGTCGGGAAGCTCCCCTACGGCGGCTTCGGCAAGCACGACAAGGCCTACAGCGCGCGCTTCTCGGCGGAGGAGTTCGGCCTGGTGGTCGGCTGCAAGGAGCGCGACGTGCTCGAGGTGGACGCCCTGCTGCGCGACCACGACGCCAAGGAGGTCATCCTTGTCGAACCGTAGCGCCCACGGGCTCTCCGCCCTGTGTCTGCTCCTGCTCACCAGTGCGCTCGGATGCTGGGAGCAGTGGTCGGTGGACTGGTTCCCCCAGATGAAGTGGCAGATCGCCGTCCAGCCCTTCGAGCGCGTCGCCTTCGAAGGCCGCGACGCGGCCTTCCTGCCGCCGGAGGGATCGGTGCCCATCCACGGCTACGAGCCGCCGATCGGCCGCCTCGACATCGCCGCCACCGATACCCTGGCCAATCCGCGGGACCCCGCCGACTTCAGGTCCGTCGCGAACGGGGAGAGGCTGTTCCGCATCTACTGCCTGCCCTGTCACGGAGCGACGGGCCTGGGCGACGGCCCGGTGAGCATGACCGGCGAGATCATGGGTCCCTTCGCCGGCGTGTTCCCACTGGTGGGCACCACCACTGCGCGGAGCGACGGCTACATCTACAACGTGATCCGCCTCGGCAACGGCGGCGCGCCGGGATTTCGCATGCCCATCTACAACCGCATCCCGCCCATGGATCGCTGGGACATCGTGAACTACGTGCGATACCTGGACGGGAAGGGAGGGCTGCCGTGAGCTCCGCGCCCACGGAGCAGGCCGTCCGCAGGGCGCTGCCGAGGAAGGCGCTGGTCGCAAGCGGCCTGCTCATGGCGATCGGGCTGGCGGCTTTCCTCGTCGGCCTGGTGACGGATGCCGCCACCGCCTGGCGCGCGTTCCACGTCAACTACCTCTACTTCGGCGGGCTGGCCCAGTCCGGCGTGGTGCTCGCGTCCATCTTCGTGATCGTCGGCGCGACCTGGCCGGGGCCCGTGCGGCACATCGCTGCGGGGCTCTCCGCCTGGGTGCCCGTGACCCTGGTCCTCGCGGCGATCGGCTTTCTCGGCCGCCACCACATCTACCCCTGGATCGACGAGCCGCTGCCCTGGAAGGCGGCCTGGCTCAGCGAAAGCCGGATGTTCGCCACGGATCTCGCAGTCCTCGCCGTGCTCGCACTGCTGAGCTACGCGTTCCTGAAGGCCTCCCTTCGACCGGCGCTCCACGGAGCGGCCAGCAGCGCTACGGGTTTGCCCAAGCGCATGATCGAGCGCTGGACCGCCGGCTGGCGCGGCGAGGAGGAGGAGCGGGCCGCCTCCGCCGCCCGGCTCCGCGTGCTGGCTCCCATCATCTGTCTGACCTACGCCTTTGGCTACAGCGTGATCGCCTTCGACCAGGTGATGTCGCTCTCACCCGTCTGGTTCTCGAACCTGTTCGGTGCCTTCTACGCCTGGGGCGCGTTTCTCACCTGCGTCTCCGTGACGGCTCTTCTCGCCGTGCTGCACCGCAGATACCCGGGGCTCGAGGGGGAGATCACCAAGGACCGCCTCCATGACCTCGGCAAGATGATCTTCGCCTTCTCGGTGTTCTGGATGTACTTGTTCTTCTCCCAGTATCTGGTGATCTGGTACGGGAATCTCCCCGAGGAGACTCTGTTCTTCCAGGCGCGCCTGGGCACGGAGTTTCTCCAGTCCACCTGGTACTGGGAGGGCTGGTGGGATCGGCTCGGCGAGCCCCACGTGAAGGTTACGCTGCTCGCGTGGATCTGCGTCTGGGTGATCCCGTTCTGGCTCCTGCTGGGGCAGAAGCCCAAGAAGACCTGGTGGTTCCTGGGTGGCGTGGCGCTGATCTCGGCCCTCGGCTTCTGGCTGGAGCGGAACGTGCTGGTCTGGCCCTCCTGGGCCCCCGAAGACACCTTCGCCTTCCTCGGCTGGATCCAGATCGGAGTCGCACTGGGCTTCCTGGGAGCGTTCTCGCTGACCTATCTCGTCTTCACGCGCGTCTTCCCTTCCCTGGCGGTTCCCCGCCGCACCTGAGCGAGTCGAGGAGCGAGCCACGGCCTGTCGCTAGACTGTGGGCATGAGCGAGGGCCCTTTCTCCCAGGTGGAGACCTTCCCGCTGGGTCGCGGCCGGGCGCCGGTGGCCCTCCACGCGACCGGCTTTCGCCATCCCCGCGGACCCTTCACCAGCGCCGAGCGCTTCACCTCCTACGCGGACGTCACCCAATTGGTGGTCACCGTTCGCGGTCTGCGGGTGGCGACCCGGAAGGGGGTCTACCTGCTGCGCCGGAACGCCTTCGCGGGCGCGACCGGGCCCGAGGCGTTGGTGCGCGCTCTCCACGCCCGCATCCTCGCGCGGCCGGGCGGCACCCTTCAGCTCGCGCGGATGCAGCGGCTCAACCGCTGGATGCTGGGCGCGAACCCCCACTGGCTGAGTCGCGGCGTCGCCCTGGCCTGTGTCCTCGTGTTCGCCCTTCAGGGGCTCTACTTCCCCTGGGTCGAGCTGGCGGGGGTCTTCAGCAAGGAGTTGGTGGCGCTGGGCGAGTGGTGGCGCCTGGTGACGGCCAACTTCCTCCACGCCTTCCTCCTTCACCTGGTCCTCAACTCAATCTGCCTGCTGGGGCTCGGCCTGCTGGCGGAGCGCTCTCTCGGTTCAGCGCGGGCCGCCCTGGTGATGGCCGGCTCGGGGCTCGGCGCGATGGGCGGGAGCTACCTGGCGGGCTACCAGTGGGCGGTGGGCGCCTCGGGGATCGTGGCCGGGCTGGTGGGAAGCCTGATCTGGCTCGAGTTTCGCCGACCGGAGCAGCTCCCGGCGATCTGGCGGGTCCCCCGGCAGCTCTTCGTCGGAGCCGTGGTCGGCGAGTCGATCGTCCTGCTGTTCGTCCCAGGGGTCGCGCACGCCGCCCATCTGGGCGGCATCGTCTCCGGCGCGCTGGTGACCGCCGCGGTTGCGCCGCCCGAACTCGGGCCGGGGAGCTCGCCGCGCTGGCTGCCCCCCGCATGCGCAGCCACGGCCCTTGCGGTCGGGGTCGCGGCTCTGGCGGCCGTCTGGCCACTGCTCGTTCCCAACTCTCCCGTGGTGGAGCGCCGCGCGGCGCACCTGCTCGCCGTCGAAGGCGTGCCCCTCCATCTGAACAACGTGGCCTGGACCATCGTGACCGGTCCGGCTCCCGGCTCCGGAATGGTCGACGTGGCCCTGCAGCTGGCCGAGCGCGCCGTCGAAGAGACGGGGCGGGGAGATCCCAATATTCTCGACACCCTCGCGGAGGTCTACTTCGTCGCGGGGCGCCGGGAGACGGCCATCGCCACCATCGACGAGGCCATCTCCCTGGCACCCGGCATCGGGTACTTCCGCGAGCAGCGCCGCCGCTTCACCGGCGAGCGGGCGTCGGAGGACCGGCCCGATCCCCCCGCCGATCCGGGGCGGGAGTGGCGCGAGTCCCCGCCCCCGTTGCCGCCGCGGGAAGAGCCCGGAATCAGGGTGTGATCTCGTCGCCATCGTCGGCGATCACGACGCGACCGCCGAAATCCTCGCGCACGATGCGCTCGTACTGGAAGTCGTACACCGGCGGCGGTCTCAGACGCGTGAGTACCAGCGTCGCAACTCCCATCTCTCGGGCCAGCTCGCCGATGGTCTCGAGTTTCGGGTGGTTCTCCGCCTCTCGGCGCAGAGCATCCGCCCTGTCGGCTCCGGCTTCCAACGCGGCCTCCAGGGAGGCGCCGTAGACCGCCTCGTGGACCAGCAGGTCGGCCCCCCTCGCGAATGCGACCAGCGATTCCGGGGCGAAGCCCACCGATGCCAGTACGACGGAGCGGTTGTCGGCCTCGATCCGGTAGGCCAGGGCGGGGAAGGGTCCCCCCGGCAATGCGGCCGCTCGGATTGCCATCTCGGGGACCTCGAACTCGGCGCCGTCTTCCAGCTCCGTGACCTCGACCTCCGCGGTCCCTGGGGGGACTCCCCATTCGGTGGCCATCGCCTCGATCCCGGTGCGGTGGGCGAGGAGCAGCGCCGCCACGGCAGCCCGGGTACCGCGGGGTCCCATCACCCGGAGCGGCTCGGTCCGCGGGGTGACCGATCCGGTGAGGATCAGGTCATCGAGGCCCACCGTGTTCTCCGGTATCAGGCTGGTCAGGAGCACGGTGTGCGGCTGCTGGACCGGGATCTCCGCCGCGCGCAGCGCACCTGCGATTCCGCGCCCCGCATCGATGAGCAACACCTCGTCTCCCTTGGCCACCGCGGTCGACGGCCCCAGCCGCCACTGGTTCTCGAAGGTCCCCCCCGTTCCGACGGTGATCACGGTAAGAGTGTCGAAGCTGCGGGGTTCGAGGGCGGCGACTCCCGACGCCACGTGCTCGAAGCGTTTCGACACGAAGGCGAAGACCCAGGTCACGCCCACGAGCAGGGCCAGCGCCAGGAGGAGAATGGCGCGGGCGGTCATCGCTCGGAGACTGCCGTGTGGGTCTTCTCCGCAGGCGGGCTAGACATCTCGCGCAGTCTATCTCACCTCCTGGTGAGAAAGGCACGCTAGCCACGCCGATGTCCTTCCGATAAGTTGCCAATGTAGGGGATGTAACTCTTCCCCGAGTCACACTCGGTGAGTGTGGCGGCCCGGGGCGGTGGGAACGGCGCCCTCTTCGACCTCGGGACTGGATGCGGGGACTGGGCCTCGCAGGGAGACTCCATCGCCGAAATGGGAGGTGAACAATTGGACCAATGTCAAACTACGGCGGGTAAGGTGGCTGCGTCCTGAACGCCACTTCACTGCCGATCATTTCCTTTCGGTGAACATCGGTGGAGTTGGGGACGCCAGTCCCAGGCCACCGCCCCCGGGAGCGCGGACGCCGTAGCCGCATCGGGTCCCTCGGACCTGCTCCCGGGGCGTTTCGCCTCCGGCGTTGACCCCCGGGGGCACCCTTCCTCGGAATCGAGGGGTGAGGGAGACGCCGCGCGCGGCGGATTTCCTCGCCGCGCCTTCGCTACTTGATGGTGAGGGGCCGCGCGATGCACGCGTCGGTGTCGCTGAGCGGCGGCACCGCGAACAGGAATGCGTGCTCGCCATCGGCGGCGCATACCTCGGCGAGCGCGTCGAGGTGGAAATTCTCGCCGAAGAGCACGCCGGTGTGCTGTAGGGAGATCCGCCGCAGGGGGCGCTCGGTTCCGGGAATCTCCGACGGGCGCACCTCGACCGACGCCGTATCCGCGGCGACCAGAGCGACCTCCCGCTCGTAGAGCCAGCGGGCGCAGGCGAGCGAGAGCCCCGGTGCGGGCCCCCACAAGTACTCTTCCCAGCATCCTCTGGTGTGGCAGTCGGCGAGCGATCCGGTGCGAATCAGCAGGATGTCCCCGGACTCGACGGTCACCCCCTGGCTCTCGGCGCAGGCGTCCAACTGCTCCGGCGCGATCGCGAGCCCGTCCGGGAGCCGGGGCAGCCCCTCGTTTCGGGCCAGGTCGAGCAGCACGCCGCGGCCGGCGATTCCGTTCGGCGAGGGTCGAGTCGCGGAGATCCTGGGCACCAGGTTCGGAGGCACCGGGGTGCCGTCGGGGAGGGTGCACGGGATCGGCCAGCCCCGCCGGGGAAGGGTGCAGGCGACGCGCACCCGATCGGGAGTGATGAACTGGAGAGCAGTGGGCGGGTCTTCTCCCCAGCGACCCTGGTTCGAGTAGCGGACCTCGAGCTCCTTGGCGGCTCTCGCGTCGAGAATCACGGGCTTCGCCATCAGCGCGGCGGCGCGTCGCGGGATTCGAGCTGCGCCTCGACCCGCTTTACGTCGTCCGGAGTATCGACGGGTATGCTCTGCCAGCCCTCGATCACCGCCACGCGGATGCGATGGCCGTGCTCGAGGGCGCGGAGCTGCTCCAGGGCCTCGGCGCGCTCGGCCTCGGTCGGGGTGAGATCGACGAAACGCATCAGGAACTCCCTCCGATAGGCGTAGAGTCCCACGTGCTGCCAGTAGCGGGGGGGAGAGCCGTGATCGCGCAGGGCGGGGATGCGACTCCTGGAGAAGTAGAGCGCGTAGCCGTCCCGGTCGAACACCACCTTGACGCGGTTGGGGTCGTCGAGGCAGCCGGTCTCCGCCGCGTGGACCACCGTCGACATGGGGGCTTCCGGAGCCTCCTCGAGGGCGGCCACGGCGGCGTCGATGACGAAGCCCTCGATCAGCGGCTCGTCCCCCTGGATGTTTACGATGATGTCGTCGGAGAGCTCCCGGGCGGCCTCGGCGAGCCGGTCGGTACCCGTGGGATGATCCGGCGACGTCATCACGGCGGTTGCACCGAACTCGGCGCATGCATCCGCGATGCGCTGATCGTCCGTCGCGACGTAGACGGCGCGGAGCCGCGACGCTCCCCGAGCACCCTCGTAGACGCGGCGGATCATCGGCATCCCGGCGATCTTGGCCAGGGGCTTTCCGGGGAAGCGGCTGGCGCGCCAGCGCGCCGGGATGATCCCCACGGCCGTCATGGCCGCCATGCTAGCCGATGGTTAGAGTGTGTGCCGTGACACCGCAGACCCCCCAGAGCCCCCAACCCGTCCGTGCGGTCATCGCCGTCTCCTCCAACAAAGGGGGTGTCGGCAAGACCACGGTGGCGACCAATCTCGCCATCTACTTGCGCGCTCTCTACGAGGACCTGCCGATCCTGGTCGTCGCGCTGGACGACCAGTCGGCCATCGAGCGCATGTTTCGGCTCCAGCCCGCCGCGCGGGGAGAGGAAAACCTGAAGCATGGGTGGGCAGAGCGCTCCCTCGATCGGGTGATTCAACTCGGCCAGTACGGCATCCACTTCGTGTCCCCTCCTCCGGATACGGAGCCCCTCAAGGCCCGTGCGGAGGACCCGCAGACCCTGCAGCGCATCCTGAAGAGGACCGACTTCGACGGCCTGGTGATTCTCGACACCAAGAGCGATCTCGAGGCGCTCACCCTGAACGCGCTCCACGCCGCAGACCTGATCATCCTTCCCGTCGCCGACTGGGGTTCCCTCGAGGAGGCCGGCAAGGTCTTCCAACTCCTGGAGCGCGCCCATCTCCTGCGCGTGAAACGCCGAATTCTTCTCACCCTGGTCGATCGTCGCACCCGGGTGGACGCCGAGGGGAGCCACGTGCACGATCGCCTGATCGCCGCGATCGACGCGCGGGGCTGGCCCCGCTTCGAGAGTTACCTGCCGCGGAGTCCCCGGGTCGAGGCCCTGCTCTCCGCCTCCGAAACACCGGGCTCGATCCTCCACCACGCCCGCGGCACCCAGGTGCACCAACAACTGCGGGGGCTCGCCGAGGAAGTGGCGAAGGATCTCGATCTCGGTCCCGGCCCGTCGGCTTCCGGACGACTGCCGCGCCCGCGCCGCAGTCCGCGCGGGCCCGCGGACACCGGGCTGAAGCGGGCGTTCCTGCGCGTCTTCGGGCAACCTTAGCCGCGTTTCGGGGACCACTGCGAGATCCCGGCGCCAGAATTCGATGGGCGGTTCAGGGAGGGAGAGAGCCATGGCGACGTTCGGAATCCTCGTGGGAGGCGGGCCCGCCCCCGGCATCAACGGCGTGATCGGGGCGGCCACGATCCTCGCGCAGCGAAGCGGCGCTCGGGTGTACGGCATCCGAGAGGGCTTCCGCTGGCTGATGGCGGGCGACACCGGTCACGTCACCCCCCTCGAGATCGGCGACGTCTCGCGAATCCGCCCGCTCGGCGGCTCGATCCTGCTGACCTCCCGCGCCAATCCCACCAAGCGCGCCGAGGATCTCGATCGCGTGGTCGCCACCCTCGACCAGATCGGTATCGACCACCTCGTCACCATCGGCGGTGACGACACGGCCTTCTCCGCGTGGCGCGTCTCCGAGAAGGCCGGTGGACGGATCCGCGTGGCCCACGTCCCCAAGACCATCGACAACGATCTTCCCCTTCCCCCCGGTGTTCCCACCTTCGGCTTCGAGACCGCCCGCGAGAACGCCACCCGGCTGCTCTCCCATCTGATGGAAGACGCGCGGACCACGAGGCGCTGGTACTTCAGCGTGGTGATGGGGCGCAACGCCGGCCACCTCGCTCTCGGCGCTGGTACGGCCGCGGGGGTCACCCTCTTCTTGATTCCCGAGCACTTCCCGGAGGGTCCGATTCGTCTCCACACCGTCGCGAACATCCTCGAGGGGGCGATCGTGAAGCGGAGAGTCATGGACCGGCCCTACGGTGTCGCCGTGATCGCCGAGGGAATCGGAGAGCGCCTGGACCCGGACGACGTCGAGGTTCTGAAGGACGTGGAGCGGGACGAGCACGGCCACATCCGCCTCTCCGAGGTCCCGCTCGGCACGGTGCTGCGGTACAGGATTCGCGACGCGCTGGCGGAGCGCGGCATCAAGATCACCATCGTCGAGAAGGACATGGGCTACGAGCTGCGCTGCGCGGCGCCCAATGCCTTCGACCTGACCTACACCCGCGATCTCGGTGCCGGTGCGGTGCGGGCGCTTCTCTCCGGCCGCTCCGGAGTGATGATCACCCGGCAGGGGGAGAGCATCGTGCCGATCCCCTTGAACGAGATGATCGATCCCAGGACCGGGCGCACCCGCTTGCGCCTGGTGGACACCTCCACCGAGTCCCACGAGAACGCGTGGGCACTGCAGGTGCGCATCGAGAACTCCGACCTGGAGAGTCCGGAGATGCTCAAGGCGCTCGCCGAGACCGCGCGGATCTCGGAGGAAGAGGTGAAGGAGCGCTATCGACCCATCCGCTGAGGCGACCCGTCAGTCCAGCGCCTTCCGCCGCTGGCGCCCGGCGGCGGCGATCGCCCTGGAGAGCTTCGCCCGCATCGCCCGCAGTCGTCTCTCCTGCTCTTCGAACGCCTCTCTCTCCTTCTCGGGAAGGTCCTCGCGCTCTTCCGCCATGAGGTCGAGCTCGCGATCGGCGCTCCGGAGCATTCTCTCCGCGTCGGGAAGACGGCCCGCGGAGACGAGCGCCACGCCCTTGCTGAGCATCTCCTCCGTCGGGGGAGCGGACTCGGGGTAGCGCCGCGCCGCGTAGCGAATCAGGGCCCGCTCGGTCGCCACGTGCGCAGTGCTGCTGGGCAGGTAGTGGTTCTCGGGTTGGCAGGACTCGCCGAATTCGAAGTGGTCGTAGGAGGTGAGCTCCCCCGAGACGAAGACGTACCAGGAGGCCCGCTCCGACCCGAAGAAGCGGATCCCCCGCCGTCCCTTGCAGCGGCGATGAGCGATCACGCCGATGATCTGCTCTTCGGATCCGACGGCGACGGAATCGACGGAAAGCGTTTCCCAGGGCTCGACGTCGACGCGCAGCACGCGGAGTTCCCGTACCGTGACCTGGAGAGACCCCTCGGGTCCCCCGTGGATCGACGCCAGGGTCTCTTCGATGGAGCCACCGGGGAGCGGTGGCGTCGGCGTCCAGCCCGGATGCGCGAGCCGGTAGCGCTCGGCGTAGTCGGTGGCGCAGCCGAGGCCGGCCACCCCCAGCGCCAGGAGAAGACAGCGGATCGCCAGTTCCATCGCCGGGATGGGTAGCATTGAATGGGCATCCTGCATATTCTGCGCGCCTGCACCGCGTTTGCGTTGCTCGAGGTGGATGAATGAGCTTCGAAACACTGCTGTTCGACGTCCAGGACCATGTCGCCCGTCTGACCCTGAATCGGCCCGATTCGGGAAATGCCATGAACGCGGCCCTGATGCGCGAGCTTTGCGACGTCGCGATCCGCTGCGACGAAGATCCGGAGATCCGCGCCGTCGTCATCACGGGCGCGGGCAAGATGTTCTGTGCCGGTGGGGATCTCCGCAGCTTTGCGGCGAAGGGCGACGGGCTTGCGGCGCATCTCAAGGAGATTACCCACGACCTTCACGCCGCGGTGTCGCGCCTCTCCCGGATGGACGCGCCCGTCGTCTCCGCCGTGAACGGAGTCGCCGCGGGTGCGGGCTTCAGCCTGGCGTGCGCGGCGGACCTGGTGATCGCCGCCGAGTCGGCGCGCTTCACCGTGGCTTACACGGGCGTGGGTCTCTCGCCCGATGGGAGCTGCTCCTTCTTCCTTCCCCGTCTGATCGGGCTTCGTCGCACCCAGGAGCTCATGTTGACCAGACGGATACTCGAGGCCTCCGAGGCACTCGACTGGAACCTGGTGACGCGAGTGGTCCCCGACGACGATCTCGAGGCCGAGTCCGCGAAGCTCGCAGCCCAGCTCGCGGCCGGTCCCACGCTGGCCTTCGGAAGTGTCAAGCGGCTGCTGCTTCACTCCAGCGGGGATCACCTCGAGAGCCAGATGGAGCACGAGGCGCGCTGCATCGCCGACGCGGCGCGCAGCGCCGACGCCAGAGAGGGCATCGCGGCCTTCCTCGAAAAGCGGGCGGCCGGATTCGTCGGCAAGTGAAGACCCCCAAGCGGCGACCCCCAAGTGACGACCCCGATGGGGAGGAGTCCATGATTTCTGCCGAAGAGCGCTACCCGAAGAAGAGCGTCCGCGTGCACGGGCACCGCATGGCGTATGTCGAGGTGGGGAGCGGCGATCCGATCCTGTTCCTACACGGCAACCCCACTTCTTCCTACCTGTGGAGAAACATCATCCCCCACCTGGAGGGGCAGGGTCGCTGCATCGCACCGGACCTGATCGGGATGGGAGACTCGGACAAGCTCGGCCAAAGCGGGCCGGACCGCTACCGCTTTGTCGAGCATCGCCGCTACCTCGACGGACTTCTCGACGCTCTCGAGGTCCGGCGCCGCGTCACCCTGGTGGTCCACGACTGGGGCTCGGCGCTGGGATTCGACTGGGCGAATCGTCACCGCGACGCGGTCGAGGGGATCGCCTACATGGAGGCGATCGTTCGCCCGCTCAGATGGGCGGAGTGGCCGGAGCCGGCGACGCAGGTCTTCCAGGGGTTCCGATCTCCGGCGGGCGAAGCCATGGTGCTGGAGAACAACGTCTTCGTGGAGCGGGTGCTGCCGGGCTCGGTGCTCCGCGGCCTCGGCGAGGCCGAGATGGCCGTCTATCACCGTTCCTATTCGGAGCCCGGCGAGAGCCGACGTCCCACGCTCACCTGGCCCCGCGAGATCCCCCTCGACGGCGAGCCCGCCGACGTGGTGGAGATCGCGCAGGCCTACGCCGACTGGCTCTCCGGCTCCCCGGTGCCCAAGCTCTTCGTCAATGCCGAGCCCGGGGCGATCCTGACCGGCGCCCAGCGCGAGTTCTGCCGCGGCTGGCCGAACCAGACCGAGGTGACGGTGCGCGGGGTCCACTTCATCCAGGAGGACTCGCCCGACGAGATCGGCGAGGCCGTGGCGAGCTGGCACCAAGGACTGGGCTGAGCCACCCCAACCTACCCCGAGGACGATGTGGCTCCGGCCCACGCGGCCGCTGCGCAGACGGGTTCTTCAGCAACTCTGTGGAGCCGCGACCCGAGTTGCGAAGTATGTACAATTGTGCATATACTCGACGGCGTGGCTGAGTGGGATCCCGAGAAGGCGGCCCAGAACCTGAAGAAGCACGGGGTCGATTTCGCCGACGCAGCAACAGTGCTCAGCGACGAACTCGCCGTCACGATTCTAGACGACAGCGAAGACGAGGAGCGCTTCGTCACGATGGGAACGGATGCGCTGGGTCGCGTGTTGGTGGTTGCATACGCCTGGCCGGGTGAGGAGCCACGCATCATTTCCGCGAGGAAGGCGACGCGTCCGGAGCGACGCCAATACGAGAGCAAGCGATGAAGAAGAACTACGACTTCAGCAAGGGGAAGCGGGGGCCGGTGATTCCGGTGCCTCTGGGAAAGACTCGCATCACGATTCGGATTGATGACGATCTGTTGGAGTGGTTTCGCAAGCGCGCTCACGAAGCCGGTGGCGGGAACTACCAGACGATGATCAACCAGGCGCTGCATGAGTACGTGGAGACACAGCGGGAGCCGCTCGAGGAGACGCTGCGCCGGGTCCTTCGCGAAGTACTGCCCCAGGCACGCAAGCGAGTGGCTTCCAGGAAGAAGGGGGGGCGCGCGAAGGCTGGCAAGGAGCGCGCAGAGTAGGCGCGAACCGATTGGCTGCGCGTTGCGGCCCAACGGACCGACAGCCGCAGCGACTCCTCAAGCGGCGCCGCGGGTCTGCAGTTCGACGAAGCGGCGGTAGGCGCCGTCGCGTTTCGCCATCAACTCGGAGTGGGAGCCGCGCTCGAGGATCCGGCCGCCTTCGATGAAGAGGATCTGATCGGCACTACGCACCGTGGAGAGACGGTGGGCGATCACCATCACCAGGCGGCTGCGGCTCGCCTCGCGCAGGGCGGAGACCAGTCGTTGCTCCGTCTCTGGATCCAACGCCGAGGTGGGCTCGTCGAGGATCACGATCCTCGACCTGCGCACCAGCGCGCGCGCGATGGAGAGACGCTGCTTCTGGCCCA
>Ga0255054_10000385_pt1 | contig 26207 bp, 23 predicted proteins | sample JV7_2_23_MG_FD_188634 | JGI IMG/M metagenome (GOLD analysis project Ga0255054, IMG submission 188634) | Seawater microbial communities from Jervis Inlet, British Columbia, Canada - JV7_2_23 | ecosystem: Environmental > Aquatic > Marine > Inlet | place: Canada: British Columbia | collected... | reverse complement strand
CGTCCTACTCCGAACGTCGTGATCGTAGTCTGGACCCGTATCAGAAAGTGTTCAACGAGATCGCCAACGACCTGCAGGCCTACGTGGCAGCCTTGCCGAAGAAAGAGATTTCACAGGTTCGGCGCGTCTCAGAGTTGCAGTTTTTCGGCGACATGTCGCCGGCGGCTTATGGTGGTCACTTGCAGACCGACAAGGACGGCATCGTCTCGGTCGTTCGTTTGCCGGCGGAGAACGATCCAGCCGTTGCCCGCCTGCGCCAGATACGCGAGCGTGACCGACTGGTTGTCGACACCCTGAACGAGCATTACGCCAACTTCTACTACGGCATTGCGATTCCCTATCACGCGTGGCGCAAGACGTCGCGCGAGGAGGCGATCAACTACCGGCAAGTCAAACGCTCGGCGACCTTGCAGTCTTTGATGGGCGTGGTCGTACTCGCCGGCTCGTTGGCCATGGAGACCGACAGCTCGAGTTCATCGAAACAGCGCATGCAGCGGAGCATACAGAGCATCGGCATATCGCAGGGTATCGACCAGATTTTTGCCGGCTTTTCGCGACGTTCGGAGGCCTCGCTGCACGTCGAAGCCATCAAGGAACTGTCGGAGTCTTTTGGCTCGGAGGCGGCACCGATGGTCATCGATGTGGAGGGCGAGACACGCCGTCTCACCGGCACGGCTGCCGCACAGTATGAGAGCTGGCGCCGCCTCCTCAAGGAAATCTACGATGCCGAGACGGGCTTTCCGACACCCGTCGAAGTGGGATCGCCCGAGCGCGAAGCTGAACCAACTGGATGAGTGAAAGACCACCGACGCGAGAATTGCGTAAAGGAACACGGCTCGCCAATCGGTACACCTTAGCCCGCAGCTTAGGCAGAGGAGGCGCGGCCGAGACCTGGCTCGCGACTGATCGCATGACACGCGCGTCGGTTGCCATCAAGATTCTTGCGGATGAATGCACGGGCGCCGACGCATTGCGGCGTGAATGGCAGCTCGCCATTCGTCTGATGCATGCGCACATTGTTCGTGTATTCGAGTTTCACGACGATGACGAGGGCGCGTTCTATAGTTTGCAGTTTGTCGATGGTCCGGATATCGGCGTACTTAGCGCTATGCCTCCTGCTGAGTCGCTGCCGCCCGTCGCACTCATCGCGGATGCACTTCGCTATGCACATACCAAAGACGTCGTCCATCGTGACGTCAAAGCCGCCAACATATTGCTCGATCGCAACGGTGCGCCCTATCTGATCGACTTTGGTGTCGCCGCAACGCGCGGGCAAGATGTCGGTGGGGGGTCGCTGATTGCCGCAAGCCCACAGCAACTTGCCGGCGAGGCACCACAACCGTCGGATGACATATTCGCGCTGGGCGGACTGATCTACGAACTCGTCAGTGGCCGCTCCCCCTACGGTTCGACGACGACAGCCGACGACATTCGTGACATGCCGCCGCCGCCATTGCAGGCGGCCGATGGTTCCGCGGTGCCGCCGCTGCTGCAAGCGCTTGTCGCTCGAATGCTGGACAAAGACGCACGGCGCCGGCCTGATGCGGCGACGGTCGTGAGCGAGCTCGAAGCCATGGGTTTTGCGCCCGCGCCTGCACCAAAGCGCTATCTCGCATCGGCGACAGCGGTCAGCGACGAAGTGATAGAGACCAGGGATACGGTCAGGCCGGCACAGCATAAGCGGCAGGCAGCCGCAGCAGCTTCGACGGTGTCTTCTGCGAGCGGCATGAGCCCTCGAACGCTCGGCATCAGTCTTGCCGTGTTGTCGCTGATTCTGATCAGCGTCATATTTGTGTTGCCGAGAACCGTTACGCGGCAGGCCCCGGAGCCGGACGCGGAAACGGCCGCGCAGGACAATACCGCTCAGGCAGACGGCAAAGATCCGCAGTCCGGCGTCGAATTCAGCGAGAACATCGACGACCTTAGCGGGCGCGACCAGAGAGTACAGGACCGGTCCGGGACCGAAGAGGTTCTTGGCGAGTTGCTCGCGAAGATGGACACACTCGAGGGACGTGCCGTACAGCGCTGGGGCGGGCTCAGGTTTGCGCGCGCCCAGGCCGTGTATGCGGAAGGCGACGAAGCGTACCTCGCTCGTGACTATGCGACAGCCTCTGAAAAATACCGCGAATCGATCGAGATCGTCGAACCGTTGCTGGATGAAGTCAACGAGGTGTTTCGGACAACATTCGAGGAGGCGCAAGTGGCCCTCGCAGCGGGAGACACGGTCGAGGCTCTGAGACTGTTCGATCTCGCCGTTGCTATCAGCCCGAGTCATCGCGATGCGCAGCTCGGGTTCGCCCGGGCCCGCAATCTGGAAACTGTACTGTCGCTAACCGATCAAGGCCTGCAGTACGAGAAAAACCTGGAAATGGAGGCTGCACGGCAGAGTCTGGCACGGGCGGTAGATCTGGACCCTGATTGGGATCCGGCCCGGGTCGGACTCGAGCGAGTGCTCGAAACGATCAATCAAATGGAGTTCGACCAGCGCATGACCGAAGGTCTGACGGCGCTGGCGGAGAGCGACTACCTGGGGGCACGAGCCGCGTTTCGCATGGCGCAGCAACTCAAACCTGGTTCGCGGGAACCCGCTGATGGTTTGTTGCAGGTAGACCAGGGCATCCGCCTCGACAATATCGCTGCACTGGAGCAGCACGCCTGGTCGCAGGAGCAGGGTGAAGAATGGAGTGCTGCATCCTCGACCTACACGAGCATACTGGAGCTCGATGACAATCTGGCGTTCGCGAAAGAAGGGCTAAATCGCACCCGACAGATGGAGACCCTGCATGACACGCTGGAAACCCTGATCGCGAGTCCGGACAGCCTGAGCCGGCCATCGACGATGCAGTCTGCGACCAAGCTACTACTCGATATCACGCGCATGGAGACCATTGGTCCGCGCCTCGCCGATCAGCGCGATGAGTTATCGAGACTGTTAAAACGTGCAGCGACACCCCTCACGGTCAGGCTCGTCTCGGATAACCTCACCGACGTATCCATCTACAAAATTGGTAAACTCGGCAGCTTCGATACACACGAGCTCGAATTGCGGCCTGGAACGTACGTCGCCGTCGGCATACGTCCGGGTTTTCGCGACGTGCGGCTTGAGTTTCGTGTCGCACCTGAGATAGACATGCAGCCAATCGTCGTTCGTTGCGAGGAACAAATTTGAGTCTCAAGCTTTTCATCAGGGATGTTGAAGGCGAGCGACGATTCGATGCGGCCGGTTTGCCGCTACGCGTCGGCACGGGCAGCGACTGTCAGCTGCGATTGCCTGGCCCAGGTGGCGGCCCTGTCATGTTGCTCGACCTGCTCGACGATGCGCCGTTCGTGCAGCCCGTTGGCCGTGACAAGTCGATGGCGATCAATGGCGAGTCACTGGTCGCGAGCCGGCGCCTGGTGGACGGCGATGAACTGCAGTTTTTTGGTAGTCGCATCGGCGTGCGGCTGCAGGACGAGCGATTAACGCTCGAGGTCCGGCTCGAGGACAGCGCCTACGTCACGCAACCGCCCGAACTCGCTGCCGCCGGCGATCAAGCCGCTGAGGAGACAATCGCGCCAACCGCATTCAAGCGTGCGGCGGAGACACGCGCGGCTGCCGCAGATACGGCAAAGCATGGTTCGCTGCGCACGATCGTCACTATCGGCCTGGTCGTATTGCTGACCGTATCGTTCCTGTTGTTTACGGCAAAATCCGTCAAGTTCGAGGTCTCGCCCGGCGAACCGGACGATTTCTCGATCAGCGGCGGCTGGTTTCGCATGCCGCTGGGGGATCGGGTCCTGTTGCGCAAGGGGAGCTACACCGTGCGGGTCTCGCAGCGGGGTTATTACGATGTGAGTCAAAACTTCGAAGTCGGCGACGAGCAGAACGTCGTGATCGGAATCAGCATGCGGAAGTTGCCCGGACACGTTACCGTTGTGACCAGCTCGCCGGCCGAAGCAGTGGTATCGATCAATGAAAGCAAAGTAGGGCCCGCGCCTTTCGGACCGATCGAATTGCAGCCGGGTGAGCACAGTATCAGCGTTCGTGCCGAGCGATATTTGCCGTTCAACGGGACTGTGAGCGTGCCCGGGCTCGGCATGCACGAACAAATGAGCGTGCAACTCGTGCCGCGCTGGGCGAACGTCGAAATCAACTCTGAACCGGAGGGGGCGCGAATACTGGCAGGCGATACCGAGGTTGGCAGGACGCCTGCAACGATCGAACTTCTCGAAGGGACCCATCAGATCAGTGTCGTCAGCGACGGCTTTCGTGCCTGGGACGGCATAATCACCGCGGCGCCGAATGTCGACCAGGCGTTGCCGTTGATTCGTCTGCAGCCGGCCAACGCGAAGCTGCTCGTCAATTCGATCCCACGCGGCGCAAATGTCACGGTGAACGGCCGTTATCGCGGTCAGTCGCCCATTACCCTCGACCTTGCGCCGGACATCAATTATGAGATCGGTCTTTCGAAGGCTGGCTACGGCACCACCAGTCGCAAGGTGCGCCTGGCAGCCGCTGCAAGCGATTCCATTACTCTGGACCTGACGGCGAGGACGGGCTCACTGACCGTGAACGTACAGCCGGCCGACGCAACCGTGTATGTCGATGGCCGCGCGCGGGGCACGGGCAGCACGACACTGCGGCTGAGTTCGGCGCCGCACAGGATTGAGGTTCGCAAGAGCGGCCATGAGAGCTGGTCGCGGACAGTGACGCCACGCCCGGGGTACCCGCAGACAATGACTGCGCGGCTGCGCTCGCTCGAGGCAATAGCGCGTGAATCGGTCGCCATCGAGCGCACGACGGCGGCAGGCCAGGTAATGCGCCTGGTGGAGCCGGGCACGTTCACGCTGGGTTCGTCCCGCAGTGAGCGGGGCAGGCGTGCCAATGAAGTCATCGTGCCCGTGAAACTGACTCGACCCTTTCTGATCGGCGTAAAAGAGGTTACGAATCGCGAGTTTGCCCAGTTCAGGGAGAATCACGATTCGGGTTCGGATATCCACGCGTCGATGGCGGGCGACAACAATCCGGTAGCCAGAGTCAGTTGGGCCGATGCGGCGCAGTACTGCAACTGGCTCAGCGCACGCGAAGGACTGACGCCTGTCTACAAGGAGGAATTCGGCGAGTGGGTGGCAATCCGGCCATTCCCGGACGGCTACCGCTTGCCGACCGAGGCCGAATGGGTCTGGGCAATTCGCTACCAGGGCGGTCAGGGTGCCCTGAAGTTCAGTTGGGGCAAGGACTGGCCGCCACGGCGAGATGCCGGCAACTATGCGGACAAGTCCGCCGTGGATCTGGTGCCATCGATTATCCCGAGCTATGACGATGGCTTCGCGTCGACGGCGGAGGGCGGCAAGTTCCCGGCCAGCGCGATCGGAATCTTCGACGGTGCCGGCAACGTCGCTGAATGGGTCAATGATTTCTACACGGTGCCGACACCGGGAATCACGACGCCGCTTGTGGACCCTGTCGGTCCCGAGCGTGGCAACAGCTTCGTGATCCGGGGTTCCAGCTGGCGTCACGCCGGTGCGACGGAATTACGCCTGTCTTTTCGCGACTACGGCAGCGATGCACGCCCCGATGTCGGCTTCCGCGTGGCGCGATATGCTGACTAGATTTCGTGAGACAATTGCGCCCGACTGCGGTCAAACACTGGTGATATGACGGAGGACCGCCGATGCATCGTAACTTGTTGACGTTACTGCTGACGATACTGCTGACGATTTCGTTGATAGTGCTTCCGGGCATGATCGCCTGGCCGCAGGACGCGGACCCTGGCGACGAAACCGAGGTTGCGGAAACGTCGACCGAGGCGCCGGCAGATGACGAGGCACCCGAGGAGGATGATTCCGACCTCGACGAGCAAAGCTATGCCGATACGGAAGAAGAGGATTTCGTGCCGACCGAGGACATTCCTGCCGATCAGTCGATTCCTTTTCCAACGGATATCTAAAAGCCCGCCACTCCTTCGCGGATTTTCTTACTACTGACGTGACAATCTATGAATAAGAAAAACATTCCTGTTGAATTCGTTTTCCAGATGTTCGCACTGATCATCTCGATAATCGTCGTGCACGCTCTTTACGTTTCACTAGTGCGACCGAACGCTGCGCAGATCATCGAGGAGCAGAATATTGCGGCGGCCGCCGATCCGAGCTACGTGCGTGAGCGACGGGTTGCGGTGCTGATAAAGGATATGGAGCAGGAGGCCTGTTTCATTCTTATGTTCTGGGCTCTGGCGATAATGGGCTACAAGGCCGTGACAATCGTCGCCGAGCGACGATTACTCGATGTTGATCTGGTGCCCGTCGCGGAAGGGATGCGAATACTGCCGGAGGACACGCGCGAATTTTCGCGCCAGGTACAACAGTTACCGGAGGAACAGCAACGGATGCTGTTGCCCCGCGCATTACTGAACGCGTTACGCCGCTTCAACTCGACGCACAACATTCAGGACGTATCGAGCAGTACCAACACAGTTACCGAATCCGAGGCGGAGCGACTCGAGTCCGAGTTGTCGATGATTCGCTACATATCCTGGGCAATTCCGTCAATTGGCTTCATCGGCACGGTTCGCGGTATCGGTGAAGCGCTCGCGCAGGCGGACAAGGCGGTTCAGGGTGACATCGCAGGCGTAACGCAAAGCCTGGGCGTTGCGTTCAATTCCACCTTCATCGCATTGTTAATCAGCATTTTCCTGATGTTTCTCGTCTATCAGTTGCAACTGCTGCAGGAACGCCTCGTGTTCGACACGCAGGTGTATCTCGACGATAAGCTGATTCGCCATATGAAGGCGGACTGATCGCAGGCCGGAGTAAATCGTGACCTTACTATCAGCGCACATCAACGACGCCGGAATATCGGTGCTTGGCGCCGATCGCATGCTGTACCGCGAGCCCGGCTTTGCGCTCCTGGAAGACGACCAACTCACCACTGGCACGAGGGCGTTCGAAAATGCGCGCGTAAAGCCACGCAGAATCCAGAACAGGTTCTGGTCGGATCTAAAGACCGATCCGCTTCCCGATCGGCGTTTTCAGCATCTTAGCGCCGCCGACCTCGTCAGCCGTCAGCTCGAGCAAGTGTGGCAACAGATTTCCTCCTCAGGCGACCGGCTCGCGGTTGCCGTGCCTGCTTATATGAACAGCGACAACCTCGGACTGTTCCTGGGTATTGCCAACGAACTCGAAGTACCGATTGCGGGACTCGTCGACGCGTCGGTCGCCGCGACGCGCCGCGAATACAAGGGCGCGGTGCCCGTGCACGTCGATCTCAGCCTGCATGTTGCAACGTTGTCACGGCTGGCCCAGAACGGGCAGGCGCAACTCGAGCGCAACGCGGTCATCGAAGGCGGTGGAATGATGACGCTCTATGACGCGTGGATACGTGTCATTGCAGATGCGCTCATCAAGCAATCACGTTTCGATCCCCTGCACACCGCGGAGACAGAGCAGCTTTTGCTCGATCGCCTGAACGGATGGCTGGCAGCGGCTTCGTCCGGCGACAAAGTGGTGCTGGACGTCGAGTACCGGGGCATCTCGCACAAAGCCGAGATTGACTCACTGCACCTGATTTCGGCCGCCGCCCCTGTTTACCAGCGCATCGCGAGCCAGCTGCGAGCAATCTATCGGGCCGAGGAAACGCCCGCAATTCAGCTGAGCGACCGTGCCGCACGCATGCCGGGGCTTGCAGATATGCTGGCTGCGCGCGTCGGAGGAGAGGTATTCCTGCTCGAGCCCGGCGCGACCGCTCGTGGACTGTTGACACGCTGCCGGGACATGCAGCGAGGTGAGGGCGGCGTCAGCCTGATTCGGGCTTTGCCCTGGGATCAGTCTGCGGTTGCGATCAGAAAAGACGACGCGCCCACGACTGTAGGGCTGCCAACACACGCGTTGTTCGACAACACGGCCTACGCGATCGACGATCGGCCCTTGACGCTCGGCTCACAGCCGGCGCCGGGCGAGCGCTGGATCGATCTGCAAGCCGACATGCCCGGTGTATCGCGGCGGCACTGCACTCTCGTGCGCCAGAATGGGCAATGCGTCGTGCAGGACTTCAGCCGCTATGGCACGTTTCTCAACGGCCACAAGATCGACGATTCCGCGGTGTTGCAGATCGGTGACCTGATCAGGCTCGGCAGCCCGGGTTATGAGTTGCGCCTGATCATGATGGAGTCTGACGGTGGCGCGTAAACGCCGGCAATTCGAAGTCTTCAGCATGTCGTTCCTCGACTGCATGAGTTGCGGTTTCGGTGCGGTGATCCTGTTCTTCATGATCATCAATGCCCAGGTCAAGGAAACGACCGAGGATGATCCTTCGAATCTCATGGCCGAGACCAAGAAACTCGAAATCGAGATTCTCGACGGCCGCAAGAATCTCGTGTTCGCGAAAAACACGATCGAGACACTCGAGACGGAAAAAGTGTCGGCGGAAGGCAAGATCGCCCAGATACTCCGCCTGATTCAGGAGTTGCGCGAGGAACTCGCACAGTACGACTCCGAGACGCTTGCAAAAATCGAACGCGTCGAAGCGCTGAAAAGCGATATCGAGTCTCTCGAGGAAGAGGTCAAGCGCCTGCTGGCGCTGAAAGCCGAGGAAGAAAACCAGGGCGCCAGGATTCGCGAGTTCAAGGGTGAAGGTGATCGGCAGTATCTGACCGGATTGAAACTGGGCGGCGATCGCACGCTGATCCTGGTGGATCGCTCGGCGAGCATGCTCGACGATACGATTGTCAATATCATCCGCCGCCGCAACATGTCGACCGCTGACAAATTACGCGCCGTCAAGTGGCGCCAGGTAGTGGCAAGTGTCGACTGGCTGACTTCGCAGTTCAAACCAGGCAGCGAGTTCCAGATTTACATGTTCAACAACGATGTCGAGCCGGTTATCAAAGGCAGCGATGGTACCTGGCTAAAAGCCGATGACGCAGTGCAGCTCGATGAGGCCCTTAGGGTGCTGCGTCGTACAACACCGGAAAACGGCACGAATATACGCGCCGCTTATGAAATCGCCTCGAAGCTGACGCCACGACCCGACAACATCATTTTGCTCGTCGACGGTTTGCCGACGATGATGGAGTCGACTACCAATCGCAGGATGGTCACGGGCCGCGATCGAATGAGTATGCACGGCCGCTCGATCCGTGAACTGCCGAGCGGTATTCCAGTCAATATTCTATTGTTCCCGATGGAAGGCGATTTCGATGCGGCGATCGCCTACTGGACACTGGCTTACGGTACTGGCGGGTCATTCATGGCCGTAAGCCATGACTGGCCGTAGTGTGATGGAGAGGTCATGAGCAGGCGACGTCGTAACGTTGAAGCATTCAGTCTGTCGTTTCTCGACTGCATCTGTTGTGGTTTCGGCGCGATTATCCTGCTGCTGGTGCTCTCCAAGATCTATGAACCGATGATCATCGAAAAGACCCAGGATGATCTCGAGTCGCTGATCGCGTTGTTGCAGCAAGAGCTCTTCGACATTCGCGGCGAGACGGCTGTCCTCAATCGTGATCTCGTGGACGTACGCGAACAGACCTCGGATACCAAAATCCAGCTTGCGCGTCTGCAAGGTGAGCTGAACACGGTCAAAGGCCAGTACGAAGCGTCCCAGGAAGACTCAGATTCGACGATCGACGAAGGCGCGCTGGCGTCTGCCAAGCAGCGGCTCACGGCGGAGATGCGACGTCTGCAACCGTATTACAAGCGAGCGGATGACGATTCTGTTGCGGGCATTCCGGTCGACAGCGAGTACATAATTTTCATCATCGACACATCCGGCAGTATGCAGCAGTACAACTGGGATCGCGTACAGAGCAAGCTCAACGAAACGCTTGATGTGTATCCGCAGGTCAAGGGCCTGCAGATCATGAATGACAACGGCAATTACATGTTCTCGCAGTATGCCGGCAAGTGGATTCCGGATACGCCGGGACGTCGCGAAGCCATCAAGAATACAATGCGATTGTGGCGGCCGTTCAGCGACAGTAACCCTGTCGATGGCATCATCTATGCGATCAGCACCTATTGGTCTGCCGACAAGAAAATCAGTATTTACGTATTCGGCGATGAATTCAGCGGACGTTCTGTCGAAAATGTCGTCCGACAGGTCGACGCCATTAATCGGGAAGATGCCGACGGCAATCGCATGGTGCGAATTCATGCAGTCGGATTTCCGTTCCTGTTCCGCGGCGGCGGCAACATTCCACCGACCGCCCACAAATTTTCGCAACTCATGCGTGTGTTGTGTGAGAGAAACGGCGGCACCTTCGTTGCCCTGACCAACTGGGACCGCTGAAAGGCGCACTGTTCGCCACAATTGATCCCCGATTTTGCATGATGCGGGCCCATCGGCACCGCTATTGCGCATTGTAATGAAACCGTCGAAGGCCGCGAGGGTGGCCAGAGTTAACGGAGGAAAATGCAATGCGTAATACAATTTCAGTAATCGCGGTACTTGGCCTGATTGCCCTGGCGCCCGCCGCTGCACATGCGAGCGCATCCAAACAGGAAAACGTTGGTGTTGGCGCAGGTGCCATCGTCGGTGCCGCTGCCGGCGGCCCGGTTGGTCTGATTATCGGTGCTGCGATAGGCGCGAAAATCGGCGACAACTTTCACAAGAATGAAGGCGAGATCGAAGCGTTGACGGCATCGCTGGATCGGTCGCGCACACAGGTCTCGGGCCTCGAGCGCGACATCGACGAGCTGGATACGGATATCGACGCTCTCACGAGTGAACTCGTGCGGATGCAACGCGTTGCACGGCCCGAGGTCGTGAGCCTGTTGCAGGCCGGTATCGCCATGGATCTGTTATTCCGCACGGATGAGTCAGCTCTGGCCGACACCACTGGAATTCGCTTGCATGATCTGGCGACGACGCTTGCGTCAATGCCTGATATCCACGTGCAGCTCGATGGTTTCGCCGACGAGCGCGGCGACGAGAACTACAATCAGAAACTCTCAGAGCAGCGCGTCGAATTCGTCCGCAGCCAGCTCGTAATGGCCGGTATCGACAACGCTCGCATCAGCGCGGCGGCGCATGGCGAGTCACCGGCTCAGGACGAGTCCGTCGACAGCTATGCCCTGGAGCGGCGTGTCAGTCTCACCCTGTTCATTGACAATTCGCCTTCGCTCGCGGCCAATCCGAATTGATAGCGTTTCACGAGTCTCCATGTTGCCGGCTCTTCGGGGCCGGCCTTTTTCGTTGGAGCGCTTCTCGAAGCGCGATTGGTCTATAGTAATGCGATGTCAAAAAAACTCGCCGATAGACGCTGCAAACCCTGCGAAGGCGGGGTCGAACCCCTGCAACCCGAGCAATGTGTTGAACTTATGCAGGCGTTGGACCCGGCATGGATGCTCAGTGCGGATGGCCTGAGCATTACGCGCCGCTTCCTGTTCAAGGCTTACAGCCGGACCCTCGGATTTGCCAACGCGGTTGCCTGGATCGCGATTGTCGAAGGCCACCATCCGGTGCTGACCGTCGCCTACGGTGTGTGCGATGTCAGCTACACTACTCACGCCATCAACGGTTTGTCGGACAATGATTTCATATGCGCGGCCAAGATCGACCGCCTTGCTGCGAGTTCCGGCGTCGAATGATCGGCATCGCGGACATCGAAGCCGCCGCCGAGAGGCTGGTCGGCATTGCCGTCAGAACACCGCTGATTCGAAACGACGAACTCGATCGCATCGCTGGCGGCAACGTCCTGGTCAAGCCCGAGAATTTGCAGGTTGTGGGATCGTTCAAGATACGGGGCGCCTACAACCTGATGAGCCAATTGCCGGCCAGTGCCGCGCAAAGCGGTGTCGTCGCATTCTCGTCCGGTAACCACGCGCAAGGTGTTGCGATGGCGGGCAAGTTGCTGGGAATCCCTGCAGCGATCGTCATGCCCGAAGACGCCCCCAGGGCGAAAATGGACAACACGCGCCACTTGGGCGGTGAAGTTATCACCTACGACCGCTATACGGGTGACCGCGAAGCAATAGCTCGCCAAATTGCTACAGAGCGGGGCGCCGAACTCGTACCGTCTTACGATCACGACCACATCATCGCAGGCCAGGGTACGGTCGGTCTGGAGATCGCAGAACAATCCCTGGAACTCGGGCTGCGTCCCGATCAGGTGCTCATCAACTGTGGCGGCGGCGGACTCTCGTCCGGGAGCGCTGTCGCACTGAAAGCCCTTTTGCCGGACGTAAGTGTGCACACCGTCGAACCAGCAGCGTTCGACGATACAGCGCGCTCGCTGGTCGCCGGGGAAAGGTTACGTGTGGCGCCCGATGCACGCTCCATCTGCGACGCGCTGCTCGCCGAATCTCCCGGCAAGCTGCCATTCGAGATTCACCAGCGCTTCTTCGCCGAAGGGCTCGCGGTGACCGATGAGGAGGTCTGCGAGGCTATGCGATTTGCATTTCAGAATCTCAAGCTCGTGGTCGAGCCCGGGGGCGCCGTCTCACTCGCGGCCGTTCTCAGTGGCAAGATCGCGACCGCTGGAAAAACGACGGCCATCGTCATGAGCGGTGGCAATGTCGATCTGGAGTTGTTTGCGTCGGTGCAGGAAGGAGCGAACTGAGACTATCGAGCCAGCGCCGCCGCTGACAGAGGACGTCGGCGGACGTTGGTGATTTCGATGCCTCTTTGCCGACGCTGCTCCCAGCCGTCCAGCCACGTCACAATACGGTCGATTTGCTCGACGTCATCACGAACGCGCGATGGTTGCATCTCGTGAACGCCAATGCCTTCTTCCGCGGCATGCACATAGCACTGGCTGTCACGCAATACAGCAATGATCGGAATTCCGAGTGAGTCGAGGAAGCGCATCAGCTGTGCCAGGCTCCTGGTGTTCTTGCGTGTGCGATTCGCAACGACAGCGAGTTTGCGCTCGTTGCGATTGATCTTCGCGACCAGCAGCAGGTCCGCGATGATCCGCGACGCGGCATGCGTGTCCATCATGGACGGCAATACCGGTACCAGGATCGTTGACGAGTCCCGCGTCAACTCCCTGAGGTCATCGTGATTGATTCCGGCCGGGGAATCGACAATGAGATTGCCAGTCTCGTTCGGCACGCGCAGCTGCCAGCTACGCGTCGCCTGCATCGATTTCTTGTACGCCGCAATGCCGTGAATGGTCGGCCGCTCCGGCGAGCGCCGTTCGAGCCATGCCATGGTCGAGCCTTGCGGGTCGTAATCCATTACGGCAGGCGCAGGTCCCCGCGAGGCGTAGCAGGCGGCGATATTGGTGACGAGCGTCGACTTGCCGCAACCCCCCTTGGGGTTGAGGATGACGATCTTGTTCAGATTGTCGCGTTGCGGCGTGATCAATTTATCCCCGGCGCCCGGGCTGTAGAGGAATTCACTGTCACTCAGTCCGGGCTAAATGTCCTTGCGCCGGTTCACATAATACCGGAGCGTGGAGGAGTACGGAAATCCCGTCCGATAGCGGCTGGCGATGGTTCAGGACCGCGGCGGGTATGTCGCGTGGGTCGGAATTTCACTGCCGTCACAGGACCATTCAGCACGGGAATCGGCAAATATCCGGGCCTGGGGCTCGATGCCGGGCTCGTGATCCAGCGACCCGGCTGGTACGACAGCGATTTGACCGTCCGGCGATACCCGTGGCAGCGGGCTGCCGCACTCGCTGCAAAAGACCACGGCGAAGCGCTCGGCCTCGGGCACCTTGTAGCGGCGCGTCAGTTGCTCGCCGGCCGTCCACGTGATTCCGCGTAACTTGAGGATGATGTTACTGGCGTGAGCACCGCCGCTCGACTTGCGGCAGCGCTCGCAGTGACAGTGAAAAAAACGCCTGGCGTCGCCCTGCAACTCGTAGGCAACCGAGCCGCACAGGCAGCTACCCGATAAGGTGATATCGCTCATTTCGCTCTCCGTCCGAGGGCCTGCATCATATCAGGGAGTCAATGCAGCCCAGGTCGTATCGATCGTCTCATCGGCCGTGTTGTCGCGCCCATATTTATTTGAGGTGTGAGCGTTTGAAATGACGGGCTTCGCGCAGCCAGCGGCAGGTCTTGCAGCCGCATTGCCGTTCATGAGGGTGGGCTGCCCGCAGGTACTTGATGGCAGCCTCCAGGGCGTCGCTCAGTTCTTCGATACTCGCGCATTCGATGGACGGTGTGCGATTTTTGTCAAGCCAGCGGCATGCCGGCCCGAAACGGCAGTATTTGCAGTCGGCAATAAACTCGTTGTAATGGCCTTCATATTTGCAGTTGGTGAAATCGACGTCACGCTCGATCATCCAACGCGGGTACTCGAGCAGGTCCGCGAGGAAGCCCGTGATCGTGCGCGTCTTGCCGGTTTGTGTCGCCATGGAGATGCACCAAGCCTGACAAATCAGGTTAGCAGGGGCGGTAATGGCGGTGAATTCCGGTAACTACCTAGAACATCTCGCTTGGACCTGCCTGATCGTCCCCGGGTTTGCTGCGGCTCTTGATGAAGTCGCCTGTAATCATTTTGTCATAAGACAGACCCGGCCCGACCATAGGGTAGACGCCGGCATCGGGGTCGATGATGACTTCCAGAAACGCCGGTCCGGAAAATGCCATGAATTCGCTGATGACGCTCTGGATGTCTTCCTTGCGGTCCAGCTTTTTCGCGTATTTGAAGCCGTCCGCCTCGGCGGCTTTGACGAAGTCCTTGCTGTGTAGCGACTTGTCGCTCCCGGACATGCGGCTGTCGTAATAAAGTTTCTGCCATTGGCGGACCATGCCGTCGCCATAGTTGTTCAATACGATAACTTTGATGGGCAGGTTGTAAGTCGTTGCAGTTTCGAGTTCGCCGATGTTCATGCGCATGCTACCGTCGCCGTCTATGTCGATGACGACGCGTTCCGGCTGCGCAAATTGAGCGCCTATCGCGGCTGGCAGACCGAATCCCATCGTGCCCATGCTACCCGATGTCAGCCAAAGTCGAGGTCCGCGGTAGTCAAAATACTGTGCGGCCCACATCTGGTGCTGCCCGACGCCCGTGGAGATGATGGCATCGCCTTTGGTGTGTTTGTTGACCTCCTCGATGATTGCGTAGGGCTGGATCAACTCGCTGTCGCGATCGTAGTCGAGGCAATGCTCCTTCTTGAGATGCGCAATTTCTTCATGCCAGGTCGAGAGGTCCTTCTCGAAACCGATGCGCTGACCGTAGGCAAGCATGTCGTCGAGGTCACGGTCGAGGATACCGACCTGGTGCCATGTAACGCGCCTGACCTTGCCGATCTCTGCGCTGTCGACGTCGAAGTGTGCGATGTTTCCTGCGTTCGGAGCGAAGTTCGCGGGGTCGCCGGCAACACGGTCATCGAATCGTGCGCCTACCACAATCAGAAAGTCACAATCCTCGACCGCGTAGTTCGCCGAGGCGAGTCCGTGCATGCCCAGCATGTGCAGAGCCAGCGGGTGATGTGTGTCGCTCGCGCCAAGTGCCATCAATGTTGTCGTGACCGGAATGCCATACGCCGAGGCGAGTCGCCGCATCGACTTCGCAGCATTGGCATTGATGACACCGCCGCCAGCGTAGATCAGCGGTCGCTCCGACTCCGCGAGCATCGCGAAGAAGCGCTCACACGAATCGTCGCTGAGTTCGTTTTCGTTGATCGCCTGCAAACGGCGCCGGTAGCCGGTCAAAGGTAGCGCGCCACAGCCTCTGAACTTGCCCTGCCAATTTTGCACGTCCTTCGGAACATCGATGACGACAGGGCCCGGTCTCCCGGTACGAGCGAGTTCGAACGCGCTGCGCACCGTCTCTTCGAGGCGCTCGGGTTCGGTGACGAGCAGGATATGCTTGGCAACGGCCCCCATGATTGCGGAGACCGGCGCTTCCTGGAAGGCATCCGTGCCGATAGCGGCTCTGGGTACCTGGCCACAAATGACGACTATTGGAACCGAGTCGGCCATGCAGTCGCGCACTGGCGTGACCGTATTGGTCGCGCCGGGGCCCGAGGTCACCATGACGACGCCCACCTTGCCGCTGGCTCGCGCGTACCCGGAGGCCATGAATCCCGCACCCTGCTCATTCGCGGGCACGATAAGTGGCATCGCGGCGCTACCGTCAGCGCGCTGATGCTCGTCGTTGTATCGGAAGACGGCGTCGTAGGTCGGTAAAATTGCTCCACCGCTGTAGCCGAAGATCGTATCGACGCCCTCGTCGGCGAGAATCTGAACGATGATATCGGCGCCGCTCATGACCATACCGGCCATGGGGTGGCCGTCTGTTTGCTCTACGCTGGCCTGTTTATTCACTGTCCTGCCGCTGCTCGCTCAAGTGCTGGATTTTCGGCGAGTGTTTACTAATTTTTATTGCATTGCAATACTCGGTTTGACGGGCCAACATGCGCGCAATTGGCGGGCGATGTAGTTTCAATCGATTCTATTTGTACGAGGTTTGAGAGGCGATGCGACACGCGATATCGGTATTGCTGCAGAACGAAGTCGGCGCATTGACGCGCGTGACCGGCATGTTCTCGAGCAGGGGCTACAACATCGAGTCTTTGAACGTTGCGCCTACTAACGACCTGACCGTATCGCGGGTGACGCTGGTCGTAACCGGCTCGGACGCCGCGATCGCGCAGTTGAATGCACAGCTGGCAAAGCTCGTCGATGTCGTCAATATTCACGACATGACCCTGGGCGATCATTTCGAGCGCGAGCTCGCGATCATCAAACTAAAACTGGCAGCCGGTGGATTGGCACGGGCAATGACTTTGGCCAAAAAATTCAATGCGGAGATCCTCGACGACGATCAATCCAGCTGCACGCTGCAACTGACCGGCCGTATCGCCGAGATAGACGAGTTTGTCAGCGACGCGGCCGAACTCGGCGAATTGGCTGCTGTCGCCCGCAGCGGTAGCGTCGCGGTGTCAAAAGGCGAGGTGACTTCGTCCTCCTACGATCGCTATCACCGCCTGTCGGGGTGAATCGTGACCGGGTTCGTCGTCGATGATTATCGCCGTCTTGTCATCAAGGTCGGCTCTTCGCTGCTGATTGGCGACGATGGTCATGTCGACAGGACATGGCTGGCCGGACTGGCCGCTGACGTCGCCCGGCTGCACGGCGACCGACACCAAGTGCTCATCGTCTCCTCGGGCGCGATTGCCATCGGTAGCACGGTTCTCAACATAAACAAGCGCCGTGCGAAGCTCGAAGATCTGCAAGCCGCGGCGGCGGCTGGCCAGGTGCAGCTGGCACATGCATATAGCGAGGCGCTCGCGGAACACAACGTAACGACGGCACAGGTCCTGCTGACGCCCGAAGACACGGAAAACCGGCATCGATTTCTGAATGCGCGGGGTACGCTTGGACGCCTGATCGAGCGCTCGGTCGTACCGGTTATCAATGAAAACGATACCGTGGCCACCGAGGAAATTCGGTATGGCGACAACGACCGCCTCGCTGCGCGGGTTGCGCAATTGGTTATGGCGGATGCCCTGATCCTGTTATCGGATGTCGATGGTTTCTACACGGCGGACCCGGCAAGCGACGTCGCCGCTGAGCATATTCCCGAAGTGTTGGCGATTACCGAAGAAATGCTGCGCATGGCAGGCGAGACGCGTTCAGATATCGGCAGCGGTGGAATGGCGACCAAAGTGCAGGCGGCACGTATCGCGACTCACGCTGGTTGCTCGACGGTCATCGCCAGCGGTGTCGTCGAACGGCCGTTGAGCACGCTGGCGGCGGGCGGGCGTTGCACCCTGTTTCGTGCCGCGGGCACGCCGGCTGCTGCGCGCAAGCAATGGTTGGCCGGTGTCCTCGAGGTTCGTGGCGAGTTAAGGTTGGACGATGGTGCCGTAAGTGCGTTGCGCAGCGGCAACAGCCTGTTGCCGGTCGGAGTCGTCGAGGCCGTCGGAAACTTCCGGCGCGGCGACGTCGTCACCCTGGTCGACCCGAGTGGCGACGAACTCGGCCGCGGTCTGGCCGAATACTCGTACGAGGATGCCGTACAACTGGCCGGTTGCCGGTCGGACAAGATCGAAGACGTACTCGGGTATCGTGGCCGCTCGGTCATGGTGCACCGTGACGAACTGGTGATATTCAAAAGTGACAGCTAACACGCCTGCAGCCAATTCAATCGTAACGAAGATGGAGGCGCTCGGTCGTGCTGCTCGGCAGGCGGCGCGCACGCTCGCGATGTCGGACGGAGATACACGAAACAGGGCACTCAACGCCGCGGCTGAGGCGTTGCGCGCGGGGTGCGCGACTATTCTCGACGCCAACGCGACCGATATGCGGGATGCGAAAGAGCGCGGACAGAGTGCAGCAATGCTCGACCGCCTCATGCTGAACGACGAACGCATCGAGGGCATGGCGACGGGACTCGAAACCATCGCCGGGCTCCCGGACCCACTCGGCCGCGTCACGGCCGAGTGGCAGCGTCCCAACGGCTTGCAGATTCAGCGTGTCGCCGTGCCGCTCGGCGTCATTGGCATCATCTATGAGAGCCGGCCCAACGTTACCGCGGACGCGGCCGGACTGTGTATCAAGTCCGGCAATGCGGTCATCCTGCGCGGCGGTTCCGAAAGTTTTCATTCCAGCCACGCGATCCATGCCTGCTTTTGCGCCGGCCTCGAGGAAGCCGGCCTTCCCGCGGAGTCCGTGCAAATGGTGCCGACGACGGATCGCGCGGCGGTCGGCCTTCTTTTGTCGTCGATGGGCGAATGGCTCGATGTTGTCGTGCCGAGAGGCGGCAAAAGTCTGATCAAGCGAGTGCAGGATGAAGCTCGCGTACCCGTGATTGGTCATCTCGAAGGGATCTGCCACGTCTATCTTCACGAAGCAGCCGATGCAGCCATGGCGACGGATATCGTGCTAAACGCAAAAATGCGCCGGACCGGAATCTGCGGTGCGGCGGAAACGATACTCGTCGATCGCGGTGCAGCCGAAAGCTTGTTGCCGCCAGTGATTGCCGCATTGCAGGACGCAGGCTGTGAAGTCCGCGGTGACGAATGCGTCGCCGCCATCGTTTCGAGTGTGCAACCGGCTTACGATGAAGACTGGGATACGGAGTACCTCGATGCGATCGTGTCGGTGCGGGTCGTTGACGGCATCGATACGGCGACTCAGCACATCGCGCAGCACGGTTCCGGGCACACCGAGTGCATCGTAACCAGCGACGAACAGGTGGCCGGCGAATTCTTCAGAAACGTCGATAGCGCAATCCTGTTGCACAACGCATCCACGCAATTCGCGGATGGTGGTGAGTTCGGCATGGGCGCGGAAATCGGTATCGCCACGGGTCGCATACACGCGCGGGGTCCCGTCGGCGCCGAGCAACTCACCAGCTACAAGTACGTCGTCCGGGGCAGCGGACAAGTCCGGCCCTGATGTCCGCGGAACCGCAGCAGTACGATCTCGCTGTCATCGGAGCAGGCATCAACGGTGCAGGCATCGCCCGCGATGCAGCACTACGCGGACTCTCGGTCATCATTCTCGATCAGGGCGATATGTGCAGTGGCACTTCGTGGATTTCAAGCCGACTGATACACGGTGGCTTACGCTATCTCGAGTACGGCGAGATTCCGCTCGTCTACGAGTCGCTGCACGAGCGTCGATACCTGCGCCAGATTGCGGGCCACCTTGTCAAGCCTTTGCGTATTTGTATACCGATTTACGACGGTGCCAAGCGCGGACCGTTGTTGATCCGAATTGGCATGCTTGCCTACGACGTCTTGTCCTGGCGCAAAAATCTGCGGCACCACAAGATGCTCGATCGTGGTGAGATCATCGCGAGAGAACCCGGCTTGCGCCGCGAAGGCCTCAGAGCGGCGGCCTGTTACTACGATGGGCAGGTCTCCTACGCGGAGCGTCTCGTCCTGGAGAACCTGCTTGCGGCGCGCAGCGCGGGTGCGGAAGTACTCACCTACAGTCGCGTCACTGCCATCGAGCACGGCGATAGACGCATTGCGGGCCTCAGTTACGAGGACATATTGACGGGGCAGCAGGCGACAATTCATCCGCGCACAATCGTCAACGCGGCGGGGCCATGGGTCGACGACGTGCTCGCGACGACGAATCGGGATGGCCGGCGATTGATTGGCGGTACCAAAGGGAGCCACATTATCGTGAGCCGATTCACGGGTGCGCCTCGCGAAGCGTTCTATGTGGAGGCCGCCGCCGACGGCCGGCCGTTTTTCATCCTGCCATGGAATGAGTTGTATCTGATCGGCACGACGGACATACGTTACGACGGCGACCTCGCAAGCATTCGCGCCAGCCACGAAGAGATCGATTACCTCCTCGAGGAAACGAACCGGGTGTTTCCGGAGGCGCAGCTCGCGATCGGGGACGTCCACTACGCCTACGCGGGCGTGCGGCCGCTGCCGCATCGTGAAAAAGGACCGGAATCTGCCATCACGCGCAAGCACATCATCAAGGCACATCGTGACATTGCCCGGGGTCTGTTTTCGATCATCGGTGGCAAGCTGACGACGTATCGAAATCTCGCCGAGCAGACGGTGGACAAGATTGGCAAGGCGCTCGGAAGGGAATTGCCCGAATGTCGCACCGACGACACGATATTGCCGGGTGCCTGGGGACTTGACGAGGCGAGAGAGGCACTTGCCGCCGTCAACGGACTATCGCATTCTGGTGCCGAGCGGCTACTGTGCGTGTACGGCGGTCGCGCGAAGGGTATCGCCAGCCTGATTGGGGAAAAGCCCGACCTGGCGCGCTGTATCGACGATCGCGCCAGTGTGCTCGCCGCCGAAGTCGCATTCGTGATTGCCGATGAAATGCCGAAGACACTCACTGACATTGTGTACCGTCGCATGATGATTGGCCTCGACGCCGATCAGGGCCGGCCACTGTACGATGCTATTGCGGAAATCGCGGCCCACGAATTTGGCTGGGATTCTGATCGAGCAGCGACAGAACTTCAGGCCCTGCTCGATTTCAGTGACTCGTTGCGAGTGAGGTAGTGAGCGCGGATATATCACGCAATATATTCATTGCTACGTATCTTCGCCACTTGTGGCTGCCGTTGTTTTCTCTGCGAACAATTCCGTAAAACTCGAATCCGGGTACTTGGAAATGATGTCGGCAAGGGTCTGCATTTCAACGTGCTTGTCGTAGAGTCGGGGCTCGGGTCTTCGCAGATGATGATGCCTGAAATGCCAAAACGATGTGGCTACTGCGGCATATACTGCAAAGGTCTTCAAAGTTTCTCGTTCGATTGACTGAAGAGCTATCTCTTTCTGATAAGCCCGTATAAACCGTCCCGCTTTTTCGAAAGAAATACCTTGACGATCTCGGCAAACACCAACAATCACCATTCCCAGATCAAAACCGCGGTAGTAGTGGCAGGCTTGTTCGAAATCAATGATTGCGATGAGCTGATCACCTTGGACAATCATGTTATCCAGGAAGACGTCACCGTGAATCAATGTCATCGGTAGATGCTGAGGAATGCGTTGTTGCAAATAACTATTCTTCTCCGATAACCAGTTGATATAAGCATGACCAAGATTGGAATTTATCACCTCGGGGAAATAGCTACGACCATAGGGAAACGATTTAGGTAGGTAAGAAGGCGCGGAAATCTCATGCAACCGAGCCATTTCCTCGGCCAACTGAACGAGTAGGTTCCCAGTTAAGTCGTCCGTGATGTCTCCGTCGATGTAATGCTTCAACATGACGGGTTTTTCATTGTGCAGAATCACAATGGGCTCTTTCGGTGGCACAACGACTCGCGATGTGCGAATACCGTGGTCGGTCAAATAGACCAGTAGGTTCGCAAGGTTAGTTACCTCCTTTAACGATTGTTGATCGCAAATCGTCAGAACGTACCGTCCCGAGCTCGTTTCAACGCAATAGCTGGTGTTCTCGTGTCCGCCGTCTATTACAGAGATATCTGTAATGTCACCAATCCCGAACCGACGAGTGAGGCCCTCGACCGTGCTCCTGTCCAGACAATTATAAAGTGCCATCTTAAAACGTGCCTAACTGACCTTAGATGACTCTACGAAATCAATGAGGAGGACATCTCTGTGTCCGTTACCATCGCCAATTGCCGGAGACGCACTCAAAATTGCCGGCAAAGACAGGCAAAGCGGCCTTGATAAGCGCAAACAAATTTTTCTTATATCCACAATTAGACCCCGATGGTATGCCCAGTACAACCTAACAGCCCACTATGCATTTAGCACGCGATGGTCCGCTTTCGGGAGCAGACGTTCACGCGCCAGATGCCCACTTTGGTGCCCAAACCAGGGTCATCTACCGTTACGCAAGGTAACCTACGGTGTTAAAAATCTGCCGCTAAACGTTCTATTGGGTTACCTTGGGTAACGGTGGGTTGTGAAATCTGTTCACTGAAAATTCGTGTGTCGGTAGTTCGATTGGCTTCGGGCCATGCATGGCCCTTGCCCTCACTTAGTTCGGGTCACTTCACACACCAAATCGGCGATCCTGCCGATTTGTCATCCCTTGGCCACCAATCATTTCCTGCGAACAAGGTTACATTTGAGCGATTCCTCCGGGTCGGACCTGTGCAAGTACTGAATAAACCAAGAGATTCTTGGACAAGGTAGCGGAAATCAGGTCCTTAATGCTGTATTTCGCAGCGGAAAAAGGCCGCATATCCCTGGGCCGAAAATGTATTGTGCCTTTTCTTACGTTTTCGGTGCCAAAATGAGCGAATCAGTCCGCGATATGCGTCTCGTTTCGGGTGCAATTATGAATAAGGCAATGTGTTAGACGGGCCCGACCCCGGAGATCCAGCAAGAAAAACCTATGTCAGCCTCCTTTCACATTGGCATTCTTCCAAACCGGCCCATTTCGGACTTCGTTGACTGGATTGCTCGAGCCGACGAGCTCGGCTTCAGTGGCGTGTGGGTTGCGGATTCACAATCGGTGTTTCGCGATGCTTATATGGCGCTGACACTGTTCGCGGACAGAACGACGAACATGAAGCTCGCCACCGGTGTCACGAACGCTGTGACACGCCATCCCGCAGTCATCGCACACAGCTTTGCGACACTCGATGAGTTATCCGGGGGCCGCGCTGTGCTTGGTATCGGCGTTGGCGAGAGTGCCGTCTATACCCTGGGGCAGAAGCCCAGCCGACTAAAACATCTGGAGGAAATCATTGGGGTCCTGCGAACGCTGATGGCTGGTGAAACGGCTCACTATGATGGTCAGGACATCAAAGTCAGCTGGCCTCCACGAAAGGTGCCGATCGTGATCGCGTGCACCGGTCCGAAGTCTCTGCAACTCGCGGGCCGAATCGCCGACGGTGTGTTGTTTCAGGTCGGCGCTGACCCTGCTCTGGCTCGTTATGCTATTAAGAACATTGCAAGTGGCGCCGAACAAGCTGGTCGAGATCCGGCCACAATCACGCTCTATCAAAGGCTGGCGTGCGGTGTTTCCGAAGACCGGGAGCAAGTACGTGCGGAGGTCCGCGGCTATGCGTCGGTTGCTGCAGGTACGGTTTTTTCTGCAGTGCCGAAGCCCGATGTTCCCGAAGACCTCTGGCTGGAACTCAAGCACATGAAGGAACAGTATGACTACCACCAGCATGGCAGCATGGAGTCCCAGCAGGCTGATCTGGTCACGGATAGAATTCTGGACGCTATTGCCATCGCCGGGACACCGGACGATGTGGTGCCTCGTTTCACGGAACTGGTTGCGCTTGGCGTGAACAACTTCGTTCTGCCGATCGCTACGAAAGACCCGGATGCGATCACCACTATGCTGGCAGAAAAGGTCATTCCTAAAATCAACGGGACTATATAGAGTCAGCCATCAATGACTACGGTTCAACTTGGTTTCAAGGCATTCGATGCCCACGAGCTACTGTGTCACTTCATCGCCGCGAAGGCGGGCCTGTATCAGAGACACGGCCTTCAGATCGAGTTGGTCGATATCACGTTCGCGATTGATACGGATCTGCCACAGCACATGTTCCAGGTCAGTTGCGGTGCCGCGCTTGCCAGTGCGCTGCAGGGAACCCCGCAACGTGTCGTGTTTGTAGCCACAGACAGGCCGATGTTCTGGCTCTATGCCACGCGTGACATAGAAAGTCTGAAAGACCTGAAGAACAGGAAAGTGGCCACCTTTCCGGCCATTTCGCCGCCCCATCATCTGGCAAATATCATTCTGCAGCGCGCCGGCATTGACCCGAAAGAGGAGGTGGCCCTTTCACCGGCTCGCGATGATGTGGCCCGCTTTGGCCTGCTGAAGACGGGAGATGCCGATGCAGCCGTCATCAGCTCTGCGGTTTCGCCCGTGGCAGTCAAGAAAGCGGGATTTCACGAGCTTTGTTTTTTCGGAGACACGATAAGGATGCCCACCACGGGCCTGGCGGTTCATGCGACACAGTTGCAGCAGCAGGCTGGGCTGGTGGAAACACTCGTAGCAATATTAAAGGAGGGTCTGGCACTCCTGCATAATGATCCCGTTGTCGTCGCCGACGTATTGCAGCACTACTTCGATGTCCCGACTGACATCACAGGCGAGACAGCCGCTTTGTACGAGAAGTACTTCACGCATGATGGCCGAACGACCCCCGAGATTGCGCAGCTGGCCGTCGACTCACTTCGCAAATCTTTACAGACCAGCACATCGATTTCATGGCAGGAGATCTATGACTTTTCGCTGACAGACTGAAGGTTATGCGTGCTATGAGGACAAACTGGACCGGTATGGAACTGACAAAAAGCGAACTGGCGACACTCGAAGCGGCATATACGATGCTCGAGAATCCGTCGTGGTGGGTGCAGCTGAGTTCTGCTGCAGGCATGCCGGTGGAAGCGGTTGCCAGACAGCTCAGCAAAAAGGCGCCGGCGGCAGTTGTCAATGTGGTGAGCAAATCAACACATAGGGCGATCGAATTTGTGATGCAGAGTTCGGTATGGACGATGAAAGGGGAGGAGCAAGGGCCCGCCAGTCCCAGGTTGCACAAGGCAGCAGCGCTGACGACGGGAGCTGTTGCCGGGTTCTTCGGCCTCGAGACGCTGATCGTGGAACTGCCGCTGACGACCGGAATCATGTTTCGATCGATCGCCGATATTGCGCGAGCAGAAGGGGAGTCGCCGAAGGATCCAGAAACCATGATGAACTGTATGCAGGTCTTTGCGATGGGGAGCCGCCTGTCGGACAAAGATGATGCGGCTGAAACTTCCTATTATGGTGTGCGTGTTGCGCTGAGTAAGGTGGTGACAGATGCGTTGCAGTATGTCGCATCGCATGGCGTGGGAAGCGCAAGTGCGCCGCCTTTAGTTCGCCTGATTTCGGCGGTAGCAGCTCGCTTTGGGATCGTGGTCACTCAAAAGGCAATGGCGCAGACCATCCCGGTATTAGGGGCAGTTGGTGGCGGTCTTGTGAATACGATCTTCATATCCCACTTCCAGGACATGGCCCGTGGGCACTTTTCGATTCGCAGACTCGAGCGCAGGTATGGTGACGACGTTGTAAAGAATGCTTATCTGCAACTAAAAAAGCGGTGAGATTACAGGCAAAGAGCCAAGTTTTCGGTAATGGGCACACTCATCGTTGTTTCAGCAATAAATCTTCGTCAATACGATGATAGATATTAGCGGCTTGAATGAGGGAGTTGGCTGTGAGGGCCGGTACGCCATAGACTTCGGTACTGATGGCATAGTCTTTTTTGATCTTTTCCAGTAACAGATCGAAGTCTCCGTCGCCGGACAGCAATACGACGGTATCGACGTCTTTTGCCGCTTCCAGAACATCAATCGCAATACCCACGTCCCAATCGCCTTTGGCGGAGCCGTCGCTACGCTGAATGTAGGGTTTGAGTTTTACGGTGAAGCCCATCTGTTTGAGGGCATTCTGGAACTTGCGTTGTTTTTCATCATTTCGATGAATCGCATACGCCGTTGCTGAAACGATCTCTCCCTCAGTTCTTATACGTTTCATCAGTTTTCGGTAATCGAACTGGCGGCCATAAGCCTGGCGAGTGGTGTAATAGATGTTTTGTACATCGACGAAAATCGCGATTTTCTTCACGGTCGAACCTGCTGGTGGCATAAAAAAGGGCAAGACCTCAAGGTCCCGCCCTCTTAGCGCTCAACCCCGAAAGGAGTGTGAGGCTGGCTTGCAATGCAATGATTGCGAGCCGTATAGCGTATTTAGACCGCTACGATGTTCTCTGCCTGTGGACCTTTCTGGCCCTGGGTGACAGTGAACTCGACCTTTTGACCTTCATGCAGGGACTTGTGGCCGTCGCCAGCGATCGCGCTGTAGTGGGCAAATACGTCGGGACCCGATTCCTGCTCGATAAAGCCGAA
>Ga0255054_10000383_pt1 | contig 26240 bp, 22 predicted proteins | sample JV7_2_23_MG_FD_188634 | JGI IMG/M metagenome (GOLD analysis project Ga0255054, IMG submission 188634) | Seawater microbial communities from Jervis Inlet, British Columbia, Canada - JV7_2_23 | ecosystem: Environmental > Aquatic > Marine > Inlet | place: Canada: British Columbia | collected... | reverse complement strand
CCCAGTGCAGCATCATTGCTGATCCTGATACCCAGTTCATTGTTCAGGGCCTCGGAAAGGTTGGTGGCACCTTTTTCCCTGATCTTGCGGTTGTCTATGACCCCGACATTGTAAATGGACTGATCCACCCTGCGGGGGGAATACTGGGCCGTAACAACCACCTCGTCCATTTGCGTGAATGAGGGTTCCATAAAGAGGGTATGTGTTCCACCGGCATTCAGGGTATCGATCAGGGTTGTATAACCTACCGAGGTCGCAGCAAGCTGGAAAGGAAGGGCATTATCGAAAATAATGATCCCCTTCTCATCCGCGATCTTGTTTTGGAGGATTGATTTATCGAGGCTCTCAAAACAGACATGTGCGAAGGGTACCGGCTCCTTCGACTGGCTGTCGACCAGCCTGATAGTAGTTTGTGCAGCCAGTGGTAACCCGGTTATACATAGGAGTATACCTCCCAGGAGTAATGTAACAAGATCCCTCATCCTTCAAATCCCTCAAACCCCTTTGATTCATTGATCATCACCAGCCAGAAACAGATCCTGCTGTTTTTGGTCCCGGTACAGTCCGGCCCCTACTGGCGTTTGGTGAATCTGCCTGATGCCAGTACTTCCCCGTTACTTAATTGCAGGATATATATGCCAGGAGAAAGTGAGCTGATATCAAGCCTCAGTTCGCTCTCATTCAGTCTTACTGGTTCCCTTTGCATGACCTGCTTGCCCGTCATATCAATAACACTGATATTCACCGGTTGCGAGGTTTTCAGCTCATGCCTGACAAAGAGATCGTCCACGGCCGGTACCGGATACAGGCTGAGGCCTGCGGTAACTTCCAATGCAGGACCGGTAGAAGTGTTTCCATTCCAGGCAGAAGTATCTGCATGGGGATAGGTATAAACTTCCACACCCATAGTGGTGTTGGCAATTATGGATGAAGTGAAAGTGCCTGATTTTAAACCGATATCCCAGAAATCCCTGAACACGCGGCCGGCTGATCCGTCTTTCATGCTGTAGTACTCTTCAGCCGCATAGAATGCACCCATGACCAGGGTGTCATTTACCCAGCTGGTACTGTCGGTATGCTGTTTGCGTATACCCACTCTCCCGAGTCCGGAAAACCCGCTCTCAAAAAAAGTGACTTGCATCTTGTGGATCTCTCCCGAATCCGTCTTAACGAAATAGGCGATGGTATCGAGCGGGACGATGGACATGCCTACCAGTTTGTACCAGGAGTTGCCGATGGCAGAGATAGAGTCTGTAAATTCGGTGGTATCTGCTAATGTGGCATCAGCCGCTGTGGCAGAGTCCGCAGCATTGAATACGGATACTGTCACACCGTCGTTGGATAAAAAGCCGGTCACAGTGTAATCCAATCCTGTATGGGTGAACTTGGTCAGCATTAGATCCCAGTCGGCAGCCAGCGGCTGCTCATCGACTAAGGAGTCTCCCCGCAGGTTGTAATATACAAAATGCTTATCCGCATATTCCTTCATATCGATCATCACTTCTTGCTCGTTGCTGCCGTCGAGGTCCGAATACAGGATGGTATATACGCTGACGGCATCCCTTTGAACGATCCACATCCGCTTGTAACTTTCATCGGGTAGCTTTATCACAAAGAGTGAATCCCCGAGGAGTGCATGGGTGATCATGTTATAAATTCCCCATCCATAATCCGGGTGACCCGGGGCGTAGGCCCCGAAAGCTCCTTCTTCCCAGGAAGCCATGGAATTATACATTGGTTCCCATCCAGATATCCCGGATGTGTCTACCTGTGCCGTTGCAGGCATGACCAGACCTGTGATCATTATGGCAATGGCAATCATTCTCATCTTTTTCATCTCTCTAGTAATTTAAAAATCTGTGATACAACATGTGATTTTTCGTGGCACAAAAATAAGTAAATTAGGCAAATAACCACCATCTATTTTGTGCTTTTCCGCGATCTGAATGGAATAAGGGGTAAGAAAAAGGCAAACCGGAATTCCGAGATGGAAATCCGGCTTGGTTTATAGTGGATGTACGATGCTTACTTTTTGAAAGTACGCATAAAGTTTACAATGTGCCAGATATCCTCATCGGCAACCTTGTTCTCATATTTGGGCATCTCATTCCGGCCGAATTTGGATTTGTAAAAATGCTCGCCGTCAGTCTGGGACTGGTAGGCACTGCCGGACATGTCTCCGGGATGTGTATCCAGGCCGCGTGCCTTGGAGCCATCACCGAGGCCAGTTTTTCCATGACATGATCCACAATTTTTATTATACAGCATCCTTCCCACCTTCACTGATTCGGCATCAGCCGCTTCAGGATTTTCCATACTCTTGAATTTGGCTGGTACCTCCCAGGGTTCAGCTGGATCCTGTGCCGTAAATGTCATTGAAACAAAGAGAGCTGCAACAAACAAAAAGCTCATCATACCTAAAACTTTATTCATTTTATTCATTTTTTTTTATCCTCCGTTTTAATTAGATAAATATTTACAAATATTGATATTTTAATTTAAACTGCCAATATCATACCAAACTTGTTGATTCTTCCTTTCTTGCGATCTTTCGCAACCTGAAAAGTTGAATGATCACAAAGATGTAATGTCCCCAAACCCCTGCGAGCAGAACGCTCAATGTGATGATCATCCACAATGGTGCGATCTGGGTCCACAGTGTTCGCTGTGAAACAGCAAAATCATACTGGGTCGGCACGCCCCACTGAATGGTTTGCCTGTCTTCTACCGTTCCGAAAAGGTAATGATCATTGAACCTGGCAATGATCTCAATATTCCCATCAGCATCACCGGGTATATCATCCGGTATCTCCGTAATGTATTCCCCGTTTTCATCCAGAAAATCTTCCCCCAGGGGAAGGTCCTTGAACATTCTTTTCACATATACATAGACATCCTCGTCAGGCACCGGGACCTCTTCTCCATCTATGATTGAATATGCCCTTAAGGACACGGTTTTAACCGAATCAACCAGGCTGAGTTCCATATCGAGGTTTACATCGGTAACATAGACCTCATAATCAGCTGGAAGAATATTCTCACTACCTGTGTATTCTGCGAAATACCGCACCGATCCATCCATCCCCACAGGCAGAGATATTCCATCGTCAAGCTCCATGATGGCCCAGCCATCCTCATCGGTTGTAACAGACCCGAGGTTGACAAGAGAATCCTCTCCTGCATGAAATACGATTTCGAGTCCGGGCAAGGGCACAGGCATCCGGTTAACATAATTGACCATGCTTGAACTCAGGTTAATATTTCCCTCTGTGTCCTTTAGATAGGTCATCTCCATGACCGGTTCAACGGTTTCCTCTTCCACCGGAGCTTCCTGTCCCACAACAGAAAAACCAGAAATAATTAAGACTATGGGGATGATGAATTTTTTCACGATCATGAGCTTATTCATTATTCAAGGATTTTTAATTCTCTGTCCTCCACTCCACTCATCTCCGAAAAGGAAATAATGGGAATGAATTTAGAGACCAGTTTAAACATGATGATAAAGATCGCAATACCTGCGGCTGTCAATGACCATTCCACCCAGGTAGGGGAGTAACTCAACCAGTCTGCACGGCTATCCTGGATTGGAAGGAAGGGAGTTTCCAGGGTGGGTATCACGATGATATATCTGTTCACCCAGAGCGCAACAACAGCGATGACGGCCCCAATCGAAATATTCCGGATGGTCCTGAATTGGGGTATGCCAATAATGACAATGGGAATGATGATACCGATGTAGTTGGCAAAAATGAACATCCAGTTAAATTCTGCAAACAGTTTATCAATCAATTCGGCATTAATCTTGACAGAACCATACCATTTGGTCAGGTAATCACAGAAGGTGAAATATCCGTAAAATGACGCGACCACCATAAGTAAGACGCCCATATTTACGAAATGTTTTTTAGTGATAAATTCCTCTAAGTGATAGATCCGGCGAAATAGCCACATGAGGATGATCATCAGTCCGGATCCTGAAAATATGGCGGCAATCACAAAATAAGGACCGAAGATGGTACTGTCCCAGCCAGGCTGAAGGGTCACACCGAAGATCCATGCCAGTACCGAGTAAACGATGATGGCTATGGCTATGATCATGGCCGACATGAGGGACCTTGATTGGTGGATGATCTTTTTCTGCCTTGGCGTACCCGTATAACCCAGAGCAAGGTATTTATAGATCTTCTGTCTCCATTTTGGCAGATTGATGCTCGTCTGGTCACGAAGGATGGCAAAATCCTCGATAAAAGACAGGTAGAGATAAATAAAACACCCGATAAGGTCGGTGGTGATCCCAATGACGTCCCAGGAGATGGGGGACTGTATCCGGGGGTGGATAAAGAGGTAATGCAGCCGGTCAAGGCGGCCGATGCAGAAGAAAATGAAGAAGGGACCAATGATCAGGGAAATGACCGTCACCAGTTCTGCCATCCGGATAATGGGTTTCCTCCAGTTTGAGTTAAACAGGTGAAGTACACCGGAAACCAGGGCGCCGGCATAACTGAGACCCATAAAAAAGATAAAGTTCACAATATATACTCCCCAGACCACATTGTCCCGCATCCCCGTCACAATATGTCCGCCAGTAATCTGGGTCACCAGGCCACTGATCCCCCAGCCAAAAATGGCGACCAGGATGATCAGTACAAGATACCAGCGGATGGTGGTCGATTCCAGGTGAGGTTTGAATTTCGCCAGGAGTTTATCCTGAATGGCTATATCATTCATTTCTTTGACTTGTATTTATTAACATGTTTTTCATAACGCTTCTGGATTTCCTCATCCTGTCCCTCAAATCCACTCTCCACGGTGAAACTCCTGTTGCTTGGAGGAAGATAATAAACACCGGGGTTTGTTCCCAGTTCCTCTTTGAAACGATACCCGGCCCGGTCTTCAAGCAGCTGGGACAAGCGGACGGTTTCCTCACCATTGGTAACAGAATCCTCCACCATGTCGCCGAAATAAAGGACGCCCATAGGGCATGCACTCACGCACCTGGGGAGTTTATTTTTCCTGAGGTTATCGGCACACCATACGCATTTGCCTACGGTGCCCTCTACGGCAGGTACATTTGTCTCGGGAGAATATTCCACATCCGGCTGTTCCACCTCCGGCTCTTTCCAGTGAAAAACCCTGGCTGAATAGGGACAACCCGTCATGCAGAATTTGCATCCTATGCACCTGTCTGTATCCACCAGCACGATCCCGTCGGAACGTTTATAAGTGGCCCCGACCGGGCATACGCTCACGCACATGGGACTGTCACAGTGGAAGCATGGTCTGGGGAACCAGTAAGGTGCCGTCTTGGGAGCATCTTTCATATAGTAAATCTTGATCCATTCATGGTCTTTCGCAAGAAAATGCCCCTCCTGGCAGGCATCCACACAGGCCCTGGCATTTTTACATTTGGCAAGGTCAACCACCATTACGAACTTCCGGTTTGGGAGCCCCTCCATGGATTCTGTTCTGCCAATTGCTTCCTTGGTAGCTTTTTCTTCGATCATGGCTTCATCTACTTCCACGACTTTTCCGTCTGTGGTCAATGCTTTCACTTTCTTGCCTGTCCCTGCCATGGCCTTGCTGGCCAGGACACCGCCTCCGGTCAAACCAGCAGCGGCTGAAATTCCAGCTGTAATCCCCGTTTTCAGGAATTTTCTTCGGCTTTCACTTTTTTCTTTTTCTGACATATTTATTGAATGGTTTTTAAGTTTAGGTATCTTCTGTATGATGCCATCCTGTAACAATGGAACGAAAATTACGCAGGGGATGATGGCCCAATGTAATGGTGTAGATATGAATGATCATGAAGATAGACAGCAGGAATCCCATGATCACATGGAGAAGGTCCGTAAGTACCAGTCCGCTTACCCCGAAGACTCCGCCATGAATCGTTTCCGGAAAGAGCAGTCCCCAGCCAGAGATCACCACCAGGGGCAGCGCGATATACATGATCAGGGCATAGGTGAAGGCCTGCAATGGATTGAATTTTCTTTCACGGCTTACAGGATAGGGATGGTTTTGTTTTTTGAGATAACCAAACATGTAATAACGAAGCTGGATAAACATCCTCTTTTTAAATCCCTGCCATTGGATCCTATAATGTTTTCCATTCCCTCTAAGAAAGTTGCCAATAATGAAAAGAAGATAGCTCGCTGTCAGTATGATGCCGCTGATGTTATGCATCTGTACGGCAACCGGGAAGGAGATTATGGAAGCATCCCTGCTTGAGTATTGCATGCAGAGCCCGGTAAGTATCAGGATCAGCATGAATACTGTGTTCAGCATATGCCATAACCTTATGTACCGGGGATAGAGATAGATCATAATAATGTATGTTTAAACTCTTTTTCGGATCCTGGCTATAATGTGAATGGCGAGTCCCCCGATAACCAATCCGAAAATGATCACAGATGCCCTGTTCAGAAAATAGTTCCGGTTCGCCCCGATCACGTAGGCCTCATTGATCACCACGGCATTGAGGAACCCGTATTTTTCCCTGGCCTCGAGGGATTGATGTTTGTACAGGGTGTGCATCAGCCTGGAATCGCTGGAATGGCATTCATTGCAATTCTGTACCGCCTCTTCTTTTGGCAGGACCAGGTGAGCCACCAGGATGCTGTCATTGACCTGGGTATGGCATTCAATACAGCGGACATGTTGAAAATGAAGTCCCTGGTTAGGAAGCCAGTCATGTGTCTGTATGATATTGATGCCCTCTCTGTCTGTAAGCAGCTGGAACTCGTCGAAATCAGCGTGACAGGAAAGGCAGATGGCATTGTCATAAGCAATGGTCTCAGTCAGGTTCTCCGTATTCCTGATACTGATGCGATAGCTGTGGTTATCATGGCATTTCCAGCAACTGAATTCCTCGGTGGCCAGGTGATGGGTACTTGCCAGGTATTCCTCCTCTATCTTCTCAAACTGGTAATGTGCATAATCTTCATCGTAGCCATGACAGTCGAGGCATGCCCAGGGCTCTTCCAGCCTACCTTCCAGGGGATGAGGGAAGATAGCAAAATCCTTTGAATGGCAATCAAAGCATGGAAAACTTTTATGGTTCGATGCATAATATTCTTCACGTAGGATCTTATGGTCCCCGTATACCTTCCTGGTAAGCACCCTGCCTGTCAGCTCATCTTCGAGCTGAAATTTTGATTCACCATGACATCTGAAACAGGCTTCATTATCGTCCACAAACTCTGAAACCTCTCTGTAGGCATCCAGCTCATCCGGTTCCTGGCCTTTACTGCTGACAGGTTCAATCATGGCAAGCAATAGGAATAGTGTGGAAGCTGATAACAGCAATATGGCCAGTGTTCTTTTTCTCACAAATCGATTACTTCAGCCTCACAGAGATATTAAATCCAAAGCGAAAATTTCCGTCCCAGGGATTATTGGTATTGTAGAACAGGTCATACTGCTTGATAATATTCTGGTAATTGGCTACGAATATCCGGAAGGAATGCGTACTGGTCCCGACTTCCACGCCAAAACTCAAGTTGGGTTTTACCTCGAGGGCTTCATGTTCCGTTAGTGGCTGGTCATACTCTAAAATAATGGAACTCATTCCCAGTACCTGGGCCCTGGCGCCAAATGATAGGGCGAAATTCACGTTGTTATACCCTTCTTCCACACCATTGAACCAGGCAAATGAGGGAATGACCTGAAAACTCACAGGACCTGTTTGTACGGATGCTATAGCCTGGGTAAGGTAAGACATTCTATGGGCGAATTTAAACTGGTCTTCCGGTCCGAAATTATCCTTGCTCCTTGCATCAATGACCATATTCCCATAATAGCTGAGGGAAAGCGGTATACTCCAGGACCTGGTCTGGGTAAGGATGCTGATCTTCCACTCAAAATCCTGTAGTTTATAGTCCCTCGTCGTCCCAAAACCAGCCATGATCCTGTCGGTTATCCCATAGTCGAGTGCCAGCCTTGTATTCGCTGAACCATAAATGCCGAACAGGTCGTCAATATCCTTGATCTCAGAGAACCGGTGAGCAATTTCAAATTGCAAACTCCCTTTAAAAAGATTTACAGTAGTCTGGTTATCAATCAACGATATGGTCTCAAAGGGAGGACGAATGGGCCGGTTATCCGGTTTTTCTTCGTCCTGGGCCTGGAGTCCGTGGACTGAAATTGCAAAGAGCAGGATCAATACTGCTGAAAGACTGTTAAAATATCTCTTTTCCATGATGGTTATTTTGGATGATTAATTTACTGGTTAGTTGTTTTTTGCTCCCTCCTCAATCCATGCGAGTATCAGCTGTTTATCTGTTTCCGTCGCCCTGGAATCGTGGGAGTCATAAAGCTTTTTCATCAATTCACTTTCTTCCGGTTCATCTACATTTATATATCCTCCACTTAGGGATGCGTATGAATTTTCGGGTCTGAGGTCCGGATCACGTCCCCCGTCATGGCAGTTAACACATTTATTGTCCCATATTGGCTGGATATCCAGTGAATAGCTCACCGTATCAGGAAGTTCAATTTCTACCGGAGGGAACACCACTTTCTCGCATGATCCGAATAGCAGGATGCCGGTCAGCACCGCTGCAAATAATAGATAAAATATTTTTTTCATTTGAGGTGAGATTATTATAATTATTGTATAAACCGAAAGTTTGAAGTACGCGGCAAAATTAGTAAATAGCTAGCCTGGAATGAATGCAAATTAGCGAGATTTTAAAAAAGCTGGACTGATTTATATCACCATTTAAAGCGATCTAGATCATTTTTTTTTCATATTTTTGTCGCGCCAGATAAATGACGGAATTAATATGATATCGAAGACACAGATAGAAGGTTGTGAAGATTGCCAGGAATGCCTGAACCGTGCCCCTTATTTCAAGATACTTTCACCAGAGGAACTTGAAATCATAAACAGGGACCGATACTCGGTCAGGTATAAGGCAGGGGAGATGATCCTGAAGCAGGGAACATCATCCACGCACGTGCTGTCACTGATCGATGGGATCGTGAAAATTTATATTGAGGGCATGGGGGACAGGAACCTGCTGTTGAATCTACAGAAGCCCTGGGCCCTGATGGGTGGTCCTGGTTTACATACCGACAGGAAGGTACATTATTCCGTTTCTGCTCTGACCGATGTTTCCATATGTTTCATTGTCCTGGATAATTTCAACAAGGTAATGATTATGAATTGCCGGTTTGCCAACCAGTTGATAGGACATGTTAGCCAGAATTCGGTTATTTTGTTTGATAAGATGATCAGCCTTACCCAAAAGCAGATGCATGGACGGATGGCAGATGGCCTGCTCTATCTCTCAAAAGATTTCTTTCAGACCGATACATTTAAATTGCACCTGTCGCGGCAGGAGATCGCTGACCTGACTGCCATGTCAAAAGACAGTGCTATTCGGATCTTAAAGGACTTTGAGCGGGACAAGCTTATTTCGTTAAAAGGGAACGAACTTTCTATCCTCGACACAGAACAGTTACAGAATATTTCCCTGAAGGGATGATATCGCTTAAATGGAATTAGTAAAGCGGGTCGTGGCAATCCACACAATGAACTTCCTTCCATGCTTCCCCAATATCGATAGGATGGATGAATTCGAGTGAATCTCTCACCCCTGCCATATGAAGCTCGTCCGGGTAACCCTGGGCCAGGATATCATGGCATAGATTGCAATCCCTGCTGATCACTCTTCCGGTCTGAGATGTATGACGATCATTATGGCAGCGGTAACATCCTGCTGAATTGATATGCCCGATATTGTTCGGGTATTCGTCCCAGCGGGCCTTCATTTCCGGGAAAATATTCTGGGTAAAATCTTTCTGTACACCCGCAATGGCTTTTTCGATCAAAGGCATCTGCTCCTCGTAGATCTCAGGATACATCATTTCATAATACTCCTTGATATCTTTCTCAATGGTAAGAAGGGCAGAGTCGGTATCTTCGTATACCGCATAATGCAGACCCATGGCCACATACTTGATGTCGGGCAGTTCCCTGGGGATGTCTCCCCGCGTCAGTGATTTGTCGGTAAAAAAGGGGGGCGAATAATACTCATGGGAAGGCCGGTTATGGCAATCTATGCAATCCATATTCCTGAAATAATCCATGGCAATTGTATCTGCATCAACCATATGCTCCTCATCTTGATAGGTGTGCACCTCCCCGGTTTCCAGGTTGGTGTAACGCACCCAGGGGATTATCTGAGGCTCTTCAGGATCGGCCACATATTCGATCTTTACATTGGGATTGATATGCCAGTGTATCCCTTCATCCTGTCCCAATGCATGATATTCTGATCCGATCTTCATCTTCAGAACAATGTCCCATTCGGTATTTTGCTCATCTGCCAGATAATGCCTCTCCGTACGGAGCTTATGCGCATAAAACTGTTCGGGCCAGTGGCATTTCTCACAGGTTTCCTGTGCAGGCCTGAGGTGTGCAATGGGGGTCGGAATAGGCTGAGGGTATTTTTTAAAAAGTACCGAATATACCTGGTAGAGTCCCGATAATTTGGACCGGACATACCAGTCCGCTCCGGATCCAACATGGCATTCCACACAGGCAACCCTGGCATGGGCCGAGGTCTGGTAGGTCACGTGCTCTGGTTGCATTACCTTATGACAGACCTTGCCACAGAATTCCACCGATTCCGAGTAATGAAATGCCTCGTAGGTCCCTATAGCGGATAGGAATAGGAAGGCAGTTGAAGATATTACAAAGATCAAGAAGGCATTCCTGTGCTGCTTAAGGTTGAGGTTAACCTCGGGCCATCTGGAAAAACCGGTCACCTCCCGTTTTCTCATCCGGCGTCTTCTTCGTACCATCCCAATGGGGATAAGGATCAGGCCGAGAATAATGAAGATGGGCAATATAATATATATGACAATTCCCAGGTAAGAACTTGTTACCTCAATAAAGAAAGATACAGTGATGAGGAATACGATCATGAAAAGGGCGATGATCGCGATCACGGCTCCTATGACGGATGTCCAGTTATAAAGGGAAGATGGGAGTTTCATCTGGTAAAGGATATGAGTTTAGATTGCCCAAAGATATTAAAAGAAAGAAAAAGTGATAATCAAACAGGTACTAACACCCTTTATTTAAAATCATTATGGATTTCGTCCCAGGCAAAGGACAAACACTAGATCTCCTTTAATTGTTGTATGGTTTTTACAGGATCATCCGAAGCAAAAACCGTGTTCCCGACCACAAAAACATCCACACCCGCTTCTTTCAAACCGGCCAGGTTCCCGAGTCCCACTCCTCCGTCTATCTGGATCAAGGCCTTGGATCCGGACTCGTCTATCATTTCGCGCAGTTGCCGAATCTTCTGGTAACTGTATTCAATGAAGGATTGTGCGCCGTAACCGGGGTTCACGGTCATGTTGAGGACCAGGTCGAGGTCAGGCAATACATTTTCAAGTAATCGGACCGAGGTATGGGGATTGATGGCCACGCCGGCTTTCATGCCGAGTGATTTGATGGTATCTATGGTGCGGTCCAGGTGCGTACAGGCCTCATAATGTACAGTCAGCATGTCTGCCCCGGCATCCCTGAAACCTTCCAGGTGCCTGTCCGGTTCTACGATCATCAAATGGGTGTCAAGCGGTTTGGTACTGATCTCTTTGATCAGCTTGATGATGGGGAAGCCAAAAGTCATGTTGGGGACGAATACCCCGTCCATAATATCCAGGTGGAGCCAGTCGGCCTCGCTGCCATTGATCATTTCAATGGCTGCACGCAGTTCCAGAAAATTTGCGGTTAAAATAGAGGGGGCAATCAAATGTGACATCTTCAGGGATTTATCCAAGGTAGGTTTTAAGGATCTTGCTCCGGGTGGTGTGCTTCAGCCTCTTGATCGCTTTTTCCTTGATCTGCCTTACCCTCTCGCGGGTCAGGTTGAACTGCTCACCTATCTCCTCCAGTGTATGGGGATGTTTCCCGTTCAGTCCGAAATACAGTTTGATGATGCTCGCTTCACGATGAGTAAGCGTTGAAAGGGCCCTTTCAATCTCCTTCCGGAGGGATTCGTTCAACAGGCCTCTATCGGGACTGGGGGTATCCTGGCTCAGCATCACGTCGTACATATTGCCTTCTTCCCCTTCGGTGAGGGGGGCATCCATGGACACATGCCGGCCGGAACTGCGTATGGCTTCCTTTACATCTTCAGGTGCCAGTTCAAGGGCCTGTGCCAGTTCGAGGATAGATGGCTCACGTTCATGCTGTTGCTCAAGTATGGCAAATGTCTTGTTGATCTTGTTGATGGACCCGATCTTGTTCAGGGGCAGCCTGACAATGCGGGCCTGCTCGGCCAGGGCCTGCAGAATGGATTGCCTGATCCACCATACGGCATAGGAGATAAATTTGAATCCCCTGGTCTCATCAAAACGCTGGGCAGCTTTGATCAGTCCCAGGTTCCCTTCATTGATCAGGTCCGGGAGACTTAGTCCCTGGTTCTGGTATTGTTTGGACACCGAGACCACGAAACGCAGGTTGGCCTTGATCAGTTTCTCCAGGGCCTCCCCGTCTCCCTTGCGGATATTCCTCGCCAGCTCAACCTCTTCCTCAGCAGTGATAAGGTCTACCTTGCCAATTTCATGCAGGTATTTATCCAGGGAAGGAGTTTCCCGGTTGGTAACCTGTTTGATGATCTTGAGCTGTCTCATGTGTGTGAGAATTTATGGGATAACCGTTCTACGTAAAAAATCTACACAAGTTACATTTTCAAAGCCGGAATTTCCTAAAAATTGGCTTTTTTTCCGAATTTTCCATTTGATTCAAAAAAAAGTTTAAATAGCAATATGGCCCAATACCAGGTAAGATAAAGAAAATCAACAGGATAGGACAGTTTTTCCGATTTATTTTGGATTTATTCTAAATAAGCAGGTTTTATGAAAAATACCGGGTCGTATGGTAAAAAAAATTCAATTCATTTGTTTGGTAATTCTAAGTATTTGCGTATACTTGCAATGAATTTCCAACGATACCCGTTTTTCAACTGGTTATCTGACTCCAATTCAATTAATAATTTGTATCCCGATATTTTCATTTGATATCAATTATTTCTTACCATAATCCACATATAATTAATTTTCATTATTCATAAATCACATGTATGACATTCTTGAGCTTAATAAGAAGCTCGTTTCCGATTTGCGAGAAATCGCAAAAGAATTAAAAATCAAAAGGGTTGAAGCATTTAAGAAACAGGACCTGATCTATAAAATACTTGATCAGCAGGCCATTGTTGCCTCGGATGTTGAATCCATACCCAAAGACAAACAAAAAGAACAAACAGGCCCTAAAGCCAAGGATAAAACCACTCACCGACGGGGAAGAAAGCCTGCAGAAAACAAACAGGATAAAACCACTGACCAGGAGGTAAAAAGCCCGCAGGATGAGAAGCGGGGTGAAGAAAGAAAGGATACCCGGGGCCGTCAAGAACCCCGGGACCATAAGGACACCCGGGACCATAAGGATACCCGGGACCATAAGGATACCCGGGACCATAAGGATACCCGGGACCATAAGGATACGCGGGACCATAAGGACACCCGGGATCATAAAGAACCCAGGGATCATAAGGATACGCGGGACCGCAAAGATATTAAAGACCGAAAGGACAAAGAGTTTTCCCGGGATAAAGAATATTCCAGGGAAAAGGATACTTCATTCAGGGACAGGAGAAGCAACAGTTACCAAAGGGATGGCGATACGGACTCCAGGGAATCCCAGGCCGAACGCGATATCAAGCGGCAGGAAAGAAGGCAACAGGAAAAGGCCCTTGAATTTGAAGGGATCATTTCTGCCTCCGGGGTACTGGAGATCATGCCTGACGGTTATGGATTCATGCGTTCTTCGGATTATAATTATCTCAACTCCCCGGATGATATCTACGTATCCCAGTCACAGATCAAGTTATTCGGACTCAAGACCGGTGACAGTGTTTCCGGTACTATCCGCCCACCCAAGGAAGGGGAAAAATACTTCCCGCTGATAAAGGTGGAAGAAATTAATGGCAGGAGTCCGGATTACATACGGGACAGGGTTCCGTTTGATTTTCTCACACCCCTCTTCCCGGAAGAAAAATTCACATTGATAAAGCAAGGCACCCGGGGCACCATATCCTGCCGCGTGATAGATATGTTTACCCCTATCGGTAAAGGGCAAAGGGGACTGATAGTTGCGCAGCCCAAAACAGGGAAGACCATCCTGCTCCAGGAGATTGCCAATGCCATTGCTACCAACCATCCCGAGGTGTACCTGATCATTCTCCTGGTCGATGAAAGACCGGAGGAAGTAACGGATATGCAGCGAAATGTGAACGGCGAAGTGATCGCATCGACCTTCGATGAGCCTGCTGAACGCCATGTGAGGGTATCCAATATCGTTATTGAGAAGGCCAAGCGCATGGTCGAATGCGGGCACGATGTAGTAATCCTGCTCGACTCCATTACCCGCCTGGCAAGAGCCTATAACACGGTGTCGCCTGCTTCCGGTAAGGTACTTTCAGGAGGGGTCGACTCCAATGCCCTGCAGAAGCCCAAAAGATTTTTCGGTGCCGCCAGGAATATTGAGAATGGCGGATCTCTTACCATACTGGCCACGGCACTCACTGAAACCGGTTCAAAGATGGATGATGTAATCTTCGAGGAATTCAAGGGCACGGGTAATATGGAACTACAGCTTGACCGCAAATTGTCCAACAAGCGAATTTTCCCATCTGTGGACCTCAATCCATCAAGCACGCGTCGTGAAGACCTGCTGCTTGACAAGGAGATGCTCAACAAACTATGGATACTCCGGAATTATCTTTCAGATATGACTTCCATCGAAGCCATGGAATTCCTGATCAGCCGCCTGAGCAAGACTGAATCAAATGAAGAATTCCTGGTCTCCATGAACGCTGAATAATGCGTATAAAGAGATGAGAAGAGAATAAAATATACCGGGACTTGCAAGTCCCGGTTTTTTTATTTTTAATCTGTATGAATTAAAGAAAACATAATAAAACTCATATAAATAATTCATCAATAATGCTAATTTTGTAATCTTTATAAAAAATCATATAATTTATTGCTAGTTAAATACTTAAACCAATAGAAATGGCTAATAAGAAAAATTTTATCACTTGCGATGGTAACCATGCAGCTTCTCATGTGGCCTATATGTTCAGTGAAGTAGCGGCGATCTATCCGATCACCCCTTCATCTAATATGGCGGAGAATATTGACGAGTGGGCTGCATTTGGCAGGAAGAATATTTTTGGCGAGACTGTACAGGTTGTAGAGATGCAATCTGAAGGTGGTGCAGCAGGTGCGGTCCACGGATCACTCCAGGCAGGCGCACTGACCTCAACCTTCACCGCATCACAGGGCTTACTACTGATGATCCCCAATATGTACAAGATATCCGGTGAATTATTGCCGGGCGTTTTCCATGTATCTGCAAGGAGTCTGGCTGCACAGGCACTATCCATATTTGGTGACCACTCTGATGTGATGAGCACCCGCCATACCGGCTTTGCCATGCTGGCTACCGGTTCTGTACAGGAAATAATGGATATCGGGGGAGTTGCCCACCTGGCAGCTATCAAGTCCCGCATTCCTTTTGTTCATTTCTTTGATGGTTTCAGGACCTCACACGAAGTACAGAAAGTGGAAGCACCCACCAATGAAGACATGGCCAGCCTTCTCGACTGGGATGCCCTTCAGGCTTTCCGCGACAATGCCCTCAACCCGGAACACCCGGTAACCAGGGGAACAGCCCAGAACCCAGACATCTATTTCCAGACCAGGGAAGTTGCCAATCCTTTCTATGATGTGGTAGCCGACATCGTTGAAGATTATATGAAGGAAATTACAAAAATGACCGGCCGTGAATACCATCCTTTCACTTATTACGGTGACCCGGATGCAGAAAACATCGTCATGGCCATGGGTTCGATCACGGAGACCCTGAAGGAAACCGTTGATTACCTGAATGCACAGGGAAGGAAAGTCGGGATGATGAGCGTACACCTGTACCGTCCTTTCAGCGCCAAATATTTCTTCAATGTTTTGCCCAAGTCAGTAAAGCGGATCGCCATTCTTGACCGTACCAAGGAACCGGGTGCCAATGGAGAGCCCCTCTACCTGGATGTTCGTGACCTGTTTTATGGAGATGCCAATGCTCCGATGATCGTCGGCGGAAGGTATGGTCTCAGTTCCAAGGATACTACACCGGCCATGATGATCTCCGTATATGACAACCTGGCTGCCAAGGAACCCAGGAAGGAGTTCACGGTCGGGATCGTAGACGACGTTACCAACCTTTCCCTTCCCCTGATTCCTGAAGTCAGTGCTGTACCAAAGGGCACATACCAGGCGAAGTTCTACGGGATAGGTGCTGACGGTACCGTGGGTGCCAACAAGAACAGCATCATGATCATCGGTGAGAGTACAGATAAGTACTGCCAGGCCTATTTTGCATACGATTCAAAGAAATCAGGGGGGATCACCACATCCCACCTGCGTTTCGGGGATAAAGTTATCCGTTCCCCTTACCTGGTTGGCAAGCCGGATTTTGTAGCATGCCATGTACCATCCTACCTGGATAAATATGACATGTTGAAGGGTCTGAAGGAAGGCGGGACCTTCCTGCTGAATACGATTTGGGATAATGAGGAAACCATCCAGCGCCTGCCCAATAGCATGAAAATATACCTGGCAGAGAACAAAATAAAGTTCTTCGCCATCAATGCCACCAAGATCGCGGCAGAGATAGGACTGGGTGGACGGACCAATACCATTATGCAGTCCGCCTTCTTCAAGATCTCAGAGGTGATCCCTTACAAGCAGTCTGTTGAAGAGATGCGCAAATTTATTATTAAGAGTTACGGCCGGAAAGGTGAAGATGTTGTAAATATGAACTTTGCAGCCGTTGACCGTGGTGGAGAAGTACACGAGATCAAGGTTGATCCGGCCTGGGCAAAACTCAAACCTGAAACGGCAGAAGTGGGAGCAGATATGCCCGATTTCGTCAGGGATGTGGCCCTTCCTATCAACTCACTCAAGGGTGATGACCTTCCGGTATCAGCCTTTGTTGGTCGTGAAGACGGGACCTTCCCGCAAGGGACGACAGAGTACGAAAAGCGGGGGATCGCGGTGAATGTGCCCGAATGGCAATCTGAGCCTTGCACCCAGTGTAACCAGTGTGCCTATGTCTGCCCCCATGCTGCTATACGTCCATTCCTCTTTGATGACAAGGATCTGAAGAATAAACCCAAGGACCTGGAAACCGTTGCCATGAAGGGCAAAGTTTTTGCAGGATATGATTACAGGATACAGGTCTCTGTCCTTGACTGTACAGGTTGCGGCAATTGTGCCGATATCTGTCCGGCCAAAGAGAAGGCACTGATCATGAAACCCCTCGGATCACAAACCGTGGAGATAGATAACTGGGATTACCTGAGCAAGAATGTAAGTTACAAGGATACCGTAGTTGAAAAAAACAAGAGTGTCAAGAACAGCCAGTTCTCACAACCCCTGTTCGAGTTCTCAGGAGCCTGTGCAGGTTGTGGTGAGACACCCTATGTGAAGCTGATCACGCAATTGTTCGGTGAGCGGATGATGATCGCCAATGCCACAGGTTGTTCCTCCATATATGGTGGATCCGCACCGTCGACACCTTACACGGTGAATGCAGAGGGCAAAGGACCTGCCTGGGCAAATTCACTGTTTGAGGACAATGCCGAGTATGGTTTCGGTATGGCCCTGGGTGTTAACAAACTCCGTGACCGCATAGCCCTGCGTATGGAGGCCGCCAGCAAAAACGGACTGGCTGCAGCCACCAGGGAAGCATTTTCCGAGTGGATTGCCAACAAGGATGATGCGGAAGGATCTAAGGAAGCTTCTGCCAAGGTCGTCGCCGCCCTTAAGAAGGAGAAAGATCCTGTTGCAAAAGAGATACAGGCACTGGAGCAGTACCTGGTCAAGAAATCAGTGTGGGTAATCGGAGGTGATGGCTGGGCTTATGATATAGGTTATGGCGGACTCGACCATGTACTTGCCACCGGCCAGGATGTGAATGTGCTGGTACTCGATACGGAGGTTTATTCCAATACCGGCGGACAATCATCGAAGTCCACGCCCGTCGGGGCAGTGGCCAAGTTTGCTGCCTCCGGTAAAAAAGTAAGGAAAAAGGACCTCGGAATGATGGTCCTTGGTTATGGCTATGTTTATGTTGCCCAGGTAGCCATGGGAGCCAGCCAGTCACAGTTGTTCAGGGCGATCAAGGAAGCGGAGGCCTATCCGGGCCCATCCATGGTGATCGCTTACTCAACATGCATCAACCATGGCCTCAGGGCAGGTATGAGTAAGGCACAGGAACAGATGAAGAATGCAGTGGATGCTGGTTTCTGGCAGCTGTACCGTTATAATCCCCTGCTTGAAAAAGAAGGGAAGAATCCATTCCTGCTTGATTCAAAGGAACCGGATTGGACATTGTTCCAGGGTTTCCTGAACTCAGAGGTAAGGTTTACTTCCCTGAAGAAATCCTTCCCGGAAGAGGCAGCCGCGCTTTTTGCCTCATCCGAGATGAATGCCAAGTGGAGATACGAGAGCTACAAGCGGATGGCTGCCATGGAATTTGCTGCCAAGGAGTAGAATCGTTCTGGTACCCGAAATATTTAAACCGCAGGGATCCCCGATCTTTGCGGTTTACTTTTTTTATTATTTTTGCGGTCGTTGGTTTAAATTAATTATTTTGGGAAGGTTGCTTTGCCTTGATTACGGGAAAAAGCGAGTGGGGATCGCGATGACGGACCCACTGCAGATGATCGCGCGGGGTGTGGAAACAGTTGCGGCGCATGATATCAGGGAACATCTCATGAAGATTATCGCGGGACTGGAACTGGATGCCGTGGTGGTTGGTTATCCGAAGACGATGAGGAATGAGCCGTCGGAAGCCGTCCGCTACATTGACCCGTTTTTAAAATGGTTCCGTAAGGAATTCCCGGATATCCCCCTGGTCAAATATGACGAACGCTTCACTTCGAGGATGGCGGAGCGGTCGCTGATCGAGTCCGGGGTACCCAAAATGGCGCGGCGGGACAAATCCCTGGTGGACCAGATAAGTGCAGCTTTGATCCTGCAGTCTTTCCTGGATTCGGAAAAGAACCGGAAAGATCAGATTAAATGAATTTGAAGAAATGATTTATCCTATATATGTATATGGTATGCCGGCCCTCCGCAAAGTTGCGGTGGACATTGACGAGGACTACGAGGGACTTACAGCATTGATAGACGACATGTACGAAACCATGTACCAGGCGGACGGGATAGGCCTGGCAGCTCCCCAGGTTGGCAAAGCCATCCGGCTGATCGTGATCGATGGCACCCGGGCGGAAGAAGATGATGATGAGGAAAAGTCTGAATTGCATGATTTTAAAAAGGTGTTGATCAATCCTCATATTGTTCACGAAGAAGGTGAGTTATGGGAATTCAATGAAGGATGTCTCAGCATCCCCAATATCCGGGAAGATGTGAAACGTAAACCCGTATTGCGCCTGGAATACCTGGATGAGAATTTTGAATTCCATGATGAAGAATTCTCCGGCACGAAGGCGCGGATACTACAGCATGAAATGGACCACGTGAATGGCATTCTTTTCACCGACCGCATTTCACCTTTACGGAAACGGCTGCTGGCACCCAAACTAAAAGCCATATCCAAGGGCAACACAGAAGCCAAATACAAGATCCGCTTCCCGAAGAAATAGGGATGCATGGTGTTTCCCTGCTTTAATCATATGGCAGGAATCTTATCCAAATGTAAAAAAAAAGGCCATCCCTTGTGTCGGGACGGCCTTCTGACAGTAATATATTAAAGTCGGGTGAAACTACATTAAGCCTTCCTTTTTAAACAGCTCTTCTGATTTCAAGAGCAGGTCGACATAGTGGGCACGCTTGTAGATGAAGGGATCATTGATCTCCTTATTGGACAGTTTTCCACGGAAATCTTTCAATGATTTGTAACCTTTTCCTTCCATCCAGGTTTCAATGTCCTTCAGCATTGTTGCTATATATTGTACTTTGTTCTTATAAAGGGTTCCCACTACCTGGACGGCATCGGCCCCTGCCAGGATCATTTTCACTACATCACTTCCATTCTGTATCCCCCTGGTACTTACAATACTGGCCTTGATTTGTCCGTATAGAAGGCCTGCATACCTCAGCGGCAGCTTGTTCTCGTAGGCTTCGCTTAGTGGGAAATCAACTACAAACTTTTCACTATCGAGGTCTATCTCGTTCTGAAAGAGCCTGTTAAACATGACAAAAGCATCCGCTCCGGCTTTGTCCATCCTGCTGATCACATTCAGGGGATTGGCGTAGAAGGGACTCAGTTTTACACTGACAGGAATGGAAATGCTGCTTTTTACTTTTTTCAGGATCTCAATCTGGTCATTGATGATATCCGCACCGCTGACATCAGATTTTCTCGGGACGGAGTAAAAATTTAGTTCCAGTCCATCGACCCCCTTGTCTTCGAGCAATTTGGCATATTCCAGCCAGGTTTCATTATAGATGGCATTCAGGCTGGCGATGAGTGGGATCGACAAAGCCTCCCTGGCATTCTGTACATTCATAAGATGTTCACGCGGTCCGGCATGTTCCAGGTTGGGAAAGAGACTGGTCATCTCTGCATGCCGCTCTGCATATTCATCCAACTCATCATCCATCTGGGCAGCCTCCAGCTGGATCTGCTCCTCGAACAATGATTTAAAGACAACTGCAGCGGCCCCGGCATCCTCCATCTGTTTTAAACTATCGATTTTGGTAACAAGATTATTGGCGCCTACAACGATTGGGTTCTTCAGTTCCAGGCCCATGTAATTGGTTTTCAAATTGGTCATTGTATAATGATTTTATGAGACCTTAAAAATATATAAATTATTAAGATTTCAGGCTGATAAACCTTCCTTTTTTTCATTAAAGATGTCAGGATTTCCAATACCCGACTATGTTTGATAAGGCATTCAGAAAAGCACCCTTTATGCGGGTCCTCATCCCCCTGGCAGGTGGAATCCTTATGGCCAGGCATTATACCATGCCGACTGTCATCATCTGGATACTGAGCGGTATTCTTATCCTGTTACTGCTACTGTTTATAATTCTTGCTGACAGGACTTCCATGTCTTTGTTTCCATTAATGGGGCTGCGGAATGGTTTGCTTGCCGGGATTTTCCAGGGACTGTTTTTTTGCATGGGACTTATGATGGGCAGGGAAGATGAGCCTGCCGGGATCCCGGAGACAATGATACAGGCCCGGATCTGTGATGAGATCCTGACGGGTGAACGTACATTTAGAACCAGGCTGGACATGGTATATTACAATTCAGGGGAGAATTGGATCCGTCTGGATGGCAGGGTACAGGTTTATTTTGAGCGGGAGGACAGGTGCTATGAATTGATGCCGGGGGACTGTATCTGCGGATCGGGAAAATTGTTGCGGTTTGAAGATCCGGTAAATCCATTGGAATTCAATTACGGTGCCTACCAGCATGGGAAAGGGATTTTCTACCACCTGTATCTGGACAGCGCCTCGTGGGTTCCCTCCCCGGCTTCAGCGGCCGTGGGACTAAAGATTAGATCAAAAAGGATCCGCCGTACATTGATGGACCGGATTGACCGAAGCATAGAGGGCCCGGATGAGAGGGCCATCCTTTACTCCCTCCTGCTGGGATACCGGGCTGAGCTCGGACAGGAGGTCAAACAACAATTTGTCCGGTCAGGATCCATGCATATCCTTGCTGTAAGCGGACTGCATGTCGGTATCCTGTATCTCCTCCCGGCCTTGCTGATCCGAAAGATCCGGGGCTCTGTGACGGGCCGTCTGCTGGCCACCCTGGCCCTCCTGGCGCTCCTCTGGTCATATGCCTTGCTTACCGGGCTGTCCCCATCCGTGGTGCGGGCCGTTACCATGTGCAGTGTGCACAGGATGGCCATTTTAACGGGACGGAGGACCGGCATTTTTCATGTGCTGTCACTGACTGCATTTCTCATGGTATTGTCCAGGCCGGCGATCATATTTGAGGCGGGATTTCAGCTGTCTTTTGCAGCAGTGGCAGGCATTGCCGGTTTTCAAAAGCCCCTGTCAGCCATGATACCTGTGAAGGGATGGCTGGCCAGGAAAGCCTGGCAACTCGTAACTGTATCCCTGGCTGCACAGCTGGCAACAGCACCCCTGTCCCTGTATTATTTCCATCAATTCTCCAATGTATTTTTACTCTCCAATCTTGTCGTTATTCCACTGGCTACGGTGATACTTTATGTGGGACTGGCCTTCATTCTTTTATCTTCGCTCGGTCTTTATCCTTTATCCGGGATCCTGGAATGGCTTACTTCCCTGCTTAATGGGATTACCCATCTGATGGGCCGGATCCCGGGGGGCTTCAGTGAAAATATCACCCTGGTCCCGGTCCAGGTTTACCTTTTATACTTTGCGCTCATACTGGCCGGTCTTTTTATGCGCTCCCGGAAAGTCGTAGTGCTTCATGCCCTGATGGTATCTGTTGCGGTCCTGCTGCTGGTTTCAGGTATCCGTGAATACCGGGTCCGGTCCCACGAGGCATTCTATGTATTTTCAATACGAGGCGAGTCAGCCATCAGTTTTATCCGGGGAAGGGAACATTCCTTGTACAGGGGGGGGAGGATACGCGGAGACGGCCTGCAAATCCCCTATGCCCTCCGTAATTTCAGCGTACGCCACAAGCTTTCTTCACCGGTTTTTTTGCCTGGCAAGTCAGGCATACAGCATTGCCGCATCGATACAGGAGGGGTGCGACTGCTTTTCACTGTATTTAAGGATCGCAGAATATTGATACTCAGTCAATTATCTGAATTACCGCCAGGTGATACCGTCCGGTTGGAAACCGATATTCTGGTGCTGGTGGATAATGTTTTATGTAACCTGGATTCCCTGATTCTCGTATTTAAGCCCGGACTGATCATTGTGGATGGGAGCAGTCATTCCAGGTACCATTCTGAGATGGAAAGAGCCTGTATAAATCATGGAATTTCATTCCGTTCCACAGAAAAAGATGGATTTTATGTCTATTGAGATATATAATATATTATTTTTGCCTAGTCAAATTTTTCATTTGTCCAGAGGATGAGGATTATAATTGCCGGTGCAGGGGGCGTAGGCTCGCATCTGGCCAAGATGCTTAGCAATGAGAATCATGATATCGTTCTCATTGATACTGATGAGGAGAAACTCAGGCAAATAGGATCCATGTATGATCTGATGACCATCCATGGGTCGGCTACCTCCATTAGCCTGCTCAGGGACGCCAATATCCAGAAATCCGACCTATTTATTGCCGTTACCGAAACGGAAGAGACCAATATGACTGCCGCTATCTTTGGAAAACAGCTTGGTGCCAGGAAGACCATTGCCCGGATCGATAACCAGGAGTATATGAAGTTCCACAACAAGGAGATGATCACCAGCCTGGGGATAGATTATATGATCTATCCGGAAATGATCGCCGCCAATGAGATTGTGGGATTGCTGCACCAGACGGGGATGGCTGACCTGGTTGATTTCTCAGGAGGAAAGCTTTCCATGTATGTGGTCAAACTGGAGGAGAACGCGCCCATTGTCGGTAAAACCCTCATAGAATCCACGCCTACTAACGGCCAGCTCGGTTTCCGGGCTGTTGCCATTACCAGGGATACAGATACCATCATCCCCCGGGGCAGCGACTGTTTCCATGTGAATGATCATGTTTACGTGATCACGAGCCAGACCGGCCTGGAGGAATTGCTCAAGTATTCCGGGAAGGTGCAGTATGAAATACATAACATCATGATCCTGGGGGGAAGCAGGATAGGTGCCCGTACGGCCAGGCTGCTGGGAAAGCACCACAATGTTAAACTGATAGAGATCGACCGGGAAAAAGCATACAACCTGTCCAATGTGCTTGACAATACTCTGGTTATCAATGGAGACGGTAGCAATATGGACCTCCTGGCTTCCGAAGGGATAGGCAGTATGGATGCCTTCATTGCCGTGACCGGGAAGTCAGAAACCAACATCCTTTCCTGTACCCTGGCCCGGCAGTTGGGGGTAAAGAAAACCATTGCCGAGGTTGAGAATATTGATTATATCAAGCTGGCCGAAAACATGGGGATAGAAACCATCATCAATAAGAAACTGATCACGGCTGGCCGGATCTTCCGTTTTACCAACTCCTATGATGTCTCCTCCATACGATGCCTGACGGGGACAAAGGCGGAGGTGATGGAATTTATTGTAAAACCGAATGCCAAGGTTACCAAGGGTGCTTTAAAGGATATCAGCTTTCCGAAAGATGCTATTGTCGGTGGACTTGTACGGGAAAAGTCAACCATTATTGCAAGTGGTACGACCGAGATCAGACCCGGCGATAAAGTAGTCGTATTTGCCCTCCCGTCAGCCATTTCAAAGATACCAAAGTACTTTAACTAGCGGAATGCATGTTTAATTACAGGCTTGTTTTTCAGTTCCTGGGACTACTCCTGTTGATTGAGGGGATTTGTATGTGGTTGTGCATCCCGGTATCCATGTTCTTCCATGATCATGGATTCCAGCCGTTGGGGATCAGTGGTATAATAAGTGTGTGCACCGGCGGCACCGCCCTGTTTATTTTCAGGAAGGCCACCAAATCCATGAGTGCCAGGGATGGTTTTTTGATCGTTGCCATCGGCTGGATCATGTTTTCACTGTTCGGTTGTCTGCCCTTCATCCTTTCCGGTGAGATCCCCTCCTTTACTGATGCCTATTTCGAGACCATCTCGGGTTTTACCACCACCGGGGCCAGCATCCTGGACCAGGTGGAGATCCTGCCACATGGACTCCTTTTCTGGCGGAGCCTGACCCAGTGGCTGGGGGGCATGGGGATCATCGTGATGTCCCTTGCCATACTGCCATTGCTCGGTGTGGGCGGCATGCAATTGTTTGTGGCCGAGGTACCCGGCCCCCTCCCCGATAAGCTGCATCCTAAGATCAAGGAGACAGCCAAAAGGCTGTGGGCCATCTATATCATCTTCACCATCCTGGAGATCCTGCTGCTCTGGGTTGGGGATATGAGACTCTTCGATGCCATCTGCCATTCCTTTTCCACCATGGCAACCGGAGGTTATTCCACCAAGACGGCCAGCATCGCACACTGGGATTCCCCCTTTATCCATTATGTGATAACCATTTTTATGTTCCTGGCAGGGACCAATTTTACACTCTCTTATTTTGCCATGCACCGCCGTTTTGACAAGGTATGGCGAAATGAGGAATTCAGGTATTATGTCGGCATCCTGGTGGGTTTTACATTGCTCCTTAGCGTGATCCTGTTCTTTACCTCAAAGCACCCCATGGAAGAATCTTTCCGCCTGGCCATATTCCAGGTGGTATCCATCGTTACAACCACAGGATTTGTTACTTACGATTACCTAACATGGTTACCTCTTGTAGGGATCATTATTTTCATGATGATGTTTTTCGGAGGTTCGGCCGGTTCTACAGGTGGAGGGATCAAGATACTCAGGATCGTTTTGTTGCTGAAGAATTCGGCCATGGAACTCAAAAGGCTTATCCATCCCCATGCAGTGATACCGGTGCGGTTTAATAAACATGCAGTGTCGCCGGATGTCCTGAACAATGTATTTGCGTTTATTTCCTTTTATATCATTGTCCTGGTTATAGGGGTGATCGTAATGGCTGCCCTGGGATATGACCTTGGGACCTCCTTCGGTTCTGTGGCGGCAACACTCGGCAATATCGGTCCGGGTATAGGTCTTGTAGGTCCCATTGAAAACTATGCCCACATCCCGGGCTTTGGCAAGTGGTTCCTGAGTTTCCTCATGCTTATCGGAAGGCTCGAACTTTTCACCGTTCTCATCCTCTTCTCCCCGGGATTCTGGAAGAAGTGATTTTCGGGATAAATTCTTTATGCAAAAGTGCGTAAAACCAGTTCACTTGAGGGACTGGATATAAGCACAAATCTACTGTTTTTCGATATATTCTTTGACAATATCAAGCGGTGCTCCACCGCAAGATGCAATAAAATAACTCGGGGACCATAAACCACCTTTCCAGTAGTACTTTTCCAGTTCTGGGAATTCCTTTCTCAAAAACCTGGATGAGACCCCTTTCAGACTATTTACCAACCTTGAAGGTGTGGTATGCGGAAGGGGTTCAATCAAAAGGAGAACATGATCCCTTTGCCCGC
>Ga0255054_10000382_pt1 | contig 26248 bp, 23 predicted proteins | sample JV7_2_23_MG_FD_188634 | JGI IMG/M metagenome (GOLD analysis project Ga0255054, IMG submission 188634) | Seawater microbial communities from Jervis Inlet, British Columbia, Canada - JV7_2_23 | ecosystem: Environmental > Aquatic > Marine > Inlet | place: Canada: British Columbia | collected... | reverse complement strand
GGTCGCCGGCAACAGCCTGGTAGCGGCATCGGAGAGAATGCGCGAGGCAGCCTCGGGCCGTTCCGTGCGCATCACGGTCGATCCCTCAGGCAATGGGGCCTCGGGATGAGATCACGGTCCACGGGAGAGACGCCCCTCCCCGGCCTGGCGGCCGGGACTCCACCCTGAGGGGGGAGCAATCAAGGGGAGCAGTCGAGGGGAGCAGCGAGGTCAGCCGCTCTCCAAGTAGCCCTCGAGCTTCTTTGCACGCGCCGGCTGGCGCAGTTTCGCCAGCGCCTTGGTCTCGATCTGTCGGACGCGTTCCCGGGTGACCTTGAAGTAGACCCCCACCTCTTCGAGGGTCCGCACCTTGCCGTCGGCGAGACCGAAGCGCATGATCAGCACCTGGCGTTCCCGCTCGTTGAGGCCCTCCAACGCCAGACTCAGGTAGTCCTGGAGAAGCCGGAACGTCGCCTCTTCGACGGGAACGTCGGCGTCGGGATCTTCGACGAAGTCGCCGATCGTCGAATCGTCTTCCTCGCCGAGCGGGGTCTCGAGTGACACCGGGTCGAGGGCGATCCGGCGCAGCTCGCTGACCTTCTCCGGCTCCAACTCCAGCTCCGATGCAATCTCTTCGATCGTCGGCTCCCGGCCGAGATCCTGCATCAGCGTGCGCTGTGCCCTCGCCAGCTTGTTGATCGTCTCCACCATGTGCACCGGGACCCGAATGGTCCTCGCCTGGTCGGCGAGCGCCCGGGTTACCGCCTGGCGGATCCACCACGTCGCATAGGTGGAGAACTTGAATCCCTTGCGGTAGTCGAACTTCTCGACGGCGCGGATCAGGCCGAGGTTGCCCTCCTGGATGAGGTCGAGAAGGCCGAGGCCGCGACCCACGTACTTCTTGGCGATCGACACGACGAGGCGCAGGTTGGCTTCGACGAGGCGCTTCCTCGCCCGGTCCGCCTTGCGCACCGCTCGCTCCAGGATCCGAATCTCGGCCTCGCCGAGGTCGGCCGTCACCTCGAGCTTCTCCTCTGCGCGGATGCCGGCCTCCATCTGCATGGCGAGCTCGACCTCTTGTTGCGGAGTGAGCAGCGGATAGCGGCCGATCTCCTGGAGATACATGCGAACAGGATCGGAGACATGAACCAGCTCATCGCTGCTGAGCGCCGTGGCCGCCAGCGTGTCCTCGCTGTCCTCGCGAATGGAAATCCCGGCATCACGCAGCGCGACGAAGACCTCATCGAAAGACTCGGCCGGGGCCTTGGCATCCTCGAGCTCCTGTTGGACCTCGCTCATCACCAGGAAGCCGCGCTGGCGCCCCCGCTTCAGCAGCTCATCCAGCACCGGCTGTGCAATTTCCTTCACTCACGGCTCCGAAGTTCTCGGCGTTTGTGCTCCAACGCTATCAAGCGTTCGAAGACATCTGAATACTTCCCCTCATCGGCATCCGGATCCAAGGACTGCAGCTGCGATCGAAGCGATTCGATCTTGCGTTCCACGCCGGCCAAGGCCAGCCGATCCAGCACCTCCAGGGTATCGGGCAACGGACGGTCATCCATCGCCAGTCGGCGGAGGAGACCGGCAGCTGCGGAGTCGTCGGTGCCGATCACCGCACCGAGGTCGGGAGGCTCTCCCGGCTCGAGCACGGCGACCGCCGGCCCGATGAGCTCGAACGCATGGCGATGCTCGACGGCCGTGAAGAGCTCGGCGCCCACCGTTTCCCGCGGCAGCGACGCATCGTTGGCCAGGATGAGCCTGAGGAGCTCGCGCTCGGCACGCTCGGTTCCCGTCAGCGGGCGATCGGGTTGCGGCTTGCTTTCCGAGGACTGCTGCGTCGGGCGGCCGCCGCGGCGGATCGCTCCCAGCACCACGTCCACGTCGACGCCGGTACGCCGGGAGACGAGGATGGCATATTCGTGCCGGGTGACGGCATCGGGGTGAAGAGCGATCAACCCTGCGGCGGCACGGACGGCCCTGGCCCGCGCCTCGGGCTCCGCCAAGTCGTGCAGTTCGAGCTCGCGCTCGATGCGAAACTGGAGGAGCGGTGCCGATTCATCGACGGCCTTTTCCAACGTGAGCCGGTCACCGGCGGCGACGAGGTCGGCGGGGTCCCGTCCCGTGGGAAACACTGCAACCCGCAGATCGAGATCGCCCGGCACCGACCGCTCGAATCCACGCAACGCGGCACCGGTACCGGCTTCGTCTGCGTCGAACGCCAGCACCACCCGAGGGGAGAACCGTCGCAGGAGATCGAGGTGGTCTTCGCCGAGCGCGGTGCCGCAGGTAGCCACCGCAACAGGCAACCCGGCGAGGTGGAAGGCGATGACGTCCGTATAACCCTCGACGACAACCGAGCGGTCGGAGCGCACGATGTCGGACTTGGCCCAGTTGAGCCCGTAGAGGAGTCGCGATTTGTGATAGATGGGTGTCTCCGGGGAGTTGAGATACTTGGGACCGTCACCTTCGAGAAGGCGCGCTCCGAAGCCGACGCCGTCGCCGCGCAGATCGTAGATCGGGAACATGAGGCGGCCGCGGAACTGATCGATGAGCCCTCCCCTGCTGCTCCGTGAGGCCAACCCGGCGTCGATCATCGCCCTGTCCCGCACGCCCTTGTCCTGGAGATGGCGGACGAGGCGGTCCCACTCCCCCGGCGAGAAGCCGATCATGAACTGATCGATGACATCGCCGTCGTAGCCGCGGCCGCGCACGTACGACCTGGCATGTGCAGCCGTGTCGTCGGTCTTCAACGCCTCGTGATAGAAGTCGATGGCTGCCTCGACGGCATCGACGAGCTCGCGGCGACGATCTCGCCGCTTGGCAGCCTCAGGGTCCGGAGCGATCTCGATACCGGCCCGTCGCGCCAGCAGCTCCACCGCATCGGAGAACCCAAGCCCCTGCGTCTTCTCGACCCAACGGAACACATCACCGCTCTCGCCACACCCGAAGCAGTGATAGAGGCCGCGTGCAGGGTCGATAGACAACGATGGTGTCTTCTCAGAATGGAAGGGGCACACCGCCATGACCGAGCGGCCCGACCGCTTGATCTTCGTCACCTCCTGGGCGAGTTCGACCAGATCGGTGCGCTCCCGCACCCGGTCGATGTCTTCACGAGAGAAGGCCACCCGGTGAAGATAGACCCTCTCGCCGGCTGGGTCGTCCATGACGCGACGCGCACGGTCGGGGTTCGTACACTCGGCCCATGCCGCTCTTCCCTTTCTTCCCCTTCGGCTTCATGGTGTTGGCGGTGGTCGTGACCGTCGGGATCGCCATCCTGCAGCGCCGGGCACAAGGGGTGGCGTGGGCAGGCGCAGCTTCGCAACTCGGCATGTCGCTCGAAAGCGGGGCAATCCTGCAGCCGACGACGCTGCAGGGACAGCTCGAGAGCTTCCCTGTGATCGTCGACGTGGTGCGCGAGGGGTCGGGGAAGAACTCGCGGGTCTATACCCGATACCGGGTTTCCTATCCCTCGCTCGGGCTGGGGCTCCGGTTGGGACGCGAGACGGGCGTCACCCGGCTCATCCGCTTTTTCGGCGTCGAGGATCACGCCATCGGCGACGAGATCTTCGACCGTGCCTTCGAGATCAAGGCCGACAATGAGTCGGCTGTCGGCACGTTTCTGACACCGAGCCGGCGCGAGATGCTGCTGAGGCTGCAGGCCGCCTATCCCGGAGTGGTGATCGAGGATTCCCAGATCCAGCTCAAGACCTCGGGTATCGAGAAGAACAGTGACGTGCTGGTGTCCACTGTGCGACGTCTCGTCGGGACCGCGAGGCCGCTGACCGGAAGCCGCCCAATGAGTGACATCGACGAAGCGGTGGCGCGGCGTCTCGCCGGCGACCTCGCCGACTCCGTACCCGAGGTGGTGGTGCGCCCTCATCCAGACGACATCGACGGGGCCCTCCTCGAGGTCGAGGGTCTCTACGGGGCGGGGAGGCTCGAGGAGGCCGCGGAAGTCGTCGATCGGTTGCGGGAGGATCTCCCGGCGGATCCGGAGGTCGTCGGCTGGCAGCAACAGGTCGAAGAGCCGTCACCGGCGGTTCCAGCCGACCGAGCTCCGAGTGAGGACCCGGTACCGATCGCGAAGGAGCTCTTCGCAGAACATCGCCTCAGCTTCGAGACCACCGCACTATTCGAGGAGCGCTTTGCCGGCACGAACGTTCGCTGGTCGGGTGTCGTACGCCGCAGTACGCAGCGAACCCACGACCGCGACTTCGATAGCGGCCCGATCACCAAGGCCATCGTGCACGTGGCCACCATCGAGAACGACCTCTACGGCAATGCCGAGGTGGACGCCATCGTCGCCTTCCCCCCGGACACGACCCTGGAGCGAGGAGACGAGATCACCTTCACCGGGACCCTGGTGAAGGCCGACGGTCTGGTGCGGAACCTCTTCGTGGCCGAAGCCACCGTTTTGGCGTAACTGGACACGATTATTCGTGTTCAGTTACGCCAAAACGGGGTTCAGGGCAGGCGGTCTGCCAGGTAGGACTCCACTTCGGCGATGGCGATGCGGTCCTGGGCCATGGTGTCGCGGTGGCGGACGGTGACCTGGTGGTCGTCGAGCGTCTCGAAGTCGACGGTGACGGCGAAGGGGGTGCCGATCTCGTCCTGGCGGCGGTAGCGGCGGCCGATCGACTGGGTGACGTCGTGTTCCACCATCCACCGGGAGCGCAATGAATCGGCAAGCTTCGAGGACACCTCGATGAGCTCCGCCTTCTTCGACAACGGAAGCACCGCCGCCTTCACCGGGGCCAACCGGGCGTCGAGACGGAGCACGGCCCTCGTTTCTCCGCGTACCTCCTCCTCGGTGTACGCGTCCATGAGGAACGCAAAGGTCGAGCGAGTAGCACCGGCGGCCGGTTCGATGACGTGGGGCACGAAGCGCTCGTCGTTGTCCTGGTCGAAGTAGGTGAGGTCTGCACCCGAGTGCTCCATATGCGCCTTCAGGTCGAAGTCGGTGCGGTTGGCAATGCCCTCGAGCTCATCCCAGCCCCAAGGGAACCGGTAGTCGACATCGAACGTGCTCGCCGCGTAGTGGGCCAGCTCGCCGGGTTCATGCTCCCGCAGGCGGAGGTTGTCGGCGTCGATGCCGAGGTCGAGGTACCAGGAGCGACGCGCCTCCACCCAGTACTCGAACCAGCGGTCCGCCTCCTCGGGAGCACAGAAGAACTCCATCTCCATCTGCTCGAACTCGCGGGTGCGGAAGACGAACTGGCCCGGAGTGATCTCGTTGCGGAACGCCTTGCCGATCTGTGCGATCCCGAACGGCAACTTGAGGCGTGCCGTGCGACGCACGTTCTCGAAGTTGATGAAGATGCCCTGCGCGGTCTCGGGCCGCAGGTACACGAGGTTCTCGTCGCTCTCCACCGGGCCCATGTGGGTACGAAACATGAGATGGAACTCGCGGGCCTCGGTGAACTCCCCCCGTGTCCCACACGTCGGGCACTGCTCGGGATCGTCGAGTTTGTCGACGCGATGTCGCGTGTGGCAGTTCTTGCACTCGACGAGCGGATCGGTGAAGGACTCGGCGTGCCCGGAGGCGACCCAGACGCTCGGCGCCTGGATGACCGCCGAGTCGATGCCGACGATGTCGTCGCGGAGCTGCACCATGGATCGCCACCATTGCGACTTGACGTTGTTGAGGAGTGCGACGCCGAGCGGACCGTAGTCGTACGCCGAGCGCAGCCCTCCGTAGATCTCGGAAGACTGGAAGACGAAGCCGCGCTTGTGGGCCAGGTTGACGATCGTGTCGAAATCGGCGGGCATAGGATCCTGGTTGGGGGGACGAGCCTGATGCGGTGGCGGGATGGTAACGGCCGTCAGGCCGAGCCGTACCTGCGTTCTCGTTCCTGGTATTCCTCGATACAGCGAGCCAGCTCGGCGCGGTCGAAGTCCGGCCACAGCACCGGCGTGAACACGTACTCCGAATAGGCCTGCTGCCACAGCAGGTAGTTGGATGTGCGTTGCTCACCCGACGTGCGGATGATGAGGTCGGGGTCGGGCATCTCCGGGAGGTAGAGCCGTCCGGCCAGCGTCTCGGCGTCCACGCTCGAGGCATCGAGGACTCCGGCCGCCACGTCCTCGGCAATCCGTCGGGCGGCGGCAGCGACCTCGGCACGACCCCCGTAGTTGAAAGCGAACACCATCGTCATGTTCGTGTTGTCCTTGGTGAGCTCCTCGGCAGCGCCCATCCGCTCCAGCACCTCGGGCGGGATCCTCGGATCATCGTGGTCGCCGATGAACAAAACGCGGACCCCCAACTCGTTGAGCTCATCGCGCCTTCGCGTGAGGAGGTCCACGTTGAAGTGCATGAGGAACTCGACCTCCTCTTGGGAACGGTTCCAGTTCTCGGTGGAGAACGTGTAGACCGTCAGCCACTCGATCCCCAGATCGAGGGCCCCGTACACGATGTCGAACAGCGCCGGCTCGCCGGCCGCATGTCCGGCGGTGCGGGGAAGGCCTCGCTCCTCGGCCCAACGCCCGTTGCCGTCGAGGATGATGGCGACATGGCGGGGCACCGCAGTGACATCGGCGTCACCCATCGAGCACCGCCAGCGATTCCAACCGGCGCTCCAGATGGTGTTCGACGAAACGCCGCGTCACACCGAGAGCCTCCCCGGAGAACCGCTCGTCCGCTGCGGGAAGGTCGCCGAGATCGGAGGCGGCGACGACGGCGAGGTAGTCGGTGAGCCCGCGACGCAACGCATAGGACCCTGCGGTGCGGCAGTTCTCGCACAGAACCCCACCCTCAGCGAAGCTGAACCGGGTGAGGCCGTCGCCTCGCCCACATCCGGCACAGTCCTCGAGAGCAGGTGCAACACCAACGACAGCCGCCGCCTTGAGGAGAAAGGAGGTCATGAGATCGGGATGTGCGGTGCCGGCGTCGAGAGCCTTCAGGCCCCTCTGCAACAGCAAGAACAGACGCAGCGACGGTTCGTCCTGCTGGGCCACCGCATCGGCGACCTCCACCATCGTCCCCGCAGCGACGACCCGGTCGAGGTCGGCCCTCAGCGCCGGAAAGGCCTCGATGATGGAGACCTGGGTGATCGTGTCGAGGTTCCGTCCCTCGTAGACGATGAGGTCGACATGCGTGAACGGCTCCAGCCTCCCACCGAAACGACTCTTCGTCTTGCGAACCCCTTTAGCGACGGTGCGGAGCTTGCCCCGATTCGGGCTGAGCAGCACGACGACCCGATCTGCCTCACCGAATGGGAAGGAGCGGAGGACGATGCCTTGGTCGTGTTGGAGCGCCACTGTCCGCAAGGAGGCTAGATACCAATAGGCTCGAACCTGAGGAGGTGAGCAATGACCCGTCTCGATGACAGCGCGAGGGGCGACTTCACGGTCGACCACCCTCTCTGGGAGTTCGAGGGGGAGCAGATCACGCGGACATTCCAGCTTGTCGACTTCAATGAAGCAATGGGGTTCGTGACCCGCGTCGCCCTGGCCGCTGAGGTCGCCGATCACCACCCGGACATCGACATCAGGTGGAACAAGGTGACGGTGACTCTCTCCACGCACTCCGAGGGGGCTCTCACCGCCAAGGACACCACCCTCGCCGCGACGATCGACGGGTTCGTGTGAAAGTACGCCTGATCCACTGGGAACACGGGGAGGGGGAAAAGCGAGCAAACCTGCTGCGCAGCCTCCACTACGACGTCGACGACGAGCCCATCGACAATGCCGAGCTCAAGCTCCTGGTGTCGAAACCGCCCGACATCCTCGTCATCGACCTCACCCGCCTCCCGGCTCGGGGCCGGGATATCGGCGCGTTCGTCCACGAGCACGTCCGCGACCTGCCGATCGTCTTCGTCGGCGGCAAGGAATGGACCGTTGCCGGCATCAAGCAGGTCATCCCCGACGCCACCTTCTCCGAGTGGGCGCTCATCGAGCCGGCTCTCAGTCGCATCGAGGGGAGCGGCAGAGAATGACCGCCCTCCTCAGAACCCCAATCGGTCGAGGAGCTGGTCGTGACGCTGCCAGTCCTTCTCCACCTTGGCCCTGAGGTCCAGGAACACCTTGGCTCCGAAGATCGATTCGAGCTCTCGCCTCGCCTCGGCACCAACGACCTTGATGAGCTCGCCGCCCTTGCCGATCACCATGCCCTTTTGCGAGGTGCGCTCCACATAGATCGTCACCGGGATGTAGAGCGTCCCGTTGTCGCGGGTTTCGATGTCGTCGACGACCACGGCCAGCGAATGCGGCAGCTCCTCACGCAACCGCGACAGGTACTTCTCGCGAACGATCTCGGCCGCAAGGAGCGCGTCCGGCTGGTCCGTAGCCATGTCGGTTGGGAAGAAGAAGGGTCCTTCTGGGACGATGGCGAGAAGCTCGTCGACCAGCGGTCCGAGGCCCTCGCTCTCGAGTGCAGACACCGGAAGATAGGCCACGAAGTCCCATTCCCCAGCCTCCGACAGGTGAACGAGAACCTCGGCGGGCGAGGCCACATCGACCTTGTTGACGACCACGACGACGGGGGCTCCCGCCTCGGCGAGCCGTTGTGCGATCAGGCGGTCGCCGGGCCCGATCGCCTGACGGGCATCGAGCACGAACAGCGTCACATCGGTGTCGGCGAGCGAGCCGTACACGAGGCGGTTGAGACGCTCACCGAGGGCATTCTTCGGCTTGTGCAAGCCGGGCGTGTCGACGAACACGAGCTGTGCCGACGGGTCCTGCAGGGTCAACACGCCGCGGATGGTGTTCCGCGTGGTCTGGGGGCGCGACGATGTGATCGCCACTTTCTGGCCGACGAGAGCGTTCACCAGCGTCGACTTGCCCACATTGGGGCGGCCGACGACGGAGATGAACCCGGACTTGCCGGTGTTCACTTGCGTCCGATCCGCACCTTGGCGACACGGCGCCCCTGCATCCGATCGGCGGTGAGGGTCAGCCCGTCGTAATCGAAGGTCTCCCCTTCGCGGGGTACCCGACCGGCGAGACCCAACACGAGACCGCCGACCGTGTCCCACTCCTCATCGGGAAACTCGATGTCGACGAGTTCGGCCAACTCGTCGACATCGAGCCGGGCGTCGACGAGGAACCCGCCGTCATCGAGCGGCACCACCATGGGTTTCTCCGTGTCGTATTCATCGACGATCTCTCCGACGAGTTCCTCGAGTAGATCTTCGATGGTGACGAGACCGGCGGTGCCGCCGAACTCGTCGACAACGATCGCCATGTGGACTCTCCCTTGCTGCATCTCCCGGAGCAACTCGGACACGAGCTTCGACTCCGGGACGAAATACGGCTTACGGGCAATGTCGCGGCACGCCTGGGCGGGAGAGTCCTGGTCGTACAGCATGAGGAGATCCTTGGCGTAGAGGACCCCGACGATGTCGTCGATGCCATCACCGGTCACGGGTATACGGGAACGGCCCTCCTCGAGGACCACGTCGAGCGCCTCGTCGGTGGTGGCGTCGGCGGCAACGGTCACCATGTCGAGACGAGGCACCATGACCTCGCGGAGAAGAGTGTCCGTGAAGTCGAGCACCTGTGTGATCAGCTCCTTCTCGGCGGCATCGGCCGCGGCGTCCTCATCCGTCGGCTCATCATCTTCGTCGACGTCGGAGACGAAGTCGTTGGCGGCGCCTCCGATGGCCACCGCAAGCCGAAGTAGCCGGGCGAATCGGTAGGCGAGGCGACGTGGCTGGCTACGCCCCACCGTACGTGGCGCCAGGTCCGACACCAGCAAGAGAGCCAGCGTGAATACAAGCAACACCACCGCCAACTGCCATCCGTCGAGCAGGCGGGTCATCGCCCACGTCGCAGGGACGACGGCGATGACCACGAGACCGGTGAGCACGGGACCGAGCGCAGGCTGGAGCCGCGGCCGGTCCTCGAGGAGCTCGGCAACGATCGCGGCATTGCTGTTGCCCTCGGCGGCGTCGTGCAAGGCATCGGCGCGTGGTGTACGCACCAACGACGCCCCGGCCGCACGCAGCATGAAGTTGACGACCAGGACGACGAGCGAGAAGACGAGCGCGACGACGATCACGGCCGAGTCTTTCCGATCCTCGCCAGCAGCTCGCGCTCTCTCGCCTCCATCCGCGTCGCGTCGTCTTCGGACCGGTGATCCCAACCCAACAGATGGAGCAATCCGTGGACGACCATCAAGGCAAACTCGTCCTCGAATGGAACCTCGCTGCGGTCGGCATTGGCCCGCACCACATCGGGAGCGATGAACACGTCGCCGATGTTCACCGGCGGACCCTCTTCAGCCCGCTCCGGGGGCGCTCCGGGCGCACCATCCTCGATGGGAAACGAAAGCACATCGGTTGGGCCGGACTCATGCATGTAGAGCTCGTTGTAGCGCGCCATCTCGTCGCTGTCGATCAGCACGATGGCCACTTCCGAGTCGGCGGGGAGCCGCTCTTCCCTCATCACGAGCTGGGCTAACGGAACGACGTCAGAAGTGTCCACGCCGCCGTCTTGCTCGTCGGCGAGAAACACGTTCACTCGGTGGCCTCGAGCACGGTCTCGTCGACAGGTTCAACAGGCGTCTCACGATCGTCCTTCGGAAGTCCGTCCGGGTATTCCTCACGGAGCTCTTTGTCAATCTCGGCGGAACGCTCCAGAGGTGTGAGTCCATTCTGATCAGTCGCCTCGCCTGCAGGGAGCCCTACCGCTGAGGCGGGGAGCGAACGCTGCGGGGTGGGCCCCGGGAAACCCGGATACGGGACCCGCGTGTGGTAATAGCCCATGAGCGCCCGCACCAGTTCGGCCTTCACCATCGTGAGGTCACGGAATGTGAGATCCGAAAAGGCAAGCTGGTGGTCGTCCAGCTTCTCCTGGACGACGGCTTCGACGAGATTGTGCAGTCCCTCGGCGGTGGGATCCTCCGTCTGGGCATAGGACCGGGCCGCAGCCTCGACGGCGTCCGAGATCATCACGATCGCCATCTCCTTCTGCCTGGGCTCGATGCCGCTGTGACGGAACAGCTCGGGGTCGACGGTCGGATCGTCGGCATACGCCTTGTTGTAGAAGTAGCGCATCAGGCTCGTGCCGTGGTGCATGCGGATGCCGTCGGCAACACCGATCGGGATCCGGTATTGGCGAGCAAGGCGTAACCCGTCCGTGACGTGAGAGCGAATGATCTCGGCGGATCGCTCCGGAGCGAGGTCGTCGTGCGGGTTGGAGACGCCGAACTGATTCTCGACGAAGTACTGCGGATGCTCGGTCTTGCCAAGGTCGTGGTACCACGCAGCGGCCTGGGCGAGCAGAGGGTCGGCGTCGATGGCACGGGCGGCCCGTCCCGCCAGCGACCCGACGAGCATGGAGTGGTTGAACGTGCCGGGGGCCTTCTCTTCCAGCACTCTCAACGCCGGGTGATTGCGGTCGAGGAGGTCGAGCAGCGTGAGGCTGGTCGTCATCCCGGCTGCGCTCTCGAGGAACGAAACGAGACCCATGGCGATGAACCCGGCGACCAAGCCACCGAGCGCGGCCAGGAGTGCGGCCTGGAAGGGATTGCTGCCCTCTGGCCCGAACAACCACTCCAACGCACCCGCCACCGGCGCCAATGCAACCGCCGAGTAGACGACGGCGAGGCGCAACTGCCTGCGGGACGACACCGATGAGACGAAGGCGACCGGGATCACGACCGCCACGCCGGCGAACACCGTGAAGGCCACGTCGAAGGTGGAGATCGCGGTGAACCCTGCCATCGGAACCGCCAGCAGCGCCGCGGTGCGCGGGTCGAACAAGATGGCCGCCATGAAGCCGATGGCGACTGCCGGCATCAAGTAGCCGAGGGCGTGGTTGTCGGTCGCGATCACATCGGGCATCCGCGAGATGACCGCGGCGAGCACGAGAAGGAACGCCAGCAACATGAAGTGGCGCGGATGCGACCACTGCGATGGGGCGATCCGCCACAGGAAGAACGCCGCCAGCAATACGGCGATCGTCCCCACGAGCGCCATGGCCCACACCGACGGTCCCGCCACGGTCTCGGGCTGGTACAGATCGAGTTGATCGATCGCCTCGAATTGGATCTCATCGATCGTCTCACCCTGGTTGACGATCGTGTCGCCGTTTCGATAGACGACCGTGACCGGCTCTACCGCGTCGCGCTGCGCCTGTCGCTCCGCCTCGGTGGCGTCCTCGTCGGCGACCAGGTTGGCCTGGAGAAGCTGGCCGATGAGTTCGGATATCGCCTCACGAGCCGTCTCCTGCTCCTCCCTCGTGGGAAGGCTCTCGATGAAGATCGGGGGCTGGGTCAGCGGGTTGAGATAACCGTTGGCAACCTCGTCGAGGTCGCGCGGCTTGACGCCGTCGTCCAGCTCGGACTGGGCCTGAGCCCTCGTCTTGTCCTCGATCTCCGGGAACGCCGATGCCTCCCCCTCGGCGACCCGGGTCAGATCGGCGTCTTTGAGTTCCACGAACTTGCGGGTGGTGCGCTCCTGGACACGCGGGTACAGGATCTGGAGTTCGATGATCTGCTGTTCGATGTCCTTGCGGGGCAGCGTCGTGGTGGTCGTCGTCGGCGGCAATGTAGTGGTGGTCGTCGTCACCTGCGTCGTTGTCGTCTCGCCGTCTTCGGGCGCCGTAGTGGTGGTCGTCGTCGGCTGCGTCGTGGTGGTGGTCGTCGTCGGGAGAGGTTCGTCGAAAGCGCCGCCGTCGAGCGCCGCGTAGAAGCCGCTGATGTCGCGCAGCACCGCCAGCGTGGCCTCGGCGTTCTCGGTGAAGATCGTCTGCACCGAAAGCGCCGCTGCATCCCGAGCCGCCATCGTGGCATCCTCATCCTCGATCGGCGTCGTCGAGCGGTCGGCGATGAAGGTCTCCGGGGAAGGCCTACCGATGGCGATCTCCGGAGCCACGTCGATCGTCTCGCCGCGGCCCACCGTCAGAATCAAGGACACGAGCACGATCGTCACCGCCAGGATCCCCACATTGGTCAGGGTTGCCGCGCGGCGGGTCATGCTTGCTCCGCAGCCAAACGTTTCTCGTCGTAGACCTGGTACGCGTCGACGATGGCGGCGACGATCCTGTGGCGCACCACATCGTCTCCGGTGAGCTCGCGGAACCCGATGCCGTCGATCCTGTCCAGGATCATGGGGACGACCATGAGTCCCGACTTGCGGCCGTGATCGAGATCGGTCTGGGTGACATCGCCGGTGATGACCATCTTGGAGTTGAAACCGAGGCGGGTGAGGAACATCTTCATCTGTTCGGGCGTCGTGTTCTGCGCTTCGTCGAGCACGACAAAGGCATCGTTGAGTGTGCGGCCCCGCATGTAGGCGAGCGGTGCGATCTCGATGGTTCCCCGTTCCATGAGTCGGTGTGTCTCATCCGGGCCCAACATCTCATACATCGCGTCGTAGAGCGGCCGCAGGTAGGGATCCACCTTGGCGGCGAGATCACCGGGAAGGAAGCCGAGCCGCTCCCCCGCCTCGACGGCGGGCCGGCTCAGAATGATTCTCTTGACGGACCCCGAGCCGAGCGCCTCGATGGCACAGGCCATAGCGAGGTACGTCTTGCCGGTGCCGGCCGGGCCGACGCCGAAGACGAGCGTGTTCTCCCGGATCGCATCGACGTATTGCTTCTGACCGAGCGTCTTCGGGCGCACATGACGACCGCGGCCGACGATGATCGAATCCTTGAAGATCCCCGAGGGGCTCGGCACGTCCTTGCGGACCATGTCGATAACACGCACGACTCGCTCCTCATCGAGAGCCTGGCCCTCCTGGACGAGGATCAAGAGCTCTTCGACAACCGTCTTGGCGAGGTCGCTGTCCCGTTCCGGGCCGTCGATCATGATCTCGTTGCCGCGCGCGACGATCTGCGCCGTCGGAAAGGCATCCTCGACCTGGCGCAGGTACATGTCCCGCTCACCGAGCAACTCGATCATGAGATGGTTGCTGGGGATGAGCAGACGGACCTCGGTTACGGACGGGTTCGTCACAAGAGAGCTCCCAGTGACCGGGAAGCAGGGGATCCACCACGGGAACGCATCAGAGCGCTGGGAGTATATCGGTGAGGGCCGGTAAGCCCATGAGTTCTATTGGGTTCAGGGATTCCCGAGGCCAAGGTTGTAGAGCTGCTCGGCGAAGCCCTCCTCGTCCTGGCCGAGGAGGAGGGCGAGGATGCGCAGGTCGTCCTTGCGGACCGTCAGCACCTTGCCGTTGAAGTCCTGGCGCTGCATCTGGATGCCGTGGAGGAAGCGGTCGAAGATGACGGCGTCATCTCCTGTGAGGTCGCCGACCTTGGCGAGATCGATCGTGACCCCGCCGCTGGGAAGCGACGTTACCGCGGTGGTCGTGCCTTCCGTCGGGAGCAGCTGGATCACAGGAACGCCGTAGAAATCGGCAAGACCGTGCAGCCGTGGCACCGAAAGGGCCCGTTCGCCACGTTCATAGGCCCCAAGAACCGCTGCCTTGAACTCGCCGCCGGTGGCGCGCTGCACGTCCTGCAGTGACAGCCCGCGTTGGCGCCGGATGGAGCGGAGTCGCTCCCCGACCAACTCGTTGTACGACGGCATCCAATGCCCTCCTGAGGTGTGCCCTCCCGCTACGCAAAGCGCTAGCCCGAACGCTCAGGGTGACAGCATACGACACAGATAGTGGCAGCGCTACCCGCAAGCTCCCAGACACCCCAAACGCGCGTGCCTAAAGGTCACGATACGCGTCCATTAGGCACGCGCGTTGGGCCTTCAGCGGCGGAAAATGCCCTTCTTGCGGGGTTTGGGGTGCTCGCCGCGCAGATCGGCATAGTCGCGCAGCGCGTTCTCTTCTTCGGGTGAGAGCTCGGTCGGGATCCCAACGTCTACGTGGACGAGGAGATCGCCACGGCCCCGGTGCTGGAGACGGGGCACTCCTTGCTTGGCCAGCCTGAAGACCGTCTCGGGCTGGGTGCCGGCCGGGATGCCCAGCTCCTCGACGTCGCCATCGAGCAACGGCACGGAGACCGAGATACCGAACGTCGCCTCGGAGATGCCGATCGTGACACGGTGATGGAGATCGTCGCCCACCCGCTCGAACCGGGGATCCTCGGCGACGCGGAGCTGCACGTAGACATCACCGCTCGGCCCACCGTTCTCGCCGGCGCCGCCCCTTCCGGCAAGCCGGAGGCGGGTCCCGTTCTCGACACCTTTCGGTACGTCGACGGTGAGGGTACGCGTGCCCTCCATGCGGCCGGCTCCACGGCAGATCGTGCACGGGTGTTCGATGATCTGGCCCCTACCAGCACAGGTCGAGCATTCGGCCACCGTCACCATCTGACCGAGGAACGTGTTGCGCGCCACCTGGACGCGGCCATTGCCCCGACACGTTGGGCATGTCGCAGTGTCGTGACCGGGCTCCGAGCCCGAGCCGGCGCAATACTCGCACCGGATCGGAGCCGTGAATTCGATCTCGCGCTGCAGCCCGAATGCCGCCTCTTCGAGGGACAGGTCGAGCCGCACGGCGACATCGGGCCCCCGCTCGGGGCCCCGACGGCGGCCGAACCCTCCCATGCCGCCGAAAGCGGCGCCGAAGAATTGCTGCAAGATGTCATCGAGTCCGCCGAACTGACTGAACAGGTCCTGCGAGCCGAACACCTCTCCCCGGTCGTAGCGGGCGCGACGATCCGGATTGGAGAGCACCTCGTACGCCTCCGCGATCTCACGGAACCGCTCCTCTGCCGTCGGGTCGTTGGGATTTGCATCCGGATGCGTCTGTCGGGCCAGCAGGCGAAAGGCCTGCTTGATGTCGTCGCCGGAGGCATCCCTCGCCACGCCGAGGATCTCGTAATAGTCCTTCATTCCTCTGATTCCAGACTGTCCCCGAGCGTCTCTCCCACCTGCTCAACAACCCGAATCGTCCTTCGATAATCCATCCGCATCGGACCGAGGACGCCGATGCGGCCTCTGCCGGGTCCTCTACCGATCGGTGCTGAGACGACGGCGAGATCGAGATCCTCGCCGAGCTCGGCGCCGATGCGCACCCACGTGCCTTCTTCACCGGGATCGACCATCTCCCGAAGCTCACCCTTCTCTTCCATGAGCCCGAGAAGCTGGTGCACGATGGCGAGATCGTTCCAGAGACTCGCCAACAAGCTCGTTCCGCCGGTGTAGACCTCGCGTTCGGTGTCCGCCCGTATGGCGCCCAGTTCCTCGCGCACCGGAGCGACGACGCGGCGGACCACATCGGACATGGCGGGGAGCCCGGTTTCGTCTCCGGCCGCCTCACCGAGCGATCTGCCGGTGAACACACGCTCCAGGACCTGCTCGGCCTCCTCCAGCTGGACGTCGTCAGGCTCAAACCCCACGTCCACCACCTGCTGAGCTACCCGGCCGGTCTCGGCGACGGTGACGACGAGAACCGCGGCGCCGCCGAGACGCACGATGTGAATGGCGTGGACGACGTCCTCTTCTTCGACGGTCGGGCCAACAACGATCGCCGGAAAGCGTGTGAGGTCGGTCAGCAGCCCCGGAGTATCAGCGAGAAGACGGGCCAGCTCTTGATGGACCTCGGAGAAGAACTGCTCGATACGAACCCTCGTGGCCGAACGGAGCCGCACCGGCGAGCAGTGGTCGACGTAGTAGCGGTAGCCGTGGTGGGTCGGTACTCGACCCGAGGAGGTGTGGGGCTGCTCGATGAAGCCGTATGCCTCCAGGCGAGCCAGGTCGCTTCTGATCGTCGCGCTGGAGACCGAGAGATTGCTGCGCTCGAGCACGGCCTGGGAGCTAACCGGCTCCCCGGTTCGGATGTACTCCTCGACGAGCGCCTGGAGAACGAGCGATTTGCGATCATCCAGCATGATATGAAAATTAGCAGTCCCCCTCGGAGACTGACAGCACAGCGCGCGCCGCGGCGTCGGTGAGCATGGGGTCGAGGACCCTGATGCGATCCCCATCCCGCTCCAGCACACCCGCGGCGACGAGGCGGCCTCCCTCCGCGCTGCTCAACAGAGCAGTGCCGGCGCCGCCGGTAACCACCCCAGCGACGCGGCGAAGGCCGAGCATCACGCGTTCCTGCTCCCTTCCCCACGGGTCGAGCGCCTCGCTGCCAAGTCGGGGCCTCTCTCCCCTCTCGATGGATTCGAGATACCGATCGAGACGGCGGTGGTTGCGACTCCTTCGTATGTCGCGGTGATCGTGCGCCCCAAGCCCGAAGCCGACGAACTCGGCCCCGGCCCATGTGGCCAGGTTGTAGCGGCAATGATGACCCGGCTTCGCCCAATTCGAGACCTCATAGCGGATGAGTCCGGCTTCTGCCGCCGCTGCAGCCAGCACGTAGAAGCGATCGGCCTGGATGTCGGGATCGGGAGCGGATCCGCCTGCTAGGACCATCCGGGAGAGCTCGGTGCCGGGTTCCACGGTGAGTGCGTATCCGGAGAGGTGATCCGGTCCCAGGTCGAGCGCACGCTCGACGGTCTGGCGCCATGAATCCTCCGATTCCCCGGGCGCGCCGTACATGAGATCCAGGCTCACCGAGGCCACCCCGGCCCGCCGGGCGACATCGACGACCACGGCCGCATGCTCCGGGGTGTGCTGTCGACCCAGCGACGCCAGCACGGCGGGGTCGAACGACTGGATGCCGAACGACACCCGGGTGAAGCCGGCAGCGACGAGCTGCACGGCATACTCGTCGGTCCAGTCCTCGGGATTCGCCTCGAGGCTGATCTCGGCTCCTGTGGCCACGGTGTGATGGCTCGCCAGCGCTTTGAGCAGCGCTGCCAGTTGATGCTGCTGCAACGTCGAAGGCGTCCCCCCGCCGAGGTTCACGGCGTCGAGTGGGCCCCACGGGTCTTCCATGACGATCTCCGACTCCAACGCCGTGACGTAGCGAGCTACCGGTGAAGTCCGCTCGGACGGGGTGACGACGGCAAAGTCGCAGTAGGGACACCGTCGAGCGCAGAACGGGATGTGAAGATAGGCAGACTTCAGGTCGGCGGCGTCGTCCGCCAGAGCAGGGTCGTCGGGAGAAGAGACCCCCTCCGTCCCTCGCTTCGCCCGGGCCACCTCCCCCAGAGGGGGAGCCAAGTTGCTAGTCACCGAGTCGGAGGGCGGCCACGAAGGCATCCTGGGGCACCTCCACCTGGCCCACCATCTTCATCCGCTTCTTGCCCTCCTTCTGCCGTTCCAGCAACTTGCGTTTCCTGGTCACATCGCCGCCGTAGCACTTGGCGATGACGTCCTTGCGCTTTGCCTTGATCGTCTCTCTGGCGATGATCCGACTGCCGAGCGCAGCCTGGACGGGCACATCGAAGAGCTGGCGAGGAATGAGCTCGCGTAGTCGCTCCACCATGGCCTTGCCGTAAACGTAGGCCTTGTCTTTGTGGACGATTGCGGAGAAGGCGTCTACCGCCATGCCGTTCAAGAGGATGTCGACCCGGACGAGGTCCGATACCCGGTAGTCGTCGGGCTCGTAATCGAGCGAGGCATAACCCCGTGTGCGGGACTTCAACTGGTCGAAGAAGTCGAAGACGATCTCAACGAGCGGTACCGAATAGCGCAGCTCCACGCGCTCCGGCGAGAGATAGGTCATCTCCTGCAGCTCACCCCGTCGCGATTGGACGAGCTCCATCACGGTCCCTGTGTACTCCGATGGGGCGATGATCATCACCTTGACGTACGGCTCCTCGATCGACACCAGCGATCCCGCGCCGGGAAGGTCCTGAGGACTGCGCACCGTCACCGGCTGCCCGCTGACGGTGTTCGCCTGGAACGCTACCGAGGGCGCCGTTGTGATGAGATCCAGGTCGTATTCGCGCTCCAACCGTTCGCGGACGATCTCCATGTGGAGCAGGCCGAGAAAGCCGCACCGGAAACCGAACCCGAGCGCCTTGCTGGTCTCCGCCTGATACATCAGCGACGAGTCGTTGAGGCGCAGCTTCTCGAGGGCGTCACGCAGCCGCTCGAAATCGTCTCCGTCGGTCGGGAAGAGGCCCGAATACACCATCGGCCTCGGCTCTCGATAGCCCTCGAGCGGCTCCGGGGCATCGAACCCCGCGATCGTCACGGTGTCACCGACCCGGATGAGGTCGATCTCCTTGACGCCCGTTATGAGATACCCGACGCCACCCGTTTCGAGCCGTCCGGTGCGTTCCGGCACCGGACGGCGGATGCCGACGTCGGCGGCCTCGGCGTGCACGTCGGTGGCCATGAACAGGACGCTCTCGCCCTCGTTGAGTTGTCCGTCGACGACTCGCACGTAACAGACGACGCCCCGATACGTGTCGTAGAACGAATCGAAGACCAGGGCCCGCAGCGGCCCTGCGGGATCGCCCTCGGGAGGGGGGAGACGGGAGACGATGGCCTCGAGCAACTCGTCGATGCCCTCTCCGGTCTTCGCCGAGATCATGATCGCCTCATCGGACGAGCCCCCCAGTACGGCTGCGAGCTCGGCGGCGGCGCGTTCGGGCTCTGCAGCGGGGAGATCGATCTTGTTCACCACGGGGATGATCTCGAGCCCATTCTCGATGGCCATGTAGGCATTGGCGAGGGTCTGCGCCTCGACACCTTGCGAAGCGTCGACGACTAGGAGCGCCCCCTCACAGGCGGCCAGGCTCCGCGACACCTCATAGGAGAAATCGACATGGCCGGGGGTGTCGATGAGATTCAGGTGATATTCGCGGCCGTCGGCGGCGGCGTAGTCGAGGCGCACAGCATTGGCCTTGATCGTGATGCCACGTTCGCGCTCGAGCTCCATCTCATCGAGCACCTGATCACGCATCTCGCGAGCTGAGATCGCACCGGTGCGCTCGAGGAGACGATCGGCAAGGGTCGACTTCCCGTGGTCGATGTGGGCGATGATGCTGAAGTTGCGGATACGCGATTGGGACATCGTCGGAGTTGCACCGTGGATCGTGAACGGACGAGAGCGAAGCCAAAGCGTATCGGTGATCGCAGACGACTATCGACCACTGGGCGACCACTGGGCGACCACTGGGCGACTACGGGACGACCATTGCTATTCTGGCGCCGTTCCCACCACCTCGTGAGGTCTCTCGCCGTATGGCAAACATCAAGTCACAGGTCAAGCGCAACCGCCAGAACGAGAAGCGCCGTGAGCGCAACAAGGCCGTGCGCAGTGAGCTCAAGACACGTGAGAAGAACGCCATCGCCGCCGCCGAGGAAGGCGATGCCGTACGTGCCGATGAGATGCTCCGACTCGCCCAGAAGCGGATCGACACCGCGGCCGCAGACGGCGTCATCAAGAAGAACACCGCCGCCCGCCTCAAGTCACGGCTCACCAAGCGCGTGCACTTGCTCATCGGCTGACACCCCACGGCAATGACTGATCAGAGTACGTGGCTGACGCCGGCGGCGCATGAGAAGCTCCAAGAGGAGTTCGACCGCCTCACCACCGAGGGCCGGGCCGAGGCCGAGCGACGCATTGCCGAGGCTCGCGCCCACGGTGATCTGCGAGAGAACGCCGAGTACGACACCGCCAAGAACGATCAGGGCATGATGGAGGCCCGGATCAGACAGCTCCGCCACATCCTCGACACAGCCGAGGTCCGCGAGGTCGCCGACAACGGCATCGTAGAGATTGGCTCCGTCGTCACGGTCGTCGACGACGACGGCGAAACGGAGTTCTTCGTCGCACCCGCAGAGAACAAGGTCACCGGGATGCTCCTCGCCTCCCCGGACAGCCCGCTGGGTGCTGCCCTACTCGGTTCCGCCCCCGGAGACGAAATCACGTACCAAGCACCCGGGGGCACCTTCGCCTACACCGTCAAGGACGTTCGCCCGTACCAAGGCTGATCGTCCGACGCCTCAGGACATCACCAGTTCGGGCAGTTCGCCCGCCGGCTCGAAGCCGAGCACCATTCCGTAGAACGCCAACTCGCTCTCCAAGCTGTGGACGATGTTCTCCGCTTTGCGAAACCCGTGGTCCTCCCCTTCGTAGGTGATGAGGGCATGCGGGATACCACGATCGGCCAGCGCCCCGGCGATCTTCTCGGCTTGTTCGGGCGGCACGACTCGATCTTCGAGGCCCTGGAAGAGAATCACAGGCACGGCGATCCGATCGGCCGAATACAGCGGAGACCTCTCGCTCATGACGTCGCGGTCTGTCCCCGTGAGCCGGTCGAGATAGCGCGACTCGAACTTGTGGGTGTCGTCGGCGAGCAGCCCGATGTCGGCAACCCCGTAATAGGACGCACCCGCCCGGAACAGGTCGCGGAACGCCAGCGCCGCCAGGACGGTGAACCCCCCGGCGCTTCCGCCCCTGATCACCGCGCGCCCCGGATCAACGCGCCCGGTTGCGGCCAGGTAGGCGGCGGCGGAGACGGCATCGTCGACGTCGACAACACCCCACAGGTCCTCGAGCTTCTTGCGAAACTCACGGCCGAAGCCCGTGGAACCCCGATAGTTGACGTCGACGAGGCCGAAGCCGCGCGATGTCCAGAAGAGGTGTTCGACGCGTAAGCGCGATACCGCCGCCGACGTGGGCCCGCCGTGGATCTTGACGATGAGGGGTGGTAGCTCTCCGTCCGGTGCCTCGAAATCCGGGTTGGTCGGCGGGTAATAGATGCCGTGTGCCACGTCACCCTCGGTGGTGGGGAACGTGATGAGCTCGGCCGCCGGGAAGAACGCCGGAGGAGCCGGCTCCTCGTTGGCTGCGACGGCCGTTGCAGTGGCGCTCTCGACATCGAACTCGACCAGGGCGGATGGTCGGACCACGCTGTACGCGGTGAAGAAGGCGGTGCCACGGCCATCCGTGACCAGATCGCTCTGATATGAGAAACCGAGGTCCAGCCGGTCGAGCGTGCCGTCCGGTGAGACCACCCCGAGGTTCCAGACCCCATTCTCGATGAACGAGGCAAGGATCCGGCCCCCGGACAGGATCGCGAATGATTTGGTGCCCAACCACCACAGCGGCTCGGCGAACTCGGCGTCCATCTCGAGGATGCCGCTGATCACGAGTCCGTCGTAGCGGTGCAGGTTCCACCATCCGGTCCGATCCGAGGCGAAGACCAGTGTTCCGTCGCTGTCCCACTCGGGTTGTGCGATCGACTCCTCCGGTCCGCCGGCGACGATCCGGCGGTCGAGGAGGCCGGTGCCATACCGGGCCACGACCAGCTCGGTGCCGTCCCACGGCATGTTGGGGTGGTCCCACTCCAGCCAGGCGAGGGAGCCCCCGTCCGGGGAGAGAGTCGGGGCCGCGTAGAAATCACGCCCCGTCGCCAGCACTTCTCCAACTCCATCGCCGTCGAGTGGAACGGCGACGAGTTCGTTCACCGGCTCGTCTGTGTCCGTGTGAGACTCTCTGATGCATACAACGCGTCCGTCTTCCGTGATGATCGGCTCGACGAACCGCAGGCCGGCAGGCTCCTGTGGCTCCGGCGTGATCGGCTGCGTTGTCCCATCGGGGTCTCGCCGGTACAGCCGATGGTCGCTGAAATCGGAGTAGACGATCGTGCCGTCCTCGACCGCATACGCCGTACCGCCGTACTCGTGCACCATCGTGCGGACGTTGATCGAAGCAGGCAGGACATCGGCAACAGAGCCGTCGGCTCGTCTGCGCACGAGCACTTGACGTCCCCCCTCCGAGGGTCGGGTCTCGATCCAGTAGAGGGTGTCGCCATCGACGGCGATCTGCTGGAAGCCGACGACACCGGCCACGGTGTCTGCCGCCGAGATGGGCGATTCCCAGGAACCGTATGGAGCAATCTGCGTCATGGCGAGGGAGGGTAGGTCATCCCAACCAGCGACAAAGGGCAACGGTGAGGCGCTCCAGCGTGACGCGGTGTACCGGCTCGGGCTCGGTCTTCAACGTCAAGTCGGCTCGCGCCAGCGCATCCAGCGACCGCGTCAGGTTCTCCGGTCGCGCCCGGTGCCGCCGCTCCCAGACCTTGCGCACCGGAAATGCCTTGGCGTTCGAACCGACCCAGCCGGCGTAGGTATCGATGTCGGGAGCAGACAGCGCCAGCGACCGTCGCCGCACCTCTCCCTCCAGGAACGCCAGCAGGACCAGCGGGTGGCCGTGCTCGAGGAAGTCGGCGAGCCGACGAAGTGCCTCGCCTTCCTTGCCTGCGGAGATCGCATCCGACAGGTACCACATGGGTTCGTCTGGACGATTCGCAAAGCGACCCTGGACCACCTCGACGGTGACCCTGCCACTCTCGATCTCGAGTTGGTCGAGAGCACGGCCGAGGGCGGCAATATCGGAACCGAAGCGGTGGAGCAGCACCCGACCCGCCTCCTGATCGATGTGCAGCGAGCGGCGCTTCGCCTCGGACCCGAGCCAGTCGGAGGCATCGCGCTCCCGCATCTTCTTGACGGAGATGACCTCGCCCCGAGCGGTGACCACCTTCTTCAGTAGCGCTGGGAGTGAACCGTCGGCAACGAACACGACGGCGGCAGCGTCGGGATCCAGCGTTGACAGCATGTCGGCTATGGCCTCGACCTCGCTCTTCACGAGGCGATGGGCATCCACGATGAGGGCGCCGGGCATGTCACCAAAGAGCGAGCCGCTCTGCAGTGCGGGCACGATGGGTACCACCTCGGCTCGGAACGAGCCATCGATTTCGGAGGCGGTTCCGGCCCCTCGGCCCGGCACGTCGATACGCACATGGTCGTCGACACCGTGGTCCGAGAAGACCGCGGCGGCCCGGTCGAGCATCAGCTCACGCTCTCCCGGCCCGACCTCGCGGGGCCCGACGATGGCGACGATCGGCACCGGCCGACTCTACGACGGCATATAGCCGGTCGTGCCGTCGATCAGCTCGCGGGCGATGTCGGCATGACCGGCGTGGCGCGCCGTCTCCTCGATCATGTGGGCAACCACCCAGCGCAACGCGAACTTCTCGCCCTTGCGGTCCCGAACCGACAGGTCGTCCATCGCGGCATCGGCGACGACCCTCTGCGATCGCTCCACTGCGGCGGTGTAGAGAGCGACCACGCTCTCGATGGTCTCGTCGTCCTCGATGCGGAAATCAGCATCGGGGTCGTCTTCGGACCATGGATAGTCGACGCCGCTGCCGGCGAAGAAGTCGTCGAACCACCAGAGTTCCACCCACGCCATGTGCTTGACGAGACCGAGCAGGCTGGTCCCCGACTCCACCACCGGACGGCGAGCATCCTCGAAGGAGAGACCCTCGAGCTTCCACGCCAGGATCGCCCGATTGTTATCGAGCATCGCCAGCAGGGTGTCCTTCTCGGTGCCGTTCTTGGGGACGGGTCGAATCTCCATGGAGACGAACATAGTCACCCGAGAGGAATGCGGACGTCTCCAGCCTTGCTCGTGACGTGGACCTCCACATCGGACAGCACGGCCATCACTTCGGGAGTCGGATGGCCGTAGGTGTTGTCCCCGACACTGACGACGGCAACCGCACCGACCGTTCGCTCCAGCCAGGCAAGATCGGTAGTGGCTGCACCGTGATGGGGAACGAGCAGCACGTCGGGACGCAGGTCCGGCAAGTCCCGCTGCGCCACCGCCTCGATGTCTCCTGCCAGGAGCGCGGTCACACCTGCATCGACCCAGAGCACGACCGAACCGTCGTTCTGTTTCTGATAGCGGCGCCCGGGACCCAGCACCTCCAGCGTTACCGCACCCATGTCGAATCGCGCCCCAACGGGCGGAGCCTCGACGACGACACCGATACGCCTGAGTTCGTCGACGAGGCCTCCGAGTTCCTCCCCGAGATCGGGTTGGTCGGGGTACCAGAGGCGACCGATGGCGACGCGGTCGGCAATCGCTACCAGGCCGCCCACATGGTCCATATCGCCGTGCGTGACGACGAGCAGATCGATCCTCCTGATGCTCCGCGACCGGAGCGCCTGAGCAAGAACGAACGGGTCCCGACCGCCGTCGACGAGAGCGGTCGCACCCGACGGATCCTCGATGAGAGTGGCGTCGCCCTGACCGACATCGAGCACGGTCATGGTGGGCGCGGTCGGCGGCCCATGCCATCCGACGACGGGCAGAGCGATGACGCCGACTGCCACCGCCGTAGCCAGCGGCCGCAGTGAACGCCGCAGCGCCATCCCAACGAGCGCCGCCACCCCTGCGGCACCCACCCACCCGAGCTGCGGCCACTCTGCCGCCAGCCTCGCAACGACGAGAACGAATCCTGCGCCGAACCCGGCGAGAGACACGAGGCCGCTCCAACCAACCATCACGGCAAGGGCCGCTACCGCCGTCGTAACCGCCACGACCGGCCCGGCGATCAGATTGGCGAGCGGCGACACGAGGGGAATCGACCCAAAGTGCATGAGCAGGATGGGAGCAACAACGATCTGCGCGCCGATCGCTGCCCCGAGCGCCTGCCACACCCACCGTGGCCACATCGATCCCGGTTGCCTGCCCGTCGCCCACCTCACACCGACGAGGACTCCCCCGGTGGCAACGACTGAGAGCTGGAAGCCGACGTCCGCCGCCAGCTGGCCGGACACGAGCAGCAGCACCACGACGGCACTGCCGAGGGCGATCCAGGGTCTGATCGGGAGGCCGAAGGCGGCGGTGATCAACAGGATGGCAACCATCGTCGCCGCTCGGAGCACGGACGGCTCCCAACGGGTGGCGACAACGAACACCGCGAGTGAGAGAAGGCCGATCACGGCCCTCGATCGGATACCTGGAGCCAGGGGTGCGCTGAGCACCCAGACTCCGGCGAGAAACAGAGCAACGTTGCTGCCGCTCACCGCGACGAAGTGGGTGAGGCCGGAGCGCCGCAGGGCGTCGAGGTCTCTCTCGGGGACGCCGGAAGTGTCGCCGATCAGGAAGCCGGCGAGGAGAGCTTCCTCCGGTGTCGTGCCGAGGACCGACCGCACCCTGTTACGGACGGCGTTTCCCGTCCGTAACACGGGAAACCGGGCCCGCACGACCTCGGTGACCTCTGCATCGGTGAGACGCCCGGCGACCGGGTCTCCTCGCACCGTGCCGGGAGCGGATCTCAACAACCCGGCAACCGTTATCAGGGAACCGACGGGCGGCAGCTCCCTTGCTGGCAGAGCCACCGCCAGCGCCGGCCCGGACCATGCCATCTGTCTCGGCTCGAGCACCTCGACCGGGACGACGGTCATGACGGCACGGTCGTTGTGGCGCTGGTCGTCGAGGACTCGAGCACGCAACACGACCGGCCCCTCAGGCACATCGGCGGTGAGGGTGAGTTCCATTCTCCCGGCGGCGGCGACACCCGACAACACGCCGGCTGCGGCGATGACGCCTGCCACGGCGATCCACCGTCGGCTCACGAGGCCTGCGACCAGTAACACAACGGCCGCCCCCAGACCTAGGAGCGGCACCCCGATCCATCCTGCCGTGGCGCCGACCCAGGCCGAGACGGCACATCCAACAGCCAGCCGGTCTCCGTTCAAGGGCTGCCGATGGCGTCGCGC
>Ga0255054_10000381_pt1 | contig 26259 bp, 19 predicted proteins | sample JV7_2_23_MG_FD_188634 | JGI IMG/M metagenome (GOLD analysis project Ga0255054, IMG submission 188634) | Seawater microbial communities from Jervis Inlet, British Columbia, Canada - JV7_2_23 | ecosystem: Environmental > Aquatic > Marine > Inlet | place: Canada: British Columbia | collected... | reverse complement strand
CAGGATCTAAGACATGGGTACTGGAAAAAAAGCTATCCGGATGGAAACCTGATCTATAAGGGTTTTTTCAAAAATGGGAACCCGGTTGGTAAAATGGATCGATTCTATGAAAATGGGACCAGAAGGGCTGAACTGGTAAACCCTGAAGGAACTGATTTTACGTATGCGAGGATCTTTTACAGAACAGGTAATCTGGCTGCAGAAGGAAAGTATGTGAATATGGCGAAAGACAGTATATGGAGCTATTATTCTTATTATTCAGATGACCTAATGTATACGGAGACCTATAAAACCGGACTGAAAGACGGGGAGTCCAGGAAATTTTATCCGGGGGGACAGTTGGCCGAGATCATGACCTGGCAAATGGACATAAAACACGGTTCCTGGAAACAATTCTTTGAAGATTCCACCATCAGGCTCATTTCCTGGCATGACTCTGATCAACTGCATGGAAGATACCAGGTATATAACCGGAACCATGCCCTGATAATGGATGGTAAGTATGACCATGGGAAGATGGATAAAACCTGGCATTTCTATGATGATAATGGCAAAGAGAAACATGCACTTCTCTATGAGAAAGGCGAGCTACAGAACAATAAGGAACTGGAAGAATGGGCAAAAAAATACATGGAGGAGATCGAGGAGAACCTTGGAAAGATCCCGGAGGTGGATATTAATAACTTCTTTGACAAAAGAGAATGAACATTAGGACAATCCAGATGCGACAATTGGGTTTTGCCATATTACTGGTTTTCGGATTTTCCCTCAACGGGATGGGCCAGGAAAGTGTCTATAAATTCTGGATACAGATAAAGGATAAGGAGGGCAGCCTGTATTCACTGGATAATCCAGCTGAATTCCTTTCACAGCGTGCCATTGACCGAAGACTTCGCTACCATATCCCGATCGATGAAAACGACCTTCCCGTCAGCCAGGTATATCTTGACAGTCTCCGGCAACAGGATATTAATATACTATATTCCAGCAAATGGATGAATGCTGTTGTCGCTGAAACCAATGACTCTGGCGTGGTAGATTTGCTATCCTCATATTCCTTTGTAACAGGCATTGAATTACTCTATTGGACTCCCCGGTTAAAGTCAGCAGCAGATAAATTCAAAGAAACTTTTTCTGACGAACCCCTTCTTTCTGACCACCAGGTTGAAATGCTTAACGGTCATAAGCTTCATGAACAGAGCTATCAGGGGGAGGATATGATCATTGCGGTTATTGACGCAGGATTTAATAATGCAGACAATATTGCCGGATTTCAGTCCCTCTGGCAAAACGGGCAAATCCTGGGAACGAGGAATTTTGTAGATCCTTCCGCCGATTTTTTCTGGAGTGTAAACGGCAGTCATGGCACGAGTGTATTGTCAACCATGGGTGGATACCTGCCCGGGGAATTCGGGGGAGCAGCCATGCAGGCAGGCTATTGGCTGATCCAGACCGAAGATACCCGGACTGAATTCCGGATAGAGGAGGCAAATTGGCTGGCCGGGGCAGAACTGGCAGATAGTGCCGGTGCAGATGTCATCAATTCATCGCTGGGATATTCCGACGGGTTTACAGTCAGCACCCAGAATTATAATTATTCCGACATGGACGGTAAGACCACCCTTGTAACCAGGGCAGCCACACTGGCTGCATCGAAAGGGATGCTGGTGGTAACCAGTGCAGGTAATGCGGGCAATACAGGGGATTCCTGGCAATACATTATAGCACCATCAGATAGTGACAGCATTCTGGGGGTTGCGGCAGTTGATGCAGATGGAGTACGTGCTTCATTCAGTTCAAAGGGACCCAGCAGTGACAGGAGGGTCAAACCGGATGTTGCCGCCCAGGGTCTGGCTACAGTAATAATAAGGTCAAATGGTTTGGTTGGCACCGGTAGCGGAACTTCTTTTTCTTCTCCTGTCATGGCTGGTCTGGCAACATGCCTGTGGCAGAAACACAGGGATATTACCAATTATGAGATCATCAAAGCCATACGCCGAACTGCCAGTCAGTATCATACACCGGATTCACTCATAGGTTATGGCATTCCGGATCTTTATCTCGCTGATTTAATGCTTTCAGCATCAAAGTCCACAGCGGACCGGCTCCATGTCTTTCCAAACCCCGCGACTCAATATATCAATCTCTGGTTCCCATACACTGATGAAGCAGGTAATTATTTTGAGATCATAGATGTAACCGGCAAGAAAATGCAGGAAGGGAGGATCTATTCCAACAACCAGAACCAGGTAGAAATTAATGTAGAACTACTGCCTGCAGGCACCTATCTCATCCTTGTACATACCCAGTATGAACGGATGAAGGGTATATTTATCAAGCAGTAATGGAAGAGGCCAACAGGCATACAATGAAACTCTCAGATCTGCAGGAGGAGATCCGGGAGATCATTCAAAAAAGTTTTGGAGTCCCCCGCTGGATCAGCTGCGAGATTATGGACATCACACAAAACTACAGCGGCCATTGTTACCTTGATCTGATAGAAAAGGATGAAAAATCCGATAAAGTTCTTGCAAGGGCCAGGGCAACCATCTGGGCTTCTTCATACCGTATGTTAAAACCATACTTCGAGACAAGTACCGGTTATGAGCTCGTTTCGGGGATCAAGATCCTGGTGCTCGCCAGGGTAGAATTTCATCCGGTCTTTGGTCTCAGCCTTAACATCCAGGATATTGATCCCACCTATACCCTGGGAGATGTGGAACGTAAAAAACGTGAGATAATTCAACGGCTTGAGAAGGAAGGGGTACTCGATATGAATAAAGAGATACCGTTTGCTATCGTACCCCAGAAGATAGCGGTCATATCATCGCTGACGGCAGCAGGATATGAGGATTTTTTGGATCAACTCAAGGGAAATCCATATGGATATCAATTTTATACCCGTCTTTTCCCGGCAGTTATGCAGGGTGAGAATGCAGAACAAAGCATCATAGCATCCCTGGAAAAAATATTTGAATTCGAGTCCCATTTTGATGCTGTAGTAATCATCAGAGGGGGAGGGTCAAAATCAGACCTGGCCTGCTTTGACAGCTATGACCTGGCTTTCCATGTTTCACAATTTCCCCTGCCCGTCATCACGGGAATTGGTCATGAGCAGGACGATACCATTACTGATATGGTGGCACATACCCGACTGAAGACACCTACTGCTGTGGCTGGCTTTTTCATCGATAAACTTGCTTCATTTGAAGGGGAGCTCGAAGAATTCCAGGACAGTCTTATCAAGGCCACAGTAACCATCCTGAATGAACAAAAGCTACGGCTTCAACTTTATCAGCAAAAATACGTATCCGGGTCTGCTGCTATGGTGCATGCCCGGCAGGAATATCTTCTGAAACTAACCGGGAATGCTCGTTTCCGGGTACAACAACAATTACGCTCCAATGATAATCTGATTACACGATTCATGGAGCAACTCAGGAGCACGGCTAAATATATCCCCCAAAGAAAAACCATTGAATCAGTCCACATTATGCAACGTTTCCTGCAATTGATAATTAATAGACTGGAAGGTGAAGATAAAAAGCTTGAAGATTACCATAGGCTGGTAGCTTATGCTGAACCCGGACAAATACTGAAAATGGGCTTTTCTATTTCAAGAATGGATGGAAAAGCGCTTAAAGATGTGAAAAATACCGGGCTTGGAACCATCGTGGAGACGGAATTGTACAGGGGCAAATTCAAAAGTAAAATAACTGATATAAAGAAAAAAAATATACTTTAGCTAAGGAAGAACCTGCAAATTGATGACCAGATTCGCTATTGCAGCAATATTACCGGCCATATTCTGGCCTCTGTCCATTTTTTCACAAGTCCAGTCCCGGCAGGATAGCCTTGAGAAATTGCTGGATGATGCAACTCAGGAGAAAAAGGTTGAGATTTTCTGTGAATTGTCAGAAACTTACTGGCAGAGTTCCTATGATACAAGTCTCCTGATGGCCATCCATGCCCATACACTGGCCCTTAAAATTGAAAACAAACAGCTTATTGCCAGATCTTTAAATATGACAGGAAATGCTTATTACCTGATGGGCGATTTTACCAATAGTATGGATCATTACCGGCAGGCCCTCACCATCCGGAAAGAATTGGGAGACAGCAACAGCATTGCCAGTTCCTACAATAATATCGGTGCAGTTTACTTGCAAATGCAGGACCACCAGCAAGCCCTGTATTATCTGAAAAAAGCAAAGACTATCTTTGAGGCATTACAGGATGAAGTCCATCTTTTCTCAATCATGAACAATATCGGTGCTGTGTATGTAGAAAATGAGAAATTTGACACAGCCTATCAGTATTTAACCGAGGCTTATGAAATTGCACAACGGACCAGGGATGAGGATAACAAATCGATAGCTCTGACAAATCTCGGCGAAGCAGCACTATCTATGGGACTGCTGGAGCAATCCCTGGAATATCAAAAGAATGCTCTGGAAATCAGCCGAAAACTGGGTAACAAGGCCATGATGGCCACCATTTATACCAACCTCGGAAAAACCTACCTGGAAATAAAAAACTACCAACAGGCCTTCAATGCTTTCCATGAGAGTCTGGACTTGTCCGAAGAAGTAAATTCATTGCCAGATCTTCGGGAGAACTATCATTATCTGTCTGAATATTATGATATTCAAAGAGAATATAAACAGGCCCTGTATTACTACCGTTTATATGCCTCTACCAAAGACAGTATTAATTCGCAGGAGGCTATGATCCGGATTAAGGAAATGGAAAGCCTTTCCCAGGCCCAGACCCTTCAGCAGGAAATTGAATTATTAAGGAAGGACAATGAGATCAGCAATCTCAAGACTACCAGGTTAAAGAACACCATTTTCTTCCTTGCCGCTGTATCGTTGATGATCATCCTTGTATTTGTTGTGTACTACCAGAAAAACAGGTTAAAACGCGAAACTACCAGGCTCCTGGAGGAGAAAAACAAACAGCTCGAAAAGGCAAATTTAAAATTGCAAAAATCAGAGAAACACCTGAAGGAGTTGAATTCCACCAAGGATAAGTTTTTTTCCATTATCGGACATGATCTTCGGAATCCGTTAAACGCCCTGCTTGGCTTCAGTGAATTGATATCGGGTAACTCGCGGGACTATACAACGGAAGAGATCCAGCGTTACAGCAAGATCATCAATGAGGCAGCAAAGAATATTCACTTACTTATTGAAAACCTGCTGGAATGGTCCCGGTCACAATCCGGTAATATTGATTACCATCCTGAAAAGACCGATCTTATGCCTATGGTCACAGAGATTTTCAAAGTATTTGAGATCCATGCTGATAAAAAGGGCGTCAAAATGGTGTCGGAAATCCCTGAGGATGTCAGTATAACTGCTGACAGGAATCTATTGTCCACAATTCTAAGGAATTTAATCAACAATGCTGTAAAATTCACTCCCAACGGCGGGCAAATCAGGGTCTTCTGTGAACAAAATAACAGTGAGATAACCATTTCCGTAGAGGACACAGGCATCGGGATGTCTGAGAAACAGCTGGATAATCTTTTCAGACTTAGTGACAATGTTACCATGCCAGGCACATCGGAAGAGAAGGGAACCGGTCTTGGCCTGATACTTTGCAGAGAATTTGTGGAAATGCATAAGGGAAAAATCTGGGCTATCAGTGAGCCAAAAGAAGGAAGTACTTTCTCTTTTACCCTGCCAATAAAAGCAAAACAATAGTTCCATGAGCAAAGACCCCACATACAATGAGGCTATCACAGAGATCGAAGAGATCCTTCAGAAAATTGAAACCGGTGAATTAGATGTAGATGATCTGACGGATCAAGTGAAACGTGTCGCCTTCCTCCTCGAAACATGCAAAAAAAAGCTTAAAACAACTGAAAGCGAAATTCAAAAAGTAATTGATGGCCTTGAAAAAGATGAGGAATCTTAAATGTCGCCTTAATTTCAATGATCCAGATTTACCTCCAGGTCAATGTTGCTAATGTCTTCCTGGTCGGGACAATAATCAGCAAGATTGCATAGTTCGGTTGCATAACCAACTCGCATGTTCGCGGTTTTGAAGAATTCTGTAGCCATATGCTTGATCTGGTTCTGATTGACAATCAGCACCTGTATTGGATCAATATCCTCCATGTTAATTTTACCTTCTGCTTCTTTCAATACCTTCAGATTGGCATTCATGATCTTCATCAGTTCCTGGTATGAGCGGGCTATAGAAGCGAGACGGTGACCGATAACACCTATTACCTCATGATTTTCAGCATCGATCAGGGGACTCCCTGCATTTCCCTGTTTAATCGTACAGTCCACCTGAATAGTATTAAATCCATTCGTTTGCTTGTGCAGAGAGGAAATAATGCCACTTTTGATAGCCAGGTTTTCCTGTTCCAGCTGATAACCAAGCACGGCAATCGGTTGGCCGATCCGGTGAGTGACCTTCTTGCTGCATTTCAGGGCGGGAATATTCTCAAAATCTTTCAGATCTATATCAAACAGTACAAAACCAGGATTAAGTCGCCCATTGGTTTTGACCTTCCTGTCCAGAAAATCTTTGAATGGCATTCGCAAGCTAAGGGTCTTACTAAGTCCATCTTCAGTGAAACGCAGGACTACTTCTGCCGGTTTCGCAAATTTGTCAATAACATCATCTGTTACAAGATAACCGGTTACTTTGAAACCTGTAAAAGTGGTGATTTTGGTACCTGCCTTACTGAGGAAATCGATGGCGCAAACGGAGGCTTTGCAGTTTTCCCAGACTGTCCTGTACATAGGTTGAGATATTAAGAGTTAGATAGCAGTCCCGCGACAAATATACAATCTTTCTCCAATTTTTTTATTGTTCCGCCTCAATCAAGCCAGAAGGCATGCTTCAAATGCAACAGGTTCATCGGGTTGGAGCCAAGTCCTGACAGCCTTTCCGGGATAAAACGGACAACCTGGTCATAATACAGTGGTACTATGACAGCCTCCTCCACAATGATCCTGTCTAGTTCCTGGTATTTGGCATATCTTGCGCTGTCATCGAGGATCATCAGTGTTTCTTCAAATAACCTGTCATAAACCGGATGGCTGAAGTGGGTATAATTGGGTCCGGTGGGACTGAAATTCTTGCTGTAAAAGAGAGAGAGGTAGTTCTCTGCATCGGGATAATCAGCAATCCATGAACCCCTGAAAAATTCAAGCCGGGAATTGGCCATCCGGTTCCTGAAAGAAGCACCGGTATTTACTTCAATATCCAATCTTATACCCACTTCAGATAGTTCATGCTGGATATACTCACACAGGTCCTGGTAATCTGAAGTAGTTGTCAGGGTAATGCTTTCCAGTCCGCTTCCATTTGGATATCCTGCTTTTGCCAGTAAATCCCTGGCCATATCCGGATCATATATATAGCCCCTTACTGCTTTGGCACTATAGGAAGGCAAACCCTCAGGGATAAAGCCTCCGGCCGCTGGCTGGCCAATATTGTTACGCAGGTATCTCATCATCTTTTGCCGGTCAAAACCCACATTTATGGCCTGCCTGACTTCCCTGATCAGCACCGGACTATTCCGGACTGCCTCCTGTTTGGGATCAACCAGGAAACCAAGGTATTCAGTATTCAGGTATGGCTCAGTGATCATTTTTATCTGGCCTGAGTAAGCAGGATTCAGCTTTCCTCCCCTAGTGATCAGTTCATCTTTGTATACCGGATGGAGCCCCGAGAGAAAATCCAGTCTTCCCATCATAAACTCCATAAACTCAGATTGCTTGTCTCTGGTAAAACTGATATTAATGGCATCCAGGTATGGTAATCGCTCACCTGTCATGTCACGCTCAAAATATCTTTCATTCCGGACCAGGACCAGTTTCTCATCTTCCCGCCAGTATTTAAACCTAAAGGGACCTGTGCCAACTGGTTCCTTCCTGAAATCCGGTCCGAGTTTTTCGATCACATCGCGTGGGACAACATTGCAGTAAGGCATGCTCAGGATTCCGAGAAAGGCAGGAAACGGCCTGGTCAGGTGTATCAACAAAGTGGTATCATTCACTGCCTCAAACCCATTCAATCCAGCAGGGGCCTGCCGGTCTACAGAATGGAATATCCAGGCACCGGGTGAAGCTAACTGGTTGTCAATGATCCGGTTCATACTGTATACAAAATCAGCCGCGGTTACTACCCGGCCCCGGCCATCAGGGAAGTGGGGATGATCGTGAAAAAACACATCCCTGCGGAGATAAAAGGTATACGATTTCCCATCTTCACTTATTTCCCATCGATGAGCGATACAAGGTCTGACATGTAGCTTTTCATCGAGCTGCACAAGGCCGTTAAATAACTGGTTAACAGGCCATATAATGGTTTGATTCCGTGCATACGCCGGGTCCAGGGTAGGTATTCCCTTGGATTCATTATAGCGGAAGATATTTTTCCTGGACTGTTCCTTTCCGCTGCAGGAAAAAAGAAAAACAAGGGCAAGAAAGATCCAGGTAGTCCGCATTGGAAGTTTTATGCAAATTTAAAATTTAAGTGACAACCCTGCCATAAAATGTATTCCGGCCTGCGGGAAATACCCGTCCATCTTGTTTTCAATACCCTCGTAATAATACCTGTAGATCCAGGCATTGGATTCATATTGTTCATTCAGGAAATTTTTCAGCATCAGGTTTAATCCTATTTCTTTCATGAATGAAGGTTTCACTGTAAACTGTACCTGCAGGTCATTTACTAAATATGGATCCAGACTGCGGGCTTCAGAGGAGGTATTATCTATAAACTGCTTGCCTACATATTTTGATAACAGACTGATCTTTAAACCACTGACAGGATCATAGGAGAGATTGCTGCCGCCAACAAGTGAGGGAGAGAACGACAGATCTGTTTCCCCAAGCTTGCTTACCAGCTGGTATGGCTCATTTTCCGGATCCGACCAGTAATCCCAGTTATCAACATAGGATGTGTAATTACGGATCCTGTTCTGGCTCAGTGTCAGGTTAAGGTCCCATCGTATCTTCCCGGCAGGGAATATCCCCAGGATAAATTCTATCCCCCTGCGGTAACTGTCCTTGATATTGGTCATAATCGGGGCACCAACATCATTGATCTCACCGGTCAGTACAAGCTGGTTGTTATAATCCATATAAAATAAATTAGCCTCCAGTACAGTCCTGGTCGTGTTTAGCCTGTAGGTCAGTTCGTAATCAATCATTGTCTCATGGGTCGGTACCGGGTGGGCCGGGTCTGCATCTACAAGATTGCTGCGGTTAGGTTCCCTGTTCCCGACTGATACCAAAATAGCAAATTGCTGCTGGTTATTGATATCATAGGTTGCTCCCAGTTTGGGATTTATAAACCTGTATACATGAGATTCAGAAAGTTCGCTCACGTCATCGTCAATACCCTTGATCTGATGTGCAATAAAACGGTATTGAAGATCACCGAAAAGGCTCACCCGGCTTCCGGCCCTGTAATTGACCTTCAAGTAGGTATTCCAGTCGCTCTTGTCACCATTGTTGCGGTACCATTCATGATTGATCTCTGAATCGCCAGCCGTTCGGGCCCAGATCACCTTCCCGAAGTGCCTCCCCTCGTATTTATTCCAGCCACCGCCCAGGAATGCCTCCAATCTCTGGTATTTGTAATTCAATGACCAGGTAAAACCGTAAAAATCATTGTCCAGCCATTTTTGCCTGATCAGATCGGTGGATGTGACCGTATCTCCCCCGGTGATCACATCTGGGATCCGGTAGTCGGCCAGGTCTTCATCTTGCTTGTATTGCTCATAAAAACCTCTCCCATAGGTATAATGCAAGGCCCCGTTAAACACGACCCGGTCCCCAAGTTCCCTTGAGTAAAATAACTGGTAGTGGTCCTGCTGGTAATTATCCGACTCATTGTCATAATAGCTGGTATCCCCTGTAGCTGAAATGATCATGCCTGCAGAGTTAAATGTACGGTTGGTACTGAGCAATTCCCGGGGTATGCCGTTCCAGGCTTGGTAAGTATGTTCCTTACCTGAGAATATGTTGACCTTCAGGAGGCTTTTTTCACCGTAATAGGCCCCACTGACAAAAAAGGATTTCAGGTCTGAGAATGCCCTGTCAATATAACCGTCAGAATTGATCATGGAGAGCCTCATGTCGAGGGTAAACTTATCCTTAAGCATGCCGGTCCCGGCACTCAGGCTGTTTCTCCAGGTATTGTATGATCCATATGCGGTATTGAAAGTACCGTAAGGATCAGGATTCATGGTAAAGGTCTGAAAATTCATGCTGCCACCAAATGCAGCTCCCCCGTTTGTTGAGGTTCCCACGCCACGCTGGATCTGGACATTGTCCACGGATGCGGCAAAATCAGGCATGTTGACCCACCAGACACCATGTGATTCAGAATCGTTCAGAGGGATCCCATTGACCGTAACATTGATCCGGTTCATATCAGTCCCGCGTATCCTGAAATTCGTATAACCCACCCCATTACCGGCATCCGAGGTAGTAACCATGGATGGAGTTAGCCCGAGCAGGATGGGAATATCATACCCGAGGTTCATCCCGGTGATTTCATCCTTTGTAACATTGGTGTGGGAAACCGGTGAATTTTCACCCGCCCGGGTTGCCGTTACAATAACCTCTTCGGCCAGCAGCGATGTTTGGTGCAACACAAAGGACATCTCCATGTTCCCCTGCAGGTCAATTATCTCCGACCCTGTTTCGTATCCCATGTAAGATGCTATGATCACGTAAGTACCGGCAGGCAGATTCCTTATTGAATATTTTCCATTCAAATCAGTTGTGGCTCCCTGGAATGTTTTATCGATATAAACATTCGCCCCGATCATGGCCTGCCCTTTATGGTCCTTCACCGCTCCGGTCAGTTCAAACTGGGCATTAACGATGACAGCATTAACTACCAGCAGGACAGCAATCCATATAGATTTCATAAACACTCGAATGAATAATTATACTTCATAATTTCTAAACTCCCTGCGCCGGCATTACCCGGATCAGGTTCTAAGGGTATGATCTCAGCCCGCAATTTTTAGGCACCCCCTTAGAGAAGTAAAACAAAGATAAGGATAAATTGGAGAGGGTACTAAATTGAAACTGAATTTTGCATAAACACAAAATATAGGTTTCAATTTAGTACCCTCTCTCAATTACTTCATGGGTTGAAACTCCGCCAAGCCAAAGCCTAAAAATTGCATCCTTCCTAAGGAATGAATAGAGCAGAATACTCTGATCAGGATGTGGCTTAAATTTGAAAAAATAAAGCCGCATCAGGATTGAACTGATACGGCTTCACTTATTATTTTCTTTGGAAGGATCTAATCCACTTTCAAGACATCTTTGAATGCCTTCTCCAGGGTATCCTTGGGTAATGCACCCATGGCCATCTGTGGCTGCCCGTCCTTTGGGACAAACAGCATAGACGGAATGCTCTGGATCCCGAAGATGGCTGATAATTCCTTCTGTTCTTCGGTATTTACCTTATAAATATCAAGTTTGCCATCATACTCCTCTGATAGCTCCTCGAGGATTGGAGCGACCATCTTACACGGTCCGCACCAGTCTGCATAAAAATCAATAAGGCACGGTTTTTCTCCCTCAAATTTCCATTCCTTGTTCTCGTCAAAATTGAATACCTTTTCTTTAAAAGTATCCACTGTAAGATGTTCTGTCATCACAAATTATTTTATTATGAATAAATATAAATATTTACAAATATACAAATTTACATTCATTGGTCAAATTATATGCCAGATCCTAATGTGATGATTTTATTGTAATTTTGTCATGAAAAATACAATATTGTCATATCTATATATGAAGAAATGTCTTAATGATAAGGTTTTCAGACAAATTAGGGACATTGCCCGGGAGGAAAACATGCCAGCATTCGTGATCGGTGGTTTTGTAAGGGATTGTATCCTGGAACGTGATACGCATGATATCGACATAGTTATACAGGGCAGCGGGATTGACTTTGCCAGGAAATTTGCCCGCAGCCTGGGAGATAACATCCCTGTAAGTGTCTTCCGAAACTTTGGCACTGCCATGGTGAAATATGAGGACAGGGAAATTGAATTTGTAGGTGCCAGAAAAGAATCCTACCGAAGGGATTCCAGGAAACCTGTGGTGGAAGACGGCACCCTTGAGGATGACCAGAACAGAAGGGATTTTACGATCAATGCCATGGCAATTTCACTGAATAATAAAAATTTCGGGGAACTGGTGGATCCTTTCAATGGCCTGAAGGATATTGAGAACAAAGTCCTGAAAACACCACTGGAACCTGCAAAGACTTTTTCAGATGATCCTCTCAGAATGATGCGGGCCATCCGCTTTGCAGCCGAACTAGGATTTTCCATTGAAGAGGAAACGCTCAAGGGCATTAAACAATCAGCTTTCCGGTTAAGCATCGTATCAAAGGAGAGGATTACAGACGAACTGAACAGGATCCTGCTTACAGACAAACCTTCTGTCGGGTTGATATTACTTGATGAAACCGGACTGATGCCTATTATTTTTCCTGAGTTTCATGAATTAAAAGGTGTGCATGAGGAGAATGGACAACGGCATAAGGACAACTTTTATCATACCGTACAGGTGGTGGATAATCTTTCTGGCGTATCTGAAGATCTATGGCTGAGATGGGCTGCCATGCTGCATGATATCGCCAAGCCTGTGACAAAAAGATATGAAAATGAATTGGGATGGACTTTCCACGGGCATGATTTCATCGGCTCGAAGATGGTTCCCCGTATCTTCAGGACACTGAAACTCCCGCTGAATGAGAAAATGAAATTCGTCCAAAAGATGGTCCTCCTCCACCTCAGGCCCATTGCCCTGTCTCCCGAAGGGGTTTCGGATTCAGCCATCCGGCGCCTCGTATTCGATGCAGGAGAAGATTTGGAGGATCTGATGATGCTATGTGAAGCGGATATCACCTCGAAAAATGAAAAAACAGTCCGGCGACACCTGCGGAATTTTCAAATCGTCCGGAAAAAAATTGATCTGCTCGAGGAAAAAGATTCCATCCGGAACTTTCAACCTCCTATCAGCGGAGAAGAGATCATGGAAATATTCGGCCTTCCCCCTTCAAAACCTGTCGGCATCATTAAAAAAACCATTAAGGAAGCCATCCTAGACGGGATCATCAGAAATGATTATAAGGAAGCTTATGACCTGATGATTGAAAAGGGGAAAGAACTTGGTTACGAGCCAGTCAAGAAGTGAATCTTCAGTCCGCCCCCCTCTAATTGGCTTCAAATAGCTGCCCAACTTTAGTATAGATATCAATGAAAACCGGCAGGTGGTCACTAAATCCGCCATGGTACCTGTAACCACGGTACGTCCTGAATGGCCGGCGTCCCAGCCACTGCGGATCATCTTCCAGGAGGAAGCCTGGTGAAAATACCCTATATCCTTTCTTGCTGACGCAAAGCCCTTGGTCCTGAAGCAATGCACCATTGACCAGGATGAGATCAAATCCATACCATCTTCCCCTGTATTTCAAGCTCCAGGATTGTCCTGGCAATGGACTGTCACACGGGAAATACAAACGATCATTCTGACAATGATTTACGGGAAACTGAACCCCAAGGCTGTCCCTCAAACTGATATCTGTAACCTCATCGTTAAAATCCCCTGCTACAAGTATCCGGGATTTTTTATCAGCCAATGTTATTGAATCAAAAATGTGCCTCAGTATAGCTGCGGCAGCCAGCCGCTCTGGCCTGGATTCCAGGATCCCTTCCCAGCGTGAAGGCCAATGATTAATGAGCAGGTGAAGGCTATCACCTCTATTGATGATCCCTTTGACATAGAGGATATCCCTGGTCGGATCGGGATGGGAACACCCGACCGGTACAGGGTAATAGTGGTACAGGATTGGTTGGAAAAAGTCCGGTCGGTACAGCAGGGCAACATCAATCCCCCTTGGATCGGGTGAATCCCGGTGGATGACCCGGTATTCATGTTTACGCATTGGCGTCTCATTGATAAGCCAGTGCAAAACAAAATAATTCTCAACCTCGCATAATGCAATGAGCTCAGGAGGTTCCCACCCGCCCAGAGCCACAAGGACCTTATGGATCCGGTTTACCTTGTCTTCAAATTTTTTCCATGTCCAGCCCCTGTTTCCGCGAGGCAGGAACTCCTCATCAGCAGTCAGGCTGTCATTGAAAGGATCAAAAAGGTTTTCCACATTATAGAAGACAAATCGCAGCCCCTCCCTCCTTTCCTGTCCCCAAACCAACATAGGAAGAATGAGACCGGCAATAAAAAGGATTCTCATCGGTAGTTTATCCTTAATGAAAAAACTACCGGGATATCAGCGAGTAAGCCTGTGAAGTTTATTTTGAAATTGAATCATTTTCCACCCGCTCATAGGCCCCAATATCGGGTCCCAATGCCCCCAATCTGCTGATGTCCAGGAGGTCCAGCGGGTATTGGATGGAGATGTCGTAAAGGGCCATATCCTTGGCGGGGGAGAGGGTATCAAGCTGGAAGTTACGGTATTCAGTATTTACAAACCTCGGGTCCTTCATGTTAATAATACTGGTGAAATGGGCCTGATCGTTCAGATCAAATGCTTCCGGATCTACTTTCAGTAAAGAATGATCGAATTGGTAAGGGATTTTACTGTCTTCATGTTCATCTACCACGAGCTCATACTCCTTGTTCCCGTAAAGGATGCAATTGCCGAAATAGGCCCTGTCAATGGGCCTGACCTGAATTCCTCCCCAGGCATCCTCATAATAATTTTTCATAGCAACAGCCGGTGTGGTCCGGTTCGAGAAGCCACTCCCCCAATAATTGGCTACAGTACAGTGATAGAACTCATAACTGCCCCCAATGGATAGAAAGACGGAGAATTGTCCACAGCTTCCTATGACCGTATTATCTGCATGTATGGCAGCTCCCCTTCCGATTATCCCGATGGCCGACATATCCTGGATGACACAATTGGTAAGGTTCAAGGTTGGTATGCCCGGGGTCATGACTGTATCTGCCCATAATCCATACATACCGTTTTTTATGGTCACATGTTCCAAATGATTTTCACGGCTCCCCGGCCACATCCAGATCCCACCCCATTGTCCAGGTATATTTCTGTAAAGATACTCCAGGCGGTCTCCCTGTATCACAATGGGTTGTTCCAGGGTTCCATTGGCAATCAACGTTCCTTGCACAAACAGCCAGGCATTCCGATGCATATGTATCCTAACACCCTCCTCCAGGGTCAGTGTTTGCAGGGAATCTACCAGGAGATAATCCAGGATCAGGTAAGGTTTGTCATTGATCCAGGTAGTTGTCTGCAATGTTTCAGCACGCAAGAGATGTACATCCTGTCCCCATGCCACAAGGTCAACGTCCTGCACATTCCCGTTGGTGAGAAAAACAATGGAATCCTGTATTCTCAGTATGGAGTCCATGTTATTGGGATCCAGTGTAACCTCGACGAAAATAAATAGTGAATCCTCAGGCGGGATCTCAATATTGCTGACCTGGTTCTCTGCATAGCCGTCAATATTCAGCCGGAAAACGGACTGTGAGCCGCCTGCCAGTTCAATGGAACTAACTTCAATAGGCTGGTCATGTGTATTGTAGATCCTGAATTTTTTTGTAATTGAGCCAATGGTAGTAAATATGGTGTCAAAGTATACGGTATCTGTAGAAAATGCCAGTCGGGCATCCGATGAACGATTCAAATCATAGCGTTCACAGGAAATAATAGCAGCAATAATTCCTATGAAGAACAGTATGTTTTTAGGCCTTACAAGCATCTTAAAGTCCGCCAAAAATAGTTAAAAATCTGCACCCCCGAACGGATTTTGATAGTTAAACGTTCCGGGGAGGGAATAATTATACCGGTGATAATTATATCTTTGGTTTATCAATCACATTACCCCTAACAATATGAACATAAGACGCTGCCTTATCCCATTCATTTTCCTCCTGGCTTTTAATTCCTGTGCTAATAAAATCCAGGTTGACCAGATTTTCCGTAATGGTACCATTTATACAGTTGATGAAACTTTCTCCACCAAAGAGGCTATGGCCATCAAGGATGGGATTATACTGGCTGTAGGAAAAGAAGATGCGATCATAGGTAAATATGCCGCATCCGAAATCATTGACCTGGAAGGTGCTTTTACCTACCCGGGATTGATCGATGCCCATTGCCATTTCGTTAGTTATGGCGTGAACCTTCAGAATGCTGATCTGACGGGAACCAGCTCCTTTGAGGAAATCATTGTGATACTGAAAGAATACCAGGAAAAATACCCTTCGGAATGGATCCAGGGCCGTGGTTGGGATCAGAACGACTGGGAACGTAAGGAATTCCCTTCAAAAGAAAAACTGGACCAGGCTTTCCCCGGAAAACCGGTGTTATTGACCCGCATTGACGGTCATGGAGCCATCGCCAGCACGGAAGCGTTGCGCAGGGCAAAGGTTACCAGGGAAACGAGCATTGAAGGCGGGGCGCTGATTACAAAGGATGGAGCGCTGACAGGAATGCTCATTGACAGGGCCATCGGGCTAGTAAGAAGGGTAATGCCGAAGGCAGGCAGGCAGGACTATCTGAATGCTCTCATGCAGGGACAAAAGAAGTGTTTTGAAGTGGGACTGACATCGGTGCATGATGCGGGACTTGGTTATGAGACCATAGACCTGATCGATTCATTGCAAAGTGCAGGTGAATTGAAAATGAGGATCTATGCCATGCTTAGTCCGGGTAAAAAGAACTACGAACATTATCTTCTCAAAGGAATATATAAAACAGACCGGCTGAATGTCAGATCCATCAAGTTATTTGCAGACGGGGCACTGGGTTCACGTGGTGCCCTGCTGTTTGAACCCTATGCTGATGATCCTGGGAACCTGGGACTCGCAGTAAATACGGATAAATTTCTCAGGGATCAGTGTGAGTTGGCGTACGAGCATGGATACCAGGTCAATACACATTGCATTGGGGACAGTGCAAACCGCTGGATGCTTGAAATGTATGGAGCATTCCTGAAGGGGCAAAACGACAGGCGCTGGCGCATTGAACATGCCCAGATCATCCACCCGGATGATTTCAGCAAGTTTGGTGAATACGATATCATCCCTTCTGTCCAGTCCACCCACGCCACATCCGATATGTACTGGGCTGAGGATAGAGTTGGAGCCAACCGCATTAAGGGTGCCTATGCATATAAGGATTTGCTGGAAGAAAACGGATGGTTGCCAAACGGGAGTGATTTCCCGGTGGAGCATATCAATCCGCTTTATGGATATTATGCACTTGTCGCCAGAAAAGACCATAAGGGCTGGCCGGCAGGAGGATTCCAGAAGGAGCAGACCTTTAACCGTGAACAAGCCATCCGTGCAATGACCATCTGGGCAGCCCGGTCAGCTTTTGAAGAGAATGAGAAGGGCAGCCTGGAGCCGGGGAAACTGGCTGATTTTATCGTAACGGGTGAGGACCTGCTTACCATACAGGAAGAGGATATACCCGGACTTCAGATCAGCAGAACCTATATTGGCGGAGAATTGGTCTACTCCCGGAAGGAACACTAAAGTGTTATGGGCACACCGGCCCAGAAATCAAGGATCTTGGTATAGAATATATACAGGTATTTAGCCTGTGCCAGGTCAGATTGTGCCTTGGTCAGGTTATTCTTGGCAATATTATAATCCACCGAACTGACTGTTCCCACATTGAAGCGCTCTTCTGTATAATTGAATGCCTCCTGTGTGGAATATACCGTTTCAACGTTTGCCTCATAATCCTCAATCGCGGAAAAGGCATCTACATATGCCTGCTGTATATTTTTATAAAGAGTTTGCTTGCTCTGGTCAAGATTTACCTCTGCATCCAGCAAACCAACCTTGGCATTGCTGATCCGGTTCTGGGTCTGCATACGGTTAAATATAGGGATATCAAGGGAAAAAGTCAGTTGCTGGTAGCCTTTGTCCCTAAGCTGATTCTGCCAGGGATAAGGTCCGCCAGGATTCAATGGGTCAGATGATATCTCACTCCATAAAGTATAATACAGGTACCTTGCTGATATAGATGGACTCCTCAATCCCTGGTTCGCACTGAGTCCTTTTTCCATACTTTTCAGGTTATATTCTGCAGATTTAATCATGGGAAGCACCTTAAGAGCATCCGAATACACAGAATCAACCCACCTTAATTGATTCGCATCTTCAATGGTAAGATCAGATGTATCGACCTTAAAATCTGTAAGCTTTTCATTTTCCAGGTCCATGAACTGCATCAATGTAAGATAGGAGGTTGTGAGGGTATTTGTGGCCTTGGTCACATTGGCCTTCTCCCGGGCTTCCTGCGCCTTGATCTCATAAAGCTCTCCCCGGCTCATGTTCCCAACCTCTACCAATTTCTCATTTTTCTCTACCTGCTGGTGGGTAACGTCGAGTTGTTCGACAGCAACCTGCAGTAATTCTTCATTCAATAAGATTTGCAGGTATGCTCCTGCAATCTTTATGGTAATTTCATTCTCCAGGGCTTCAATATCCTCGAGTTTTGAAAGGAGGTCGAACTTGCTTGAACGAATAGTATTGAGATTATATAAACCATTAAAAATTTCCAGGCGGCTCTCAACTCCAACATTGGCATCCTGGAAAGACCGGTTTACATAGGTGTAATCATCAAAATTAGGTGCCCGGCCTTTATTGAAACGATAATTCCCGAAGGCATTTGCAGTGGGAAGTGTCTGAGCCCTGGCATAGTCATAATCATGCTCAGCTGTCCTGGCCTGGAGGGTCTGCCTCTTTACCTGCAGGTTATTATCATGGGCATAGCTGATACATTCTTCAAGGGTCCAGACTTTCTGGGCTTGGAGGGCGGGTGAATTAACAAGCAGACATACGAAACCCGTTACAATCCAAATCCTTCTCATCTTCAATAATTTTTAGACCTGATTTTATTCAATTCCTCCTCCGGTACAGTACCTGGATATGAGTTGCGTTATCGCCAGGGGTAAAGATCTGGATCAGTTCCCATTTTTTGTCATATCCTTCAATGGCTTTTTTCAGCCTGTAGATACGGGCGAGAGAGGCGGATACGTCATCGTTTTCGACTGAAAGCTCATCTTCAACTTGCCAGGCAAAGGATTCTACCCGGAAACTGTACGATATTTTCTGATCGCCAACACGCAATTCAATATCCGCAATCTCGTCCTCACTGAAATTTGGAATCGGTACACATAAATCCTTCATCACTCCGAAATTTAGGGGTTAATAATTATGTTCCCTGCAAACTCTAATACAATATTCTTCTGATCAAAGAACGTGCTTGATGTTCTCTGTGACTATATGTCCGTCGAACAGGTGTATAATCCGGTGGGCCTTTTCGGCATCCGACGGAGAGTGTGTCACCATAACGACTGTGGTGCCATCCTTATTCAATTCTGTCAGCAATGCCATGACTTCTTCACCATTGGCCGAGTCGAGGTTACCAGTAGGCTCATCTGCCAGGATAAGTTTTGGATTGGTAACCACTGCCCTTGAAATGGCAACACGCTGTTGCTGTCCACCGGAAAGCTGCTGTGGGAAGTGCTTTTTCCTGTGAGCAATTTTCATTCTCTCAAGTACTGCATTCACCTTCTTCTTTCTCTCGGAAGAAGATACATTCATGTACAACAGGGGGAGCTCAACATTCTCGAAAACGGTTAGTTCATCGATCAGGTTGAAACTCTGGAAAACGAAACCGATGTTCCCCTTCCTCATGTTAGTACGATGCCTTTCCTTGAACTTTGAAACCTCTGTACCATCGAAGTACAATTTACCATCTGAGGGATTATCAAGCAATCCCAGGATGTTCAGCAGGGTTGATTTTCCACATCCGGAAGGGCCCATAATGGCTACAAAATCACCACCCTGAATTTCCATGGTAACTTTATTCAGGGCCGTGGTCTCTACTTCATCCGTGCGGAAAACTTTTGTTAATTCTTCTGTTTTGATCATGATCGTCGTTATTAAGTGATATTAATTCTTTAAAATTAGTTTGTCTACATCTCCAAAATTATCATAGCTGGATATAATGACCTGCTCCCCGGGTTGGAGTCCGGCCAACACCTCGTAATAGCGTGGATTTTGCCGACCGATGCTGATATCTCTCCGGTAAGCAAACTCACCTGTTTCATCAACCACAAAAACCCATTGTCCGCCGGTACTCTGATAAAATCCACCACGGGGTATCAGAATGGCCTGTTTGGATTCTCCCAGCTCAAGTTTGATCCTTGAGGTCTGTCCGATCCTGATGGCTGCCGGGATATTTTCAGTGAAGACCATGTCTACATAAAATCTTCCGGTCTGTACTTCGGGATATATCTTTTTTATCATACCCGGATACGGACTGCCCGCAAAGTCACAGTCCCCCGTCAATCCCCTGTTCACCCTGGCGATATAATGCTCATCAATCTCCACACGCAGCTTATAGGAGTCCAGGATATTCACCGTACCAATCCGGAAACCATAGTTCACTATCTCCCCAATCTCTGGATTAAGGGTGGCCAGTTCCCCATCAGCCGGTGCCTTTATATTCAGGGCTTCCAACTTGCTCTTGATAATTTCCAGGTTCTTGGACATGCTGTTGACCGAGGTCTCAAGTGATTCTACCTGTATGGACCTGAAAATGGAATCCTGGTATTGAATCTCTTTCAAGAGATCCAGCTTCTGCATGGTTGCCTCATATTGTTCCTTTGATTGATCGTACTCCTCCGAGGAAATATGCTGCTGTTTGAAAAGGATTTGATTATTGTTATAGGCACGTTCCTGCAATTTTAACAGTCTTTCTGTTTCTATGATCTGGCTCTCACTGTTCATTTGTTGCTGTACCATCAGCAGCCGTGCCGTACGCAACTCATTGATGGCACGGGAAACCTGTGCCTCATTGTTGGAAATTTCCAGGATCAGGTTGGTGTTGGTAAGCCGGAGGATGATATCGCCCTTTTTAAGCATACTTCCTTCATCCAGCAGGATCTCTTCCACCCTTCCTCCTTCTATGGCATCCAGGTAAATTGTCTGGATTGGTTCAACCGTCCCGATAACAGCAATATAATCCTGGAAAACATCTTTCTTTATCTCGGAAATGGAGATCTTGTCTGTCTCAACATTCAGTTTTGAGCTCTTATCCCCGAAAACAAGGCTATAAAAAACGAGAAAAGTGAAAACCGCTCCCAGAAAAATCCAGATGTTCCTTTTACTGAAGAGCTTAAATTTCTTCTCGATTTTGCGATCCATAGCATCCATTGCCAGACATTTAAAAAAGTTCTGGTACAATTATTCATTTATTGTGCCAAATGTTCCAATTATCTGATATCCACATTCTTATACATGACCCAAACATGCTTTGCAGCAGTTTAACTGTCCAAATATGCTACAATAATAGTCCGAATCCGAACAATCAAAAAAAATATATGTAAATTTACGGTCATCCTGGGGAGACTTTCCAGCGTATGAATATTTTAATAAGCCTAAGACATGAGCAATAAAGTTGGGAAAATCCTGGCAGTCGATGATAATGAAGACATTCTCTTTGCATTGAAACTTTTACTGAAACAGCATGTGGAAGTGATCACCACCGTGAATGATCCTGAAAAAATTCCGGATGTATTGACGGGAGAGGATTATGATGTCATCCTGCTTGACATGAATTTCACCAAGGATGCGATCAGCGGACAGGAAGGATTTGACTGGCTGGCAAAAATTCTGGAGATTGATCCAGATGCCGTTGTTTGTTTCATTACAGCCTATGGTGATGCAGAGAAAGCAGTGAAAGCCATCAAGGCAGGCGCCACGGATTTCATTCTCAAGCCATGGCAGAATGAGAAGCTATTGGCAACGATTTCTTCATCTGTTAAGCTGAAAAGATCGCGCAAGGAAGCCAAGGGCCTCCGCTCAAAGCAGCAGGAGATAAGTGCTGTATACGACCAGCCATTCCATGAATTCATCGGGAATTCATTAGAAATGCAAAAGGTCTTCAGTACTGTTACAAAAGTAGCTGATACTGACGCAAACATACTGATCCTGGGAGAGAATGGTACCGGAAAAGAGTTGGTTGCCAGGGCCCTGCACCGTAATTCATCCCGCAAGGATGAAGTATTTATCAGCGTCGACCTCGGTTCCATCGCCGAGACTTTGTTTGAGAGCGAATTATTCGGACACGAGAAAGGCGCTTTTACCGATGCAAAAAAGATGAAACAGGGCCGTTTCGAGATCGCCCATGGTGGGACCCTGTTCCTCGATGAGATAGGGAACCTTTCCCTGCCCATGCAGACAAAATTATTGACAGTTATTGAGCGCCGTGAGGTCATCCGTGTTGGGAACAACAGGCCCATCACGGTTGATGTCCGCCTGATCTGTGCCACCAATATCGACATCCATGACATGGTACAGGAAAATAAATTCCGGCAGGACCTCCTCTACAGGATCAATACGGTTGAGATCCCTCTTCCTCCCCTGCGGGAAAGAACCGGGGATATTACCTTGCTGGTGGATCACTTTTTAAAGATCTATTCCAAAAAATATAAGAAAAATGTCAGGGGTATCAGTTCAGTTGCCATTAAAACATTGAACCAGTATCATTGGCCTGGTAATGTCAGGGAATTGCAGCATGCTATTGAAAGGGCCATCATCATGAGTGATGGAACCCAGCTGGAGGCAGAGGATTTCCTGTTATCAGCACCCAATAAGAAATTTGGAGAACTTGAATTAGATACATACAATCTGGAGGATATTGAGAAATCTATCATTAATAAGGTCATGAAACAGCACCAGGGGAATATTACCCAGGCGGCTTCGGACCTGGGACTAACCCGGACATCCCTGTACAGGAGGATGGAAAAATATGACCTATAAGAATTTCAGAGTAAATATCATAGTCAGGATCCTGCTTTTGTCGGCATCCATTTGGCTGATCTTTTACACATATTATGGGGAAATGAAAGTGACACCCTTCCTGGTTGTTGTATTGACCATACTCCAGGTTTTATCCTTGATCAGGTATGTTGACAGGACCAACCGGGACCTGACAAGCTTTCTTGAATCCATCAGGTTTTCAGAGTTCACACGTTCCTTCCAGATCGAAGGAATGGGATCATCCTTTGACGATTTAAACCGTGCCTTCAATGATGTGATTAACGATTTCCAGAAAGTCCGTTCCGAAAAAGAAGAGCATTTTCATTACCTGCAAAGCATCGTACAGAATATTGACGTTAGTATCATCGCTTACCGGAAGGATGGAACAGTAGAAATGATCAATAAGGCGGCAAAGAAACTATTCCAGATACACAGCCTGAAAAATGTCAAGGGATTGGAACAACTCAGCCAGGACCTGGTAAATACCCTGATCCATATCTCACCAGGTGAAAACACCCTGGTAAAGGTCCAGGACCAGGACGATATTCTTCAGCTTGCTATCTATGCAACAGAATTCAAGGTGAAAGATAAACTGATCATCCTTGCAACCATCAATAATATCCAGAATGTTCTGGAAGAACAGGAGACAGAAGCATGGCAAAAACTGATCAGGGTGCTTACGCATGAGATCATGAATTCCATTACGCCCATTGCCTCCCTATCGTCCACCCTGGAGATCATGCTGAAAGGTATCACCGATGGAGGAAATGTTAGAGAAGATTTGGACATGGATTCTGTCATGGAGATACAGCAAGCCTTACAGACGATAAACAAACGTAGCACCGGACTCCTCCACTTTGTCAATACCTACCGCAACCTGACCCGGATACCAAAACCCAATTTCAAGATTTTTCCCGTCAAGGAACTGTTCAAGAACCTCTACCTGCTTATGGAGGAGGAAATCACAGAGAACAAGGTTAAATTTGTAACACATATTGACCCGGAAAATATAGAAGTTTCGGCTGATGAACAGCTGGTGGAGCAGGTGATCATCAACCTGATCAGGAATTCCATGCATGCCCTCGATGGACGGAAAGATCCGACCATAGAACTAAAAACCTATTACAACAAACGAGGCAGGGTGACCATACAGGTTGCTGACAATGGTACAGGCATACTCCCCGAAGTACTCGATAAGATCTTCATTCCTTTCTTTACCACCAAGCAAACCGGATCAGGGATCGGGCTTAGTCTTTCCAGACAGATATTGAGATTGCATAATGGCACCATCACTGCCCATTCAACCCCTGACAAAGAAACCATTTTTACCTTAACCTTTTAGGTTCATTTTTCGTTACAGAAATAAATCTCAACACTAAGCGCCGATTCTTTTCGTTTTCATATATATTTGGGATAAATTGTACAGTCACCATTCACAGCATATCAGGTTATCTTTACTTGCTTCGGGCCTCATCCTGATCCTGACTCTGTTTTCTTCCTGTATCAAGGAAGAATTCAATACTGAAAATTTAGATACATCTTTTCGTTTTTCCCCTGGTGTTGCTGTCCCCATCGGATATGCCCGCTGGGAGATGGATGAACTCCTGGATTCTCTCAATTCCATCCAGATTTTAACTGAAGATGACGGGTTCATGAATCTTGTATACCAGGAAAAACTGGAATCCGGAAAAGCATCAGACCTGGTCAAGGTACAGGATTTCGAATATACCACAAGTTTCGAAAACCCATTGCCTATCCCTTATGATCTGGCGGGTATAGTCGATACATTTTCTTTCAGTGACACCACATGGATCCCTGTAACAATCGGAATTGCAGGAGATGCGAGGATTGACAGTGTGATCGGTGCAGCCATGGACCTGACTGTTGATATTGTAACCCAATTTGATCTCAACGGGAGAATTTGTGTCGAAAGCCAGGATATAATTGATCCGCAGGGAAAGATCTTCAGCATGTGCAGAGAAATTGATGATCCAACCAGCGTTTATAACCTGGCGGATTACACGCTCCGCCTGACTGATACACCGGCTGACCGTTCCCTGATCGAGGTTGTTTATACCATAAAACTTGCTGCCTCCACCGGGATCATTCAGCCTGGTGATCAGATCGTCAACTTTACTGTTGGACTATCAAACATAGAATACGATGTGATCTATGGCTATTTTGGCCAATTTTCCCTGGACCTGCCACCGGTAAATATCCCATTGGACCTTTACAATCCAATTTACCAGGGCAGTTTCTATTTTGAAGGGGCCGAACTCAGGCTGATTTTTAGCAATTCATTCGGGATACCCATTGAGATGACCATAAATGAATTTGGCGTAGAAGGACGATACGGACAGTTCACAAACATTACAGGAGGAAACCTGCCGGCCCCGGGGGTTCCGACCGTCATGGGATACCCCGGGCTTCTCGAGGTAGGAGATACCACAGTCGACAGCTTTATCCTGAATGCCGGAAATTCAAACCTGCTAACGATATTGCAAACCGGACCTTCAGCGCTGAGACTGGACGTAGAGGGAAGGATCAATCCCCTGGGTACGGAATATAATTTCGTAACCGCTAACAGCGAGTATAACGTGATGCTGGAGCTCTTCCTTCCCATGAACGGCTATGCAGATGACCTGGTAGTAAGAGATACCCTTGATTTCGTTTTCGATGATTTTTACGACAAACCACCGGAAGAAATAGAAATATTGATCTTCAGGTTTAATATCACCAATGGGTTCCCGTTGAATATGAAGGTCCAGGCCTATTTCTTCGACGAGAATGATGTCCTGCTTGATTCCGTGTTCCGGGATCCCGGGGATCCTGCCAGCTTTATTCCAGCTGCTACGGACAACGACAATGATGGTAAGGTTGAACCAATTATGGTTGAACCCATTGAAGTCGAACTCTCCCGCCAGCAGATCGATAATATATCATCCAGCAGATATATGGTTGTTTACTGCACGCTGACCACACCCGGTGCTGACCAGAATCCTCCCGAAAACGTCCGGTTCTATATGGATTATTTCTTCGATGTTGCTATCGGGGCCATTGCAAAGCTTGAGGTAAATTCGACCGACTATTAACGGCCCGAATGATCCGGCAGCGTTTGATATATCATCTCAGCATTATCATATTACCGGCAATCATTACAATATTCCCTGCCAGGGCCCAGAATAATACCCTGTACTTCATGTATCCCATCCCCCAGGCCATTCATACCAACCCGGCCCTGTTCTATCAATGCCGGACCTACATTGAACTACCGGTCCTCTCGACCATACGCTATTCCTATTCCAATTCCGGATTCAGCTACCACGATGCTATTCATTACGGCACAGGATCAAGGTCAGATTCATTGATCATCGACCTGGAAAACCTGGACGGGAAAATGAAAAAAAATAAT
>Ga0255054_10000380_pt1 | contig 26293 bp, 24 predicted proteins | sample JV7_2_23_MG_FD_188634 | JGI IMG/M metagenome (GOLD analysis project Ga0255054, IMG submission 188634) | Seawater microbial communities from Jervis Inlet, British Columbia, Canada - JV7_2_23 | ecosystem: Environmental > Aquatic > Marine > Inlet | place: Canada: British Columbia | collected... | reverse complement strand
AGATTTCTCCCCTTCCCTGATGGAAAAGATCAATCCGCCTCCTGGCAAAATTGCAGACAGGCTTGCCCTTGAGTACCTGTACAATTTCAATGATACGAAAGATCTGTTAGCAAATCCTGATGATTACTTTACCGGGTTACCCGCCGGATACCAACTGCTTACCCTTAATTATTCCAATCTGAATGCCATGCTGCATCATGAATTCAGTCCCGGTATCACCCTGACCCATGCCTACACATACCTGAATAAAACAAATTATTATTATTATAACGATGGCCTGACTCCTTTCGGGATCGATGGGCAAAAAGTAATTCAGCATCAGTACTACATTTCTCCTTCATTTTCAACGAACCGGGGATTAACCATTTCTCCCTCCTTCCATTACCTGAGAAGCAAGTTTCAGGCACCCTATATTGTATCAGGAAGCGGAGGTCCTGGTCCCGGGGGAGTCGGAGGAGGCAGTATCCAATACAGTGATCTGTTTGCCAATCATTATGTCGGGGGACTATGCCTTTCACAATCAGTTGGCAGGTTTACGATCCGTCTGGGAGGGATCTATTCATACATGAATAAAACTAGCCAGGTGACCGGCATGGCCGGTTTAACCTGGTATCCGCTGGGGAATTTAGATCTGTACCTGGGAACCTCCCTGAACGTTCATAACGAGAACACAAACCAAAACACTGTTGAATTGATCCCGGATTTTCTGATAGGATATGGCATTGCATCGCGGGTATGGATGGAGTTTTCGGGCACATACGGGAATATGAGAAATTACACAGAGAGGAATGGATATATTGTTTATAACGGGTTGGACGGGATGATATATAAGGCCATAGGGACCATTATAATACCCATTAGTCCAAAGGGATCCAGCATTTATCTGGGGACAAGGTTTGCAGAATCTAAAAGCCAGTTCATACCCCGGGACACACCATTTGACGCTTCATCAGGTCAGGATATAAATAACATAATTTCTAACAGCATATCAATATTCGGAGGTTTATCATGGAAATTTTAAAGACTAAAAAATCGTTTACTACAGGTTCAAATACATTGATCCTGCCGGTTCTCATAATTATATCTGGACTGATGCTCCTGCCAGCAATGGTTGCTGGTCAGGACTTTAAAGATACCAGGGATGCTTTTCAGGAATCCTATATACAGGAAGCAACCGGTGATTTTTCTTCAGCAATCAATTCACTTAAAGCAGTTTATGATGAAAAATCATATGAAGTGAATGTACGGCTAGGATGGCTTAGTTATGAAGCTGGCTTATTCACCGAGTCAGTTGCCTATTATAACAAAGCCATTGACCTCATGCCCTATGCCATCGAACCCCGGTTCGGGATCGTATACCCGGGGGCAGCCATGGGCAACTGGAGTATGGTAATAGTGCAGTATAATAAGATCCTGGAGATCAGTCCGAATAACTCAATCGCCATGCATCGGCTGGGACTCATTTACTATGGCAGAAAGGATTATGAATCGGCAAGGAAAAATTTTGAGAAAGTGGTGAACCTCTTCCCCTTTGATTATGATGGCCTGACCATGCTGGCCTGGTCCCATTTCCAGCTGAAGAATTTCAGGGAGGCCAAGGTCCTCTTCCAGAAAGCTCTGCTTCATACCCCAGCCGGTACATCGGCCCTGGAGGGACTGGAACTGTTGAAATAAGTTTGCTCCTGGATCATAGAGAATCAAGTTAAGGCTGTTCAAATTCAATCAACCAGTCAACAACTGGTACGACCTTTATTTTATGGCCATTCTCTTCGATAATCTCATCTTCTTCTGCAGTAATTATCTTTAAACCATTAGAATTCAATTCTGATGCAGCATTAATTAGAGCCCTAACTTCACGACTTTTAGTTCTTTTATCAAAAAGGCTCTCACATACCTGGATTAATTCTATTACATGTCTATTACTGTAAATCACGAAATCAATCTCGAATTGCTTTTTATAATAGAAAATCTCATAATTCCTGGATACTGCTCGCCGGCGTAATTCCAGGAAAACAATGTTTTCAAGTATCCTCCCGCTATTCATGGAGAAATCGGCTGAAATCACTGATATAAAAGCAGGATCAACGGTGTAGACTTTTCTGTAACGTAATTGTTCCTGCTTTTTGAATGAAAACTTTGGAAGTGTTAATATCAGATAAGCTTCTTCCAGATACGATACATATGATTTTGCAGTATTCTCACTTCCCAGCTCAAAGATCGTTTTTATCCTGTTGAAACTCAGTTCATTGGCGAAGTTGTTAACAAGATATACTGCGATGTCTCTGAATGTCCTGATATACTTGATATTATGTCGATATACTATATCCCTGGTAACGATTGCATCGAACAGCGCGGTAATGTATTCTTTAAGCGGTTCACCCCTTACAACTTCAGGGAATCCCCCCAATTTTGAATATTCAGTAAATAAACCTTTAAGTAAACCTTTTTCTTTTGTGGTTTTTGATCCATAAGGGAATTGCCTGTATTTCAGATACTCTTTAAAAGAAAATGGGAACAATTCGATATTGGCAAATCGTCCTGTTAAATGTGTAGCCAATTCAACACTCAGCAACTTGGAATTCGATCCGGTAATTATAACATGTATATTATTCCTGAGGAGCCTGTTCACAAAAAGGCTCCAGCCCTCAATATTCTGGATTTCATCAAGCAAAAGATATTTGAAATCACCGTATACCTGATAAAGCAGTTCAAGCAATAAGTTCAAATCTTTGGCAGAGCAAGCCATTAATCTTTCATCATCGAAATTTATATAAGCATAATTCAGGTTATTATATACCTGATAGGCAAGGGTTGACTTGCCGGAACGGCGTATACCGGTGATTATCTGTGCCAGTTGACTGCTTAAATTAACATGGCTTTCGAATTCCCGAATAACCAGATTATCTTCCGAATGATGATCCCTTTCTTCCTGCTGTTCAATAATGACCTGATGAAAAATCTGTCGTATCATTGTTTATATAAATTGTTATAAAATTACCAATTATTCTCAATACACTGAGAATAATTGATAAAATATTCTCAATACACTGAGAATAAACATCATTAATGAACTGGTAAAAGAAATGGGGGACGTTTGAAGGGCCAACTATATCTGTTGACGTGAATATTGTTAAATCGCCTATAGAAGAACAGATTCCCGACATCTACAAGAGGTTAATTTGCAAATTATCTCTTTTCCCGGAGCGCTTGATTTGATGATTCTATTTTTGTTTCAAAAAATCTTCGAAAAGGTGTCTTCAATTTTTGCTATTTCTTCATCTGTAAACTCATCAAACTCCTTTTGTTTTATTTTCTTTGATAATCTTCCATTATTTTGATCAAGGCTTTTAATTAACAAATCGATGTCAGTATCCGGTAGTGGAAAATAGCGATTTATAAATAGCCTCATTCGATCATGTTTTTCCAAATAATCTAATTCTTCCTGAATAATTCTTTCAATAGTATCTTCAACACATTCATATAAAAACTGTGCTTGCAGAGTAAGGCCATAGTAACGATACAAGTCAACAGTTTCATTAAGAATTTCAACATTGTGATCGGAGGTTGGCCTCCAATCAAAGAAATCCAATCTGGGATTAGAGTATATTTCGATTATGTTCCGGTAATCGCTGATGCGATTTTGGATGGAGGCAGATACGGGAGAAATAGCATGAAATCAAAAGCCGGTTAAATATTCAAGAAGAAGAAGCAATGTTACATGATGTTTAAATTTCTTTGTTATGATAACATGATGTACCTATCTTTCGGGAAATAGCTGGGAGTAAAATGTATTATATCATAAAATTGCGGGTAAGTATTTGATATTCAAAATATACTGCAAAATGATAAGAAATATACTCTATAAATTAATAAGAAAAATTCTTTTTCCTTTTTGTTTCTATCTAATAAGACAAAGACATTAATTTAAATATATCTAATGAATTTAAACATAAGTATAGTATTGAGATTTCAATTGTAAAAAGAAGGATTGTTGCTAAATTCAAAAAACTATAATGATTGATCAGCTTAGCTAAGCTGATCAACGACAAAGAAGGAATACTTGGGAATCAGTATCCTAGGCGCTATTTGTTCAGTTTACTTTTGTTTTTCATCAGTGCTTCAATCTCCTCAGGCTCTTTGGGGGCATCTTCAGAGAGGTTCTCATGTCCATCTTCAGTGATCAGAACAATGTCCTCTATCCTGACACCGATGTTCTTAAACCGCTCAAATGCAGGCCTGACTTTTGCTGCGAAGGCCTGCAATTCATCCCCATCAACTTCCCGGCCAAATTGATTTTCAAGATTTTCCAGCATGTCCGGATGAAGGTATATACCCGGTTCAATGGTAATGATCATCCCGGGCTCCAATTCCCTCCCCTCATATTTATCCCTTTCATAATCACCCACATCATGGATATCCAATCCGACATAATGGCTGTTCTCATAAAGGATATAAAGGTCTTTCTGCCAGTCGGACGCTGTATTGGTTACCAGTCCCAGTTCATACAATCCCGCCATAATGATCCGGGTAGCTGCATGGTGGGCCATCTCCAGTCCATTTCCGGGATAGTATTCTGCAAGGGCCGCTTTCTGGGTCTTGAGCACCAGGTTGTAAATGGTCAGCTGGTCAGCTGAAAACTTTCCGTTAACAGGTATCGTACGTGTCACATCGGAAGTATAATGATTGACCATGGCCCCGATATCCATTACCAACACCTCACCGTCTTTTGTCTGCTGGTTATTGGTTTCGTAGTGCAGAATGGTGGACCTTGGTCCGGATCCAACGATGGATTCAAATCCAGTACTATCTGCCCCCTGGCTCCTGAAAGTGTATTCGATCACTGCCTCAATTTCATTTTCCCAGCTTCCCGGCTGGGTAAATTTCATGGCTTCGATATGGGCCAGACAGGTGATACGGGTTGCCTTCCGGGTCATGTCTATCTCATGCTGGTCTTTAATCACCCTCATTTCATCGAGGGTAGGCTGGGCATTTAGGATCTGGATCTTCCCATGCCAGGGATAATAATCTGCCATTTTCTGATAAAGCCATTTATTGGAGATATTGAACAAGACCTTATCTGTTTTCCTGCATAACCTGCCCAGTAATCCATCCAGGTAATGGGAGGAAATCACAGTATCAACAGCATACATCGCTTTTATTTCCTTGAAATCAGGCATTTCTCCAGTCCAGGAGGGGGAGATCATCCGGAAAGGTGGCCACATCACCAGTATGGATGGATATTCACCATCCGGATCCAATACAAGCCATGCACCGTCCGCCTCGCAACCGGTGAGGTAATAAAAATACTTCGCCTGGTTTTCATTGACCAGACCATCCTGCTGACTGACCTTGCCGGGAAAAACTGCTATACCCCCATCCATGAATTGCATGAACCGTTCCCGCCTGTCCTTAAAATAATCCTGTCCCGGAACCTGCATGAATCCGGCCAGTGGGAAGAGTAATATGAGTATTATCACGATAATCAGTTTGCTTTTCATTTATCTTATTTAATAAATGGTTTGTATTTCATTATATAAACGCCAGTTCTAATTGCTCTTATTATTAATGGTTGCTTTATTTTTAATCAGCAATGTATTGATATTATTGTACTCTTCAATTACTTCATATTCAGAAGAATCCAGTTGATTAAGTTGATCTTTGAAAATATAATAATAATCATCATTTTTATTAATTCCATTTCGGTCAACCGGTAAAAGCCAATCAATTCCTTTTGTTACTCTATAGAAATTAATGGTTGGTTCGAAAAGCCAGTTGATTCCAAGTTTTACATTGTCAGTGCCGGGATTATTTCTCTCCCGGTGAGACTCCAGGATTTGAATCATATTTTTGGTTTTCATATCATAAGCCCATTCAACTGATGAATACAAATTAGCTCTCAGCCAGAAACTAATCATAGATGACAGGGCAATACCAGATATGACCGTAAGGATTACTTTCTCATATTTTAAAGACAGTAAGTAATGGACAAGAAATCCAATTTGAACCATAAAAACCGGAAAAAGAAAGATTGAAAAACGAGCAATCGGGTAATCAGCTCCAAGAATTACGTGCAGGAGTATTATAATTATAGAAATTAAAATCAAAAGAAAACAAGAAATGATAAATCCCAAATATTGCTCAAAGAATGCTTTATTTCTGTGAATGATCATGCGTAAGATAATGAATAAGGAAATTAATACCAGGCAGGTGAATATTATCTGAAGAACCAGCTGGGTAAACGGGGGAAGGTTTATACCGTGAAAAGTATTCAATATCAAATGGGTTATCGTATCCGGGTAAAATCCTGTTTTACCACCAAAATCAAATGTATTATATGTAAGTACTCTCCTTACAGGCTCATAAAGTACAATGATTACTATAAGGAGGGGAACGATATGCATCTTGTTTGATTTAAAGAATCTATACTTTTCAGCAATTATGAATTTAGAATACATAAATACAAGCAGGTTATATACAAGCATAATGGCAGCGTAGAAGATCAACAATAAGAAATTACTCAAACACGCCAGAAGAGCCGCAGTGTGAAAAAGAGCAAGGTTGGTTATTTTGTTATCCTTGAAATATTTAATAAAATGATACAAACTCATCAACATAAACCCACAAGACATACCATATCCGCGAGCTAATCCGAATAAATCCATCAATAAGTGATTCGTGCACATCAATGAAAACATTGCAATAGTCAAAAAGGGATTTGTGTTCTTGAACAACATATAGCTATAAACCATGTAAACAACCAGCAACAGCAAATTGGGTAGTCTTAGCGCTATCTCAGAACTCCCGAATAGTTGTTCTGAATATTTCATGAATAGACTATTCAATACGTGATTATTTGTATACCAGTTGCTATAAGAGATAATTTCCATAAAACTTTCATTACAATAATTCAGATAAGAAAAGCTTTCATCATGTGTAAATGACGAGACATAAGATTTAGCAAAAACGAAAAGGAATAATACACTGCCAATGGAAATTACTGACAATAATATTATATGAGAACGACTAATCTTCATATAGGTTAATGTTGAATTATTGCCACTAACGTGTTAAAACCCAAAGTTGGCACCTATGGTAAAAGAGTTGGTTTTACCATGCCACAGGGGATGGGTGTATTTTTCAAGCTCATTCCCGCTGATGTCACTGTAGCGGTATTCGCCGTAAAAATAGGCATCGTTTATGATCTGGTAACGGGCCCTGAAACGAAAAGTTTTATTTTCCCATTCTATGCTTTCAAGGAAGGGTATGCCAAGGCGAAACGTACCCAGATCGGTATGGTCCGGACCCTTCTGTGCAAATAGATAGCTCAGCATGAGGTGGAGTCCGCGTACAGGCCTGTACCCTAGTGCAAAAAAATACTCCCGGGCATTATCAGTCATGTAATGCCCAAGGTTATACTGATTGGATTCAAAAGTGAGGGTAGTCACCGGGTGCCTGAATGCAAGAGGATTGCTGCGGGTCCATTCCCCTGTAATATCCAGGTTTTGCAAAGGGAAGTTACTCAGCCTTCCCCCCAGTTTCCAGCTGAAATAGTTGGATTGACTTTCCGGGTCGAACATGTTGGAAATATTCACTTCATCTACGAACCAGGTCCCATAAAGGTGTAGGTTTTTGATATTACGGGAACTGACATCGAGATACATCTGTGAATTCATATTTCCAATGTCTGAATTTACGGTATGGTCAACCGCCTTGAAGAAAAAGATAGGGATCAGGTATGCAGGATGTACCCCGATATCTGCATAGACTATTGAATTACCCACAGAGATATTCAGTTTTCTTAGCGGTGTGAAGGTAAACATATTGGCAGCCATATACTTGTGATGATAAACCTCCCGGTAGGCCCAGAGGGATTGACCTCCGGTATAATAGCTGCGATTGGTGTCGACCACCTCAGATACCAGCCATCCATGGTAATAGTTGAACTCGAACCAGCGTACGGGTTTCATTTGCAGGTTGATCCTGGCTACAGACGGGGTACGACCGGACTGTATATTGGAACCATTGTATCCTGACCCCCAAACATTATGATCCATGATAATCCCGACGTTACCCCATTTCCAGCTCCAGGTGATGCCTCCACGGATCTCCTCAAAATCACCATCACCCTTGTGATTTCCGCCCCTGCGCCTCGTCAGGTAACGCTCCTGCACAAGAAATTCCTGATCGTGGTGGTCACGGAGGCTGACATAGATACCCAGGTTACCCACATATGAAAAGATATCGACACCATTCCACCAAAAAGGGGCACTCCCGTTTTCATTGGTATGATATTCTGCTCCCAGGATAAGGTTGGCAGAGAAAGTAAAAAGGGAATCCTTATAATAAAATATATCGAAACGCCTGTCAAAATGTTTATCCGGCATCCTTTCCTTATTGAAGTCTTTCAGGTAGAGATCCAGCTCCTTTTGCTGTCTTTTATTCAATTCAACCCTAAGGGTATCAAGTGAGGCTAGTTTCCCGGCGATAAACATACGGGAATAGGGCTTTACCACGGAATTCAGTTCTATGAGTCCTACGTTGGCACACTCATCCAGGTAATCGTAAAGCGCCTCATTCTGGATATGATAATATACTGTCTGGGCAGGCAACCTGGAACCCGGATTGAGTAGAAAAACGATCAGGAACGAAATGATCAGATATACAGATCTCATATTGATCAGGTCATGCAAATAGGAAAATTACTCAATTTTTTATAACAGGCAAGGAGTTTTAATAAAGATTGAACTTCCCTGTAAAATGCTGAGAATACTTTTGCTTTACTGGACAATAAGACGTAAATTTAGTTTAATACCCTTAATGTCAGCAATATAAACTTATCGGCATTAATTGAAAGTATAAATTCAGGTCATGAAAACAGAAATCCGGCCAATCTACAATTTAGCAGTCTTAATCGTTGTAGCATTGTTTTCTCACTTCCCTTTAAGTAATGCTCAACCTGCCTTCCCCAATCCAGACATTCAAAAGAATCAATCTCACGAAGGTGACCTGGTACTGACCGGAAACCAGACAATGACCATTGAAAACACACATTACAAGGTAAATGGAAGCATTTTCCTCTACGACAGTTCCAACCTCATTATACGGCATTCTGTCATTGAGTTATCTGGAGGAGCTGCAGAAGGTAACGGCATTCGCCTAAGAGATTCTTCCATCCTTCAGGCAGGCACCACCATTTTTGGTGGTGCTACCCTTACCGGGGTTATCGATGCTTCACAAGTGGAATCAATAAAGATCGGCGATATCTGGACCGAGGATAACTCCAGACTAACTATGAATAACTGTTTTTCTTTGTCCCAAACATTTATGGGGAATTCCGAGGTAATTATTCGCAACTCATATTTCTGGAAGGAACCATTGGGTCTTGTTCATGTAGAGGGAACCGCAGATGTTTTGTTTGAGGACAGTTTCGTTGGGGCATTTTTATTGCCATTCCAGATAGTGTACCCGTGGTTATTGACAGCCTCCTGCCTGGATATCTCGACTATTGGTCCGCCAGGGAAAGTATTACAGAGCACCTTGATTACAACCTGGTATTAAAAAGAACAGAAGTTAAGGAGAATACAATGGGTTATAAAGGGGGTGTGGAAATTGGCTGGAATATTGCTGTGGATGCACTAAAGGCCAACATCACAATTTCAAATTCCAAACTACATAAAATGTTGCTCGGGTTCCCTGATAAAGAGCCTGCAACACTTTCAAATCTTGTAACCCGTAAGCCAATGAATTTTGATCTGAACAATATTCACATGATCAATACTGAGGTTCAGACCCAATGGGGTGTGTTTATGGAGGATGGTCCGGCCAACATTATCGACTCAGAAGGGCTCTTTATTTTTATGACAGGGGGGGGACGCCGATGTGCATGTTTTCAATTCAGAAGTTGGTGAAATCGATCCCAGAAAATACTCCGGAACTTTAATTTTTGAGAACTATACCTGGCTGGGCGGATATGAGATTTGGGATAGTTCAAAAATAAAAATCCCTGGTAGTGTACGTATGCTACCAACTGCACCCAATTTTGATCAAACCTCAACCATGACCCGTACCTATGATGTTGTTTTGCTGAATGACCTGGACGAATCACCCTTCGACAATGTCAATCTCACCCTTTCTAAGAACGACGCTATCATTTGGAATGGAAAGACCGATGCTGATGGTAAGGCTACATTTGACATCACCTTCAACTATGATAATGCTCAGGATGAATGGATATTAACTACAGATGCAAATCAGATCAAGCTGAATAAGGTATTTTCCATATATACTTCTAATCCAGTCATGATAAATCTAGAACTTGAGGAAGGCAGTACTCAATACCGATCTGTCTTACATGTTGTGGTTGAAAATCCTGGAATTTCTTCAGGTACTAAGAGTAATCCATACCCAAGCATCCAGGAGACAATTGACAATTCGGGTGGGGATATCATTCGTGTACACCCGGGAAAATATCCAGGGGAGATTTCTCCCGGGAAGACAAGAGGGGGGATTACACTCAAAGATAGTGTGACAATTCTGGGGGCGGGCGTTGATTCGACCATTTTGGCCGGAATTGTAAACGTAGAAAATGCAAAAGGAGTAAGCATCAGTGGATTAACGATAGAAGATGGGATTCACGCACTTTCTGCTTCCATGTCCCTGTCGAACTCCGTGATAGCCGATTATGATGGCACTGCAATCTGGGGCTCATTTTCGGATTTTGATCTGGTTAATAATGTAATTGCAGGCAATGGTCAGGATGCCATATTCTTGCATGATTCTTCCACTGCAATAATCAGAAACAATATCATAGTAAACAATGCAGGTTTTGGTATAAACGGGATGGAATCTTCAGAGGCAATCATTGATTACAATAATGTCTGGGGAAACGCAGAGAACTCCTTCGAATCACTTTCGGCCGAGGGAAATAATATTTCTGAAGATCCACAGTTTGTGAACCCAGACGGCGGTGATTTCCATCTGCTGGCAGGATCCCCCTGCATTGGTGCTGGTGATCCTGATCCACAGGATAATGATCCGGATGGGTCGAGGAATGACATGGGTGTCTTTGGTGGGCCCCTCTCTACACACATAGCCACGGGGATAGTTAATGCTCCCCTCTATTTCCCAGTTAAAGTGGCATTATTTCAAAATATACCCAATCCCTTCCATGTCGAAACAAATATTCATTTTAAGCTTTCCAGGGATGAATGGATCAACCTGACCATATACAATATGGTTGGCCAGAAGGTACGGGTACTGGTAAATGACAGGTGGAAGGCTGGTCATTATTCTGTTTCCTGGGATGCAAGGGATGAAGATGGAAACCAGGTTGGAAATGGGATATATTTTTATCAAATTTCAACCACTGATACGAGAAGCACAGGAAAAGCAATATTTTTGAAATAGCTCAAGGGATTTTGCATTTCTATTTCTCATTGATCTTTCATTCATCGTGGACATAAATTCCAGTCAACTTTCCGATTTGGCAAGGCAGAACACCAATTTCTCTATAGACTTTGTTTGAGTACATTCACTGGAATTTGATGTTCCTATACCAGAACCGAATTAAAAATACTAGGTTTTGTCCTTTTCAAAACGCTGAAGATTATTGTAATTGATTATTTTACTGATATTACCCTTGCAGATACAAGAGAAGTTAACGGAGATAGAAGACAAGCTGACTATATTTTTAGTAACATGCTAAATTTGGCCTGTAATTAAAAAAAATATCATAAATTATATGAGTTTTCGCTCAATGTATGAATCAAATAGTAATCGGGTATACAAATAAACTGTTTTCGGACGGGTTAGTATCAATGATTGGAGGGTTTGATGAATTTGCAGTATTGAAGACGACTCCAGTTGGGAAAGATTTGTTGATTCTGCTTAAGCAGTTAAATGGTGTTGATATCCTGATTATTGAGTTAAACAAACCTGGCATTAGTGATCTTGTTAATTTACGTACTCTGTTAACAGCATTTCCCCTTATTAGAATACTGCTTTTATCTCATCTTCCACGCAATCATTTGAGTTATAAATTGATTGATTCCGGAATTGATGCCTACTTATTGAAATCATGTAACAGGCAGGATGTGTTGACAGCTCTCGAAAAATTAAATGAAAACAAAAATTATTTCTGTTCAGATATTACAAAAAAAATAATGGCAGAGAATAATCGATCTCAAAATCAGGAGGAAATAAATCTTACTCTTCGTGAAAAAGAAATACTTACGATGCTGGTAAATTGTAAAACAAACAATCAGATCGCTAATAAAATTGGTCTGAGCGAAAATACAGTCAAAACACACAGAAGAAATATACTGACTAAATTTGGTGTTAATAACCTTTTTGGAATGGTCCGTTATGCCTGCAGGGCCAGCCTCATAGATTTTGGAGGTGATGAATTCTGTTTGGAATGCCCTCACTGTTCGTAATTTTAATCTTCCCGTCTTTATTACAGTCAAGACTACTTATTTTGGTGATAATATCTTCACCTTTAGGTGTATGAAGCAATACTCATAAAAGTTATCAAATTCAACCTTGTTGAGTAAATGATAAACTATTAAAGTATTGAAAATAAGTATCTTATAGTTTATATTTGTGTATATACCATACGAGGCAGAATGGATTCGATCAGGAATATCTTTCACAAATTATTTACTAACTAAAAACCCATATTATCATGAGAAAGAAAAATCTATTATTCGTGCTTTGTTTGCTTGTATCATTTGGACTTTTTACCCAATGCGAAAAGTATGGTAAATCTAAAACAGATCTGGCTGATGAGGATCCCGATCGTCCCGAATGGGCGGGCGGCGATACTGATTCCAATCCTCATATTAATAAAAATGACGATTCCGGGACCAAGAGGGGAGGAGATTATGGCGATTTATATGTACTGAAAAGGAATATAGATGGAGTTCCAGAAATGATCGAAATAGGGACCGAGTATTATGTCCAGCCTGTAGATGTCGATGGAAATACACTTGAGTTAAATGCTGAAGGGGAATTAGTAGATCCCACGCAGGCAATAGAAGTTGAGTTTGGGCGGTTAAATATAGTCCGATCTCCAGAATCCGTTCTGAATCAGGCATTTGAAGAAGCCATGAAGGTTTTAGCTGCTCCTGGCGCCTCCATAACTCTTGACTTTTGTGGCCGTCTGACCTCAACTTATCCAGACGGGACTGAAATCATCGTTAAAACCATTGATTCACCGCGCGAAAATATGGCTATTTATAAATATATTATGACGAACCTGTTTGAACCACTTGAGGATGGTAATGATAACAGGCTTGCATTCCTTGGAGATGATCCATACAATTTTGATCCATTAACAATCGCAGCTTCATGCTTCGCTGCAGGATCAGATAAAACCGGAACGGTGGATATTGACGAAGTAGTATACATAAATGGTTTTATGGATTGCATCGGGCTGAACGAAATTCTTAATGAGCATGAATACGATTTTAATTATAATCCCAAATATTACTTCAATTATGGGGAACCCATTGATGGTCAATCAGAGTTTAGGTATAACAGGGGAGATATCTATTCTGACAGGTACATACAATTTTTGGCATGGGGTACTACATATTACCCGGTAGACGAAGAAACCGGTCTCTCAGAAAGTCCACACATTTATTCTATACTACTTGTAATGGAAGGATTAGTACCTGGACTTGAAGGAGCGAAGTTTACTTATATGTTTACAGGTGAGAAAACCCATGTAGAAGGATTTGCCATTACTGTTGATGACGCTGTACAGGTATTGGATTATATTCATGGAGATTCCAATATCAGGTTCCTTCCTGAAACACACCCCCAGCACCCCAACAATAGTTAGAAAAAAGACTTTTATAAATCGTAAGCAGCATGATCAACCAACCGTCTCGGATAAGGCGGTTGGTTAATTTAAAGTTAATTTGATGATTGTACCTCGAATTGAAATACGCTCCAGGTTGAAGTGGCGAATCATAATATGCCTTTACATATTATCATCTGGAATTGTTGAAGCACAACAAGGTGAAAGAATAAATTATCAAAATCGCGGTGATTTAATTCAATTTTCAAAAATTAAAAGTGCAAACTGGATATTGGAAAAAAGTAGGGCAGATTCCATAGCTGAGGTGTTAAATATTCCCATCGCTTACGTAGATCATAAGAGCAGGGTAGTAGTTCTGCAACAAATGGGTCAAAATAACAAACCGGTTTATTATGCCACTGAAAATATTGATGCTGCAAAGGTAATTTCTACCGACCAGGTATGGGCAGATGATAATGATAATCCATACTTAACAGGTGAAGGTATTGAGATAAATCTCTGGGATGGGGGATCAATATTACCTACACACCAGGAATTTCAAAATGGAACGACATCAAGGATTTTAATGCGAGAGAAAAATCTTCCCGTATCGAACCACTCCACGCATGTTGCAGGAACGATGGCAGCAATTGGGATAAATGAAGATGCAAAAGGGATGGCAGGTATGGCAACGATTTATGGATGGGATTTTAATAATGATATTGCCGAAATGTCAATTGCTGCATCGGATGGGATGCTTATCTCAAACCACTCTTATGGGCCCCTGTGTGGATGGGATTTTAATACCCAGTTAGAAAAATGGTACTGGTATGGAGATCCGCTAATATCGGCCAGTGAGGATTTCAAATTCGGGTTTTACAATCAAACCAGTGCAGATCTTGATTACATCGCCTGGTGTGCCCCCCAATACCTTATCGTAAAGTCAGCCGGGAATGACCGCAAGGAATCCCCTGCTAGTCAGCCAGTTGAACATTATATCTGGAACGAGAGCTGGGAACAAGTTACTGCGGAGAGGGATCCTGATGGCGGTTACGACGGATATGATTGCCTCACTCCCATGTCTGTTGCAAAAAACATTCTTACTGTTGGAGCTGTTGACGATGAAAAATTAATGACCTCTTTCAGTGCATTTGGTCCAACAGACGATGGTAGAATAAAACCTGATGTTGTTGCCAATGGTAAGGACGTCTATTCATCAATCGCAGGATCTGATAATAGTTATGGTTATTATGACGGGACCTCTATGTCCGCTGCATCTGCTTCAGGTTCTGTTGCCCTCCTTTATCATCTCCAGAATATACTTCAACCTGGAGTAAACATTCTGTCATCTACCATCAAAGGATTGTTAATTCAAACTGCTGAAGAATCTGGAATTAGTCCCGGGCCGGATTATCGCAACGGCTGGGGTCTCCTTAATATTAAAGAAGCATCTGACCTGATGTTTAGTAATTCAAGCAATGGTGGTCAAAACATTCATGAGGGAGTGATCTCCCAGGGGGAAGTAATTAATATACCGATCGAGACCATGGCTGGTACTCCTTTTCTGAAGGTTACACTTTGCTGGATTGATCCCACCGGCCAACCATCTTCACCATCCCTTAATCCCCGTGATACTATATTGGTTAATGATCTCGATATTGAAATTGAAAATAACAATAGTCTCCAGAATTACTTACCCTGGATACTGGATGTTGAGAATCCAGACTCCCCGGCAACACATGGTCTTAATCATGTAGACAATGTTGAACAGATCTATATAGCCGATCCCGGGTCAGAAAAGTTCAATATTAAAATATCTCATTCAGGGACCCTATCTGGAAATTCTCAGGCATTTAGTTTAATAATCTCAGGCATTTCAAATCCGGCTAATATTTCACCCCCCCAAAATCTTCGTTTTAGCGCAAATCCATCAAGTATAATACTTAAATGGAGTGCTCCGGAATCAGCCACTCCTGCATCCTATAAAATTTACCGCAATGATACTATCCTGACTGAAACTGCAGACACTTTCTATTATGACCTGGCAGTTATAACTGATAGTGTCTATGACTATTATGTCACTGCAGTTTATGTTTGGAACAATACTATATTGGAGAGTCTGGGTACAAATCATATAACCGCATGCCCTCGAATCTTTAAGTCTCTTCCACTTTTGATTGACTTTGAGAATGAACAAATAGAATTACTTATTAAAAATAGCCAGGATGGGTGGCGTCTGGGTGATAGCGATTCGCTTGGCTGTTACTATCTGAAATTTGATGATAATAAAACAAAATTCATTGGAACAGATTCATATTCTAGCGGCGAAACCTCACACGTAAAGGATATAGCTTCTACTGCACCACTTAGACTTGCAGAGTATACCGATGTTACTATTTCATTTGATTACATGCTGGTCACAGGCATCTATGATGCAATTGATGAATTACATGTTGTTTATAAAATGCAGGAGGAGGAGCAATGGACTGAGGTGGTAAAACTCCCAAAAGCTTTAAATTGGACACCATACAATCTTATATTACCTGAAGAATCATGCAAAAATGGGACTCAAATCGGATTTTATTATGATGATTTCTATCAGTGGGGAATGGGTGCTGGCCTTGATAACATACGAATAGAAGGGGTGACCGCTGCTCGCTCCATCGATCTTGTTATAAATTCTATGACCTCCCCGGTCACCTCATGCATGCTTTCAGAAGATGAAGTAGTATCAATTAACATAAAGAATATTGGTGATCAGATTGCGTTGCCGGGAGATAGTATAAATATTCAGATGAATGTTACCCCTGGGATAAAAATAGTTGATCTCCTGATTCTGACCGATACACTTTACAGCCACGACATTTTTACACATCAGATGAGCAGTGGTGTCAATTTAATGAATGTTGGAACTTACACATTTGATTTTGTCATTTCATGCAATCTTGACTACAATACATTGAATGATTCTTTAGAATCGTCTATAGAAATATTCAGTTTTCCAATCGTTCAAATCCTGAACCAGGATCTGACCTTCTGTGAAGATGACCAGCAGGCATTGATCGAGGTCAGTCCCCCAGGAGGCACCTTGACAGGACCCGGGATATCCGGGCTGTACTTTGATCCTGCGGTGGCTGGAGAGGGAATACATACCATCACCTATTCCTTAACCAATCTGGATGGATGTATCGGATCAGTATCTAAAAAGCTTGTTGTCAGCCCCATACCTCAGCCTGCCATTCTGAACATGGATCTGACTTTCTGTGAAGATGATCAGCAGGTAATGATCGAGGTCAGTCCACCCGGAGGCACACTCACGGGACCCGGGGTATCCGGGCTGTACTTTGATCCCGCAGTGGCTGGGCCGGGAATACATACCATCACCTATATCTACACCGATACAGACGGATGTTTTGGGATCAGTGAAAAACAAATTGTGATACTCGATATTCCGGTTGTCGATCTTGGTCCGGATCAAAAGATTAGCATCGATGACACAATACATCTGAGGCCTTCAGGAAATGGATTTACGTTTCTATGGTTTGATGGATCAACAGAGGATGAGCTAACCATAATTGCAAAAGAATTAGGCATCGGCATTCACGATATTTGGGTAAATGCAACCAGTATTGATTTTTGCAATTCTAATGATTCCATGTTGTTGACCATAGATATGGGGTATAGGGTCTATGATAGATACAACTCCAGGCATGCCACCATATTTCCCAATCCATTTACAACAGGATTTTTTCTAATGATTGACAGCCATGAAGTACTGAAAAATATATCAATATATGGACATGGACAGATTTACCGAATCGGGATACCCGCTTCTTATCCCTATTTTAATGTCTCGTATCTGCCGACCGGCTCCTATATTTTGAGAATTCAAACGAATAAGCATAGCTTCGTTTTACGCATAATAAAGATATAAAACGTCCATTATTCCTGCTAAAACCTTTGGATGATCAATTGCTAAAGTCATTAGTTACACTATATTAAAGCTGATTTTTGTACCACAAGATCTACATTTAATCATGAATTACAATATTTCCACCAATGATCGTCTTTTTACATAAATGAGGCCATTCCTCAATATTCCCGATACCGGGCACAAATGCAGCTTCCGGATCAAACCATTTCCAAGTGACACCATCACCATCCACAGAGGGTGTACCTCTGTCGTGTACCTTGAGCGCGATAATCTGGCCCAATCTGCAATTCTTACCACTCAGGGGATTACCTTTATCACCTCCCCCGGAAGATCCTGATCCCGTCCCACCAATGTGACCATCGTCACCGGTATCATCATGGGAACATCCCCCAACATCACCGGTATCATCATGAGAACAGCCTCCATCATCACCAGTATCATCATGGGAACAACCTCCATCATGGCTTGAATGATCATCCGAGCATCCTCCGTCAGGATCATCATGTCCGCCGGATGAACAATTTGAATCATGTCCGCCCGGACCGCCCCCGTTGCATCCTTTACTATCTGAGACCACACTGGCAACAACCCATCCCTTATTCTTCCCGATATCTATATAAACTCCATAAACTGTAGCTTTGATTTCCCGGTGAAGTGAAAGATCAGTTTCCAGGACCTGGTATACTATTTCCCCTTTGGGGTCCTTTTTGTCATTCCCTTCATGTGCATCGAAACTTAAGAAAGCAAGCAGATCCTCAGGTTTATTTCCCATATCGCCACCTTTGCTTGCTCCTTTCCATATCAGCTCAACGGATCCGGTTGCTTTATAGAGAGTAGATTTACCAGATACCTTAGCGTTGAGCTCCTGGAAGTCTAAATACCCTGGGGGATCTAACATACCAGTATCAGGTATTTGTTGTTTTTCACAACTGGTTGTCCAGATAATCAAAAGAAGAACTGCGGATAATGTTTTTAAAGATTTCATGTGCTCATTTTTTGGTTCAACAATTTGAGAGGCAGGAAAAACTTGTCGGTAATACCCCTGGAAGGTTATGCGGAAAATAATCTATTGTAACCAGGAAAAATCAATAAAAGTTAACCAATATCCTGAAGCCATTCAATAATCTAAAAGTTTACACTTCCTACAAGATGGTTTACCCGGTCAAACTTTTGAGGTAGACTGATATTGGGTTTTGGAAATCAGGTCTAGCTCTGCCAGATCCTCCGCTAATGCTTTAAAGGATGAAAATGAAATGTGAGCCTATGAAGTTGGCACAATTTTAGAAATTTTATACCATATGCGAAGTCCGGTGAAGCCAGGGTAGTTGGAAACCTTTTCCCGGGGCCAAGGCTAACTCTCAGGGGAATAAGGTTCAGGTCGGCTGCCGCTTGCCGGCTTGATTCCGATAACGAATAAACCCTGTCGCATGAGATTTAAATTTACCTTTTTGTAAGGTAATTCAGGATCTGGTTGACTGCGTCTTCAACAGATATACCGGTAGTGTCGATCTCGATTTCAGGATTTTCGGGTGATTCATAGGGATCGTCGATCCCTGTAAAATTGGTTATCTCACCAGCCCTGGCTTCCCGGTAGGGGGAGATGAATGATGCGACGACAATTACTCCGTGTTTCTCCAGCATGGCCGCCAGGTATCCAACCCGTTTTATATGCCTGTCACGTTCCTCCCTGGTAAAACCGGTCCCGGGGAACATTTTTCGAACGAGATCTCCGTCCAGGTGCTCAACCCTGTGTCCCAGTGTTTTCAGATTTTTTGTAAGTGCGTCTCCTATTGTTGTTTTTCCGGATGCTGACAATCCGGTGAGCCAAATAACTATGCTTTTATCCATGTTTCATTATTAGTTTGATCATTTCAATTCCAGAATCTCCCTTGCCGTACTCATTGATTATTGACCCTTTCCTGATTTGTCCTACGGCCCTGACAATCTTCTCCGTTTTGGCTCCCACCAGCTGATTCCAGCCGGCTTCAACGGTCTCAACCCATTCGGTTACATCACGCAGGGTTATACATGGAGTACGGTGAAAATAGGCTTCTTTCTGGATACCACCTGAATCAGTCAGGATGGACCGGGCATTCTTTTCAAGCATGATCATATCCAGGAATGGAACAGGCGGGGTTATCCTGACATCCGGATTCCGTGGATGGATTTTATACCTGTCCAGCATTTTCCTTGTGCGTGGATGTATGGGGAAGATCACCGGACAATCAGGGGTGGCGATTTCATCAAAGGCGGTGATAATGTCTGACAGGGATTCCTGTTTATCCGTGTTCTCCTGACGGTGGACAGTAGCCAGGAAAAAAGCTTTTACAGAGAGCTGTTTAAGGATCTTTGAATCATGCTGGGCGATTTTTCCGAAACGGATGGCTGCATCATACATAATATCCCCCACATGGTGGACACCCTCGCTTATGTTTTCCTGTTGCAGGTTTTTGACGGCTGCATGGGTTGGAGCAAAAAGAAGTGTAGATACATGATCAGTCAATACCCGGTTGATCTCCTCCGGCATACGTTTGTCATAGGATCGCAAACCAGCTTCCACATGGCATATCGGCACATGTAGTTTGACAGCGGCCAATGCCCCTGCAAGGGTACTGTTGGTATCACCGTATACCAGGACCCAATCCGGATCTTCACGTTGGATCTCTTTTTCAATTCTGTCGATCATTTCCCCGGTCATCTGACCCTGACTCACTGACCTGATACCGAGGTTTACATAAGGTCTGAGAATAGAGTGTGACACCCTGTATGAACAGAAATACTGCCAGTAAAGAAACAATCTGGACAACAGATCTCATGTAGATAATGATCATGCAAAAAGGAAAATTAATCAAATTCTCTGTACAGACAAGTAATTTTTATCCAGATTACATTTTGCCATTGAATGCAGAGGCTCATGTCTAACAGGATGCTTTCACCAGAAGACGCTCATCGAAGAGAGATATTGTCTTGATAGACATGAAACGGATTCCGGGATGTCTAAGATTTAAATAGAACCATTTGTCACACTACTATGTTTGCCCCATCATTTTCTATTTGAATTTTTTTAAAATCCTGGACCGATTTTCATTTTCTTTTTCATTCTTGTGAAATAGTTCAATAAATACTATTCGATTTTCAACTTCAATATGAGCATAAATGAGCCTTAATCCTGAATTAACGCCACGCCCTTTCAAACTCTTGCATGCTATTTTCTTAATCTTAATAACACAGGTTTCTATACCCAGTCCTTCAATTCTAAAACTGAATGGTGGTCTTTCATTTGGCTCCACCTTTAGAACTTTTTTTACAACATCAAGGTCCTCATTCAAACTCCGATACTTCTTCAGCAGCTTTTTCAAATCTTTGTTAAATTCATCCGGTTCTTCCAGGATCATGGCTCCTCCGGTTCAGTGTTATAAGTCCTTACAGTATGAGTAGATTCCCGATAAAAAGCCAGTTCGTAATCAATAACTTCACCTTCTTCAGTTGCTTTCCAGGGCATATCTTCGTGTGAATATTCGCTCAGTGCTGCGGCGGACCAGTCAGAAAACCGCTCGATTACCTGATCAATTATTTCTTTTTCAGCCGCACTGAACCAGGTAAGATCAGATTTCTCCATTGGAATATATCTAGTTTGAGGATAGCCATGATATTCCGCCTTAAGTCGTTGCAGCTGACCATTCTCAATCATCCGGCTAATAACGACATCTAACTGCTGTGGAACTGGGCCATAAGGCAATTTACGGTATTGAGATCCTGTTAGATGTTCTTCATACTTTTCATAATAATTATAATCGGAAAAATAAAGTAATTTATACAGGACGGTTTCCCCTACATTGGGTTTTCCGGCACAACGTTCCAATATGTATAAAAATACATTAATAAATTTCGTTAAATTGAGCTTTGGAACAGAGATCCTTGTGTACTGCCTTTCAGGGACAGCTTCTGACACTGTATCCAGTTCTTCTACAATTTTGTATTCTTTTGCCAGAAATTTATCAATTGAAAAACCTAAAATTTCCGATAGTTTAATTAACTCAATGACCGTAATATTCCGGTTTCCCAACTCAATCTGAGCAACAGAAGACCTTGGAATTGACAGGAACTTTGATAAATCTTTTTGAGACAGGCTTTTCAGCTTTCGAAGTTCCATAATCCTTTCCCCAATTTGTTTAGATGACAACCTTGAATTCATGGTTCCGCCAAGTTTCCCCCAAATATAATAAATGTTAAATAAACGAACAAACACATGTTCGCAATCGCAACAATAATTTTAGGCATGACTATTAGCTCCACCCTGTTCTGTTAGCCCAGCATCTGAAAATAACTATCTTTATAAGCTGTTCTAATCTTTGAGTTCTCAATCCCACCTGTCTTAAACAAAAATTTATCAATCAAATTACCTTCAGATCAAATGGGATATTCAATATTAGCAGAACATATCTCCAATAAGATTTCAAGCATGGATAGGATATATAGATATTTGACACACAATAGGACTGATTTTTTTGTTCAAGATGGAGGTAAACAAGTAATACTGTATGAGATTTCAAGATTCAATTAAGCCCCGTTAAATAGACACCAACACCAAACATCGCATACTGTTTAATTGTTATGAGCAACTTTAAACCAGTTAAAACCCTATGAAAAGCAAATTTGAAAAAAACTTCACAGATAAAGGCTATCTAATGAGTTGTGAAAAACCGAGCAGCAACTCTTTTCTCAAAAATAAGGTCTACCAATTCAATATTGAGTTACTGGAAATATCACCTTTGATCTGGAGAAGAATCCAGGTTCCTGCGGATTATAATTTTTGGGATTTGCACGTTGCCATTCAGGATTCGATGGGATGGTTTGATTACCACTTGCATCATTTCGAAATACGTGGAAAGGGAAAAAGAAAATGAAAATGGCAATAACAGTTATCCCAAAAGAAATCAAACAAGAGATTATTAAGATCATTGATGATTTTAATAAAAGAAACTTTCATGACTATGTGGAGGATTTAACTTACTTCGCAGAATTCAAAGGAAAATTTCTCTACCTGACAAGAAAAGAATTTGGGAAGATTTCTCCAATAGCAAAAATGACATTTTGCCATTTTTAAATGGAGCCGGGAAACTTATGATCCTGAAGAATGGTTTTTCCCAGGTGTAGAACATGTTGACGGAACAATTGAAGGAGCAATGAAAGCCGGACTTAAAGCATATCCAGTTTAAGGAATTGACGAATAGCATGAGGATTACTGCCAGCTTATAACAAAGGCTCATAGCCTCGACCGTTAGTCTCAAGTTAAAGAATAAGCAGCATAGAATAAAGGACATGGATATAAAAGAACAATATGAGGAATTGATAGAAAAATTAAAAGAAATTGTTCCATTTACGGCTTTTCCAATAAGAGAACTTGTTCAAGAGTTACGGAACAAGGGACAATCAATAACATTAAAAACGGAATTAACCGTAAAAGACGTTTTTAATAGTGGTGATATATAGGGAATTGTTTGTTTGACTGAACAAAGAGGTGATGAAACTCTTGTCTGCGGATTAACTCATTTAATAGTTTCAACCAGACATCCTTTATTCAAAGAAATCTCTGATTACCAGAAGAAAAGAAACAAACGAGTCCAGAAATTGAACCAAACGTGATGGAATTAACAAAGAACAAAAAAAAGAAATAATAAAATGGGAAAATTAGGGACATCAGGCAATCCAATAAGAATCCGAGTGACTAATGAAAAGCGGATGGAAGAGATTGTAGGAATATGTGAAAGAAACAATTGGCAATTTATTTGTGGAATTGAACCTGAGCACCCAGAAGACATATCAGAATTGGAATACATGCTAAATCCAAAATCATTTGGAGGGAAAAGGCCAAAAATGAAACAAGTTGACAATGTTACAGTAGTAAACAAAGAACCAGTTATCATGCGAAATGCCCCATGTCCATGTGGAAGCGGGAAAAAATATAAGAAATGCTGCTTGATGAAATCAAATTAATCATTTTTGCAACGCTATTTCGTGGCAGGATATTTAAACTTAGCATTTTACCGGAGAAAGGATTGGAAACGGTTCCTTGAATCAATTGATGATAATAGAGAAAGTGACGAAGTTCAAAAATATTATCAAAAACCTATTGAGATAATACAAAATGAGTGTTTTACAATGAATGAATACAGACAAAAAGCAAGTGTTGTTCTTGATAGGTTGTTAAAAATACAATATAACTCTGTAATTTCTGGAACACCATCTGGATTGCGAGATTCGTATCTTCAAATATAGAAAAACTAAAAAAAGAAATAGATATAATATCTGTAAATATAATTGATACTCCTGAGAATATTTCATTGGCTCAAATACCGGAATTGATTGTTAAAGAACTAACTAAAATAATGCCAGCTGCCAATATACTATAAATTCAAGCACGCGGAAAGATGTAAAATGAAACGAATTTCAAAAAAGCGGATAACAATAACCAAATTAAAAATCTGAAGAAGCTAAGGGATAAATCCGAAGAATATGGATTAAAACTCGGAGTCTTTCAGTTTAAATTAAAAACCCTAAATAAAAGGGATCATGACTAAAGAAGAAATAAAAGAACGCGAAAAGACATTATTAGAATTAACAGGAACTTTCTGTACGCAAAACCTTGATGATGACTATTTTCAACTTTGCGGAAAATTGATTAAGAAATTAGGACGGAAGAGGGATGTGCCATTTCAAAGAGGAAAGGTTGAAATTTGGGCAGCAGCAGTTGTATATTCAATTGGTTCAATAAATTTCTTATTTGACAAATCTTTTGAACCTTATATGACTCCTGAACAAATAAGTGAATACTTTGGGACAAAAAATTCAACAGTTTCAAATAAGGCGAGACAAATTAAAGATATGTTTAACATGTGGCATTTTAGCCCTGAATTTTCAACACAAAAAATGACAGAAGGCAATCCTTTTAATAAGATGATCATGGTAGATGGATTTATTGTTCCCTTAGACACAATTCCAGAAGACTTACAAGAATTGGTGAAAAAAGAAAGAGCGGAAGGAAGAGATATTGAAATTACAACACAGCCTGAATAGAGATTAATATACCTGCTGGTAACATACAATGAATAAAAAATCAAAAAAAAGATATGCGATTATTGTCTGCAAGAGAATGGAAAAGAAAGGCAGAAATTTCTTAAGTGTGGGTTGAACAGTGAGTTTTCTTTATCTTTGATTGTATGGATAATAAAGGTTTTGATAAAGACAAACTGATTAAATATTGGATTGACGATTCAGAAGATGATTATGATACGATGATTGTCATGTACCAGTCGAAAAGATACTATTGGGCTCTCTTTGTTGGACATTTAATGCTTGAGAAATTATTGAAAGCCTATTTTGTTAAATCCAAATCCGATTATCCACCACTCATACACAATCTTTTAAGATTAGCAGAAAAATCCGAGATTGAATTAAACGACATAAGGAAAGAGGAACTCATCACGGTAACAGCATTTAATATCAATGCCAGATATAATGATTATAAAACAAGTTTTAAGCTGAAATGCACACCAGAATATACTGCAGAATGGATTGAAAAAATGGAAGAATTACGTAAATGGATAATGAGATTAATATTATAATAAAGAATTATTTGAAGCTGATTCGTCAGAAATATGCTGGCATTAATAAGGCTTTTATATTCGGATCCTATGCTAAGGGTAACTCAAATCAGGATAGTGACATTGATTTAGCTCTTATTTTTAATGAACTTGATGATTCGGAAAGATTTGACATTCAGGTACAATTAATGCTGATGGCATCACAAATTGATTCAAGGATTGAGCCTCATCCAATATCTTTCAGCGATCTTAATTGTGGTAATCCATTCGTTGAAGAAATTCTGAATACAGGAATTGAGATACAAGCATCAGCTACCAATTAAGCCGGTATAATCAATACCTGCTTCATCGTAAAATAAAGATTAATACAAGTTAAAATCCCATGAAAAGTAGATTCGACAAGAATTTCACAGATGAAGGTTACCTGATGAATTATGAAAAACCAGGAAATAATTATTTTCTTAAAAATCAGGTCTTTCAATTCAAAATTGAATTACTGGAAATATCACCTTTGATCTGGAGAAGAATTCAGGTTCCCGGGGATTATAATTTTTGGGATTTGCACGTTGCCATCCAGGACTCGATGGGATGGCTTGATTATCACTTGCATCATTTCGAAATACGAGGAAAGGGCAAAAGGAAAGAATCTCATATTGGTATACCTGATTTCGACAGAATGGAAGAACTGGAAGAAGTATACCCAGGCTGGGAGATACCGGTATTCATTTATTTTAATGATTTGGGTGTTGAAGCGAAATACATTTACGATTATGGAGATTTCTGGGAACACAGAATAAAACTCGAGGGATACATGTATCGGGGAAAGGGAATTAAATATCCCATCTGTGTCGGGGGAGACCGGACTTGTCCGCCGGAGGATTGCGGCAGTATAACCGGATATTACAATGTGATAAAAACTATATCTGACCCTCACAATGATGATTACGAAGAAAT
>Ga0255054_10000379_pt1 | contig 26354 bp, 21 predicted proteins | sample JV7_2_23_MG_FD_188634 | JGI IMG/M metagenome (GOLD analysis project Ga0255054, IMG submission 188634) | Seawater microbial communities from Jervis Inlet, British Columbia, Canada - JV7_2_23 | ecosystem: Environmental > Aquatic > Marine > Inlet | place: Canada: British Columbia | collected... | reverse complement strand
GGAAGATTTTGTTGAGATTTTTGAGCGGTTTCCATCCTTCAAACTGGTGCTGGATATTGGACATGCGCATATTGGGAGCAAAAGAGGCGACAGGGTTTTCCGGTTTATTGAGAAATTTCACAACCGTATCGGCCATATCCATGCCAGCGATAACTTCGGAAAAGAAGACCAACATCTTCCAATCGGGGTAGGGACGATCGATTTTTCGAAGGTGGTTAAGGCGTTGAAAAAAATCGGATACAAAGACACGGTAACCTTTGAGATTTTTTCAAGGGATCGGGATTATCTAGAGATAAGCAGACGGAAATTTTCCACCATGTTGGCGCAAGTCTAAGCGCCGAAGGCGATGCTCCGGACCGGATCTATTCTACGGGTTGTTTTTTTTGGAAAGCACCACCGGTCTGCTGCCGGGGGCGGAAATCCCACGGCGTTCCAACAAGGACCCTTCCTGTCGGTACAGGCCGATCAGCGCTTTTAAGTAATTGGCCACGGCCTGAACCTCGTTGATTTTGCTGACCAGGAGATCCCGCTGGGCCTGGGCTACCAGGAAGCTGGTCGACCGTCCCACCCGGAATTTTTCAGTTTCTATTCGAAGCTTTTCTTCTTGGAACTTTCGCGTAGCGGCCGATGCATCAATCTGCTCTTCGGCGCGGTTGACCTCGATGTATGCACCCCGAACATCGACTTCCGCAAGCTGTTCGAGGTTGTCCAGCGCTTTTTCGGCCTGGTCCTGTCGAAGCAGCGCTCGCTCCTGTCGTGCCTTTGAAGCCCGGTTTCGAAACGGGTACTGAAAACGAATACCCCCCGATGCATCATAACTGTCACCGGTTATATCGGTGAGCGAGTCTGAAAAGGAGTCGGCATAACCGGTTCTTCCCAGCCGGACAAACAGGTCCATAACCGGAAGAAGCCCGTTTCTGGTCCGCGTAACCTCAAGATCTCCCTGTTGAATACCCAATCGCGCCTGGTTCAAATCCGGGCGCATGCGCAGGGCCAGGGAGACATGTGTTTCCACATCATCCAGTTTTATTTCAGGTAGTGTCGGTTCATGGAGTAGGATGATCTCCCGGTTCCACACATTGTTTCCCGGCGGGTTCAGCAGGCGAAGCAATCGAAGACGGATGGATTCCATGCTGCTCCGGGCATTGATCAGTCCTTGCCGCTGGAGGGCAACTTCGGCCTGAACCGCGGCCATTTCTGCTTCCGCTAACTTCCCCACAGCGATTATCTCTTCGGTTTCGCTGAGTTGCTGCTCAGCCAGCTTCAACGATTCTTTGAAAATCCCTATTCGGCGCTGGGCAAGAGCATAGTCCCAGTAGGTGGTCTCCACCTCTGCCACCAGGCTTTCGGTAAAGCCACGTAATTCATAGTTTGATATGCGCGTTTCCAAACGGGCTTGTCGGAGTCTGGCCAGATTCACATCTGCGCCCTGCCCCCTCAAAAGCGCCTGGGTGATTGTTAACCCGAGGCGGGTGGATGAAAAAGGATCAACGTACAGGGAGGATTCGGTTGTTTGGGTCGTACCTGCCACTTCAACCGTGGTTCCGGTAGAAAAAAACTGTTTGAGCGACAGATCCCCTTCATAGGTATCGGTGACAACACTTTCGGTTGCATCACCGGACCTGGCCAGTCTTTGGGCATCGATCCGCCCTGCGGATACCTCTGCATCAAATACCGGGTCGAACACCGCCTGTTCCTGTTCCTCAGCGGTTTGTTGGATGGAAGGATTTAATCGTTCCACAATCAACGATCGGTTATTCTCCAAGGCCGTCAACACAGCTTCTTGGATAATTATGCGGATCGGGCCTTTATAGGGGGGACCCGATTTGGAGGGGTCGGTGGCGTCCGATTCGGGCTCAACCGGCGTTACATTGCTCTTTTTCCCGATCTCTTTACCAACCGTTTCAATATGGACCTCATCTTTTTCAAAAACCGCACATGAACCGATCAACAGCCCCAGTCCAACCAGCGGCAGCACAACAATTTGTTTGTGAAACATCCGATGTAAAATCAAGTGGCAATTCTCTCGACTGTATGAACTTTCGTCCTTGTTTGTTCTACTTTCTCTGATTTTCGAGCAAAAACAGAATAAATGGTGGGAATGACAATCAGCGTGATAAGTGTTGAGCTCATCAAACCACCGATCACCGCCCGGGCCATGGGCGCCTGGGCTTCCCCCCCTTCCCCCATTCCCGTTGCCAGGGGAACGAGCGCCAGCATGGTGGTCAATGCGGTCATTAGAATCGGCCGAAGTCTTCTGCGACCCCCTTCTTCAATCGCCTGTTGCAACGGCATATTGTCCCGGCGTCGAAGCAGGTTGATGTGATCGACCAGCAATATGGCGTTGTTGACCACGATGCCTCCCAGAACAATGCATCCGATATAAGATTGGATATTAAAGGTGGTTCCGCTCAGAAATAACATGACAATGACCCCGATAGCGGCCAGGGGAACCGAAAACATCACAACAAAGGGATCCCGCAGCGATTCATAAAGGGAGGCCATCACCATATAGACCAGGATCAGTGCCAAAATAAAACTCAACAGCAGCTCTCGAAATGCCTTTTGTTGTTCCTCGTAATCGCCGCCAAAAACAATACTAAAGTCTTTGGGCACAGGGATCGAACGAAGCCCCTCACGGATATCCGATAAAACAGACCCCATATCCCGACCGCTGGTATTGGCAGTGACGACCACGTACCGTTCCTGATTTTTTCGCTCGATGGTGACGGGACCGGTCTGTTGTTCGATTCGAACCAGATTGCGCAGAACAACCGGGTTTCCGTCCCGGTTGTTGATGGTCAGATCGAGGATATCCCGAAGATCCATCTGCTCCGCATCTTTCAATTTGACCATGATGGCGATTTCATCGCCGGCTTCACGAAAATTGCTCGCCCGGGTGCCGGAAATGATGGTTTTGAGCATATCGGATATCTGGGAAACCGAAAGCTTCATATCAGCCGCCTTTTGTCGATCGATCAGGATGATCTCCTCGGGCCGTCCGGAATCGATACTGATTTTGGAATCGGTCACCCCATTGACCGGGTCCACCACCGACTGTACCCGTCGGGCCAATATTTCTGCTGTTTCAAGGTCGTATCCCCTGATTTCCACCTGAACCCTTTCGCTTCCATGGGTGCCCATGCGCAACAGAAACAGACCCCGGCCGGGCCGGGTCCGGATTTTCACGCCGGGTATCCCGAGGAGTTTCCGACGCAACACAGCAGCAATCTGTTCGCTGGATCGGGTTCGTTCATTCTTCGGCTTAAGGGCGATTCGCAACTGACCTGTATGGGAGCCGGCGGTCCGCCAACTGGTGCCGCCGAGATAGGCGACGGTGCTTTTCGTTTCCGGGACCTCCTGTTTAACAATCGCTTCAATTTTTTTGAACACTTCATCCACGACTTCCACACGGGTGCCGACGCCCATCTCGCCATAAATTCTCACTTCATTTTGATCGGTATCGGGCATCAACTCAACACCGATCAGGGGAATCAGCCAAAGACTGCCGGCCAGTGCCAGGACCGTGCAAAAAATCACCAGCAATCGGTGGTTCAGGGCGAATCGCAGCAGTTGACAGTAATTATCTTCCAACCCCTTAAAAAACCTGGACGCGCGACTCGGGTTCCCGCTTTTTGAATACCCGGTTTGTACCACTGGGCCGAGGATCCGGGCCGACAGCATCGGGATCAACGAGAGTGCCACCACTAAAGAACACGCCAAAGCGAAACTGACCACAATCGCGAGTTGTTTGAACATCACACCGGACATGCCGCGGACAAAAACCAGGGGCAAAAAGACGACCAGCGTGGTCAATGTGCTGGCGATGATGGCGGCGGTGACCTCTTCGCTTCCGGCAATGGCGGCTAGTTTGGATTCGACCCCGCACTCCCTGTGGCGGAAAATATTTTCCAAGACGACGATCGCGCTGTCCACCAGCATACCGATACCGAGGGCAAGTCCGCCCAGAGTCATGATGTTCAGGGTAAATCCGCCGAAATACATGAGAACAAACGTTGCAATAATGGAAATCGGTATGGCGGTAGCGATGACAGCCGTGCTCCGGATGCTTCTTAAAAAAATCATGAGCAGCGATATTGCCAAAATACCGCCATAAAGCATCACCGCGCCGACATTGGTGATCGATCGTTCGATATAATCCGAGGTGTCGATGATCGTCGTGATATGAATTTGGGGGATATCCTGATTCACCCGCTCGATTTCCCGGAGTACTTTTCGAGCCACTTCAACCGTGTTGGTGCCGGACTGTTTGTTGACAGCCAGCCGAAACCCGGGTTTTCCGTTTATTCTGACGATGCGATTGACCTTCTCATAGGAGTCCTCGATGGTGGCGATATCTTTAACCTGGATAGGAACCCCGTCTTGAATGGCAACCACTGTATGCCGCAACTCATCCAGGTTGGCATAGACACCTGGGACGCGAATCATCACCTCCAGTTTTCCCCGTTCCAATGTTCCTGCAGGTATGTTTACGTTTTCCGATTTGATCCGGGATAGGATCTGATCCAAAGGGATGCCCAGGGCTTTGATTCTATCCGGGTGAAGACCGACTATAATTTCTCGATGGAGCCCTCCGCGGATATCCAGGGCAGCCACTCCGGGGATTCGTTCAATCCGATATTTCACCTGATTGTCGATAATTTGCCGCATCTGAATCGGATCCAGATTGCTGGCCGCCCCCAGAATCAGTATCGGAAAGCTGGCCAGATCATACTTGCGGATCGCCGGTCGTTCCACATCATCCGGAAGCCTTGGGATGACGCGATCCAGCCTTTCCCGGATTTCGTTTACAGCTTCGTCCAAGTCCGTACCCCAGGAAAAGGAAACGCGGGCCCGGCTGATGCCTTCCCCGGAAACCGTGGTCACCTCTTCCACGCCGGGGACCGCACTCATGGCCTCTTCAATCGGCCGGGTAACGAGTTCTTCAATCTCCTCCGGGCTGGCATTTTCATAGGTGGTTGTGATGCTCAAGGTCGGATAGGTGATATCCGGCATCAAATCGATCGAAAGTCGGCTTAAGGAAACACCACCCACTATCAAAACAATCAAAACCGCCATCACCACAGAAACCGGCCGATTAACGGCAAACTTTGAAATTTTCATTTCTTTTTTTCCGCATCCTTAATGACGCCGCGGATGACTCCTTCTTTGTTTATCTTTTTCGAACTTTTTTGAGACTGCACTTTGCCCGGCAGAAGAATGGCAGATCCATCTTCCAGGAGGTGCTGCCCTACCGACACCACGTTTTTCGCTTTCAAAGGGCTGACGATTTCAACCTGGTCTTCATTGACAACTCCCACGGTTACAGGAACAAATCTGACGGTTCCTTTCTGTTCGACCGGGACGAACACACCCTGTTTTCCGTACCGTTTTACAATGGTACCCGGCGGAACCACTGTCACGGCGTCTCGTTTTTCGAATTCAATCAAAACCCGGGCAAACATGCCCGGTTTCAGCAGCTGATTTTCGTTTATAATTTCGATCTCCACCAGTGCTTGTCGGGAGGTTTCCTTCATCAGCGGAGCGATCCGAGCCACTTTTCCCAAAAATCGCCGACCCGGGTACGCATCGGAGGTAATAACCGCTTCCTGGCCAATCCGGATCTTAGGATAATCGCGTTCAATGACGTGGATGACGGCTGTCAAAGCGCTGATGTCAAGGATGGAAATGATCGGCGTATTGGGTGCCAGCATGGCCCCTTCGTCCACAAAACGTTCACCAACGACTCGGTAACCGCTGTCTACCTCCCAATCGACTCGAATTTTTGCATATGACAGCCGCACTTTTGAAGCTTTCAGCGCTGCTTTTTTTTGGGCCACCAGGGCTTCGGCCACCTTTAATTTGACCTGCTGTTTTTTGTACTGGGACTCAGCAGCATCCAGTTCCGATTCTGAAGCGATTTTCTTTTTTCGAAGGGCGACGGTTCGATCGAGCTCCCGTTTGGCTATCTCTAAAAGGCTTTGACTTTCTTCGGTGTTGGCCAGGGTTACTTCCAGTTCAGCGCGGACCTGATTGACCTGTTGAAGATATTCGTCGTCATCGAGAACAGCAATAAGATCGCCTTTATTTACCCGATCGCCAATATCAAAAAAAACCTTTTCCAAACGACCGGCAATCTTCGGGGCGACCCGAAACTGGGATCTGGGTCTTAAAGTTCCGGTGAAACGGCCAACATCACGGATGGATGTCTTCTCAACCGGTAAAATTTCAACGGCCACCGGAACTTTTTTCCGTTGCCGGTGAAATTCCTTTTTCGAGGCAGTGGCTTTTTGATAGATCTGCCAGCCCAAAACACCGGCAAACGCCATTAAAACCACAAGTAAGAAATATTTTTTCATTTTTTATCTAGGTTCGGGTGTATTGTTAAAAAATATGTCATTGAATTTAGCAATAGAAGCACTCCGATTCCGCGAGTATGGCAAAGCCTCATCTGTATGTCAAGGCAACGCCGGCAGCAAATATCGGAAGACGAGGGACGCCCTCTCATCCAACCCTTATGATTTATGACGGAAATTCGGATGATTTTGTTTACAAAAAAGAGGGTGTCCAAAAGGATAATCATATCCCTTTTAAGTTCTCAATATCCTTGTTATTCGTGTTGATAATTTCTCAAAGAGAAATGGATCATCAAATATTGAGCCTTATTCAAGCCGCAAGGGACACAACATTTTCTCGTATTTTTTGATATTGCATTTTTTGGTTTTTATGATTAACTTAGATCTTTTTATCCATATCTCATAACTAGTTGTTATTATAAACAGTTCGATATCCAGACAACCTTAAACAGAGGCTGCAATGGAATGAACGTCAGGACCCTGTTTCTCAAATCGAGAGGTGGGGTTCTGTTGTTTTAGGTCTGCAAATTCAAGAGCCCCGGGAACGCGAAGGTGCGGATCGTAAATCTTGGGGTTGTTAGAAGAGCAGTAAATGTGGTGCCAACCGCCACCTACCTGCGGTGTCATGAAGGAGGATCAGTATGGAAAAAGTCATGGGGTTTCCCGCCACCAGTCAAGACGATTATCAGCTGAATGTGACCACCATCATGCAGCATGCCGCCCGCAACTTTGGCCGACAGGAAATCGTCAGTCGTCAGCTGGACGGAACCATGTTCCACTATACCTATAAAGATGCCTACCAGCGTATGCAGCGCCTGGCAGGGGGTCTGACTACCATCGACGTGCATGTTGGGGATCGCGTCGGCGTGCTGGCCTGGAACAGTCACGAAAATTACGAGATTTATTTTGGTCTTCCAGGTATGGGTGCGGTCATGCTCCTTTTGAACCTTCGCCTCACGCCTCAGGACCTCAGCTACGTGGTCAACCACGCCGGAGCCCGGTTCATCATCGTCGACCAGACACTGCTGCCCATTGCTGAGGCTATCGCCCCATTATGTGAAACCGTCGAAGGTTGGGTGATCATCACGCGGCCCGGGAACACGCTGTCCGACGTTGTGACCAAACTTACCAATGTCTACGCCTATGAAGAGGTGCTCGGCCAGGCGGCGCCAACGTATGCCTGGCCCACTATGGACGAACGTTCAACCTACGCGGCCTGCTACACCACCGGTACAACGGGCAAACCCAAAGGCATTTACTACTCCCACCGTGATGTGTATCTGCACTCCTGCGCTATGTCCCTCAGTGCGGAAATGAGCCTGAAGGACACGTACTGCCAGGTGGTGCCGATGTTTCATGCCTTAGGCTGGGGGATGCCCCTGGCGGCAACCATGGTCGGTGCCAGACTGGTGTTCTCGGGCATGTACACGCTTGAAACGCTGGAGACCCTGTCCAAACTTATGATCGACGAACACGTCACGGTCAGTGCCGGTGCGCCGGCCATCTTTATGCCATTGCTTGAGTACATCCGCGGTCTGGAAGAAAAACCCGACCTCACCGGCGCGCGGCTGTTTTCCGGCGCTACCGAGCCGCCTGTGGCCATGATGAAAGGCTTTAAGGACCTGACCGGGGCTGAGATTATCCACGCCTATGGCGCCACCGAGACCTCGCCTCTGGTCACCATAAACCGGCTCAAACCGTGGCTGGAACGCGAGCTTACAGAAGAGCAAAAATGGGATCTCAAACGCAAACAGGGGTTTTGCGTGGTCGGTCTGGATATCAAAGTCGTCGACGCCTTGGGTCAGGAGGTTCCGGCGGACGGCGAAACGCCTGGAGAAGTCCTCATCCGCGGTCCCTGGATTACCGGTCGATATCACGACGCTCCGTGCTCTGAGGCGCAATTTACAGAAGATGGGTATTGGAAGAGTGGCGATGTGGGCGCCCTCGATGCAGAGGGCTACCTGAAAATCACCGATCGCCTCAAGGATGTGATCAAGAGTGGTGGAGAATGGATCAGCTCGGTCGATATGGAAAACGAAATTATGTCCCATCCGGATGTATTGGAGGCGGGCGTGGTCGGCGTGGCACACCCTAAATGGCAGGAACGCCCCCTGGCACTGGTTGTCCTGCGGGAGGACGCCATAGGCAAGATCAGCGACGAAGATATCAGAGCACATTTGAGCAAGACGTTCGCCAAATGGCAGTTGCCCGACAAGGTTCTCTTCGTGGATCAGATTCCCAAAACTTCGGTAGGCAAGATCGACAAGAAGGTCATCCGGGCCGAACATAAGGAGGCTTACGGCGGATGGATAGAGGACGGGGATCGGAAGTGAATTGAATATACAAGCAGGGGCCACGAATGAGTGGAAGAAATCGGTCGGATATTAAAGCGGGAACTCTGGTTCAGGTTGTCCAGAAACAGGATCAACGCACCGGGAAACTGACGGAAGGGATCGTTAAGGATATTCTTACAAAGTCCTCCACACATCCTTATGGAATTAAGGTTCGCCTGACAAACGGCATCGTAGGGCGGGTGAAAAAAGCCCTCCCTGAGCGGTAGGACAACAGGTCCGCATTTTAAATGTTAGCCGTTCATCTTAAATAATAATTATTGACAACTGTCGACACCAGACAATTGTAATTGGTTTCTCTGAAAATCGACCCAAAATCCCAACACCCCCCACCAACGTCATTTCTTTTTTAATGTACCCAATAACCGTTGTGGATAATCGGTTACTATCCCGTCCACACCCAGCTTCAACAGACGCTTCATGGAATCGATATCGTTGACCAACCATACCTGAACTCGCAGGTTACGTTTGTGAGCCGCTTCCACGAATCTCCTGTTGACAACCTGGAGCGCACCATACTTTTCAGGGACCTGCAAAGCCAGAGCGTTGGGCGAGTAAATGGATTCCAGGCGCATCTTCTGCAGCAAATAAAACAAAATTACTTCCGATGTACCGGCAGATGTGGCAGCTCCTGGGCATAGTGAGCGGAACTTTTTCAAGGTTCCCGCATCAAATGATGCAATAATAACCTTTTGCCACATGTTATGATCTTGGATTATTCGGCAAAGGGTTGGTATCATAGCAGCCTGGGGTTCCTTGATCTCTATATTAATTCTCATCTGCGGAAATTCTTGAAAAACTTCGGACAGGCTTGGAATTTTAATACCTTTACCACGTAACGGAAACGTATTGCCTTCGTCCGGTGACCAACGATAGGCAGCATCCAGTGTATGAATATCAGCCAGGTTGTAATTTTCTATCGATCCGGTTCCATTTGTGGTTCGATGGACTGTTTTGTCGTGAATAACTACCAGTTGGCCATCTTTTGTGATGCGCACATCAATTTCAAGCACGTCAACACCTAATTGCACCGCACGCTGGTAGGTGTAGCGGGTATGTTCGGGACCCAGGCCGAGCCCGCCTCGATGTGCGATGACCATGAATGCATCCGTATGGAAATATGGATGGTCAGGGGCAGGTTTAGCCGCAAAACCAAGCACCCAAAAAAGAATTAGAAGAAGTATAAAAGATCCGAGTATGTATTTTAGGGATCTTTTAGCGATATCGATTTTCATGCGAGTTTTATTTGTCATACTGCCATCACTAGACACACACATATAATTGTCAGTTCTTCATGCCTCTGTCAAGTTACCTCTTATTTTATGGTTTTGCATCAGTGGAATAGGGGACATTCATTGGAATATTGATTGATAACCGATTGGGATGAAGACAGATTGTCTCCATGGTATCTCAAAATAACTTGTATACATGGAAAAACCATGGGATAAATTCAATATTTCTTATTTAATAAAGCAATAAGTAGGAAAAATTTTTGTTTTATAAGGGTAATACACCGTGGATGGACACTATTTAGCTTAACTGGAAAACAACCTGCTTTATTAGGGCGGCTTGATGCTGAAAAATGGATGGTGTATTATTAAAAAGCGTTGCGAGTGAATCCCACTATGGATTGAAGGGGGGTGGAAATATGCGAGCTTTTGCGATCGTCGCTATTCTGATCGTCTTGCTGATTACTGTTTACCTTGTCACCCGAGATATTACCCCACGTATGTCCGACAAAGAGGGGCAATCGAAAATTACGGCAATCGAAAAAGCAAAAGAGACAGAGATGAAGATCGACCAATTAAACAAAGTAGTTCAGAAGAGGCTTAAAGAAATACAGATTGAATAGTTGGTGATAAGAGGTTTGATCCGCTCAGCGCTGTTTCACCGGTTAACCACGCTCGTGCACACAAAACACAAGATGATGTCCGCAGGGGCAAATATGCCATATTAACCGTGTCTGACGATGGTTCGGGTATATCTGCAGATGATCGCGAGCGGATTTTCTGAAACAACGGAAGTGAAGAAAACTCAGAGATTAGGGGCAGGAAAGTACATAAAGAAACCGGACACGATGGAAAAAAAATAATACCCTCCAATATGGAAGAAAAAAGAAAAGTGCGGACTCTGCAATTCGATAATAAAAATATTCTAACACACTTCAAAGAGGGTAAACTTGAACTGGCGGCAAAAGCGATTGAAGAATTCCAGATGAATTTGGGGAAATTCGACTTTGTCCTTCTTATCGATTATTTTAAAACCCAGATAAAACTATCTCTATCTGAAGGAGAAATAAGAGAAGCGACTCGTTTTAAACGTCGTTTGGCGGCCATCATAATTTTACGAGACTACGGATTTGATTCTCGAAAGCTTATTCCCGAGCTTATATTACCTGAAGGATATAAAGGAAAAATTATACTCATATCCATTTCCGGAGGTTTGATTGAACCCATGGTATGCCTTCGTTCAGGCGATCTTTGGCACCGTGAAATCTTAAGGGAAGTTGAGGAAGAAATTAAGGACATCGGGCTTGTCAGCACTTTTGTGTATGAAATAGGGGGGGCATATTTGCGATTTGAAAACGGTGGATCTATTCTTATTTGGGGAACAAGTGATGAATTTGGCACATGTGACAAGAAAATCGCTACCGATCTTGTACAAAAGGTTTATCCGAGGCATAAAATATTCATTGAGGATTAGACTTCTTTTCCGAGGCTTTGGTTATAATGCCGACGTAATGTTCCTTATTTTCAACCAAACTATCAATGGTGCACTTGTGACTTGAATTTGCCATATTTCATTCTTTTACAAAAGGGGAAATACCAATGAACCATCATTCAGATGCAAAGATTATGGCTGTTTTCTGCGACTTCGAAAATGTTGCCATCGGCGTTCGGGATTCAAAATATGCCCAGTTCGATATTGCCAAGGTTCTCGAGCGACTGTTGCTGAAAGGAAACATCGTGGTAAAAAAGGCCTACTGCGATTGGGCACGTTACCAGGATTTCAAATCCACGATGCATGAGGCGTCCTTTGAATTGATCGAGATTCCACATGTTCGGCAATCCGGTAAAAACTCGGCGGATATACGCATGGTTGTCGATGCGCTAGACCTTTGCTACACGAAAGAGCATGTGGACACCTTCGTCATCATCAGCGGCGACTCCGACTTCTCCCCGCTTGTCAGTAAACTTCGTGAGAACAACAAGACCGTCATTGGCGTCGGGGTTAAAAATTCGACATCAGACTTGCTCATCGCCAATTGCGACGAGTTCATTTATTATGATGATTTGGTCCAACGCAAAAAACCCAGGGAAAAAGCGTCGACAAGCAAGGGCAAACAAAAGCCTTCTCGCACACCAAAAAGCAAAGCTACCCCTTCCACTGAGGACAAAAAGCAGGAGGCATGGGATCTGATTGTCGAGACTTATGAGGCCCTTTTACAGGAGCGCGGAGAGGAGGAAAAGATATGGGGTTCCATGGTCAAACAAGCTTTAAAGCGCCGCAAACCGGGTTTTAGTGAATCCTATTACGGTTTCCGATCTTTCGGTGCTTTATTGGAAGAGGCCGAAGCACAGGGTATTCTTGAACTTGAACGAGACCAAAAATCGGGCGGTTTCAGAATCAAAAACGTGCATAACATTTGATTTTCTGCACAACATCAGGGGCCTTTAATGATAGGAAATAAGAGATGGTGGTGGAGCAAGGAGCCAAAAAGAAGCTATGACGTTGTGATCGTCGGTGGAGGTCTTCATGGTATGGCCTGTGCCTATTACCTGGCAAGAGATCACGGTATCCGCAATGTAGCGGTGCTCGAACGCAAACGTATAGGCTTTGGCGGCTCAAGCCGAAATACGGAGATTTATAGAATCAACCAAAGAGCACCTGAAATTCTACCGCTCTACATCCTAGCAGTAGAATTGTGGAAAAATCTGAGCGCCGAGTTGGATGTGAATATAATGATGTGGCAAAAGGGTTTGATCGCCGTAGCCCACAACGACATGACCGTTGACTCCATGCGCATGCGCCACGAGACTTTCAAGTTGATGGGGATTGAAAACGAGCAACTCACACCTGAAGAACTGAAGAAGATGGTCCCTCGATTGGATATCAGCGATAAGGCGGATTTACCTGTGATTGGTGGGTATTACCATCCCCCCGCAGGCAGTATACGGCATGATGCTGCCGTGTGGGCCTTTGCAAAAGGCTGTGAAAGGCAAGGCATCGATCTATGTGAAGGAGTTGAAGTCACTGGGATAGGGGTCGACAAAGGAAAAATCACCGGAGTGAAAATCGGATTCGGAGTTATTTCCGCACCAGTTGTCCTTAACGCTGCTGGCGGGTGGTCCGCCACAATTGCGAAAATGGCCGCATTGGACTTGCCTATTGTGACACTTTCCATGCAGGCCATGGTCACTGAGCCGGTAGCGCCCTTTCTGGACCAGGCGGTTGCTTCCGAGACCTATTTTTGCTTTGGCAACCAGACCATCAAAGGCGATTTTGTTATCGGTTCCCATCTGGATCCCTGGCAGACATTCAATTTCTATAATACTTACCATTTTGCTTCAGATCTGGCATACGGATGGACCCAGCTTTTTCCTGATCTTACCAACATCAGGGTCATGCGCACCTGGAACGGTCTATGCGACATGACTCCTGATTCAAGCCCCATCATGGGAGAGACTGAGATTGAGGGATTTTTTGTTGATGCAGGCTGGGGATACTTTGGATTCAAATCTTCCCCGGCAAGCGGAAAGATAATGGCGGACTATATCGCTAACCGTAAGCGTCCGGACAAAATCCGTCACTTGGGAATAGAGCGCTTTTATGGGGGACAACTTGTTCAGGAAACAACCTATCCCCGGCCTTAAAATGGGAAGTCTGTATAACATGGTCGCTTCTGAGCCTGATAAATACCGAGAAAAAGCGAACCTGTTTGGCAATTCATGATTCTTCATACAAAAAACAGCTCTCTGATATTATTAGCAAATACAGGAGATTGCCATGGGATTTAAAATACCGTGCCCCAATTGCGGTCCAAGAGATGTATACGAATTTACCTTTGAGTCTGAGATCCGTTCAAGACCTTCAATGGACGCCGATCTGAAAACCTGGCGTCATTATTTCTATTTTCGAAAAAATGCGTGCGGCGTTCAGGAGGAGTGGTGGTACCATGGCGCAGGTTGCGGTGAGTGGCTCAAGCTGAAGCGTGACACTAAGACAAATAAAGTCATTGAAGTATTGGGGCATTAAGCCAATGATTATACGATCCTCACCAAGAGCTACTGAAGTCCTCGACCGTTCACAAGTGGTAACCTTCTATTACGGTCAAAAGCGGATTGAAGCTTACAAAGGAGATACGATTGCTTCCGCCTTAATGGCATCAGGTGTCAACGTGTTTAGCCGTTCCTTTAAATACCACCGACCACGCGGACCTCATTGTATGTCCGGTCATTGCGGGCGGTGTGTTATGACTGTTGATGGACGCCCAAACGTCAAAACCTGCCATGCGTTAGTTCAAGAAGGAATGCATGCGGTACCTCAATCTAAAAACAATTTCGACTTTCTTAGTGCGACGGATAAATTAAGCTGGTTGATGCCGGCCGGATTTTACTACAAAAGATTTCATAAACCGTCCTGGCTCTGGCCCCGCGTTCTCAAGCAGATGCGTTCGGCTGGAGGTAATTATGCCCATTTGCCGACCATTGATGGCGATTTTCGTTTCGACCACGTCAATCTGACACCGGAACTGCTGGTCATTGGCGGTGGCCTGGCTGGCCTGGAAGCGGCCTTAGTGGGTGCCCAGGCCGGGGTACGTGTCGTTCTGGTGGAATACGATCATCGCCTTGGGGGAACCGATTTCTTACAGGGCACCGAGGGCCAATCACGCATGGAAAATCTAATCTCGCATGTTTGTGTCGCTGAAAATGTGAAGGTACTGCTTTCCACTCATGCTGCCGCCCTATATCCCGACGGAACAGCTTTTTGCGTTCAGACAAACGTTGAAGGTGATTTTTTGGAACGGGCGTACTACATCGATCCGGGAGCAACTGTTGTGACAACTGGTGCCGCTAATAGACCACTTGTATTCACTCACAACGATCGTCCTGGTATTTTCCTGCCCGAAGCTGTGCTTAGGTTGATTCACCTCTATGGGTTGATTCCCCAAAAACCGGTCCTCATTGCTGGTGGTGATGATCATATGGCGAATATTGCCACCCAGTTGGCTCATGCTGGTGCTCAAGTGGCAGGCCTTTTGGATTATCGCACTCAGGAGTTAAATCCGAATGTGTTGGATGAACTCGCCAAGACCGGAATCCAGTTCTTTCCCAGGCACCAGGTTATCCGTGCTATGGGCAATAAATTTGTTGAAGGCGCCGAGATTTCCGAAATAAATTCGGCATCCGGTAAGAAGATACAGGCAGAAGCCATTGTGGTTTCGGGTGGAAGAAGTCCGCGACACAAGCTTTTGGGGATGATTGGTGCGAAAATCGTCTATAATAACGATCTTCACATGCATTTGCTGGAGGCATTACCACCAGGCTACTTTGCTGCGGGAAGACTCATGGGTTTGGTCGACCGCGAAGCCATCCGTTGGACAGGCTGTCTGGCAGGAGGCCATGCTTTGGCAGGCCTTGGCCTCGACATGCAGTCTGTCACGGCACAGTCTTCTGAAGCACTTAAGGAGGTTCCCGGCCCCGTAGCCGTGACACCACACCCGATGAAATCAACACGGCGAGGAAAAGCATTTGTCTGCTTCTGCCATGATGTTACACAAAAAGATGTCAGCACCGCTTTCAGCGAGGGTTTTGACAATGCAGAATCAGCTAAACGCTATACTACATCCACAATGGGGGCCTGCCAGGGGAGCTCTTGCCACGACAGCTTTTCCCAGCTTGTTAGCAATGAGCTTCGGGAAAAAACTCCGACCAATCCTTTGACGACGCTCCGGCCTACATCCATTTCCATGAGTTTGGGCGCTTTGACGGCCGGCTACCATACCTTGGTAAAACGTACCCCCCTGCATGACGTACAGATTCAAGAAGGGGGAAAGCCCTCCCGCATAGGGCCGTGGATTCGCATGGAGCATTTCGGCAACATAGAGGCTGAAATAAAAGCAGTACATGAAACCGCCGGAATTTATGACGCTTCTACTCTGGGTAAATATTTACTTTACGGGCCAGATGCCGAAAAACTCTGGAATTTTGTCAACACCAACAATATTGAGAAATTAAGAATAGATAAAATCCTTTATACCGCCGCCTGCAACGAGGAGGGTGTGCCCATTGATGACGGAATAGTGATAAAGCTTGCAGACGGAAAATACTACCTTACTACCTCAACGGCTCGGGCTACCATGACGCCTGCCTGGTATAGGAAATGGTGCAGAGAGAACGAATGGAAAGCTTATCTAGTAAATTGGACCGATAAAATGGCCGGTTTTAATCTCACCGGCCCCAACGCACGGCACATACTTGAAAAAATGACGAGTGAAAACCTCGCCAACGATACATTCCCCTACATGCATTGGCGGGACATGGAAATCGCCGGAGTCAAATGCTTTGTGTTCCGCCTGGGATTTACAGGTGAATTGAGCTATGAACTTCATTGTTCGGCCAGCTACGCCCCAGATTTGTGGCGAAAAACCTTTCTTGCCGGTCAAAGATATAGTCTGAAACCATTTGGTACCGAGGCCCTACTGACATGCCGTCTAGAGAAGGGACATATATTTCCTGGTATCGATACTGACGGGGAAACGACCCTGCAAGGGGCGTTTGGGAATCATATCAGGTTTCTTTGGGACCGGACCAAACCCGATATGGTGGGAGGTCCAATTCTCAAACACTTGGACGGACGATCTCGAATGGGTGTTGTCGGGTTCTCTATCGAAGCAGATGCCGGCATATCCAACGGATTTATTATCAAGGAAGGTTCTAGAAGATTTGGACATGTGACTTCGGTTTGTTACAGTAAGGCTTTGGGTAGAACCATCGGTCTAGCACTGGTAGACAACCATGAAGAGATTAAAAAGACCGGGTCGATGGTCATTTTCGGAGGTGGTAATGAAGTTGTTGCCTATTATCAGAACCCGCCATTCTACGATTCAAATGGTGAAAGGATGAAGATATGACCACGCGAGTATCTCCTGTGACTGTACCTGAAGGGTATGGCCCTAAAATCATTGAGGAGCAGGCGGGCTGGCAAGTCCTTCAATCGTATGAACCCGCTGATATCGCTGATGTTTGGGTGTGCGACTTGAGTCACCGCCCAAAAGCGATCGCACTGGGTCCGGATATTGAAAAAGACGGTTTCCCTGATGTGGGGAAAGCCAGATGGAACAAAAAGGCATGGTATGCAAGACTAAATTCGAATGAAGGGTATTATTATGACTTGCTCGGGGGGCTCCATAACCTAAAGCTGCCCGAGAGTAGCATTGATATGACTGATGCTTGGGCACTACTGGCCATTTTTGGGCCCCAAGCTTCCAGTCTCATGGGCCGTTTGGTCTCGGTCGATGTAGATTCACATATCAAGAAAGAGCCTATTTTCCTGATCACAAAATCTCATAATGCAGCAGTCCAAATCGTCAATATGAAAAGCGAAATACCGGGCTATTTGATATCCTGCGAACGCTCATTTGGACAAGCGCTTTACGACTTCTGTTTTCATGGATCATCCACACTCAAAATGCGGCCTACGGGGGAAAGAGATTTCCTGAAGTGGCTCAAGTCACCTGGATGGATGTAGCGCTTCATCTTTCAAGCTATGACCGAATTTAGCCACCACATCATTGACCGTCAATTTTGCCTTCTCTTCCCCCTTGATATCAAGTTGAATCTTCCCCTGGTGTAGCATAATTATCCGGTTTCCGTACTGGATCGCCTGCTTTTGGTGACACCCCACCTTATCCCCCGTTTTTTGCCTCTGAGCTCGGTCATACAGAAATTCTCTACAACGCTCATTTCTCCGGCCGTTCACATTGTGGTGTTCTGAAAAACACGGGCCAGATGGGATGCTCTCTTATAATCCGGTTTTCGGGTAACATCCTTATCATTTATTCGAATAGAGCCTTCATCGGGCGGATAGGTTCCGGCAATGAGATTGAGCGAGGTTGATTTCCCGGAACCGTTTGAACCGATAATCGTCACAAACTCTCCTTTTTCGACCATAAAATTGACGGAATTCATGGCGCGTTCTTCTCAACGAAGAACGGACTTCTCCACAATTCAGTTGATTTTGTACCCAAACTCGTGCAGTATTTACCCTGTTGTAGTAACGGCAGGGTTCATTCGGGCAGCTAACAGTTAATACTGCAGACGGTTTGAAATGATCAAAAAATATCTCGACCGTTCTTTTCGGTTCCGATTGAAACGAAAGTGGTAAAAAATGGTATCAGCCGATTGGGTCAAACGCCTTAGAAGAGAAAAACGGCAAGCGGCGGTATATCAGTATCAGAAGGATTGCCGTTATTTTGCCCAGATAGCCGAAAGCTTAAAAGAAGCCGGCGCGGAGGAACTATCTGAACTCGGTGCCGAAGATGTCAAGCCGGAATTCAGCGGAATTCGTTTCAGGGCGGACAGATCAACCCTGTATCGAATTAATTATCTGACCGTGCTTCTTTCACGGTGCCTTGCGCCGTTAATTTCATTCGCTTGTCATGATACCGATACGCTGTATCAGAAGGCCAAACAGATCGAGTGGGAAGATTTCTTTGCAGAAGGCAACACCTTTGCCGTGTCGGGGAATATTTCCAATAGCGCGATTTCGCATTCAAAGTACGCTGCCCTCCGCCTTAAAGATGCGGTTGCCGACTATTTCAAAGAAAAAACCGGTCAGCGTCCGGATGTATCGGTAAGGAATCCGGATATCCTGCTGAACCTTCATATCAGAAACGGTAAAGCAGTAATAAGCCTCGACACTTCAGGCGGCGCGCTTCACCGGAGAGGGTACAGAGAGGAGACCGTTTCAGCGCCGATGCAAGAAACCGTCGCCGCCGCGATTATCCGATTCAGCGAATGGGACGGTTCTGTTCCTTTATATGATCCTTTGTGCGGTTCGGGAACCCTTTTGTGCGAAGCGCTCATGCGGTATAGCAATATTCCTGCGGGTGTTTTCAGGAATCGATTCGGTTTTGAGTTTCTGCCCGACTTTGACGGCGCTGTCTGGAAGCAGGTAAAAAAAGAGGCTGACGGACGCATCCGGAAACTGCCGAAAGGGCTGATTGCGGGCAGTGATGTATCCGCGGAGGCAGTCAGTGCAGCACGGACAAACCTGATGGGACTCCATTACGGAAATAACGTAAGCGTCGAAAGGGCGGACTTCAGAAAGCTGTTCGTCCTTGAAGGGCATGTAATTGTAACCAATCCGCCTTATGGTATTCGGATGGGGAGAGACGAGAACCTTGAAGTGTTATATAAAAATTTCGGCGATTTTTTGAAACAGAAATGCAAAGACTCGGCTGCTTTTGTTTATTTCGGAGAACGGGATTATATCAAAAAAATCGGGCTGAAAGCATCATGGAAAAAACCGATCAAGACCGGCGGGCTTGACGGCAGGCTGGTTAAATACGAGATGTACTGAGAACCCTTTTCAAAACAATCCTTTCCATTCGGAAGAAATGAGCAAACAAATCAATGAATGACAATCGCTTAGTTTATTCAACAGAAACAGGCCGAATCTGCCCTGAATGCGGTAAGCCGGTTTCCGCATGCTCCTGCCAAAAAAAGAAGGCTGCTAAAGCCGATAAGCAGACAACAAGCTATCCCAACGACCGAACCATCAGGATACAGCGGGAAGTCAAAGGGCGTAAAGGTAAAACTGTCACAACCGTCTTCGGTGTCCCGCTTGGAAACGAGGAACTACAGAAATTCGCCAAAACATTAAAGCGCCGCTGTGGTGCCGGTGGATCCGTTAAGGACGGGGTTATTGTAATCCAGGGGGATCACAGGCAAACACTATTGGATGAGATCAGGAAACACGGATACAGCGCAAAGCTCGCCGGCGGTTAAAATGCGAAGAGAAGCGGGGCAGAAGGAAACAATGGAAATATTTCTCGATCTTCGATCCATCGGAATCGCGGGAACGTCTCTTACCGGGAACATTATCAAGGGACTTTAAAAGGACGCTTATTAAAATGAATCCAGTTCGACAAATCGCATTTGGATATTCAACTCAATGTAACATTAGATGTGGCCATTGTGTTCCCGCAGACGCGTCGTCTGGAACCGCAAAAATGGACTTTGACCGAGCGAAAGATATTATTCAAGAGATGGCCCGTTGTCATGTCACGGGCATAAGTTTTACAGCAGGTGAACCGCTTTTGTTTTTTGATGATATCTGCAAATTGATTCAGCTCTGTAAGGAAAATGGGATCTATTCAAGAATTGTTACCAACGGATTCTGGGCAAAGACACGGGAACATACAGATCGTGTTGTTTCAGAATTGATGTCAAACGGTTTGTCGCAATTACGGCTCAGTTACAGCCGCTGGCATCAGCAACATATTAACCGTGAAAACATTGTTCACGCGGCGTTAAGCTGTCAAAAACATGGTCTTGATTATTTTATTTCCTTTGTCACTGATTTTTCAAAAAAGGATGATTCGTTTGAACAGTTTTTGCGGGATCATCACTTAAAATTTTTTCCGGAGCCCGTCATTTATTTAGGCCGTGCAGGTAAATTCGATCGCCAACGGGTATTTACAGATTATCGACCCAATGTGTGTTCAATGAATCCATACCTTTCGCCGGAACTGGACATGTTTGCCTGTTGTGACGCGGCGAATCGCTTTTCAAAAACACACTTTTTATATCTTGGAAACCTTCACAATGATAACATCGACGCGTTGTTTCGGAAAAGGGAAACCCATGTATTGTATCATCTCATCAGGACCATGGGGCTTACAAACATGGCTTCCTATTTAGGATTCAAGTCCCGTGAAATTGTTAAATATAGAAAGTGTGAGTTGTGTGAAAAACTTTTTAACTCCAAAGAAAATCTGAGCATTCTGACAAAATCGGCTACGTCGGATTTAATCAACTGGCGGCGGTGAGGCCTGCCAACGACGAAGACAACGGATCAGCCGGACTCACACGGACAAACACGGACAAAATGAAACCGACCATCGAACAAGTTTTAATCAAACAAGCAGTTTGTCAACATTGGTGCATCGGCGACAGATGAAAACAGGATGTAGATGATAACCATTGACATCAAATCATTGCGTATACCGGTGCTCGCCATCGGAAAGGGCTGGCTAGTGGTGGATAAGCCGGCCGGCATTACCGTGCACAACACACCCGGTCGAGATGTTTGCTCTCTAGTATATGCGTTTATTCAAAAAGAACCATCTGTTTTAGTTCAGATGGATATGGATTCGGATTTCAGCGTCAATCCTGTTCATCGACTCGACAAGGAGACAAGCGGCATTATTCTTCTGGCCACCTCCCCACAAATGTTTCGATTTTTTTCACTGCAGTTTGAATCCCGGCAGGTAAAAAAACGTTATGTTGCTATTTTGCATGGTACGCTGGAAAACCCGCAGGGAGACGACCCGTGGGGAACGTGGCACTGGGCGCTTACCAAAACCGCCGGCGGACGGCTTCGGCCCGAAGGCGCCGGCCGACGGCAACCGGCCAGGACGTTTTACCGAATCCTTGATCGCAGTGCCCATTACACGATGGTGGAAATTGAACTTCTCTCCGGCCGCAAACATCAGATCCGACGCCACGCAAAGCTGTCCGGTCACTCGGTGGTCGGCGACGCCCGCTACGGATCCAAACGGGCTGCAGATTATCTGAAAAAGAATTTTGACTTTGACCGTCTTGCACTGCATGCGCACGCACTCACGTTTCAACTGCCGGGGGGAACAGAGCCGGAAACCGTCACCACACCGGCAATTCCAGGCCAATTGCAGAACCTATTTAAAAATGATCGAGAAAACTGATTTATACAACAGAAAAATTTTTGGTTCTTTTCCAATTTAGTTGGAAAAAAGGGTCCAAGGATTCAAGGGGTCAAGGGTTCAAGGAATAGAAACAACCGATCTTCTTATCTGTGAAGTTATTTTTGCGCGAACACTAAGATACGTTGTACACGCTACAAACGATTTTTCATAAATAGTTTAAGGTACTTATGAACGAAAACCACACAATAAAAATATCAGAAGAATTAAAACTTAAATATAGTCAGGTCCGGTCTGTTTATGCACTCCTTGAAGAGGATGCCACAGTACCCTTTATAGCCCGATACCGAAAGGAAGCAACCGGAAGTCTTGATGAAGTCGCGGTAACCTCGATACGGGACAGACTGCTTCAGCTTAAAGAACTTGATTCGCGCCGGGAAACGATCTTAAAATCGCTTGAGGAGCACGGCCACCTTACCGATGAGTTAAAGGAAAAAGTGATAGAGGCTGAAACCCTTTCGGTTTTAGAGGATATCTACCTGCCATACAGGCCCAAGCGTCGCACAAAAGCTACCATAGCAAAGGAAAAGGGGCTCGAACCGCTTGCTCTTCTTATTTTTGATCAAAAGGGTATAGATCCGGCAGCAGAAGGTGATGCATTTGTAGATCCCGAAAAAGGGGTCGAATCGGTAGATCAAGCACTTGCGGGCGCACGGGATATTATTGCTGAAATAATAAACGAAGACCAAAATGTACGTGTCAGACTCCGTGATTTATTTGCTGCAAAAGGTATGTTTATCAGCAAGGTTGCATCAGATATGGAGGAAGCAGGTTCAAAATATCGGGACTATTTTGACTGGAAAGAACCTGCTGCCCATGCACCGTCTCACCGTATACTCGCAATGCGTCGGGGGGAAAAAGAAGATATATTGAATCTAAGCATTGTTCCTGATGAAGAAGAGGCGCTTGAAATACTCGAATCGCTGTTTGTAAATGGAGATGCCGATGATTCAAAACAGGTTAAGATAGCAATCAAAGATTCCTACAAAAGACTACTTTCCAGATCAATGGAGACTGAACTCAGGATTGCAACAAAGGAGAAGGCTGAAGCCAAAGCTATACAGGTCTTTGCGGAAAACCTGCGGCAGGTCCTTTTAGCTTCACCCCTTGGTCCAAAAAAGATTGTGGCTATAGATCCAGGATTCAGGACCGGATGCAAAGTGGTATGTCTCGACCGGCAGGGTAATCTCTTACATCATGATACTCTTTATCTGCACATGGCTGAAAAAAAAGAGACCGAAGCTGCCGGGCTTATTAAAAACCTGTACGGAAAATTTGAGATAGAGGCTGTTGCAATAGGAAACGGAACCGCTGGGAGAGAGACTGAGGCTTACATTAAAAATCTTCCCTTTTTGCAGGGCATACAGGTATTCATGGTCAACGAAAGTGGTGCGTCAATATATTCGGCATCAGAGAGCGCAAGAGAAGAGTTCCCGGATCTTGATCTTACATTCAGGGGTGCTGTTTCAATAGGGAGGCGCCTGATGGATCCGCTCTCCGAACTCGTAAAAATAGATCCAAAATCGATCGGAGTCGGCCAGTACCAGCACGATGTGGACCAATCAGCCTTAAAAGCAGCGCTCGACGATGTGGTTACAAGCTGCGTCAACATGGTAGGGGTCGATATTAACAGCGCAAGTATTCAACTTCTCACCTCTGTTTCGGGTTTGGGGCCTCAGTTGGCAAAAAATATCGTGACGTACAGAAGTGAAAACGGACCTTTTAGTTCCAGAAAAGAATTTAAAAAAGTTCCGCGTCTCGGCCCAAAAGCGTTTGAACAATCAGCCGGTTTTCTCAGAATAAACAACGGCGAGAATCCGCTTGATGCAAGCGCAGTACATCCTGAATCGTATCATATTGTGGAAAAGATGGCGGCAAATCTTGATTGCACTGTTGCAGATCTGATGAAGGAGAGCGAACTTCAGAAAAAAATCGATGTCTCATATTATGTCACTGATACTGTGGGCCTCCCCACCTTGCAGGATATCATTGAGGAACTGGCAAAGCCAGGACGTGATCCGCGAAAAGGGATAGAGGTATTTGCCTTTGAAAGCGGTATAGAAAAGATAGAAGACGTGAAATCCGGGATGAAGCTTCCGGGTATAGTGACCAATGTTACTGCTTTTGGAGCCTTTGTCGATATAGGGGTTCATCAGGACGGGCTGGTTCATATAAGCGAGTTGTCAGACACCTATGTAAAGGACCCTGCCGCAGTAGTAAAGGTAAACCAGAAGGTATCGGTAACAGTGATCGGTGTTGATCTAGCGCGAAACAGGATCTCCCTTTCCATGAAAACAAACGCCAACAGGGGGAAACAAAAAAAGAAAAAACCATTAAGAAAAAAAGCACAGCAGGTTAAGGCTAAACCAGTAGATAAGAATAAACCTTTTAATAATCCTTTTGCCGATTACTTTAAATAAGTGATGATCAAGAACAAAATAGCATGGAGGGGAAATGTACAATGAGAGTTCGCTTTCTCCATACAGGTGACTGGCAGTTAGGGATGACTCGGCACTTTTTTTCCGAAGGGGTTCAGGAGAGATTCGCCCAATCCCGATTTGATGCCATACGTGAACTTGGGCGCATTGCCGAAGAAAAAGATTGCCAGTTTATGGTGGTCTGCGGGGATGTGTTCGAGTCAAATCTGATTGATCGAAAGACCGTCTCACGTGCCCTCGAGGCTTTGAAGGATGTGCCGGTTTCTGTATACCTGCTCCCCGGCAACCATGATCCGCTCAACACGGCGTCCGTTTACCGCAGTACGACCTTCCTGGAGCGGAAACCAACTCACGTTCATGTGATTGAGGACACGACCCCCATTCGTGTTGACGAGGGGGTTGAGATTGTTGGGATACCTTGGACATCGAAACGTCCACTGCAAGATCTGGTTGCTTTAACGATTGAAAAACTTGAACCCATTGTCGATACACTGCGTGTTTGTGTTGCCCATGGCATGGTGGATAAGCTATCTCCGGATCCCGATGATCCAGCGCTTATTTCCCTTCATGCAGCTGAGAACGCGATATCACAGAACAAGATTCATTACCTGGCTCTCGGAGATCGACACTCTCTCAATGAGGTCGGCGACAGCGGCCGTATATGGTACGCCGGCACTCCCGAACCAACGGACTACAACGAAGTGAAGCCCGGCTTTGCCCTAGTCGCAACAATAAACGAAGAGGGTATAACCACGAAAGAGGTGAATGTCGGAAGATGGAAGTTCATCGAGCGTGAACAGGTAGACCTCAATACAAAGGAAGACATAGAGGCGCTTCGCGGCTGGTTTGAAAAGCTTGAAGACAAAGAACGAACAGTTGTCAAATTACGCCTTGTCGGCGCGCTCTCGCTGTCGCTCCATAGCGACCTTGAAGAATTTCTTTCCCATATTCAGGAGATTCTGGGCGCGGTTGAAACACGTATGAAAAATCTCACTGTCATTCCGGAGGACGCCGATTTCATGGATCTTGGTTTTTCAGGCTTTGCCAGTTGTACTGTTGAACGTTTACGGTCCAATGTTGAGAAATCAGGTCCCGATTCGACCACTTCACGCGATGCACTTGCTCTCCTCGTCAGGCTTGCAGGGAGGGAACTATGAGACTTCTCCGCCTCCGTCTGGCCAATTACCGAGGAATTGATGAGTCTGAGGTGCGATTCGGCCCCAAAGGAATAACCATCGTGGAAGGACCAAATGAAGCCGGAAAAACCAGCCTCAGTGAAGCAATCAGGCTTCTTTTCGATTATCTCGACTCGAGCAAGCACAGTGAGGTCAAAGCCATTAAGCCTGTAACGCGAGACGTAGGCTCGGAGATTGAACTGGAGGCGGAAAGCGGTCCCTACGTCTTTACATACTTCAAGAGGTTTCATAAGAAACCGGAGACCATCCTTACGATCAGAAGTCTCAAACCGGAAAACCATACCGGGCGCGAAGCTCATGAACGTGCTGAGGAAATCTTGCGCGAAACCATTGACATAGACATGTGGAAAGCACTCTGCATTCAGCAAGGTGAAGCCATCCTGCAGGCCGATTTATCAAAGCAGACATCATTGTCGGCTGCGCTAGATATTGCTGCCGGTGGTCACCGGGCAGATCCCAGAGAGGAAAGCCTATTTGATAAGGTTCGGGAGGAGTATGGGCGCTATTTCACAGAGCGGGGCAGTGAAAAAAAGGAATTGCAGGAGGCCCAAAAAAACCAGGAGGAAGCAGAGACTGAGGTTGCTTTACTGGAAACACAGATCCAGGACCTGGAAAAGGATATCGTTCGTGCTGCAGAGCTTGGCCGCGAACTGGAGCGTTTGAAGAAACAAGAGGAGGATCTCCGGAGAGATGTCTCCGAATATTCAAGGTCTCTCGATGAAATCAAGGGATTGGAAACCGCTCTGGAAACAGCCGGCCTTAAGTTGGAGTCGGCACAAAAATCGCAAGCAGCCGCGAAGCGCGACAAGGAAGTGCGCCAAGACCTCATCGATGCGGTCTCCAAAGCCAGAAAAGCACACGTGAACCTCGACGAATCCAGTACATCCTCAACCGCATCGGTCAAGAAGGCGGAGAACGATCTGCAGAAGGCCCAATCGGATGCGACCAAAGCTGAAGCCGGGCGCAAAGAGGTTGAATCACTTCTTAATCTCCGTCGAGCGGATTTTGACTACTTTAACAACAAGCTGCACCTGGAGCAACTGAAG
>Ga0255054_10000377_pt1 | contig 26449 bp, 20 predicted proteins | sample JV7_2_23_MG_FD_188634 | JGI IMG/M metagenome (GOLD analysis project Ga0255054, IMG submission 188634) | Seawater microbial communities from Jervis Inlet, British Columbia, Canada - JV7_2_23 | ecosystem: Environmental > Aquatic > Marine > Inlet | place: Canada: British Columbia | collected... | reverse complement strand
GGCGTCTCGGGCATCCTCTTTAAGGAGCTGGCGTACGTGATCATCTTTTCCCTGATCTGTTCGCTGATCGTGGCGCTGAGTCTGGTACCCATGCTGGCGTCCAGGCTCCTGACGTCAAGCCAACAGAGGCTCAAGGAGCCGGCGTCTCGAACGAACCGCTGGGCCGCCGCCGCCAATTCCGTCTTTGCGGGTCTCGAAAACACTTATCTGGATTTGTTGCGTTGGGTCCTGGGCCATCGCCTGGTCACCGTCTTGGCGGCGGCTGTTGTGCTCGGTGCCAGTCTGCTGCTCTTGCCCCTGATCGGCAGTGAATTTCTACCTCCCAGTGATGAGGGCGAGGTTCGTGTAAGCGGTAAAATGGAAATCGGTACCCGGCTCGAGCTGATCGATCGGCAGACACGCATAATGGAGCAGATCGTTCAACCGGCCGTGCCCGAGGCCGTGGCATCGGTGGTCAGTGTCGGTGCCTCCGGCTGGCGGGCTGCCGCGGGCTCAGAGGGTGAAATACGCATGTCTCTGCTGCCGGCCGCCCAACGCAGACGCTCCAATGTGGAAATCGCCCAAGACCTGCGTCGTCGACTGGACGGCAGCGTCCCCGGTATGGAGATCCGTACCCGGGCGCCGCAGGGTCAGTTTATTCTGGAAAGAATCCTGGGCGGTGCCGAGGGGCTGACCATCGAGATCCGCGGCTACGAGCTTGCCACGCTCGACGCTCTGGCCGGGAGCGTTGCGAAATCGATTGTGGATGTTGCGGGCATCACCGACGTTCAGACTAGTCTCGAAGCCGGCATACCCCAGCAGGAAATCCGCGTGAACCGTGACAAAGTCGCCGATCTCGGCCTGAGCGTTCGCGACGTCACCCAGCTCCTGCAAACCGCGGTGGCCGGTTCCAAAGCCGGCGAGTACCGAACGGGGGGCAATTCCTATCGCATTCTGGTGCAGCTCAAGGATGCCGAGAAACGCTCCTTAAACGAAATTCTCAACCTCACGCTGACAACTGCATCCGGTGAAAAGGTGGCACTGCGCAACGTCGTCGCGACCGAACCGAGCCGCGGTCCGATTCTGATCGACCGCAAAGACCAGCAGCGAAGGGTGACGGTCCGTGCCAATGTCGCAGGACGCGACCTGGGCTCTGTGGCCGTAGACGTGCAGGCCTTGTTGAATCAAATTCCACGGCCCGTCGGCTACGACCTAACGATCGCCGGCAATTTCGAAGAACAGCAAAAGGCCTTCAGGGAATTGGTCATCTCTCTCGTGCTGGCGTTGGTCCTCGTATACATGGTGCTGGCCTGTCAATATGAATCACTACGGGATCCGCTGGTCGTCATGTTTTCCGTTCCTTTGGCGGCGGTCGGCGTGCTGGTGACCCTGTTTATTACGACAACGACGCTGAATGTGCAGTCCTACATCGGCTGCATTATGCTGGGGGGGATCGTGGTCAACAACGCGATTCTCCTGGTGGACCAGGCCGGTCGCTTGGTTCGCGACGGGATGCCCACACGCGATGCCCTGACCGAAGCCGGCCGTCGCAGATTGCGACCGATTCTGATGACAGCGTTAACAACAATCCTCGGCCTGCTGCCGCTGGCTATGGGAATCGGCGAAGGCTCCGACGCTCAGGCGCCGCTGGCACGTGCAGTTGTCGGAGGCCTTACAGGATCGACGCTGATCACTTTGGTACTTATCCCGGTTGTCTATTCATTGTTTCATCCCGACCCGAAAGCGAGTTGCAAGTGACTCGTTTTTTGGTTAATCAGAATCCTGGTATCTGCTGTGGCGTTAAGCTTTTGTGCTGCATAGCAGGTGTGATCGAGCGTATTTCTGTAATTTTTAGAAGCTGACGCATTTCCCAAGACCTCAAAAATTTCACTTGTCTAATAGGATAGCCCAGGCAAACATAAGTTACAAAATAGAAAATTTGTAAATGTAATCCAAAAGATTGCAAATGAATGGTAGCGGCTATCTATACACAATCCGAATGGTGCGGAAAATTGTTTGATTTTGTTTAGAAATCTAGCAAAATGAGCACCGTAGATCTGAAGAAAATTGCATGTTAACATTAGATTTTACCTCTTCAAACCGTGTCTAAACCTGTGACTAAAATGAGCTCGCCATATCTCATTTTTTCAAAAAAACCCTAATATTCCCCAACTTTTTTAACATAACAAAAGTCAATGATATCAAATAATAATATGATATCATTGACTTTCAAAATTAGGGTTAATCCGACTTAAAATCCCTCGGTCCAAAGGGCTGTGCGAGTTCAATTCTCGCCCCGGGCACCACATCTTAAAGTCTTCAGAAAAACCTATCTGAAGACTTTTTATTTTTGAGCCCATGACTTGCCTGCCCAGTTAAATTTCTCGTCAGAGAACCGCGTAGCGGATTTAACCGGGGCCTGCCCAGTGGAATTCTGCGGAGCAGACCCCGCTACTTAGCGGGGATTCCACCGGGGAGCTCCAATGCTACGCATTGGTTTGCTTATTTACCGATTGTTTTATATGCTACTCGGGTCGTGTGCCACCCTGAATCCGATAATTCTGAATATAAGATATTAAAATTATTACCTTAATTTTAAGAATCTGATAATTACGACTTAATTCAATCTGTGAATAGGGTTTTTAGTGGTTGTCAAAAAACGTTGCGTTATTCAAACATTTTTTTCTACAACCACTTATGCCCCAATTCCTTAATTCTAATGGAAAGCGGTATAAATGGCGCTCTATTCTTTTTTAATTAGGAGGTGAGTATGGCTGGAGGATATGTGGGAAAAATTTTATTTGTGAATCTTACAACATTTGAAATTATTGAAGATACGCTTCATGAGAAAATTTGCCGTGATTTTCTCGGAGGCTATGGAATGGGTGCTCATTTTCTTTTCAACCGCCAGCCAAGAGGCATCGACCCTTTAGGGCCGGGAAACATTCTTGGCTTTTTAACTGGTCCGGTAACAGGAACCGCGGTTCCTTTTTGCGGGAGATTCACCGTGGTAGCCAAGTCTCCTCTGACAAATACGTGGGGTGATGCAAACTCTGGAGGAGATTTCGGTCCATACCTTAAGTTCTCTGGGTACGACGCTGTCTTTTTCACCGGAGCATCCGAAAAACCAGTATATCTTTTTATTGATGAGGGGAAGGCCGAGCTCAGGGACGCGCAGTTTATTTGGGGAATGGACACACACGAGACTGAGGATCTATTGAAAGGTGAGCATGGCAAAGACCTCCGAGTTGCCTGTATCGGTCCTGCTGGAGAAAGAATATCCTTAATATCAGCTATAATTACGAATAAGGGCAGAGCCGCAGGACGTTCAGGACTTGGCGCCGTCATGGGTTCGAAAGGCCTTAAAGCATTGGCTGTTCGAGGGAAAAAAAAGGTGCCCGTAGTTGAAAAAGAAAAACTGGATCAGTTGCGCAAAAAATATTTACCCGAAATGAAGGAAAATCCTTGGTTTTCATTCTTCCATGATATTGGAACCAGCGCAATGATTCCCGGCTCGGTCATGAACGGACGCCTTCCGATTAAGAATTGGGCAGGAAGTATCCTTGACATGCCTGACTTGGAGGAGATTTCGGGTGAAAACCTTATCAAACGGCAAGAAAAAAGATATGGATGCTGGAACTGCCCCATGCACTGTGGCGGGATCATGAAGCAAGGTCTGGGCGAATACAAATACGCCGCAGGTGTCCACAAACCAGAATATGAGACAGTTGGGGCATTTGGCAGCATGTGTCTAAATAGCAATATTGAATCTATTATTCGAGCGAACGATATTTGTAATCGTCATGGGCTGGATACCATTTCAACCGGTTGCACAATTGCCTTTTCTATCGAATGTTTTGAAAATGGAATTATTAGTCAGAAAGATACGGATGGTATTGAACTCACTTGGGGAAACCACAGAGCGATCATAGCGATGACTGAAAAGATTGCGAGAAGAGAAGGCTTTGGAGATATATTAGCCGATGGCGTCCAGGTGGCCGCTGGGAAAATAGGGCAAGGAGCAGAAAAATTTGCAATACATATCAAAGGGCAGGAACCTCCAATGCACGATCCTCGAGCCCAGATTCGTCTCGGTTTAGGTGCGACTTATAAGGCTGCGCCAACTCCTGGACGCCATACACGTGCTTCCGGCGAGGGTGAATTCCGGCACCCAGACCTTGGAATGCCGCCTTACGACTTAGATTCCTTTGAAAACAGAGGTGGAGAGCAAAAGCGTATAATGAGCCTGACAAACGCAGCAGCAAGTGCGGGGTTCTGTCTATTCGGCCATATAACCATTCCTATAAATGCGACTCAGGAATTTATCAGTTGTGTAACTGGATGGGATATCAATCTCGATGAATTAATATTAATTGGCGAGCGAATTGCGAATGTCCAACAGGCGTTCAACATCCGAGAAGGATTAAACCCATTGGAATTTCATGTCCCCGATCGTGTGTATAAGACGCCTCCTTCAGAAAAGGGGCCGCTTGCTGGAAGACACTGTGATATAGACCTTTTGGTTAGAGATTGGTACAAGGAAATGGATTGGGACATTCATTCTGGGAAGCCTAAAAAGCAAAAACTGGAGAAGTTAGGTCTCAAGGATGTGGCTAAAGTGCTGTATGGATAATTGTTTTTCTAAATTGCAAAAAATGAAAGCATGAAAATTTTTGTTAAACTATATGCTCCATTTTTAGAATTTCTTCCTCCCACAAACAACAGCGGGATGGTCACTCTGAAAATGCACAGTGGGGTTCGTGCATGTGATGTGCTTTTGAAGTTAGGCATTCCAACTAATTACCCTAAACTTATCCTTGTTAATGGTAAACTTGTCCAGGAAGATTTTATTCTAAAGGAAGAGAATGTCCTTGAACTAATACCTCCACTTGCAGGGGGGTAATAATTGTTAGGGATCGGGCAGAAAGAAGCATCGATGAGTAAAATTGAAGTTACCTGGTTATCTCAGGCTGATATTATCGCAATGGGAATTGGCACGGCTGAAGTCATTGATCTGATCGAGAAAGGGCTCGCAGAACATGGGCGAGGCAGGGTAGAGAATCCACCCAAGCCAGGAATTCACGCCACTCAAAATTCATTTATTCATGCAATGCCTGCTTACTACAAGGACTTGAACATCGGCGGAATGAAGTGGGTGTCAGGCTATAGCGATAATCGTGACCGAGGGTTTCCGCAGATTATCGGGATTCTGATTTTAAACGATATGGATACAGGGGCTCCGTTATGTGTCATGGATGCTACCTGGATCACTGCGGTCAGAACTGCTGCGGTATCCGCAATCACTGCAAAGTACTGCGCTAAAAAGGACGCTTGTGTTCTTGGCATCGTTGGGGCTGGAATCCAGGGCCGCTACAATTTGCTGGCCCTCGACCAAGTTGTGGCCGGCCTGGAAAAGGTCAAGGTGTTTGATATTAAACCGGAGGCAGCCGAACGCTATCGGGTTGAAATGGTGCCTAAGACTACAGCTGAGGTGATTGTCTGCAAAGACGTAGAGTCCGTGGCGAGAGGATCAGACATTCTTATCACAGCTACTCAAAGGTTACCTGAGCCTCTCATACGGAATGAGTGGTTCGACAAGGGCTGTCTCGGAATGGGCCTTGAAGCCAGTCGCGCTTGGCATGGATCTGCCATATTAAATGCCGACAAATTCGTTACCGACGATTGGGATCAGTGCAAATACTTTCACGCCCAGGGTGCGTTTCCTGAGGGACTACCGACACGCTATACCGAGTTGGGAACGATTGTGACCGGTCAAAATAAGGGTCGGGAAAATGACGAAGAAAGGATTCTGGCAATAAACATCGGTCTTGCTCTCGAGGATATTATTTTAGCCGATCGTATTTACCGGCAGGCAAAAGAAAGAGAACCTTACCCGAAAATGACACTGTTTGAATGGCAGTAAGCCAATAAGCTAAAAAAAGTAAAATGTTGTTCGATTCCGGCCCCCTGGCACCAAGAAATAAAGCCTTCAGGAAAATCCAGCACGGAAACATCCGAAATCCTTATCTTTTCCCCCAAGACCGTTGACACCTACCGCAGGCGCCTGATGCATAAACTGGACATCCACGATCTGCCCGGATTGGTAAAATTTGCTATCCAGCATGGACTTACGACCATGTAATGCCCACTTCAAGATGATAAACCCCAATTAAGCTTTCTTTCCACTGTTTTCAAAATCGCCAGTATAAATTTGGTGATTATATATCAAGTGCAAAATACTCCGCAAAACGGTGTAAATTACACCCAAAATCAAACTTTCTATTGACATTATTATATTTTAGATTCATTATGTTCTGTATATTGAGGTATTTTGCATATGAAATATAATCAACCCCCTAAGACCCTTGGGAACCAGGCCGGCAGACTCGTTACCGAACTCCATGAACGTGGAAAAACCATCTTTTCCTATGACGAGGTAGAGGATATCACCGGGCTCAGCTCAAAGTCTTCGCGAAGTCTTATCCTCAGGATGGTCAACCGAGGTGTGGTAACTCGATTGAAAGCGGGCCTGTTTATCCTTGTGCCTTTTGAAATGGGCCGTGAGCGAGAGTATCTCGGCAATCCGTTTGTGGTTGCGCGAGAACTCTGCGGCACGCCGGATTACTATATCTCCCATGCATCAGCAATGGGGATCCACCAGATGGTCACCCAGCCCCAGCTTATGGTATTCACCACAACACCAAAATTTCTGCGATCCCGGATTGTCCTCGGCACAGAGTTTCGTTTCGTGCGGTGCAAGGTAGAACACTTCTTCGGCTATGCTGACCATTGGGTTACCAAGACCGAAAAGGTTCAGGTCAGTGATCTCGAAAGAACGATTGTCGATGGCCTCAAACAGCCTGAGTATTGCGGTGGGTTCAGTGAAATTGCTAAAGGTTTTTGGATGCGAAGGGAAGATATCGATTCCGGCAAGCTTGTGGACTACGCTCTAAAGATAAACGTGGGTGCCGTTATACGGCGACTCGGGTTTTTGCTTGAACTATTCGAAATAAAAGCGTCCCGTGAATTAGAACGGCTACGCGAACGGCTCACCATGACTTACTCGATCCTGGATCCTGTTATGCCGGCCGAGGGTAAGTTCTTAGCCCGCTGGCGTTTACAATTGAACGTGAGCCCGCAAGAAATTGAAGCAGTGGTAAGGACCTGACATATGATTCCGCAACGAAATTTATCCCTTCTCTCTAACCGACTTGTCCGTGAAGGAGGCCGCCGCATTCCGGAGGCTGTTCTCGAACGAGACTACTGTCTGGCCTGGTTTTTAGTGGGCCTGTCGCGCACACCTTTACGCAAACTTTTGGCGTTTAAAGGCGGAACAGCTCTCAAGCGATGCTATTTCAGCGGTTATCGTTTTTCCGAAGATCTCGACTTCTCCCTGGTCGAAGAAGTATCGTTTAATTATATACTCACAGAACTCGAGTCAATTTACGATGAGGTCCAACGCGCATCGGGAATTGTCTTCAGGTTCTCCCGGGAGGATAGAAAGAGGCATCAAAACAGCCATACCTTTTACCTTTATTATGACGGGCCGCTGCCGGTAGCAACCGGCAATGAGGTCAAGGTGGATATCACCATCAAAGAGCAATTCGTAAGCCCTCTTCAGGAGAAATATGTGCTTCGCGGTTATGATGAGTACAGCGATCTTCCAGAAGATGTGTTGGTTAAAGTATATTCCCTGGAGGAGATTGCTGTTGAGAAATTGGTGGCGCTTACAGATCGAGCCCGCAATGAACCGCGAGATCTTTACGATCTTTGGTATCTGACTTCTCACTCACACATTGATCTGGCTGAATTAAGGCCGGAAATCATACGCAAGCTGGAGTTTCGTGGTCGGAAATTTTCAAATATAGGTGAAGAATTCTCTAAGAAAGAACCAAGGTATAGAAAACTTTGGGATATTCGGCTGGCGCCACAGATGGCGGAGCTACCCCACTTTGATGAGGTTATTCGTGCGGTGCGCCGCTCCATTGACCAATTAAGTATCACTTAATTGAGGTCTTGTTTTTAGGAAGTGTAAAGAAAAATGTGCTGGATACGCCTTTCACACTTTCGGCCCAGATTCTACCGTTATGGGCCTCGATGATTGCTTTGCAAATGGCCAGTCCCAGGCCGGTGCCTTCGGTTTGGCCGTCTCTGCCGGAAGGGACGGTTGAAAATTTGTCGAATATGGTTTTAAGGTCTTCTTCCGGAATACCGATTCCGTGGTCCTTGATCCTCACAGTGACAGAATCTACCGCTTCACGGATTGTTATACGAATTTCCGTTTGCGGGTCGGAAAATTTCACGGCGTTGTCGATGAGGTTTACCAGGACCTGTTCGATGCGTTCCAGGTCGAACTCGGCAAAAATATCGCCGGGGCAATCACAGCTGATGGAAATTTCTTTGTCCATGGCCAGGGGACTCGTGATTTCGACGACTTCCTCAATCAATCCAGTCAAATTGTCCCGTTCAAAAGACCACTCGATTTTCTTGGCTTCGATCTTGGTGAAGTCAAACAGGTCGGATACCAGACGGATGAGCCGTGCCAGGTTCTTATCGATAATTTTTAAATAATTGCGGTGGTTCTCCATTTTGATGGTCCGGTTGAGGTAATCGATGCCGCCCCGGATAACGGTCAGCGGAGAACGGAGCTCATGGGACATGTTGGCCAGAAAGTCTGATTTTAATTGGTCCAGTGTTTTCAATTCCTGGTTTGCCTCGGAAAGTTCGCGGGTTGCATGGGAAATCTTTTCTTCAAATGATTCGCGGCCTTTTGAGAGGCTGCGGGCCATGGTGTTAAATGCATTCCCCAGTTTTTCAAACTCGTCACCGGCGTGGATGTCCACCCGGACCTCCAGGTTGCCCCTGCTGATTTCGCTGGTCATTTTCTCCAGCTCATTTAACGGCTTGATCACAAACCGGCGCGTCAGGACAAACAGGGTAAAGACCATCAGAAGGATGAGTCCGGTTCCGAAAACAGCCAATTCAATATGATTCTTTTTAATGAAGAAATCCATTCTATCCGTAGGTAAGAATACACTGAGGCCGCCGCGTATGGCATTTGCAGTGTCTTCCTGCCCCTGGTGGCATCCCAGGCAACTTTTTTCCAGATAGAGCGGTACGACATACTGAAAATACTGCTTTCCGTCCCGGTGATAGAGTCGAAACGCTTCGAGGAGTCCGTCTTTCCTGAATTGATTTAAAGCCTTTTTTTCAAATGCGTCCGGACTGTTTTCCGGATTCAAGGGGTTGAGGCTGGCCAGGCGAAACCGGTAAAGATCCTGACTGGTCGAATACTGTGACAGTTTTCTTGTCACCATGGAAGGGGTAAACCTCTGGTACCACCCTCTGGTTGTTTCCAGCCGGTCGTCATAAAAACAAGCGATATCCCTGGCACCCTTGCTGTCCATTTTTACCAGAACGCCGCCGCTGTCGGTGATCCATTGGCGGGTCAGGATGATCTGTCTGGACAGTATTCGGGCCTGATTGGTGACCTGGTCCAGGGACTGTTTTTCATTCTGGATGCCGGCCCAGGTAAAAATGGCCCCCAGGGTTGGCACAACGACCAGGGCAATACAGAGGAAGAATTTCCATTGGAGTGAAAAATTGAATTTTCTCACCGTTTGACCTCCCGGTGGTTTGAGCAAAGATTTATTTAAAACCCCGAATATTTCGTTAAAAATTTTATGCAAATGAACGCCTCGAACTCGCGAAGTGTCCGAGTTACTGATTCCCGATCCGGTGCAATTATTGTGCAGGTGCGGGCGGAAAAGACAGCTGCAAGTGTCTTCGATAACCGATTTTGGGTTTCGAGTCAATCGATGTAAGTACAGTGTTAAAGATGTAACGGTTTTGTAAACATAGGCCAGGAGGCTTGCATACCGGGCAAAGAAGTGGCATTCTGCGGGACGGGGGATTTTCGTAACGGCATAAATAAGGTTGCCTGCCATGACAAAGACCAAAACCCAATACAGCATTCTGGTCGTCGACGATGACAAGGATATTGTCCAGACCATAAAAGGGAATCTGGAGCTGGACGGCTACCAGGTGCTGACGGCATTTGACGGGCGAAGCGGGCTTCACATTGCCCGGACCAGTCGGCCGGATTTGATGATACTGGATTTGAACCTGCCGGACATCGACGGGATAAAGGCCTGCCAGATCATCCGCCGCGAGTTCGATTTTCCCATCATCATGCTTACCGCCCGCGACGGTGTGACGGACAAAGTGCTGGGGCTCGAATGCGGGGCGGACGATTACATGGTCAAGCCCTTTAATTTTCTTGAGCTCTCAGCCAGAATCAAATCTATTTTCAAAAGAGTCGAGCGCAGCTTGGTGAAGGATCAGTTTGAGCTTGATGAGTTGGTGATCAATTTTAAGTCCAGAAGCGTTTCGGTTCAGGGGAAAAGTGTTAAGCTGACCAAGACCGAATTCGAGCTGCTGGAACTTTTTGTCTCTTATCCCGATGAAGTCCTTTCGCGTGAACTTATCCAGCAGCAGATCTGGCGGGATTCCCAGCTGTATCAATCCAGCCGCGCCGTGGACGTCCACGTCCAGCGCCTTCGCAAGAAAATCGAACCGGAAATGGAAAACCCGGTATACATCAGTACGGTCGCCGGTGTGGGGTATAAGTTTCAGGCCGGCAAAAACAAATAGAAGCGGTCAATCGTTACAACTTTTACAGTTTTGTTGCTTGATTTTCATCCGGGCACATATAATAAGATAAATCACTTATAGTCTATGGTTATTATCCCCATAGAATATTAATGCGAGGCCATTCAGATCTTTACTATAAGCTTGGATACAAGGAGAGGAATAAATGACCTCAGCGACGAGTTTGAAAAAAACCATTGGTAAGAAAGGGTGGTGGTTCGGGGTAAGTATTGGCGTCATATTGACAGTCATAACAGTATTGGCCTCCGGTTTCATGATTGAAACCACCAACACCGATACTTTTTGCGTTTCCTGCCATGTCATGACACCCTTTCGGACGGCATGGCAAAATGCGGTGCACGGCGGTCAGAATCCCCAGGGGTTTGCCGCCCAGTGCGTTGATTGTCATCTGCCCCACGGTGATTTCTTTGAATTTTTCACAGTCAAGGCAATAACCGGGACAAGCGATCTCATACACAACCTGTACATCGATCCAAAGACTTACGATTGGGCCGCTGCCACGGAAAAAAACCGGCTAAAATTTACGTTTGACAGTGCCTGCCGCAGTTGCCACCATGTGTTGACCCCGCCCGGAATGAAGCGCGGCGGATTTATCGCCCATCGGGCATACTTAAGAGGGGAAACAAAAAAGATGTGCGCCGAGTGTCATCCCAATGTTGGGCACAAAAATATGATCGAGGAAGCGAATCGTTATTTCAAAAAAGATGCATAACGATTTTATTTTTGTAATAAAACAGGTAACTTTTTTAATTATTGAAAGGAGGGTCGTATGAGGCAGTCGCTTAGCAAAATTGGGGTAATGTGCTTGGCCCTGCTTATCGTGGGGGCGGCTGTTGCCGTCTGGGCACAATCACAGAATCTCAATCTCGCAACAAAGGAATTGGTTATCAAGAGGGGTTTCACCAAAGAGGCATTAAGCTGTATCGAATGCCACGGCAAGAAGATGCCGGGCATTATGGAAGGCTGGCGGCAAAGCCGTATGGCCCACGCCGGCATATCGTGTTATGATTGCCACGTGGTGGAAAAGTCTTCACCCATGGCAAGCCAGTGCGAAGGCGTTAAAGGAACCGATATCTTTATCTCTCCCATGGTCTCATCCAAAACCTGTTCCCGCTGCCATCCCCAGGAAGTCGAACAGTTCCTGAAGAGCGGTCATGCCGCGCTGTCCAGTTCGGCGGTGATGGACCCGAAAAGGGGCGGGTTGATGAAATTGATGTATTATTATGAAGGCTCCGCATTTATGGACAATGCCAATCCTGCCGACCTTATGAAAGGAAAAACTCCTGAGGGACAGCCGGCTTACGTCCGCGCCTCCAGGGCTGCCGGCTGCCAGATGTGCCACGGCACCGAAGTCGAGCTGGGACCGGACAATAAACCCATCAATGAAACCTGGCCTGGTGGTGTGGGAACCCGTTATCCGGATGGCTCCATTGGAACCTGCACGGTGTGCCATACCCGACATAAATTTTCCATTTCAGATGCTAGAAAGCCCGAGGCCTGCGGTGCATGTCATTTGGGACCGGACCATCCCAATATTGAAATTTATATGGAAAGCAAACACGGTCAAAATTATCTGGTTCACGGCGACGAATGGAATTACGACAGCCCTCCGGGTGCCTGGGAACCGGGAGATTACACGGCTCCTACCTGCGCCACCTGCCACCTGAGCGGTATAGGAGAACTGGCCACAACCCACAATGTCCAGGAGAGGTTGAAATGGGACTTGATGCACAAGAAAAGCGTTATTCGCAGCGGAAATCGTGGTGACGGGGAGAAGGGTGACAAACTGATGCGCAAGGTCTGCGCCAATTGCCACGGCCTGACCCATACTAAAGCCCAGCGTGATACCCTGGATAACATGAATGAGCTCTACAACAAGCAGTGGGTCGCTGCCGTCAAGATGAAAAAAGAGCTGGCAGACAAAGGCCTGCTGAAAAAAGATCCCTGGAAGGACGGATTTCAGGAAATGATGTACTATCTGTGGCATCATACAGGCCGCCGTGCGCGTCAAGGCACTGCTATGGGTGCACCCGATTATGCACACTGGCACGGTACTTTCCAAATGTTCCAGGTATACAAGGATATGGAAGATATCTATAATTACAGGATTAAAAACAACAAGATTGAGGAACTTAGTACAGTGATGAGTTCCGCTCCCTATTAATATCTATAAGCCTAAATATTTTTTTGTTTCAATCCTCTGACGCTGAAAAATCCCCGCTTTATGCGGGGATTTTATTTGCTCAAATCGATACGTTCCTCTGCACTAACATATACCCTGCCATGCGCGAGCGGGGAGGGACCATGGAGGTGCCCCCGGTTTTAAGCGATCTGAGTCCCGAAAATATGACACCGGATTTTGGACTGAAACCGGGGCCGTATACCCGCCGACTATGCTTCCACAATAGCTAATTTTTGTGGATAGCTTATGCAAATCTAAAATAAATTGCCTATCCAAAATTTAGCTGCGATCTCTTGCCTGTCGCTATTTTAATTTTTCTTTGACCGACTCTACTTTGCTTTACAGGCGACCAGTTGGTCCTTTACGATAGTCGGCCTTTAACGCAAGGGATTTCTGGCTGCAATCTTTTTGAAGAGCTTGAGGGAAAGGAACCCATGCCGGAGGCAGACAAGCCTTGCCAGCTCATGGCGGAAAACGACGACTCATGGCCCCAGGAGGACGACTCATGCCGGAAAACGACAGGTCATGGGGCATCTCAGACGGCTTTTAAACCCAGCTGGCTGAATTCGTCTCGGTGGTATTGGCTGATACAGAAGACACCTGGCATGCGCTGTTCAACAAAATGGGCAAAACCTACACAGAACATTTCGATTGCCGCTTTACAAATCAAATTCTAAAACCGGATATCAGATGAAAAAACAGGTAGTACAAACCGCCTGCGATGCCGATCAGACCGGCGATCAGCATGGCGATCCGCCGTCGGCCGGCCCGCCGTTCTCTGATCTCTTCTTTTTCATTTAAATACTCGATAGCGGTGTCAATAACGGTTTTGCGCAGGGCGAGGAGCGAGGGTTTGCGGCAATGCGGACATAACTCGAGAAATCTGCCCAGGTCTTTGGTTTCGTAATGATAGCGACTGACGTACTGTTGCGGGGTGCTGATGGTTTCATCGATTTTTTTCTTCGGCCGGCTTTCTAAAAGAATCAGGGACCTTTCCTCGTTGACGATGCCGGGTTCAACATCTAAAATAGTCGTTTCCTCCCGATTAAATTTTTTTGCCTCCATTTTTCCCACCTTGCCTGTTGAAGTGATTTAATCGAATTCCCCCGATTTTAAATCCTGCAGAATTCATGCCGAAATGTCCGGACAGCTATATCTGCTGAAATCATAGGTAGTTGCGATTTCAGGGAAATATTTTGCACAGGTGGTTTTGTGGATTAAACGAAACAAAAATGGGTAGGATTTTTCATATTTTTAAGGAGTTATATAGATTGCTATACGCATAGTTTCCCCGATTTTAGATCATTCTACAGGTGCCGATCGTCAAATTCAGATTTATGATTTTAGCGCCACGCGTTCATATCCTTCAGCGTCAGACCACTATTTGTATTAAAACAATGTAATATCAGCAAATTGCCTTAAGATATTTCTATTTTTGCCGATAGTCACATTTGGAACCATTCTATAAATCACACGGGACAAATGCCCAATGGATGAAAAAACGCAAAAGGAATCCGAAGCCCAGACCGAACTGGAACCATCTGCGGACAATGATTCCGGTCCTTCTGAGAAACAAAACGATCAGAATTCTGAATTATCAGAAAAGGTTTCAGGCGAACCTGAAAGTAAAGATTCAGAAATGAAAACGCCTTCTTTAGATCAAAATCCCGCTGATGGTTCCATTCCAGATGCAGCGGAAACCGCTGAAAAGCTGCCGGCAATAGAATCCGCAGCTGAACCATCAGGGGACGGTATTGAGATCCCGGCAGAAACAGAAGGGGAAATCGAAACGGAAACCGGAACTAAAGATGCTGATCTTGATGAGGGAGGGGCGCATAAAGAAGATACGGAAACAAAAAAAGCTGTGGAATCCGATTCTTTTGATACCGATAAAGTTGAAGAGATCCAGGGATCGCCGGAGGAAAAAGTCGCAATCGAGGAAGTAGATGATAGAGAAGAGGGTGCTGGTGGTGTTGAGGGAGATGATGTAGACCGACAAACGCAAATCGAAGCTGAAGCCGACGATGCTGAAAAACAAACCGATGATCTTGCGGAAGGAAAAACAATTGAAACATCTTCAAGAAAAAAACCGGCGCTTAAAGTGGCTGTAGCTGCTGCCGTAATTACCGCTGTCTTTGCCGGTTTTTTTGTTTTTGACCACAAATCAAAGATTAAGGCAAGCTCAGAAGAGGCATCAAAAACTTCAGAAAAGCGGGAGATTTCTCCAAACAGACAGAAAAAAAATAATATTATCAAACCGATAGCACCTGAAATCAGCAGTATTTACAATGCCCAAATAGAAGAAATCAGCACACTCAGAGACACCTTGCTGCGCAAGCAAGAAGAAGTCAGGCGTCTTAAAAAGCACTACCAGGATGGCATTGAAGAACTGGAAAAAGAGATTGCTGATGAATTGCAAAAAGGTGAAATCAGCACTTTTTTGCAGGCCATGGAAAATAAAGGCACTGCCTTTACGCTGCGGACCATTCAGCGCCGGCAGGCCTATATTCAACAGCTTGAACGGCCTTCGAAATGGATTTTTAAAGCCTGCGAGGAGCTGCTGTATATAAAGCGACAAACGGTGATGGACATTCAGGTAGCCGAGATTGCCGCTGGAATTGATATGAACAAACACGTGCGGCACATCAACGCTGCGGTTCGAAAATATCAACCCACTGCAGACAAACTCACGCTGGACATGACAAATGCACAGCCGGAGCCGCTTGAAATCATATGGGACCGCATTCAAGATAAAACACGGCAGTATTCTTCGATTCGGGCCCATTCGAAAAACCAGATCATATCCGAACAAATTTGCACTGGAAATTTTACGGACTTAACTGAACTTTCCGAAATTTCCACTGAAATCGCTAAATGTGTCACTGAGATGCAGAGTTCGGATCTTTTTCTCAACGGTCTGACCGAAATTTCGCCCGGTGCCACCAGACAGTTGGTTCAATGGAATGGAAGCTGGATTTGTTTAAACGGCGTCAGAGCCCTTTCCCCGCGTGTGGCCCATTATCTCTTTCAGTGGGACGGCAACTGGATATCTTTAAATGGTTTAACCGAATTCCCCGCTGAAATTGGTGAGACGCTTTTAAAATGGGGCGGCCACCAGCTGGAGCTTATGGGTTTGCAATATGCCGAGGATTTCCCCGGAAGAATAGCGCTGAAATATCTTGCCCAGTGGGAACGAGGCGGCGGAAAATTATTTGTTCCGCAAAGCGTTAGAAAAAAAATTGACGAAATACAGAGGAACTGAAATGGGAAAGCGCGTCCCCGGCACATGTATCTTATCAATTCTGGTGTTGTTGATATTATTTAACCTGGCGTCAGCCGGTAGCCCTAAAACAGAAGCCCTGGAGCAAAAGATATATGAAATTTCATCTTTGCGCGTAAAGATTATTGACAAAATCGATCAGTCCGTTGAAATGCGGACCCGCCTTGAGCAAAACCTGGCTGGGCTGCGAGAAGAAATCCGATCCGAACAGATCCGCACCGGAGTTTATTCGCATCCGGAAGCCATACAAAATTTGCGGATCCGATATAACCTCAGCTTAATCCAGGTTTTGCAGGCCTATGTCAGGCGACTTAATGAACGAATTGCCTATTTTCAAACCGGCAATGAACGCTTAAAATTTTTTGTTCATCAGATCAAAGACGATATTGCCGTAATTAATACCCTGAAAGATATGGAAGTTGAAAATTTAATCGAAGGCATCAACCGTGTGTTGGATGAATTTATTCCCGAGACGAAAAAACAGATTTTTAATGTGGCCGATATTCGTATTCTGCCCATCGAACATGTATGGGACCAAATAAGCATTGAACCCCGGTTGAATTAAAATTTTTTTTCAAGTTTCACAAGTTAGGTTATAATAATGGTGTCGGTTGTTGGTGAATTAAAGGACAACGCGAGAGATGAAATCAGGGGTTGAAGAGGCAGGTTTTATGAAGAGATTTACCGTAGCCGCTTTGTTTTTAGCTATAATTTTGATCTTTACGTCATGTTGGGGTCCCAAAAAATCAATTGAGGAAGAAAAGGCATTGAGCGCTCTATCTAATATTCAAGTAAACCTTGAAACCAACGTTAGCTATGAACAGTTTCTCGAGTTGCTGGGTCGGGCCAAAATCGAAATTGATATTTTAAAAAGCAATGGTAAAAATAATCTCTGCTTTATGGGCGCAGTCGATAAATGCTATGCTTTTTACTTCACCGGCGGAAAGGCATGGAAACAAAAATTGGAAACAACCGATGAGGCCCGCAAAAGCGATATGGACCTGACCCTGTCCGTTCTGCAGTCTCAAGCCGCACTTAGCATCCAAATAGCGAATAATTGCTACAAAAATTGAAATTGCTTATAATAGCCCTTTGTCTATTAAAATTGACATGGATCTCTGGCCGATGGTGGTGGCCTGGGTTAGAGCCTGGGTAAGGTGATAACCGGCTTCGTGCGCAACGCTGGAATTAATCATCACAATGGCAGTGTCAATGTTTTTTTCTACTTCCACCCAGAGTTCATTCGGAGCCGCTTTTTTGCAAATAAGGATTTCACTGCCGATCATATCAACGATGGCCTTTATTATTTTTTCGGCACCGGGTTTATCTGCTTCAGGGAGAGCTTTGTACAATTCAATCGCCTGGGTTGCCCAAATCAACCCCGCTTTTATCTTTTCGCTTTGTGAAAATGTGGTAATGGCATCACGAATTTGCATAAGAGAGCTTCCTTAAATATAATTCCTGCTCGTTCTCGTAATCGAGAAACCGCATCTCGATCCTATTCAATGTAATTTCGAGAATTTGTATCTTATTCCATAAAACTAAAACCTACCTCAAAAATAGTAGATAACGTCCAAGAGCAAGGCGTGAGCCGACGAAAAAGCGCAGCATACACAGCAAGTATGTGAGCATTTTAAGGAGGCTTACAACGAAGCTATTGGGCGTTAGATGCATTTTTGAGATAGGTTTTATTTTCGATTGATCATCGCTGCCACATAACCCGCACCAAAACCATTATCAATGTTGACCACGGCCACATTCGAACTGCAGCTGTTGAGCATTGCAAACAGAGCCGTCAGGCCGCCGAGGCTGACCCCATATCCCACGCTGGTCGGCACGGCAATCACCGGGCGGCTGACCATCCCGGCAACAACGCTGGGCAAGGCGCCTTCCATTCCGGCAACCACAACAAGCACCGCTGCTTTTTCAATGGCCTCTTTATGGCTAAACAGGCGATGGATGCCCGATACACCCACATCAAAAATCGTTTCCACCCGGTTGCCCAAGGCTTTAGCTGTCAAATACGCTTCTTTGGCAACCGGTATGTCCGACGTACCGGCTGAAATGATGCAAATGGTCCCACGGCCGATGATTCGGGGTTTTTTAAGCTGCCACACTATCATTCTGGCATCCGGATGATAAACCGCATCCGGAAAGCGCGCGACAACCGCATCGGCTTTATTTTGTTCAAGGCGGGTCACCAGAACAATGCTTTCCTGATCTTTCATTTTATCCATGATGCCGATGACCTGATCGGCGTTTTTTCCCTGCCCGAAAATAACTTCCGGAAACCCTTTGCGCAAAGATCGGTGATGATCAACATGGGCGTATTCAATATCTTCGTAGCCGATATGGCGCAGTTTCGTGGCGGCATCTTTAACCGGCAGCCGGCCTTCCGCCACCGATTTCAGAAGGGCATGTAATGATTCGTTATCCATTCTATTCTTTGATTTCCTGTTCAACGATGCCACCGGACCCCGGTGAAACCGTTTGACCGGTCGGTCTGGATGAGCTCAGCGGTGCCCGGGCCAATTTTTCCAGGTCTTTTATTTTTCTGAGCATGGATGCCAGGCGTTTATCGATGGTCGATTTTGTTAATTCCAGATCTCTTTGAAAATTTTTCCTGGCTTTCAGCAGTTCCAGCTGCAATGCGTCTTTATTCAGCATCCGGCTGGACACCGATGATAGATCGGTTTGAATGGCTGTCAATTCTTTTTGAATGACTGCCAACTCGTTGGGAAAGGCTGCCAACATTTTTAAGGTATTATCGGTATTTGCAGAAAGCGTGGATAGCTGCTGCTTTAGATCGTTGTCCCGGGCCTGCAGTTCGGTTGTCACGGATTTGATGGCTTTTAACTCCTGACGAAGGGGGTTTAAGCCCTTATCGATTTTAGCGATGGCATCCTGCTGATCTTTTTTGGTCGCCTTGGTCGCGTTTATTTTAGCGACGGTGTCTTCGGCCTTTTTAAGATTGTTTTTCATGGCTTTATCCACTTTTTCGAGGGCCGCCAGTTTCTGGGTTAAGGCGGCCTCCATATCACCGTATTTTACCGATAATGCGGCAAAATTTTCTTCCAGCTGGGTGGAAAGAGTTTGAATTTCCATCGCCCCGGTGTCCTGGCTCTGGCTGACCCGGCTGGTGATGTCGCGGTAGGCAATGTAAAAAACAACCCCGAGAAGAACCGGAACCAGAATCGATATAATGGTCACCCGGTGGCTTAATTTCTCAACCCGCCGATCCTTGGCTTCTTCCTGATAGAGCGTTTGCTCAGAATCCGGTTCATCATCTCCATTAAATTTAAATGAAGAATACTGTTCGTCGTCAATCATGGTCACTATCCTTTTTTATTCCCATTCGATGGTGCTGGGCGGCTTCGAGCTGATGTCATAGACCACCCGGTTAACCCCATCGACTTCATTGATTATCCGATTGGAAATTTTGCCAAGCAATTTATGCGGCAATTTTGCCCAATCCGCTGTCATGGCATCCTTGCTGGTGACTGCCCGAATGGCGACTATATTTTCATAGGTCCGTTGATCACCCATTACCCCTACGCTTTTCAGGGGCAGCAGGACGGCAAAAGATTGCCATAATTTTATATAATATCCGGCATTTTTAATCTCTTCAAGTAAAACGTCGTCCACATCCCGCAATATTTGCAGACGTTTGCGGGTGATCTCCCCCAAAACTCTGACGGCCAGGCCCGGGCCGGGGAAGGGTTGACGCCAGACCAGATCATCCGGCAGCCCCAGCTCCTTGCCCAGCAGGCGAACTTCGTCCTTAAACAGGTATCTGAGGGGTTCAATGAGTTTTAATTTCATTTTTTTAGGCAGCCCGCCGACATTATGATGGGATTTGATGACCGCTGTCGGACCGCCGAAAGCCGATACCGATTCAATCACATCCGGATACAGGGTCCCTTGGGCTAAAAATTCTACGCCCTTTATCTTTTTGGCTTGGGTCTCAAAAACCTCAATAAATATGCGGCCGATAATTTTGCGTTTTTTCTCAGGGTCTGTAACCTTTGCCAGCGCTTTTAAAAACTTTGAGCCGGCATTGACGAATCGAATGTTGATATCCAGGTGCTGATTCAAGATATTTTTCAGTTTGTCGGCTTCGTTCTTTCTCATAAGACCGTTGTCGACAAAAATACAGGTTAGCTGTTTCTGGATGCTTTTGTGCAGCAGTATCGCTGTTACGGAGGAATCCACGCCGCCGCTTAATCCAAGTATAACCTTTTTGTCAGCGACCGTTTGCCGGATATCTTCGATGGCATCTTTGGCAAAAGATTTCATCGACCAGGAGCGTTTGCAACCGCAAACACCGAATAGAAAATTCCGCAGTATTTTTTTGCCCTGGGGCGTATGGGCCACCTCGGGGTGGAACTGAACCCCCATCAGACGCTGGTTGCGATGTTCCACCGCTGCCACCGCGCTATTTTCGGTAGAGGCTAATATCGTGAAACCTGCCGGCAGCCGCTGAATGGAATCACCATGACTCATCCAGCAGGGGGTATTTTTTTGAATGCCTTTAAAAACACCGGTTGGACGCTTGATGTTCAGCTCAGCAAAGCCGTATTCACGCCTTCCGGCCCGCTTGACGGTCCCGCCCAGAGCAGACATCATAAATTGCATGCCGTAACAGATACCCAAAACCGGGATGCCTAATTTAAATACGGCCGGGTCAATTTTGGGGCTGCTTTTTTCATAAATGCTCGATGGCCCGCCGGATAAAATAATGCCCTCAGGATTTATGCGCTGGATTGCATTGACTTTGATTGTCGGTGGTTCGATCAGGCAGTAGACGTGATTTTCCCGCACCCGGCGGGCAATCAGTTGGTTGTACTGAGAACCGAAATCAATGATCAGTATCATAAGCGAGACCTGATTCCTTATCGGAAATGAATAGCGGCGTTGGGTTTGCGAAATCAGGGTGAATATGTTAGAGACGGCTCTAAAAGTCAACCATTTAAAACCTAACCCGGACAAGCTGGAATTGACTATTGAATATTGAAAATTGAATATTTGTGGAAGTCGCTTCGCTCCGTCATTTTTTTGATAGGTCTTTTTAAAATTGATCCGTCGCAGGCGGACCTTAAATATTCAATATTCAATCGAAAATATTCAATCGTTACAAGACAGTGAAAATATTCCAATACAATTTTTCTGCCACATAATGCACAAAAATAATTACTAAGGTACTAAATAGCGTTTCAAGCGGTTTGATCGTGCAGCGAATCATTGTACAAATTTATGAAGTCCAGACACCATTGGAAGCCGAGGGCCTCATCGAAGTGGATGTCGATCATATCGGCAGTGTCATCGTTTCGGAAGATCATTGGAAGCTTCCGCAATTAAAAGATACCATTAAAACCATTCGCTCGGCGGCTGTAAAAAGCAGTTTAATTCCGCTGTACAACCATCCCGAGTCCGTTTTGCGCACTCTGGATTATTATCAACCGGATATCGTCCATTTTTGTGAGGCGCTGGTGGACAGGGGCAATCTTGGGGATTTCTGTGATCGATTGATCCACCTGCAGGCGTCAGTTAGAAAACATTTTCCGGCAATAAAAATCATGCGATCGATTCCGATTGGGCAAACCCAGGGGGCTGATGAGATTCCGACGATTGAATTAGCGCAACGTTTTGAACCGACAAGTGATTTCTTTTTAACCGACACCCTGCTGACGAATTCCGCCGGCGCTTATATTGACCAACAGCCGGTGCAGGGTTTTGTGGGAATCACCGGGAAAATCTGCGACTGGGCAACGGCTCGGAAACTGGTCGAAGCCTCCAATATTCCTGTGATTCTGGCCGGCGGCATTTCTGCGCAAAATGTCATGGAAGGCATCCGGAAGATCAGACCGGCAGGTGTGGACAGCTGTACCCGGACCAATGTACTGGATAAAACCGGCAAACCGATCCGGTTCAAGAAGAATCTCGTCAAAGTTAAGCTTCTGGTTGAGCAGGTTCGTGCAGCAGAAAAATCACTATCAGGCAGGAATGAAGATACGGTTTGATGGGTTATATTCGTTTCATTGGTTTTATTTGTTAGAAAATGCATTTTTGTGATAGGTTATAGTGTCATGTCCTACAAGTTCCTTTAATAAATCTGCAACACCAAAAATGTCATTGCGAGCGAAGCGAAGCAATCTGATCTGTCATGGTGGATCACGATGCTTTGCACCGGATTGCTTCGTCGTTTCACTCCTCGCAATGACTCTGGTATGTGAAAATTATTGTAAATTAATCTAGAACGCGACACTAGTAGCCAGTAGCCAAGAAGGAAGATGCAATATGCTTGAAAGTGGCGATTTAAAAAAAGGACTGAAAATCGAGCTGGATGGAGAGCCCTATGTGATTGTCCAGTTTGACTTTGTCAAGCCCGGCAAAGGCCAGGCGCTTTACAAGTGCAAATTGAAAAACATGCTGACCGGAGCTCAATTTGACAAAACCTTTCGATCCAGTGAAAAATTCAACAAAGCCAACCTGGAAGAAGTTGAAATGGAATATCTATATTCGGACGGGGATCAATTTTGCTTTATGAACACCTCCACCTATGACCAGGAATTTGTTAGCGAAGAACAGGTCGGTGAGTCCAAAAATTTATTAAAAGAAAATACCGTCTGCAATGTCCTGCTATTTGAAGGCAAACCCATTGGAATTTCTCTACCGTATTTTATTGATTTAAAAATTGTAAAAGCAGATCCCTGGGCAAAAGGCGATACCGCTTCCGGCGATTCCAAACCGGCTACCCTGGAAACCGGATATGTTTTAAATGTCCCGCCGTTTATTCAGGAAGGCGAGCTGATTCGAATCGATACCCGCACCGGCGAATATGTCGAGCGTGTCAAAACGTAAATAAGGCTGCGCCTTATTTACCGGCATTTCATAACCACCTGCGACTTCCCTCTGGGTGTCCATGCAATCCAAAATAAGTGAATTTTTAGACTCCTTTTTCGCTTCCGAGCGCCTGCGGTCTCAGCTAGTGTTTCAAAAAACCTTGCCGCCAAAGAAGGCGATATGGGCCAATCCGCAGGAGCCGTGGCCGGATCCGATCCGGGCCGTGCTGGAATCAGTTGGGATTAAAAAATTATACCGGCATCAGGCCACAGCGATTGACTTCATCCGCAACGGCCGACATGTCATTGTTGCTACGCCAACCGCCAGCGGCAAAACCCTGGTGTATGATCTGACGGTGCTGGAACATTTTTTAACAGACCCCGATGCAACCGCATTATATATTTTTCCGTTAAAGGCGCTGGCGCAAGATCAGCTGCAAACGTTTGAAAACCTGTCGGCTCAGCTGGAACCTTCCCGGCCGACAGGTGCCATCTATGACGGTGATACGTCCGCCTATCGCCGCAAACGCATCCGGGAAGCCCCGCCCAATGTGGTCATCACCAATCCGGAGATGCTGCATCTGTCGTTACTGGCCCACCATCGTAAATGGGCTCCCTTTTTGTCCAGACTGCACATGGTGGTCGTTGATGAAGTCCACACCTATCGCGGCTTGATGGGATCTCATATGGCACAGATCTTCAGGCGGTTTCATCGCATCTGCCGCTGCTACCGGATATCGCCGACTTTTGTTTTCAGCTCGGCTACGGTGGCGAACCCTGCACAGCTTGCCTATCAGCTCACCGGTCTGAGAGTAGAAACCATCGACAAAAGTGGTGCGCCCCGGGGCCGGCGTCATCTTGTATTTTTAAATCCGATGTCGGGGCCGGCTCGCGCCGCTTTACATCTGCTGAAGGCTGCTCTGGAAAACGGACTGAGAACCATCGTCTACACCCAATCCCGTAAACTGACCGAATTGATTGCCATATGGGCCGGCAGCGAATCCGGTGCTTTTGCAGATCGAATCAGTGCCTATCGAGCCGGGCTGCTTCCACAAGAACGCCGCGACATCGAGGCACGGCTTTCCAGCGGTGATTTGCTGGCGGTTATTTCCACCAGTGCGCTGGAACTGGGTATCGATATCGGAGATCTGGACCTTTGTCTGCTGGTGGGATATCCCGGTTCGATCATTTCAACCTGGCAGCGCGGCGGCCGGGTCGGCCGCAGCGGCCAGGATTCGGCCTTGGTCCTGATTGCCGGAAAAGATGCCCTGGACCAGTATTTTATGCGTAATCCGCAGGATTTTATCGGCCGTGAGCCCGAATCTGCAGTTGTCAATCCGTTTAATAAACAAATTATGGCCCAGCATCTGGTGTGTGCGGCTGCTGAACTGACGCTAAGAACTGAGGAGAGTGTGCTCAATGCAGAAAACGCACCCGAGGCGCTGGCTAAACTGGTAACGGAAGGTCAGCTGTTAAAAAGTGCCGATGGCAAAGAGATTTACGCAGGTCGCAAAGCGCCTCATCGGGACATCGATCTGCGCGGCGGCGGCAATCGGTTTCAGATTATCGAGGCTAGAACCGGCAATCTCATTGGTGAAATCGATGATTATCGCGCATTTCGAGAAACCCATCCCGGGGCCGTCTACCTTCACAAAGGAGACACTTTCGTGGTGGATCATCTCGATATCCCCAGACGGACAATAACCGTTGCCCGGGCCCGGGTGGATTACTATACCCGGGTCAGAGGGCATAAACTGACTGAAATTCTGGATATTAAAAACCAGATATTTGTTTCAGGAACAAATGTTTATGAAGGAATAATTAAAGTAACAGATCAGGTCACTGAATTTGAAAAGTGGCGCAGTCAGACCCGGACGCTGCTAAAGCGAATATCCCTGGATCTGCCGCCTCAGATTTTCGAAACCCAGGGTATGTGGTTTCAGATTCCGGAATCGATCCAGCGTGAATGCGAATCCAAGCCGTTTGATTTGATGGGCGCCCTGCACGCCATTGAGCATGCGGCCATCGGCATTTTTCCGTTACTGGTGATGGCGGACCACAATGACGTGGGGGGCATGTCCACCAATTATCACTCCCAGGTGGGCAGCGCGGCTATTTTTATTTATGATGGCATTCCCGGCGGTGCCGGCCTGACACAGCAGGCGTTTGCAAACACGCAGCACCTGCTGCGTTACACGCTGAAAGTCATACGGAATTGTCCCTGTGAATCCGGTTGTCCGTCCTGCGTGCAATCGCCTCAGTGCGGTTCCGGTAATCGGCCCATGGACAAAAACGGAGCTATCTTTATTCTCGATCGCCTGGATGCCTATGGGGCCTGCAAAGATATCGATGGGGAACATACGCATTCCGCCGGGAAAAAAAGGCGCCGCCCGCAACATCCGGATGAACCTCAAAAGATTCAGGCGCAAGCGCCCGTGGGCCGCAGGGCTAACGCATCCCAAAACCTGAAATTTGGCGTACTTGATCTTGAAACCCAGCGATCAGCCGCGGAAGTCGGCGGCTGGCACCGGGCCGACCGGATGGGCATAAGTTGCGGGGTGATTTACGACTCGCAAAAAGACGTTTTCATTGAATATACAGAAGATCAAATTCCCCTCCTGATCGAGGATCTTAAAAAGTTTGAGCTTATCGTCGGTTTCAATATTAAAATCTTTGATTTTCTGGTGCTGAAGGGATATTCGGACTTTGATTTTGCCACGCTGAATACACTGGATATTCTTGAAGACATCCACCACCATTTAGGATTCAGATTATCACTGGCTCATTTGGCTCAAGAAACGCTGGGGACAACCAAGACTGCAGACGGTCTGCAGGCGCTTCAATGGTGGCAGGCAGGGCGTGTTCGTGAAATTATCGATTACTGCAAAATGGATGTGAAACTCACGCGGGATCTTTTTCTATTCGGCCGCCAAAACGGACATCTCATCTTCAGTAATCGGGATCAGAAGAGAGTCCGTATCCCCGTTAATTGGTAGAACCCATCTCAAAAATGTCTTTTGGCCCAATATCTTTGTTGGTGCCTCGTTTCAAATCCTCGACATACAACAGTATGCCTCCGGTTTAAAACTAGGCCCCGCCACGATCTTGAACCAAAATCCTATTTTTGAGATGGGTTCTAAACAGGCCGGTTCCTAAAATGAAGTCGCTCAAATCCCAAATAACACAATAACTATGGTTTCAGGTGTCAGCAGGCAAATTTAGGGATTGCGAATTCCTCAATCATTGAATCCTGACACGTGAAACCCAAGTCAGGTGATGTGACCGATTAACTGGTCAAGGTCTGTCAGAATCAGATCCGCCGACAGATTGAGGCAGCGGGAGTCATCCGTCCTCAAGCGCAGGGAGCGTGCATCACCGGCAAACAGGGCGGTTTGGAACCCAAGATAGTTAGCCGGGTAGATATCATTCAGCATATCATTGCCGACGAAAAGCGCAGCGGCTGTACCAACACCCTTGGCGTTGATTGCAGCGGCG